>Ga0126379_10000030_pt1 | contig 65247 bp, 57 predicted proteins | sample PanSoiMetPlot_24_FD_92640 | JGI IMG/M metagenome (GOLD analysis project Ga0126379, IMG submission 92640) | Tropical forest soil microbial communities from Panama - MetaG Plot_24 | ecosystem: Environmental > Terrestrial > Soil > Tropical forest > Bulk soil | place: Panama | collected 2016-02-17
ATCGCTCTCCCCCAGAAGTTGCTCGAGCGGCACCAGTTCGACCGACATTTCCTGCGCCGCCGCTTCGCTGATAAAGGGGTCGTAGGCCAGCACGCGCATGTCAAAAGCCTCCGCGCGCACCGCCACTTCGCTACCGATTCTTCCGAGCCCGATCAGCCCCAGCGTCTTCCCGCGCACTTCGGTTCCCGCCGCAGACGATTTTTCCCAGCGCCCCTCGTGAATCGCGCGATCCAGCCGTGGCACCTGCCGTGCCAGTGCCAGCATCAGCGCGAAAGTGTGCTCCGCCACGCTCACCGCGTTTCCGCCCGGCGTGCTCATCACCAGGACGCCGCGCCTGGTGGCCGCTTCCAAATCGATGTTGTCCACGCCCACGCCCGCACGCCCCACCGCGCGCAGCTTGGGTGCTTTGGCCAGCAAGTCCGCGGTAACCCTCGTTGTGCTGCGCACGATCAATGCATCCGCATCGCTAATTTCCCGCTCGAGCGTTTCTTTTGTTGTCAGAACTGCGTTCCACCCATCCGGCTCTTTCAGCAGTTGCACTCCTCGTTCGCTGATCTTGTCCGCAACGATGACCTTCATTCCGCCTCTTCGAGTTGCCGCGGATTCCATCCGTCCGTGCGAACACGAACGCGAATTTCCCACGCAGGCAAGCATTCCAAAGTAGCGAGTCGCTCCCGCCCTGTCAATTCAGGAAACACCTTCCTGAAAAACCTCGAAGCCGCTAGCTGCTCTTCCAGGCCGCGATCCTCTGCTATAGTCAAAAGAGTGAGGAGCAGAGCATGAGTCTTGCCGAGAAAATTCAAACCGACCTAGTCGAAGCGATGCGCGCAAGGGACGAATTGCGCCTCAGCGTGCTGCGCGGCATCAAATCAGCCATCAAGCTCAAAGAAGTGGAAAAGATAAAGACCCTGGACGAATCCGAAACGATTCAGATCCTGCAAACTCTCGTAAAACAGCGCAAGGAATCCATCGAGCAGTTCACTAAAGGCCACCGCCCGGAACTCGCCTCTAAAGAAACGAAGGAGCTCGCCATCATCGAGTCCTACCTTCCTGCCGGCGCCAGCGCAGCGGAAATGGACGCGGCCATCTCCAAAGCGATTGCCGAGACCGGCGCAAATTCCATGAAGCAAATGGGCGCCGTGGTGAAAGCGGCGAAAGCAGCGTTGCAGGGGAAAACGGTCGACGGCAAGGTTTTGAGCGAACGCGTGCGCGAGCACCTGTCCAAACCCGGCTAGGCTTTGTCGTCACTCATGCAGGAACACCAGCCCTCGACGGACATAAACTCCCGCGCGCTTGCCATGTTGCGCATCGGCGTGGGCGCCTTTTTCCTCATCTTCGGCGAATATAAGGTTTTCGGTACACAGTTCACGCTTCATGGCGGGTTTCAATATTGGATCAACCGGTTTCTGGAAGGCGGCGCTTACCCTTTCATGGTGCCGGTTCTTCGCGGATTTGTACTTGCCCACGCAACGCCGATTGCGTTTCTTGTGGCCTATGGAGAACTCGCTATTGGCATCGCCATGGTTTGCGGCATTCTAGTCCGGCCGGCCAGTGCTGGCGGCCTGATCTTCATGTTCACCCTCCTTTTCTCTTCGGACTATCCCGGCGGCGGTGCCCCTTTCTGGCAATACTTTGGTGCCAGTCTCAGTCACTCGGTGTTCATCCTTTGCTTCGCCGCGTTCTTGGTGGGCCACGCCGATGCAGTCTGGTCGGTTAGGGCTCTGCGAGCCAGGCAATCGTCACAAACTTGAAAAAAGTCAGTGGCCGGCGGGCTTGAGTACCGCGTTGTTGCGCTCATCACTCGCAATAATGCGATAAAGCTTTTTCAAATCTTCCACTTTGCTGACCGGCACGCTGAGCTCTTTCACCTCGAACGTCCGCGTATATTTCAAGGTGTTGCCGCTGCTTTCGGTTTTGCTGTGGTAGCTCGCAAAGCTGTAATCCGCATTTACCGGCGGGGGCAAATCATCGACCTCATACCCAGTGGGAATGGCAATTTCGATGGTGTCCGAGTTTTTCCAGGGACCACCAAACTCGACCGGATATTTTCGCGGCTCTTTGGTTTCGAGCAAGCCGCTGGAATTGCTGCCCACGACTCGAGGCCGCACCAGCAGCAAGTTGCCTGCGGTTTTGGCGTAATTCTGTGCGACGAGCGAATATTGATAGCCGAACGGCTGGTCGGTCTGATTGAGATTGACCAGACTCGCTTTTGTGATTTGAAAGGTGGGCAAAGACTGAGAGATCAGGCTTTCGAGAAACTTGATGCGGTCCACATCCTTGGGTACGGATTTCAGATAGGCGCGCTGCTGCGTCGCGTAGTCGCCCTTGCGTTGCTCAACGAAGTCGCCGCTTAGAGTGCCCGACGGGCTCAGCGTGAGCTTCGCCGTTCTCACGACGCCGTTTAGTTCGGCGGGTAATTGCGGAAGTTGGATGAGTTCGCCGCCGGTATCGGTCACGAGCAAGCCGTAATTTGCCTGAAGGTCTCCGCGCAGAGAGCCAAAGGGCGTCCACTCGTCGGTGGGATCGAAAATGAGAAGCCTGCCCAGCTTGGGATGCTCGAAGACAGCGCCAAGGGAGGGATCATTCACGCCTTGCGGGAGCCGGATGGCCAGGATGGCGTGGTTGAAGGCTCCGATATGCGGAGGAGTCGCAGATGTAACCCCTCCGCGCTCCGTGTGTATGATCACGTAATAAGAATCAATACCGATTTCTTTCAACATGGCGCTTAGAAGCGTGGCCTTGTCCTTGCAATCGCCGAAGCGATGGGTAAAAACATCAGCGGCCGGATGCGGCTGTATTCCGCCGATACCCAGCAAGATCGCCACATAGCGAACATCTCGTTGCAGGAAGTCGGCTAGCCGTCGCATTTTGCCGAGGGGCGTGGGCACGGAACTGGTGAGCAATGTCACTTCCTGTTTGATAGCGGGAGTCGCGTCGCGGCGTCCTTGAGTGAGCCCGGCGTACCAACTTCCCATTTCGCTCCAATTGAGGAAGCCGTGACTGGCTCCGCCTGGCGGAACGAGCGATAGAATCATCAGTCCCGCCACACCCTTCCATGGGGGCATGTCATGTTCCCGCCTGATGGCGGGGAGGTTTTTCGCCTCCCATTGCCACTGATTGTTTCCAACGGAGACAGGTTGAATCTCTGGGTGGTTCAGCCAAACCGCCTTGTACTCCCAACCCGGGGGTAGCTGCAGCGTGTAACGTGCTTCGGCGACGGGCACCGCCTCTTGAAGGAACCACTCGTCCTGGAGGACATAAGGCCGCCCGTCTTGTTCGACTTCGTAACCGATCAGATTGCCTGGCTCGGCAGCGGGAATGTTCATGACCTTGACGCGAAGGTCGCTATAGAGTTCACCGCCCTCCACATCCAGGTAACCGGTCTCCATGGTGTCTTTGTCTTTTACTTCGTAGTCTTTGCCTTGCGCCGGGATGCACCAACCATGAATGTTCGTAATCTTGGTGTCCGGAGTAAAAAAGAATTGAGCCTTGCCGAAATGCCGTCCGTCGGGGCGCAGAATCCTGTATGCGGCGCGATCAATTTCCTTGATCTTGCCGTTTGCCTGCACGCTGATGATCTCTTCCGAGTAGAGGAGCACGGCGTCGGTTTTTTCGTCGTGCTCGGGAAGAGCCGAGTTAACCAAAGCGTGCATCCACTGCGGGGCGTCACCCGCGCGAACGGGCACTGACAAAGCGCAAAAGGAAAGTGCCAGGGCAGCCAAAGCCGCCCCCCGGTTCCTTTTTTCAATTCCCGGCAGAGACACCAACCGGCTGCAAGACAATTTGCTGTTCATCGGCGTTTTTCACCAACTGATAGAAATTACGGAGCGTGGGATAGTATTTTGGTTCGAGATAAGCCAATTCGATTTTGATCTGCCTTTCGAGATGTAGCGTCCCGTTTTTATTTTCTGTCTTCAGGTTATAAACAATGGCCTTGGCATCCTGTATTACCGGTTGAGGAAGGGAGCCGACCTGCCAACCCAGCGGAAGCTCGATCTGAACATCGTCCTGCTTCTGATACATGAAGCGAAAATAGAGCGGATGCACTCGGGTGGAATGGTCATACATGTGTTTCTCGGGAGCGCTGAAGAGCCCCACTGGCAAAAGCGCGCGCTTGCCTGCCCCGGAGACCCAACCGGACACCTTCAAACTGAATTCCGCCGTCAAGCTGGGGGAGGAGCTTGTCCAGTCCGGCTTGTTCGTCAGTGCAACGTCGATGCTGGCGGGGACCACTTCCCTTACATAGTCCTCGAGGAGCTTCTTGTGATGAGCTTCGTCTTCGTGACGTTCTTCCACTCTCCTCGCCGAAGCTTCCAAGCCGGTGAACGTTACGGTTAGTTTGCCTTCGAGGGTTCCTTCGTTGTCGAGTTTCAAGTCCGCCTTGCGCACGATTTGAGAAACGGAACTCCCCGGAGCCGGCGTGTCCACCCAGGTCCCACCATCCTTGTCCAGTTTGAGTCCGCGAACGGCAGTCTCGCCCCAAGGTAGCAATCCATAGGGAGTATAGGCGGAGCCAGGATCGAAGTAGAGGTCCTTCCCATTTACCTTGACGAGCGCCACATTGGAATTGAGGTCGGAAGCGCGCATCAGGCTCGGCTTAAAGAAGTTCTCCATTCGCGAAGAAACCCAAACGGGATAAGCTTCGAATCCGGCCGCACGCGCAAGCGCCAAAAAGAGCCAGGTGATTTGCGCGCCGCTCCCGTAGCCCCGCTTCCACACGTCTTCGACGTTGCTGCTGTCTTTTTCCTTTGCACGCTTCTGCTCCTGCTCGGTTTTCTGGTGTTCGTAAGAGGTGTTTCGCAACTGTTGGACGCGCGCGTAGATTTTCTGAAGTTTTGTTTCCGGCGAATCGCTTGGAGAGACAATCTGTCCAACAGCCTCCTCCATCGCTTTGCGCTTCCCAAGGAAGCTTTCGGCTTGGTCGTCGAGCTTCTTTCCACGCTTTTTCCAGAACTTTTCGGGGTCTCTCTCCATATCGCCGTCGAAATAGATGAAGTCCACCATGTACTTCATCGCATCTTCGGGGGGCATGTCATCTTCCACCTGAAACGCCGGAATGTCCTTGGCTTCCATTCGAATGGAGTTTCCCCTCGCGTCCTTTTGCTCGGCCGGCGGCGCGGTGCCTTCGGGAAGCCCGTTGGGCCAGGACCATTGCAGGGCAAATTGTGTGTAGGGTTTCAGCGTGTACTTGCCGAGCTTGGTGAAGAGTTCTTCGCTAAGCGTCCAGTGGGAATTGAAAACGTAGTATTCCTGGAAATCAATCATGTAATGGTATTCGATGATGCTGCCGGGCTGCACGTCGGAGAGGGTGAATGTTTTGGCAAGAAACTTGACGCCGCGCGCCTTGACGATCTCTTTCTCATAAACCTTGCCGTCAAAGTTGACGATCGAACCGTCCGGGCGTATGGTTCGCGCCTTTATGCCGACAATGTTTTCGTTTTCTTTGAAGAACGGAATCTCCACGTCGGCGTATTTCCGCCCATCTTCTGTGAGAATCTTTGTCCGCACGTAGTTATATTCGTGGGGTGTTCGGGCGTCGCTATCATCGCGATCAATCTGACGATATAGAATAACCGCCGGCGCACCGGGAGCTTTGGGCTCGCTGGTCATCTTCAGTTCTTCGGGAGTAATCGGTAGCCATTCGTCGCCCGCGCTCACGGGATCGCAGAAACAAACTGCGGCTGCAGCGCAAACGATGGCCGCGAACAGTAGAAGACGGCTGGAACACACGATGACCTCCGTATTCGACCGTGAAAAAACGAGAAGAGACCTTTAGGCAAGCCGGTATTTCGCAGCGACTCGTAAAAGAAAGACCAGCGTGGATGGCTCGGGGCAAAATAGTCCCGGGGCGAACACGATGTGGAAGGGTCCCGTCCCATGGCCTGTGCTACCGACCTGAGTGAAGTGTCGCGTGGCACGATACATGGAAGCTTGCACAGTAGTCAATGGCCCGGGAGGGTTATAAATAGTGACCCCGCGAGCCCCAGAAAGGATTCTCTCTTTCCCCCCTAGTCTTCCTGCGGCATAATCCCCGCACGCAGCCTACAGCCAATTTGGTTTTCGGGCGCAAAGGAGGAAGCAGTGGCCGAAAAAACGGAAACTCGCGAACGGGCGTGGAGTTCCACGGCGCCTCCGGGCGAATTTCGCACGTACATCTCCGCCGAAGAAAGCCTGATGGAGTTCACGATTCGCGCGGTGGTTCTCGGCGCGCTTTTTGGACTGCTCTTTGGCGCAGTAAGCGTGTATGTGGGCTTGCGCGCCGGACTCACGGTTTCCGCTTCCATCCCCATCGCGGTGCTTTCCATCAGCATCCTGAGGGCGTTCGGCCGGCCGACGATTCTCGAAAACAATATCGTGCAGACTACGGGCTCTGCCGGGGAGTCGCTTGCGGCGGGAGTGATGTTCACTCTGCCCGCGCTCATTTTTCTCGGCTTCGGCTCGGAATTCACGTTTTGGCGGATTTTCCCGCTCGCCTTGCTGGGGGGTTGGCTCGGCGTCTTATTTATGATTCCGCTGCGCCGGCAGCTGATCGTAAAAGAACATGGCCACCTGACGTTTCCCGAAGGCACGGCTTGCGCCGATGTCTTGGTCGCCGGGGAACGCGGCGGCTCCTTTGCAGGACGCGTGTTCTGGGGCCTTGGACTGGGCGGCGTATACACGTTTCTTATGAACACCGTGCAGGCGTGGACGGGCCAGCCCGAAGCGCGCCCGCGCTGGTTCCCGGGAGCCTCCTTCCGCGCCACAATCACTTCCGAGTACTTGGGAGTCGGCTACATCATCGGTCCCAAGGTTGCTGGGATTCTTTTTGCTGGCGGCGTGATCTCGTGGCTCTTGGTCATGCCCGCGATTCAGTTTTTTGGCCAGCTTGCCGGAAATACGCCCATCTATCCTTCAACGGTTCCCATACCTCAGATGACGCCGGACGACATGTGGCGACAATACATTCGGCCCATGGCCGCGGGCGCTGTGGCGGCGGCCGGATTGATCACGCTGGTTCGCACCATGCCCACGATCCTTTCGGCCTTGCGGGCGGGCCTGAAGGATGTTCGTGCCGAAGGAGGGGCCGGCGCGAACACCGCGAGCCGCATCGAGCGCGACATGCCCATGAGTTGGGTTGTTGGCGGTTCCGCGGTGATCATCGTGCTCTTGTTCGTGCTGCTGACCGTTGCGCCGGTCAAAGGAACCAACACGACCTGGTACCAGAATCTTCTCGCGGGCATCCTCGTGGTAGTCTTCGGGTTTCTGTTTGTTACTGTCGCATCCCGCATTAGCGGTCTGCTGGGCAACTCGTCCAATCCCGTTAGCGGCATGAGCATTGGAACCCTCATGGCCACCTGCGCGATTTTTCTTCTCGCCGGATGGACCGCCCCAAGTTACGGGATTCTTGCACTGACGATTGGCGGATCCGTGTGCATTGCCGCGGCAATCGCGGGCGCAACTTCGCAGGATTTGAAAACCGGCTACCTCGTGGGCGCCACTCCGGTGCGCCAGCAATGGGGCTTACTGGTCGGCGTAACGGTGTCGACGTTTGCCATCGGCATCACCCTAGGCTTGATGAACAAAGGACTTGAAAAGTACATCCCAACCCAGATTCCTCTAAACGTGCAAGCGTTGCCTGCCGGCGTAAAAGTGGAAAGAGAAACCTTCGAACATCGCGGAAAGAATTACGTGCTCATCAATGCCCTGGGATCGAGTCAAGTACCGGACGGCGAATACCTATACGATCCCGACTCCAATCGAATTGAATTTCAGTGGGCCCAAGGCATCGGCAGCGACAAAGCGCCCGCCCCCCAGGCGCGCCTGATGGCCACAGTGATCAACGGAATCCTCAGCCAGCGCTTGCCCTGGCGGCTGGTCTTGATGGGTGTGGCGCTGGTGATTGCGGTTGAAGTCCTTGGCGTTCGCTCCCTTGCATTCGCTGTGGGCGCTTATCTGTCGATTGGAACCACGGCAACGATGTTTGCGGGCGGACTGGTTCGCGTGCTGGTCGAAGCCACCACGAAGAAAAAGGATGAAAGCGAGGCTAGTCCGGGAGCCCTCTACTCCAGCGGTTTGATTGCGGCCGGCGGCGTTTTTGGCTTGCTGGGAATTGTCATCAATTTGCTGCAGGATCCCGAGATTTCGGCGCACGTGCCGCCGTGGGTAACGACCGTGCTTCGTCTGCCCTGGCGTGCGGACCTTTTCGCCTTCGGGCCAAAAATGTTTGGTCCGCTGGCAACCAGCAATCTCTTCGGTTTGATGATGTTCCTGGCTCTTGCGGCCTCGCTTTTTTATTTCGCCCGCAAGAAGCTTTAATGACAGTCGGAGAGTTGAAAAGTGAAAGAGTTGAGGAGCTCCGAAGAGACACCGTTTGCGCGGTGCGGGAGGGCTAAGATTGCGGGTTGTTGAACTCTGGCAATCTTAGACTCTTCAACTTTTCCACTTCCTTCCGTCTTTGACGCAAAGCGTCTCAGCACCGTAAACTTCTCGCATGTCCTCTCGATCCGGTATCAAGAGCTATCGAGTCAGCTTCGACTTCTACATCACTCCAGCTGTCAAGCTCCTCCTCATCGCCAACTTCGCGGTGTATATCTTCGAAGCGCTGCTCTATCACTTTTCTGGTGTACCCGCATACATGGAGCTGCTCAAGTGGTTCGGCCTTGTTCCCGCACTGTTTTTTTACGTTTGGCAGCCTTTCACGTATTTGTTCCTCCATGATGTTGGCAGCATCTGGCACATCCTGACGAACATGTTCATGCTTTGGATGTTTGGCCGTGAGCTGGAATTGGTCTGGGGAAGGAATCGATTTCTACGTTATTACTTCCTGACGGGCGTCGGAGCTGGACTTATCAACGTCGTTGTAAAGCTGTCTCCGGCGCTTTTTGGGCTAGGGGTTCCCAAATCTGCTTACATTCCTACGATCGGAGCCTCTGGGGCTATTTTCGGAATACTCGTGGCTTGCGCGATTCTCTTTCCCGACCGGCGCGTTTACATTATCCCGTTTCCCGTGGCCATCAGCATGCGCACAGTTGTGATTGCCATGACGGTGCTGACATTTCTTGGAACGTTTGGGTTGGGAGATGACAAGATAAGTCATCTCTGCCATTTGGGCGGATTGGCGATCGGCTACGTGTACTTACGACGCGGATCTTTTCTTTATAGTCTGCGCAATAGTTACACCGATTGGCAGAGCAAGCGCACTCGCCGGCGCTTTGAAGTTTACATGAGCAAGCACCGCAAAGATCCACCCTCCCGTCCCGATAACTGGGTTAACTAGGAATCTAGAGATCCGAGAATAGAGGTCCGCCTGCACACACGACGCTCGCCTCTGATCTCGGTTCTCGGATCTCCGATCAGTTGCTCACGCCGGACCGCCGATTACATGAAACTTCATGAAGTTCGTTGTGCCGCGGATGCCCATGGGTGTCCCCGCTACAATCGCGATGACGTCGCCCTTGCGTACCAATCGCTCTTCGAGCAGCCGCTTCTCCGCAACCGCCGCCAATCCATCAATCTTCCTCACATCCTGGATATTTCGTGGATAGACGCCCCAGATGAGCCCCAGCCGCCGCCGCGTTTCCTGCTCCGGTGAAAACGCCACAATCGGCACCAGCGGGCGGTAGCGCGAAATCAATCGTGCCGTGAACCCGCTATGGGTAAACACCGCGATCACTTTCATGTGCAATTCGCGAGAGGCGTGACAAACCGACTCGGCAATGGTGCCAGGAATTTTCAGCTGTTCCTGCTGCGCGGGCCGAGGAAATTCCCGGACGCTGCCCTCCGCTTCCTCAACAATGCGCGCCATCATGCTCACGGCCTCGACGGGATATTTTCCTGTGGCCGTCTCCGCGGAAAGCATCACCGCGTCCGAACCGTCGAAAATCGCATTGGCTACGTCAGAAGCTTCCGCGCGCGTTGGGCGCGGATTCTCCGTCATCGATTCCAGCATTTGCGTGGCCGTGATGACCGGACGCCGAAGCTCCCTGGCCCGGGCAATGATCATTTTCTGAACCACCGGCACGCGTTCCGGGCTCATTTCCACACCGAGGTCGCCGCGCGCCACCATGACGGCATCCGCTGCGCGCAGAATCGCGTCCAGATTCTCTATCGCTTGCGGTTTTTCAAGTTTCGCGATGACCGGCGTGTCTTTCCCTGCGCGGCGGATCAATTGCTTTGCGAGCAGCACGTCTTCGGGTCGCCGCACAAAACTCACTGCAATGTAATTCGCGCCGTGTTTCAAGGCGAACGCCAGGTCCGCGCGATCTTTCGGCGTCAACGCTGGAACACGCAGCTGCAATCCGGGCAAGTTGATGCCCTTATGCTGGCCGAGCGCGCCGCCATTCACCACTTCGCAAATCACTTGCCGGTCGCGCACTTGCTCAACTCGCAACTCGATCAGGCCATCCGAGAGCAGAATGCGGTCGCCGCGGTGCACCTCTCGCGGGAGCGCGGCCAATGTCGTGCTGACACGCGTGGAATCTCCCAGCACTTTGGCGGTGGTAATTGTGAACTGCTGCCCGGCGCGCAGCATCACCGGCCCGCCTCCTGCCAGGGCGCCCGTTCGGATCTTTGGCCCCTGCAAATCTGCCAGAATCGCCACGGGCTTCTCGTGCGCCGCGGAGGCGGCGCGGATCATGGCGAAATTGTCCGCGTGCTCTTCATGTGTGCCGTGCGAAAAATTCAGCCGCGCCACGTCCATCCCCGCCGCGAAAAGCTTGTCAATCATCCGCGTCGAACGCGTGGCCGGGCCGATGGTGCACACAATCTTAGAGTGGCGAAAACCCATGCTCTCTTCCGAGGACAGACCGAACTTTCCCGACTTCTGTTATTCAACGCAGGGTTCGTTCCTGCGATTTTCTTTTTGGATTGTTCCCAGCGGCTTCTTGCTTTAGTAACGCGAGACCGCAAACTCCGTCACAATTTTGTTCAGCACGTCCACGCCCTTATCAAAAGACGCCAGCGGAATCCGCTCGTCATCGCCGTGCATCCGCCGCAAATCCTCATCGCTAAGGGGAAACGGCACGAGCCCGTAAGCCTGCACGCTGTGCAGCCGCAACTGCGCGGAGTCCGTCAGCCACGTCGACTGAAACGGCAACGCCGGAGCGCCAGCAAACTCCCGCGAGGCCACCCGGCAAATTAAATTATAGAGTTCCGATTCCAGCGAAGACGGCGGCGCCGCCAAACCCCCGTTCGGCTGCACCTCGAGCCTTACCGCCGGATCGTTTACCAGCTTATTCAAGTCACCAATAATTGGGTTGATAGAATCCCCTGGCAGCAGCCGGACATTCAGGTTTGCGCGGGCTTCTGCCGGAATCACGTTGTTGGCCAAGCCTGCGGAAAGTATCGTTGGCGCAACCGTGTCGCGTATCATCGAATTCCAGAGCGGGCTGGCGTCAGACACCACGCGTTGCGCGTGTTCGCCGCGGTCTGAGGTGTCCATCGAGCGGATCCACTTCCCGATTTCGTCGTCTTCGAGCGGCGCAATGCCTTCAAAGTACCGCCGCACAATTGCCGTGAAATGCACGGGCGCGGAATACGCCCCGATCTTCGCGACGGCCGCTGCCAAATGCACCACGGGATTGTCCTTCGTAGGTTGCGAAGCGTGGCCCGAAGTTCCGCGCGCGACCACGGCAACGTTTACCGCCACTTTCTCGCTGGCCTGTACGCCGATGTATTGCACCTTGCCGTTCTTCATGAAGACGTTGCCGCCTTCATTGATCGCAAATCCCGCGGCAAACTTGTCCCAGTATCTTGAGATTAGCGTTCGGATGCTCGCGTCGCCGCTCCCCTCTTCATCGGCCGTCGCCAGAAAAATCACGTCGCGGTTCAGATGCGCGTTTGTCCGTTTCAGGTTAATGAACACCGCGAGGTTCGCGGCCAACATGCCTTTGTCGTCGATGGCTCCCCGGCCATAAAGGTAACCGTCCCTGACGACTCCGCCGAACGGGTCGACCGTCCACCGCGCTTTCTCGACCGGCACCACGTCCAAATGGGCCACCAGCAGCAACGCTTTCGACGGGTCCGGCACCACCGAGCTGCGCAGGCGAGCTACAACCGCGCTGCGCCCCGGCACCACATCCAAGATTTCCGCCTTGATCCCTTCTTTTTGCAGCAAACTGAACACGTACATGGCCGCAAGGTTTTCATTTCCCGGCGGATTGGACGTGTTGATCTTGATCAAGTCCGTCAGCCAACCGCGGGCCTCGCGGGTAATCGGCAGCGAATCGCTTTGTGGAGCAGCATTGACCGCGCCTGCTGGCGTGGGCTGCGGGATTCCTTGCGCCACTGCCGGAAAATTTCCGGCCAACAGCACAACCGCCGCCCGCGCAATCACCTGCACCGCCCGATTCCAATTCACGAATCCACCCTCCCCACGAAAATCTCACGGAAATTGACGCCAGCCGACTCAGATAACCCCAGCTAACGTTTTGCATCCAGAACGCTTCATACTAACATGCAGGTATCAAGACTCGGCCCGGTCATTGCTGGCGCAGTGCCTAAACTCCACTGCCGGTCCGGCTCCGGGAGTCGGCCGAAAACGAAATTATTGGCAGTTTGCTTTCTTTGGCTATCAAATGAGGAGTGAACAATGAAGCCTATTGGTTCGCTTTTGCTGTTTTTGGCTCTGGCCGCATTTATCGTGATGCCGTTCGCGGACGAGCCCGCCCTAGCGCAGGCGCCCACGGGCCCTCAGGGAGGGCCTCCTCCGTCTCAGCAGCAGAAGCCCACGCAGGAACAAACTCCACCCCCAGGGCAGCAGCCTCCACAAGCCGGCGTCAGCATCAGCGTGGATGTTCCGGTGGTTACTCTTGACATCGTTGCCGCCACGCAGCACGGCGACCTCATTCCCAACCTCAAGAAAGAAAATTTCCGCGTCCTCGATGATGGCGTTCCGCAAGCCATCACCAATTTCGCGCCTACCGAAGCGCCTATCACCACGGTTCTTCTGCTGGAGTTTAGCAGCCGCGGCTACTACGATTTCTTTGCCTACATCGGAAAGTATTGGTCCACCGCGCTTTTCCCCCAACTCCAGCAAAAAGACTGGATCGCCTTGGAAACTTTCGACATGAAAACGCGCATCGAGGTCGACTTTACACAAAACAAAGACGAAGTGATTCAGGCGCTCTCGCGTCTTTATTTCCCTGGTTTTAGCGAATCAAACGTATTCGACGCTATTTTGGAGACGACCGATCGCCTGAAGGATGTCAAGGGAAAGAAGTCCATCATCCTGGTTGCCAGCGGCGTGGATACATTTTCCAAGCATACCCTCGATCAAACGATGAAAGCTCTTCGCGGGAGCGATGTGCCGATTTTTTGCATTGGGCTTGGCCAGGCTTATTCAAATTTCGCGCACATGGGAATGCAGAGCATGAACTATTTGCAGGCGCAGAATCAGCTTAGAACCTTCGCACAGATGACCGGCGGTTTCGCGTGGTTCCCCCAGTTCGATGGCGAAATGCCCGATATTTTCCGCAGTGTGGCCGCTTTTCTCCGTCACCAGTACAGCATTTCGTTCTCGCCCACCAGCGGAGGGAAAGACGGCAAATTTCACAAAGTAAAAGTAGAGCTGGTCGCTCCGGACGGCGGCCCTCTTACCATCACCGACCAGAAAGGCAAGAAGCAGAAATACCAGATCTACGCGCGTGAAGGTTATCAGGCCACCAAAGCCGGCATCGCCGACTGAGGTGATTGGAACAGGGAAATTAGAAAATTGAAAATGGTTTCTTGCGCTTGCGTTCTCAGTCTAACTCGAACTCGTAATTCGACGTAGCCTCCCTATTTTCTAGTTTCACTTTTCCATTTTCCACCTCAGTATCCTCGCTCCAGGTCTACCTGGTTGAAAAGCTCTCTACCGTCAAACCATCGCTCTAGCAACTCGACAAGCAGTGCTGCCTGCCGCTTCCACAGCCGGTCGCTTAGCGCGCTGGTGTGCGGTGTGATGAAAAGGTTTGGCGTTTTCCAAAGGGAACTCTCTGGCGGAAGCGGCTCTGTTTCCGCCACGTCGATCGCTGCTCCGCCCAGCGCTCCGGTTTCGAGCGCGCAGATCAGAGCTTCTTCATCGAGCGGGGAGCCGCGCCCCACATTGATCAACCGTGCACCGCGCTTCATCTTGGCGAGTTCTGCCGGCCCGATGAGATGCTTGGTTTCCACCGTCTCTGGCGCGGCAATCACTACGTAGTCCGCCTGGGGCAGCGCTTCGTGCAACTTTGTCGCCGGAAGAATTCTCTCGACGTACGTGCTGTCGCCTTCGCCAGACCGCGTCACGCCCCAAACCCGCATTTCGAACGCCTTTGCGCGTTTCGCCAGCTCCCGGCCGATCGACCCGTAGCCCACGATTAACAGAAGCTGCGCATTCACTTCCGCCAAACGTTGCGGCTTGTCCCACAATTCTTGCTGCGACCAGACCGCCTTGTCCTGCTGGCGCACGGAGTCCGGAAAATTCCGCGCCAGCGCGAGTAGCAATCCCATCGTGTGCTCCGCCATCGGCACGGAAAATACGCCGCTCGGATTCGTCACCAGGATTCCCGCTTCGCGCAACTCCGGGTACATCAGTTGCGCCACTCCCGCCGCCGTCGAATGAATCCACTTCAGCTTTTTCGCGTCTTTCAATTGCTTCGCCCGCAGCGAATAGCCCACAAAAATGTCCGTGTCCGGCAATTCCTCCGACAGCTGGTCGTAATCCGGGAGATGCACCACCTTCATTTCCTGCCAGCGGCTTCGAATGGTCTCCGCTAGCACCGGCTGTGGCCTCCACCACGTAAAGGGATGCCACACGCAAATCACCAGCTTCGTTTCCGCAGGTTTTGTGCGTTTCATAGAAAGTCAGGAAAAGTCAGGAAACGATCCGCAAATCGTTGCCGGTCATGTCCGCGGGCCTCGGCTGGCCCAGCACGCTCAGCATCGTCGGTGCAATGTCCCGCAGCGATCCTCCAGGCTTCAATTTCACCTGGTCGTCTTCACTGACCAATATGAACGGCACGGGATTCGTCGTGTGATAGGTGTGCGGCCCGCCAGTCGCCGGATCAATCATCGTCTCGGCGTTCCCGTGATCCGCGGTAATGATCCACGCGCCTCCGCGCGGCTTCATGGCCTGATAAATCCGCTCGAGCCCCGCGTCCACGGCTTCCACGGCTTTGATCGCTGCCTCAAGCTTTCCCGAATGCCCGACCATGTCCGCGTTTGCATAATTCATGATGATGGCGTCGAACGCGCCCTTCTCGACCGCTTTCACCACCGTGTCGGTGATCCCCGCCGCAGACATTTCCGGCTTCAAATCGTACGTGGCCACCTTTGGCGACGGCACCAGGATGCGCTCCTCTCCACCAAACGGTTTTTCCACACCGCCGTTAAAAAAATAGGTCACGTGAGCGTACTTTTCCGTCTCCGCCGTGCGCAAATTCTTGTACTGCAATTCCGCGAACACTTGCGCCAGGATGTGCTCCAGTTTTTCCGGTGCGAGCACGTATTTCAGCCACGGCCACGTTTTTTCATACTGCGTCATGGCCACGTAAAAAAGATTCTGCGGCCGCTTTTCGTCCACAAACTTGTCAAATCCCGGTTCCGCCAGCGCTTTGGTCATCTGCCTCGCGCGATCTGCGCGGAAATTGTAGAAAATCACCGCGTCTTGGCTTCGAATCAACCCAACGGGAACGCCAGCCGCTCCCTCGCTCTTGGTCACCACCATCGGCTTCACAAATTCATCGGTAACACCCTGTTCGTAGCTCTCCTGCAGCGCCGCCGCCGGATCGCTGGTCTTCGTCTCCGCCTCTCCGTGCACCAGCGCGCGGTACGCCATTTCCACGCGTTCCCAGCGGTTGTCACGATCCATCGCATAGTAGCGCCCCACCAGCGTCGCGATTTCGCCGACGCCTAGCTCGCGCATCTTCTGCTGCAACTGCCGCACGTAATCGCGCCCGCTGTTGGGCGGAGTGTCGCGCCCGTCCATAAAACAGTGCACGAACACTTTTTCCACTTTTTGTTGCTTGGCCATCTCCAGCAACGCAAGTAAATGTTGAATGTGCGAATGCACACCGCCGTCGCTCAACAACCCCAGGAAATGCAGTTGCCGTTGCCGACCGCGCCCCATCGCCTGCAGAAAAAGTGGCACGGTTTGCAATTCCTTGTTCGCAATCATCAGGTCAATCCGCGTGATGTCCATGTGCACGATGCGGCCCGCGCCCATGTTCATGTGTCCCACTTCGCTGTTGCCCATCTGCCCTGTGGGCAAGCCTACAAAGGGCCCGGAAGTCTGAATCAGCGTGTTGGGAAACTTGCGAAGCAACTCGTCGTAGGCCGGTTTTCGCGCCATCGCAATCGCGTTTCCCTTCGTCTCCGCGCGGTATCCCCATCCGTCTAGCACCGTCAACACAATCGGTTTCGGTCGTTTTGGCATTATTGGCGGTGTTTCCTTTTCTTCTTCTTCGCGGTTGTCTTCAAGCGTGAAACTCTCGGTCGCCAGCAACCCTGTTTGGCGACATGCTCATCGAATCATTCGTGAGTTGTCTTGCTGCGCTCCTCGATGTCCTTTGACTCTCGCAAGATCTGGCTCGAAAGCGCCTCCCGGTATCAAGCGCTGTCCTCATTCTGCTCTGTATGGCGCCCCTTCTTTGCCCACATTCAAGAAGGCCTTCCGGAGGCTATCCCGCCGAGCACACCCAACCGTTACTTAATCCGTCTTTTTTGGCTTTTTTCATTTGTAGGCCTGAGAAAAGTCATGCAGGGCAGTCAGTAGTCGGTCGACTTCTTGAGCCGTATTGTAATGCACGAGGCCAATGCGCAGAACGCCGCCTTTTGCTTCCACACCCAAGCGTTCGGAAAGATTCATGGCGTAGAAATTGCCGTCCCAGGCGAAAATGCCGCGATCGCCAAGAAATTTAGCGATCTCGGTCGGGTGATGCTCGCCCATCCGCAATGAAATTGTGGAGCAGCGATCGCCAAACTGCTTCCGATCGGTGATGCCGTAGACTTTGACGCCGCGGATCGTTTGTAAGCCGTCCAATAGTCTTGTCAGCAGATTCCTTTCGTAGGACACGGTCGCGCGATACGCCGCGGCCAGCGCTTCTCGGCGGGCTTTCACGTTCGAATCGCAGTGTTTTCCCACTCCTGCGATGTAACCTACGGCAGCACCAATCCCCGCAATCAGTTCCTGCACTTGTGTTCCGGTCTCCCAGCAGTCCGGAATGGCATCGGTGGCCGGCCGCACTTTGTAGGGCTTGAAGCGCTGCAAATGCTCCTTCCTTCCGTAAAGCGTTCCCATGTGTGGTCCGAAGAACTTGTACGGCGAGCAGACCAGAAAATCGCAGCCCAGCGCCTTCACATCAATCAGCCCATGCGGAGCATAGTGCACCGCATCCACAAACATCAGCGCTCCCGCTGCGTGCGCCAATTTCGTGATCTCCGCGATCGGATTGATGGTTCCGACCATGTTCGACGCGTAGCCTACCGCGACCACCTTGGTCCTTGGCGTAATCTTTCGTTGCAAATCAGCGAAATCCAGCGTGCAGTCCTCTTCGCGAATCCCTACTTGCCGGATGACAACGCCCTTCTCTTCCAGTGCCCGCCACGGCGCAACGTTTGCATCGTGATCCAGCGTGGTCACCACGATTTCATCGCCGGCCTTGAGCTCGCGCGCAACGGCCCGCGCCAGCGCAAACGTGATTGTGGTCATGTTCTGCCCAAACACGATCTCGTTTGCATCGCAGTTAAGAAAATCCGCCATCGCTTTCCGCGTTGATGCGATCATGGCGTCGTTGCGCCGGCTCGTTTCAAACGCGCCGCAAGTATTCGCGTTCGCGTTCACAAAGTAATTCTCGACAGCTTCCATCACTTGCTTCGGCACCTGCGTTCCCGCCGGGCCATCGAGAAACGCCGCCTGATGCCCGTTCACCTGCAATTTCAGCGACGGAAATTGCCCTCGCGCCCAAGCAATGTCGAATGTCTTCGTTTCCGTTCCCGGTATCGCCGGTGCGCTCATGATCTGCTTCCTATCGCGAATTTTATCTCTTCTTCGAATCATTTAGTCTCTCACAGGCGCTGTTGGCGTTGTAGCGGCCAAAATCACTTCGCCTGTGTCAACTTGCACCCGTTCTGCCAATTTGGCGGCCGCTTCTTCAGAGCGGAATCGCTAGCTCGCCTATTGTCTTCCCCCCGCGTGATAGCATCATTTCATCTGCATTCAGACATGCCGCGGTGGCGCCGGCTAAAAATCAAACGAGCCCTCGCACTACGATGGGCTCGGCGCTGCGTTTCTTCATGAGGTGCATCGTGCCCGAAACAGTTCCGCCGACAGAGCGCACCCGCGTGGTGCGCGAACCGCACCGCGGCGTCTACGATCGCGAAATCATTTACAAAATTCTCGACGAAGCTTTCGTGTGCCACGTCGGGTTTTCTCTCGATGGCCAGCCCTACGTCATTCCGACATTGTTCGCGCGCGTCAGCGATGCTCTTTATTTCCACGGCTCGGCCGCCAGCCGCATGCTTCGCAATCTCAATGAGGGAATCCCCGTTTGCGTCACCGTCACGCTCATCGACGGCTTTGTCCTGGCGCGTTCCGTCTTTAATCACTCCATAAACTACCGCTCGGTCGTTGCGCTGGGAAAAGCGACGCGCGTGGATGCGCTGCAGGAAAAATTCGAGGCCTTCCACGCGTTCACGGAGAAAATTCTTCCCGGCCGCTGGAACGAGGCGCGCCAGCCCAGCGAAAAAGAACAGAAGGCCACGAGCATCTTGCGCCTTCCGCTGACCGAAGTTTCCGCCAAGATCCGCACTGGCCCGCCCATGGACGATGAGCCTGACTATACCTTGCCGGTTTGGGCCGGCGTAATTCCCGTGCATCTCGTTTTCAATTCGCCGATTCGCGACGAGAAGTGCGATCCCGCAATCTCCGTGCCAGACTACGTCGCGCGCTATCGGCGGTGAGCCATGCCCGACTTCGTGCCTGCGCCAATCAAACCTACTGTCGGAATCGCCGCCCTTGAAGCGCTGGACGTTCGCGTCGGCACCATCGAGCGCATCGAGGAAATTCCGCGCTCTGAAAAATTGATGAAGCTTACCGTGAATTTCGGCGACCATTCGCGCACGATTCTCGCGGCCATTAGGAAAGAGCGCTCGAATCCGCGCGAAATTGAAGGCCGGCAGGCATTGTTCTTTGTGAACTTGAAGCCACGCAAAATGGCAGGCGAAACCTCCGAAGGCATGCTTTTCGACATTGGCTACGCCGACGGGGTCACTCCGGCGCTGGCTATCCCAGAGCGTCCCGTTCCCGACGGCACTCGCGCCGGTTAGAAAATCTATTTCGCAGCCGACAGCTTCTGCGCCGCCGAACTAATCAGCGCCGCTTCATTCTCAAGCACGTGCGCAACCACCACGATGGCCTCATCCGCCTCCTTCCACTGCTTCAACTCAATCGCCTCGCGCACCGCGGGAACGGTCTTCACCGCATAGCCCGTGTAGAATCCCGGCGCGTACAGTTGATGCCTGAACCACGGCCGGTTCGGCAACCCTTCTGCGTTCGTCAGCCGCCGCTCGCTTTCGATCAGCAGCTTATTCACCTGCGCAAGCGAGCTCGACGCCATTGCCGCGTTGCCCTTGGCATTGACTTGTTCGAGCGCCCTACGATATTCCGCCGCGCTGCGATTCAGCGTTTCCACTGCATTTTCAAGGGGGGCAAAATTCAAATGTGGCGGTACAGCTTCCACCGCGGGCGCAACCAGGGGCCGCCGCGGATCGTTCGTCGCCTGAAACACGCCTTCTTCGATTTCCCGGTTGCGTTCGCGAATCTCATCCTGCGTCTTCTGAGCGAGCGCCTTCAGTTCTTTGAGATACGTCTGCACCGTGTCCGCAAAATCTGCAAACTCAAACGGCAGCAAATCCGCATCTGCCAGACGCATCATCGCCGTGGCTCCGGCCTGCGCGAGCGCGCGGCAGTACACAAAATCCGTGTCGCTGAAATGCGTGTACCAGTAAAAATCGTCATAAATTGAATGGTAGATGCCGCCGCCGTCTTCCCCGCCAAAGCCGAAATTCAGCGAAGCCACTCCGTCGTGCTGCAAAAACGCGGTATAGTCCGAGCCGGAACCCAGCGCCGGAATCCGCAAATCCGCGCGCTTGCGAATCTCTTCGCGCTGCTCTGCCGTTTTCGCGTTCGCGATTTCGTGAAGCTGGTCGCGCTTCCACACGCTGAGTTTCGTCTCCGGATCCATGACATCGCGCGCCACGTCGTTGCTGAATTTCTCCAGCGTGTGCGAACCCTCCACGCCAAAATACCCGCGCCCATTCGTGTCCGAATTGATGTACGCCACACCGTGCGCGCGCAGCTCGTCGTAATGCTGTTCCGCCCACTCCGTCGAGCCCAGCAGCCCCGGCTCTTCCCCATCCCACGCGCAATAAATAATGGTGCGCTTTGGCTTCCATCCGGCCTTTACCATTTCGCCCAGCGCGCGCGCCTCTTCCAGAATGGCAATCTGCCCGGAAATGGGATCTTCTGCGCCGTTCACCCAGCCGTCATGATGGTTCCCGCGAATCACCCATTCGTCAGGAAACGTCGCTCCTGGAATCTTCGCGATGACGTCGTAAAGCGTCTTGAGGTCCCAATTCGATTTTACTTTCAGGTGAACTATCGCCGGCCCCGGCCCCACGTGGTACGTGATGCCCAAGCCGCCGCGCCATTCCGCAGGAGCAACGCGTCCCGCCAACACCGCCAGCAGCGGCTGAGCGTCCGCATACGAAATCGGCAGCACCGGAATTTTGGTAATCGTTGGCGCTTCTTCGACCTTCAACCTCTTTGCATCTCTGGTCGCGCCGACCCCCGGCGTCAGCGGATCGCCCGGATAAAGCGGCATGTCCGCAACGCTCCCGCGCTGCACGCCATCCAGCGGACGATACGGCCCGGCCGGGAACGTCTCGCCCTGCACGAAGCCGTCTTCATGGGGATCGGAATAAATCAAGCAGCCAATCGCGCCGTGCTCCGCCGCAACTTTCGGCTTGATTCCGCGCCACGAATGGTAATAGCGCGCAATCACGATCTTTCCCTTCACCGATACACCCATGCGCTCGAGCTGCTCGTAATCTTCCGGCACGCCGTAATTCACATACACGAGCTGCGCGGTCACGTCGCCATCAACGGAATACGCGTTGTAAGTAGGCAGTTGTTCTGACTGCTGATTGGAAGTCGGATCCGCGGACACCACCGGCTCCTGCAGTTTCGCCACAAACTTCGGCCCGCCCTCGACAAGTTCCACAACGCGTTCTTTGGGCGTTGGAAAGAGCACATCAAACTGTTCGATTTGCGCGTCCAAGCCAAATTCTCTAAACTTCCCAAGAATCCATTCCGCGTTTTGCTTGTCGTAAGGCGACCCGACGTGGTGCGGATGCGCCGAGAGCAGTTTCATATATGCGCGCATGTTTTCAGGACTCGGAATCGCGCGCAGCTGCTCTTCCCACTGGCGCTCGGTCCGTGAAGATTCGGGCGAATAACCGTAGAGTGGCTTCTCTTCGGCGAGAACGTGACTCCCGGTGGGTGCAAGCGACAACCAAACAAAGATCATCGAGGCAACTAGAATGCGACGCGGCACGTTTCCCCCTTTATCGAGCGCCCGTATTCTGCCTGAAGGAAGGGGTTGTTGGAAAGCGATGGCATCCTGGGAAAAACTCAGAAAGGGGCGCCAACGCCAAACGAGAGTTGAAGATTATGTACAGTCCCCGGCCGGGAAATGCTGCCATTCAGGGTTTCATAATGCGCGCTTCGAGGTAGGAAATAATCGAATCTCCCAGTCAACCCGAAGGTAGGTCCGATTCGAGAAGTAGCGTTCGCCAATGACTCCGAGATCCAATGTGAAGTGATTGAGTTCGCTGAGACCGCGCGCCCGCAAGTCGCCACCGTTCGGAAAATGTATGAATCCCGGACGCGCCTTGAACGGCGACAGACTATGCTGACAGGTGGAGTCCCCGAGTTTCAGTCATTAGGCGATTTGCTTGGCCATGCAAATGTAGTGGCACGGCACTTTCAACGGCACATCCGCCGCAAACGGCGCCGTTCCAGTCTGCGCATAACCCATGCGCTCGTAAAATGCCGGAAGAGGCGTCCGCGCACTGATGATGCGCAAATCGATCGCCCGGCACCCCGCCTCTCGAAAATAACTCTCCGCCGCGTCCATCAATTTGCGGCCCAAGCCCGTTCCCTGCTGCGCTGGAGCAACTCCCAGCAGCCCCAGATATCCCCGCTCGCGGCGCAGCTCCACGTAAACGCACCCCGCCAGCCCCGCCGCGTCTTCTGCAACTAGAAACTCACCTTTTTCCATGTACTCGCGAACTCCGGCAGGATCGATGCGCTCCCCCTCGATGAACGGCTGTTCCACCACAAACGCCGCGTTAATCAGCCGCGCCAGCGGTTCAACATCGGCCGCTACCGCCACTCGAATGGCACTCTCGAGCCCGCGCGATTTGCCAACTTGATTCATGGAGTTTTGAATCTTATCCCGGACTCAGAAGCCCTCACAACATCGCCAAAACTCCATTAGAATCTGCATATGTACAACTCGGCTCGCCGAATATCGTGTCGGCCCATTTTCGCGTTTCTCACGGCTTCTCTCTTCTGGATCGCCGCCTCGTCCATAGCCCAGACGCAAACGGCCAGCCTAGGCGCGCGACAGGAATTCCTGAAAAAGCTGGTCGCCGCCGCTGAGGACAGAACGCATCACGTCGTCCGTTACGACCCGGCCTACGTTCGCATTCCTTATCCCGGCGGGGATGTTCCCGGGGACATCGGCGTCTGCACCGACGAGGTCATCCGTTCCTATCGTTCCGTGGGAATCGACCTCCAAAAAGAAGTCCACGAGGACATGGAGAAGAACTTCTCCGCGTATCCGCGGCAGCGCAGGTGGCTCGCCACACGTCCGGACACCAATATTGATCACCGCCGCGTGCCGAATTTGATGGTTTTCTTCAGCCGCAAGGGTGAATCTCTGGCGATCACGCAAGTTTCGGCAGATTACTTGCCCGGCGACATAGTCACGTGGGATCTCGGTGGCCACGTGCCGCACATTGGAATTGTTGTTGACGAACAATCAGCGGAAGGCGGCCGCCACCTGATCGTGCACAACATCGGCCAGGGACCGCAGCGGGAAGACGTCTTGTTCGCTTGGAAGATTACCGGCCACTACCGCTACTACGGGCCAGTACCGTAGGGTGCCCAAACAGGTTTGAACTGTCTGCGGAAAATAGAAGAAAGCCTCGTGAACGCGATCGGCTCTTGGCGGATTCTTGCCCGAGCGCAAGCCGCGAGCGCGAAGTGCGAGCCATAGAACAGGGATTCCACCCAATTTGCGATGAAGACCGCGAGCCGTGGAGCATTCATGCGTGGGCAAACCGCGTACGCACGCGCACTTCCTCGTGAATCGCTTTGCTGATCATCTCGAGGATTTCGTCCGAAATATCAAACATGTTGTGCGCCGTCGCGATGTGGTCTGCGAATTCGGCGATCACTTCCTCGTCACAGATGCCGCGCGCTTCAAACTTGCATCCAGGGACGAGATCGTTGCACTGCAGGACCTTGGCCATGTTGAACTCCTGAAGACAGACTGCATATGGACATCGGATTGAAGGTGAGCACGGGGATACTAGAGAGAAACCCCTCCCGTGTCAATGGTACTGGATGAATTTGGACGGCAAAGATCCAATCTGTGTCACGAAGGCCCGAAGCCCCCGCCACAAGTTGCGTGACTGCGCCCTTCGCTACCTCTCTGCCGCTCAGCCCAGCGCGGCTTTTCCGTTAAATCGCGCCTCTCGGCCAAGCTCTTCCTCGATTCGCAGCAGCTGATTGTATTTCGCAACCCGGTCCGTGCGGCTGGCCGAACCGGTTTTGATCTGTCCGGCCCCCGTAGCGACGGCCAGATCCGCGATGAAGGTGTCCTCGGTCTCCCCGGAGCGGTGCGAAATAATCGAGTGATACCCCGACTGGCGCGCTAGCTCAATCGCGTCAATCGTCTCCGTGACACTGCCAATCTGGTTTAGCTTGATGAGAATCGCGTTCGCAACTCCTTCCGTGATGCCGCGCGCCAGCCGCTCCGTATTTGTCACAAAAAGATCGTCGCCCACCAATTGGATTTTTTTCTGGGATGACTTGCTGCCCATGCTCTGCGTCAGCGACTTCCACCCGGCCCAATCGTCTTCCGCCATGCCGTCTTCAATGGACACAATCGGATATTTTTCCGCCCACTTCGTCCAATACGCCGCCATTTCGCTGCTCGTGTACGCGGACTGGTCGGACTTCTTGAACACATACTTCCCGCTGGCCTTGTCGAAAAACTCGCTTGAGGCCGGATCGAGCGCAATGCTCACCTGATCTCCCGGTTTGTAACCGGTCGCGGCAATCGCCTCAAGCACAATCTGAATCGCCTCTTCATTCGACTTGCAGCTCGGCGCAAAGCCGCCTTCGTCGCCCACCGCCGTCGAATAACCGTGCTTTTTCAACACCGTCTTGAGCGCGTGAAACACCTCCACGCCCCATCGCAACCCTTCCGAGAATCTCGGGGCGCCTACCGGCATCACCATGAATTCCTGGAAGTCCACTGAGCTGTCCGCATGCGCTCCGCCGTTCAGAATATTCATCATCGGGCAGGGGAGCAAATTCGCCGAAGTGTCCGAGGAATAGAGCGCCAGGTATTTGTAGAGTGGAATGCCCTGGGCCTCCGCCGTCGCGCGCGCCGCGGCCATGGACACCGCCAGAATTGCGTTGGCACCCAGGCGCGACTTCGTCGGCGTGCCGTCCAGCTCGATCATTTTCTTGTCGAGAGCGCGCTGATCCGCGGCGTCCAAGCCCGCCACCGCCTTGGCGATTTCCGCGTTCACGTTGGCAACCGCCTTCAACACGCCCTTGCCAAGGTACTTGGACTTGTCGCCGTCGCGCAGCTCCAGCGCCTCATGCTCACCCGTTGAAGCTCCGGACGGAACCGCCGCGCGCCCCCGCACATCCGCTCCAATGTAAACATCGGCTTCCACGGTAGGATTCCCCCGTGAATCCAGTACTTCCCGTGCATGAACTTTCGTGATCTTTGTAACCGTCGCTGCGGACATGTCTTAGCGTGTCTCCTTGTCGAAATCAGAACCAGCAATTGTAGCAGCATCTAGAAGAGCTTCGACTGTCTGCAGGAAGCCCACAACGTGCGCCCGTGTAAGACGCAGTACGCTGCCCAGCCAGGTTTTCCGAGCTTTTGTAAGTTCGTGGTTCGGCTGCATTCCATTGCTGTTTTTGTCCCGGCAGGGAACCGAGAAGCTGTCCCTTGCTTCTATTTACTCCACTCGCACATCGCAGGTATTCACCCGATGGCTTCCCGTTATGGCACTCATTCCATAATCGGTGTATTGTGGAAAATCCGTCGAGGAAAAAACCGTGCCCACCTTCCTAGGGCGAGAAGGCCGCCGCTCCAAACGCACTGCCATAAAAAAGGGAGCCAGCGTTGTTGTCAATCTCGGGTCGCACCCACAGCGGGTTCCCTGCCTCATCGTGGATCGTTCGCCCGAGGGGTTTCGCCTCCGGGGCGGTCCGCGGCTCAGGCCCGGGCAACTCGTCGAGGTGATCCCCGGCGACGATGAACTGAACTCAATCCGCTGTAGCGTGGTCTGGATCGGCAAGCCCGGCTCCGAACAAGATGGTGAAGTGGGGCTCAAAGCTGTTTAGTCGAGTCGCTCCAACGACTGATCTGATCTAGAAACAAGGATCTTTAGGGTCGTGGGGTCTCGGGCAGTCAGGAATTCATATTTCAGTGCAGAATATAGAAAGCTTGCTAGCCTCTAAGATAAGGGCTTGAAGCCATGCCAATTAGCATCAAGAACGACGAAACGGAGCAGCTGGCGAGAGAATTCGCCAAAGAAACGGGGGAGCGGCTGTCCGAAGGACGGGATAAGTGGTCGTTGACAGTTCTGCCCTGTTGGCCATCCTGCTGGGCGAGTCCGAACGGGAACGCTTTCTAAAGCTGCTCAGTGAGTCGGGAATTTTGCGCGGACGGATTTTACCGCTCTTGTAGGCGACGCTCGAAGGCTGGGGCCGCATGGACAACGGCGCTGGCTCGCTGCACAACCGAAGCAAACCGAGGACTTCAAACATGACCCAGACCCAGCAGATTGCCGATTCTTACCAAGCCGTCACCGTCAAAGGCGCCTGGTACGGACCCACGCTCGCAGAGCTGATCGCCAAAACCTCGCCGGAAGACGCCGTCACGCCGCCACTTCCCGGCGCGCATTCCATTTCAGTGCTGCTTCAGCATCTGCTGCTTTGGAATGAAAGAGTCCGCAGGGCCTGCGACGGCACGCCGATGCCGCGTTGGGAGGCGGAGAAGGAATGGGCGGAGTCGCCGATTCCCTGGAACGAACTCGTCGCTCGTTGGAACCGGAGCCGGGATGAGCTAGAAGAGAGAATCCGGAATTTTCCCACTCAAGACTTGGCAAAGCAGGTTCCGGGCCGCGACTATCCTTACGAAACGCTGTTGCCCGGCATCGTGCAGCACACCATTCACCATTCCGGCCAGATCGCCATGGTCTTGAGCATGTTGCGTTCGCGCTCCCGCTAAAGCAGTTGTCTCTCGCAAGCGGAACGTTTATTTGGTCCCGCAGAAGTGATTTGGAACGTTCATGAGTCGCGGGAGCAATGTAGGAGCTAAGTCATGACCGGCCGACAGGAGATCTTGAAGAGCATTCGCGCGATCGTTTCGGGAAGCGGCGATCGCGCCGAGCGGGCCAAACAGCTTGCGGAGGCGGTGCGAAGCTTGGGGAATTACCGCTGGACCGGAGTCTACGATGTTGGCAGCGAGCTGGTTTCCATGATTGCTTACAGTAGTGTTTCGGAGGGGGCCCACACCGACAGCAGCGGCGCTGGAGCGCCGGCCCATCCGACATTTCCGATTACGAAGGGGCTTACCGGCTCTGCCATCCGGGAAAAGGCTACCGTCGTCGTGGGCGATGTGCGCACCGACCCGCGTTATCTAACCGCGTTCAGCAACACTCTTTCGGAAATCATCGTCCCCATCGTGCAGCCGCCAAGCGGAGCGGTGATCGGAACGATCGACGTGGAAAGCGAGCGCGCAAACGCTTTTTCTTCACGCGATCTGGAATTGCTCGAAGAATGCGCCCGCACGGCGTTGCCTCTCTGGGTGGGAAATTAGTCTCCACGCGAAACGAATAGCCCGGTCACGTCACTAGAAGGTATGAAGGGTTTCTAACGTACCGCCGCGCTTCAGCACTGCACTCCGCCTCGGCGGCGTGTTAGGCCAAGCGAAGGCGGGTGAACCCCTGCAACTGGAATAGGTTTTCGACGCTGCGTAATACAGGCCTTCCCTTTATATGAAACGGGCCGACTGCGCGTACCTTATCTATGTAGGAAAGAAAGAAGGAGGCTTTGCCCGCAATGAGAGCTAGTTCAGATCTTACGAATCTGGCGATCGAAGGGGTTCTGGAACTCTCCGCTAACGCGCACGTCCAGCGAAAGGTGGCCGCCAGGAACTCCTCTGACTTTCACCGCCTTACGGGAGCGATCGCCGCTTACGGGAACGCGCTTGCCGTTCTTGTAGCGCTGCAGGAACGCGAAGAATTCCACGCGATGATCGCGGAACTGGATCTCCCCGCCTCAGTGACAGGAATAGCGCATTGATTCAGGTTTTTCAGGATGTGGCAGAAGAACTGTCCCGTTTGTCAGCAGCCCATGGCGAAGAAAAATCCCACCGACAGGGTCCCCTGCCCCTGCGGCAGCACGTCTGGAAGGGTTAAGCCGATTCCGGTTCTTCGATGAGGGATTCTTGGCGCACGACAATGACTATGCCGGAGTCCGTGACGTGATAGCGGCGCCGGTCCGCTTCGGTGTCATACCCGATTTCGGTGTGCTCGGGAAGACTGACGTGGCGGTCAATGATGGCGCGGCGAATGCGCGAATGCCTGCCGATGTTCACGTGATTGTAAATGATGGAGTCCGCCACTTCGCTGTAGCTGTTGACGCGCACATCGTTGCCAATCACTGACTTCTGTACGCGGCCGCCGGAAATCACCGAGCCGCCGGCGACGATGGAATCCAGGCCCACGCCCATGCGTTCGGGATCCGCGAATACAAATTTTGCCGGCGGATACTGGTGCTGCCAGGTGCGCAGGGGCCAGTCTTTGTCGTACAAATTGAAAACCGGCGAAACGCTGACCAGGTCCATGTTGGCTTCGTAGTAGGCGTCGAGCGTGCCGACGTCCCGCCAGTACAGGGCGTCCTTGGCGTTTTCATCCACGAAGTTGTACGCGAACACGCGGTGTTTGGAGATGATGCGCGGCAAAATGTCCTTGCCAAAATCGTGGCGTGACTTGGGATCCTCGGAATCTGCAAGAAGCATTGGAATCATCAGTTGCGTGTTGAAAATGTAGATGCCCATTGAAGCGTTGCAGTGCCCGGCGTGGTGCGGCGACTCCTTGGGCGCGGCAGGTTTTTCCTCGAAGCCGACGATTCGCCAGTCTTTGTCCACTTCAATGACGCCAAACTGACGGGCCGCTTGCGCAACGGGAATCTGAATGGTGGCGACGGTGACGTCCGCGCCAGAATCAGTGTGCTGCTGGAGCATCTTGGCGTAGTTCATTTTGTAGATGTGGTCGCCGGAAAGAATGAAAACGAATCTAGAGCGCTCGCTGCCGATGGAATAGATGTTCTGATAGACGGCATCGGCGGTGCCTTGATACCAGGATTGCGAAACGCGCATCTGCGGCGGAATCACTTCGATGTATTCGCCAAGGCCCGCGAGCGGCGACCAACCCGCGCGAATGTGGCGGTTCAGGCTGAGCGCCTTGTATTGCGTGAGGATAAAAATGCGGCGCAGGTCGGAATTGATGCAGTTCGAAAGCGTGATATCAATGATGCGGTAGACGGCGCCGAAGGGCACGGCGGGCTTGGCGCGGTCGCGCGTGAGCGGCCAGAGGCGTTCCCCCTGGCCTCCGGCAAGAAGTACAGCGATGGCATCCTTCATGGATGTTTCGGGCATGAGCCGGCTCCCGGAACGTGATGTAGAAGCGGCTCATTCTAACAACAGAGACAAGCACTTGGGCAAGCAGAGGGATGGAAAAAAAGGGCGCGTCGTCGGCCTCAAGGCGGTGACGCACCACGCGGGCGAATTGTAATATTGTCGTTACTATAGTTATAGGGTGGTTATCAGAGAGTCTTAGTACCTCCAAAACTGGTTGAATTTTGCAAAGATTCCTTGACGCGAGAGCGCCATTTGATTTAGAAGAAGCCATCGACTTTTCAAGGTGCGGCTGTAAAGCGGCCCATCCATGCGATAATTAAGACAGGGGCGGTGCCCGAAGGCTCACAGAAGCCTAGCCAGAAAAAGAGGCTCCGCAGTTTTCCAATCCGAACCGGATTGGGGGTGAATTTACAAAGTGGCAGAAGTCATCATCCAGGAGAATGAATCTCTGGAGAACGCACTGCGGCGTTTCAAACGCAAGGTGCAACAGGAAGACATCATCAAGGAGATCAAGAAGCATAGTTTCTACATGAAGCCCGGTGAAAAGCGCCGGGCGAAAGAAGCGCTTTCGCGGAAGCGACTGCGTAAGAAGCAGCGGCGGGAATCGGAGTAATTTCCGAGGGCGGTCCTTCAGGGAGGGCCGCCCTTCCGTTATCCCTTGCGGCAAGGCGCACAGCTTCCGAGAATCAGGCCCGTTAGGCAGAACGTTTGGTTTTTTTTCGCAGCTTCGTACCCGCAGGCCCAAGGGATCCGCGCCCGGCGTCCCCGGATACTGGTCTCCTCAAGCATCTTGGCTCTGAGGTGCAAAGTCGTGCCAAACCTCTGTCCCAACGGGAACCAGGGGAGAGCGCCTCATGGAATACCACGACAAGGTGTTGAAGTGTGCGGAATGCGGAGCCGAGTTCGTCTTCACTGCCGGCGAACAGATGTTTTTCGCCGACAAGGGATTCAAGAACGAACCGAAACGCTGCAAATCCTGCAAGGCAAAACGCGCCGAGGGAGTTGGAGGGCACTCCGCTCCAGCACGCACGGAAACGAAGACCAATTGCTCGCAATGCGGGAAAGAGACCACCGTTCCCTTCCGGCCTACGCAGGGACGGCCGGTTTTTTGCAGGGAATGCTTTCAGCAGCGGCGGGCCATGGGCGCGGCGTGAATTAGAAGTTGGAAGTTAGAACCTAGAGGTCAGAAGTAGGGCTCGCAGAGGAGAACGTTTCCGGTGGGGCGGAATGGTCTTTCCGTCCCGCTTTTTGTTTTGTCCCATCAACCGCCGGGGTAGGCGGAGCGAACCTGGTCTGCGACAAATCGCCTGACGGCCTTCGGGTTGCGCACTCGGTGGACGGTTGCGGTAGGAGCATTGTCACGAATTGCTTTCATAAGGAACGGACGGGCCTGCCAGCGATAGCGCAAGAGCCAGCGCCAGAAATCTAAACGCTCCCGCGATCGCCGGACAGCTCGCCATGCGCATCGAACGAGCGAAAAATCCAAGAAGATAATTGTATCCGCCGCCCGAAGTCGGACTTCGATAGCGTCATAGGGTCCCAGATCCCCATCCATAATCCACTCGGGCTCCCCTACAAGTTGGCGTTGGAGCTCCACCCAATGATCCTGCGGTGTCTCCAAAAGGCCTGGCTGCCAAAAGACCTTATCCAGTTCGATCACGCGCAATCCTGTAATCTGGCCAAGCTGTCTGGCAAGGGTAGACTTGCCTGAGGCTCCGGGACCAATGATAACTACGCGCTTCATACGCATCGGTTTAGTCTACAGGATGGCAGGCACTGGGCGAGGCCGATGGAGCCGTTTTCCACAGCAACAATCGAGGAGTAAGATGCCAACAAAAAATTTCGCACAGAGATTCGTCCTAGCAACAATGATGCTTTCTGCAATTCTCTGGCTACACGCCCAATCGGGCCAAAATGTCCCGGGAATAGCTTTAGACCGATTGGAGTTGCACAATGTGAAAGTCGAAGTCGTTAACTATAACGGGAAGACCGCGGTTCGCGTGGACGCGCTGCCCAATGCCGCGAACGCCGAGTCTTACGCGATTTTGAAGGGCAGCCGCTTTCACAACGGAAATATCGAGGTCGACTTGGCAGGAAAACCCGCTGCCAATGCAGGGCCCGGGGCTCGCGGATTCATCGGAATCGCGTTCAGGGTCCAAGGGAACCACTTCGAGTACATCTACCTCCGCCCGACGAATGGGCGAGCGGATGACCAGATTCGGCGGAACCACTCGACTCAGTACGCCGCGTACCCTGAATTCGACTTTGACCGACTGCGGAAGGAATCGCCGGAGAAGTATGAATCGTATGTGGACCTGGAGCCTGGAGTGTGGACGAAATACCGGATCGTGATTGACGGCCCAAAGGCCCGGCTGTTCGTCCATGGGGCAGAGCAGCCTTGTCTGGTCGTCAACGACATGAAACTCGGCGATTCGGAGGGCGCAGTGGCACTCTTCGTAGGGCCCGGCACGGAAGGCTACTTCACCAATCTCAGAATTACCCAGTGACGCGATTTGGTTCTGCTTTCATGTGCGAGTATGCGCTCGCGTACTCGCGATTCCTTCCGAGTCGCGGGCAAACCGGGAAGAACCGGATTACTTCTTGTTGCCGACGGTTCACCTGAAAAGCATCACCGCGTTGACGAACAGTTGGAAGCAGATATGGTAATTTCATACCTCCGAGGTGGACATGAAAGCTTTCGGCTGCGTCTTGCTTCTGCTTTTCTCTGCGGCTCTTCCTCAAGAATCCTTTGACCAACTCCGTCGCCACTGGGACTACGATCAACGCGCCCCACTCGAAATTAAGCAAAAGGGACTCCAGGTCCATGATGGGGTAAAAGTCTTTGACATATCCTATGCCGGTCCAGTTGCGAATAGGGGCGCATCGGTCGGCCCGAACGGCGGAATCGTTACAGCGTATCTTGTTATCCCTCCTGGACCAGGCCCGTTTCCGGCAGTGATTTACGGACATTGGTGCATGCCCGGTTCGGACAAGAAGAATCGTACGGAGTTTCTCGACGAAGCGCTGGTGCTGGCTCATTCTGGCGTCATCTCGCTGCTGCCGGACCATGTCATTGTTCATCCCGGCTTTGTGGAAGATAATACGCCGTTGAACGAGCAGCAGATCGACGTAGAGGTACAACAGGATGTGAACCTTCGTCGCGGCGCCGATCTGTTGTTGGCCCGCAAAGATGTGGATCCCCAGCGGCTCGCCTACGTCGGCCACAGTTGCAATGCTTCTGCTGGCGCCTTCCTGAGTGGCATAGACAAGCGTTTCAAAGCGTTTGTCATCATGGCCGGTGACCTCTCCTTCGAAGTCGATAAGAAGACGAAAGCTTTCCAGGACTACCGGCAAAAAGTCGGACCCGAGAAATTCGATGCCTTTGCTGACAAATACTCGTGGCAAGACGAAGGGAAATACGTCTCCCACGCGTCACCAGCGGCCGTGTTTCTGCAGTATGCAACCGACGAGCCGTTTATCAACGGCGATGTTGCGAAACAATACCTTGAGGTTGTCAGCGAACCGAAAAGGCTCAAGATCTACGATGCGCCTCATACTCTAAATGCCGAAGCCACTCGCGACCGCATCGCTTTTCTGAGCGAGCAACTTTCCTTCAAGTTGCCGGACGCCAAGGCCGTGAGCGCGATACCCATTCTCGTGCAGCCGCCCTGGCCAAAGGAGTAGCCGTGTTATGGTTCTAAATGGGGCGGATGACGAGCAAAGTTGAAGTAGCGGATCTGCTCCGCCGGCACGAGGACCAAGTCCAGCGGCTCGCGGAGGTACCCGTGCTAGGTGCTGATTCGGCGCAGCAGATCATCGCCGAGAGCGCCGAAGTGAACAACAGCGGTCGCTCTCCACATGGTAACCGTCACATGCGGCGCATTCTGAATCAGGCCGCCAACTCAGCGGTCAAACTCAAGGGAAGCATCTTCGAGATTCTCTATCGCCGCTATGTGCCACGTCTCGGACACAAGCACACCATTGCGATAATTGCCTACAAACTTTGCCGCCTGATTTGGAAGATACTGCAGCGTGGAATGCACTACGAAGAACGCGGCCCAGAGGTCAATAAGAAGTCCAAGCAGGCGCGCGCTCAAAAAATGATCCGCGAACTCCGCAGGCTAGGGTACCGCGTCGAACCCACTGCCCCCCAGCCAGCTATGGCAACCTAGGCGGACGATTTTCGACCCTGCCGACAACTCGACCCTTACGCAGTAGTCGGAAACAGCCGCTGAATGCCACGTTAGCCTGGATTTATGCGATCCAATGTATCAGGATTTGGTCGTATGCTATGCCCATGGTCCATAAACTCTTCGCTGTCGCTACAGTCTTGCTGACGACGACGGCGTTGATTGCCGCCCAAAGTACAGCTCCCAGCGCACGTCCACGCACGTCCGACCTGGGGCTGAAGGTCGGCGTCCTGCCGGCCGGGCCGCTCGACGCAATTACCGATGTTGCGGGTGTCGCAGTCGGACAGACGACAATTATTCGTGGCGACAAAATCCGCACGGGCGTGACCGCTGTTCTGCCACACTCCGGCAACCTCTATCGCGAGAAAGTGCCTGGCGCAGTTTTCGTGAGCAATGGTTTCGGAAAGCTGATGGCGTCCACACAAATAGATGAAATGGGCGACATCGAAACACCCATCCTGCTGACATCCACCACAAGCGTATCGCGCGTGGCGGACGCGCTGATTAGCTACATGCTGGCGCTGCCAGACAACGAGGATGTGCTGTCCATCAACCCGGTGGTCGGTGAAACCAATGACGGATACCTGAGCGATATACGTGGGCGCCACGTCACTCCTGACGACGTCTTCGCTGCTGTCAAGAACGCAAAGGGAGGTCCGGTCGAGGAGGGTGCCGTCGGCGCCGGCACCGGGACGGTGGCCTTCGGCTGGAAAGGCGGCATCGGAACCGCGTCGCGTCGCCTGCCCTTCGGTCTCGGTGGATACACGGTTGGTGTCCTCGTGCAGACGAATTTCGGTGGCGTGCTCACAATTGCGGGCGCCCCCGTCGGCCAGGAATTGGGCCAGTACTACTTGCGCCAGGAACTACAGCAGGCTGGCGGCGGCAAAGACAAGGCAGACGGATCCTGCATGATCGTAGTCGCCACGGACGCGCCGCTGGACGCGCGCAACCTGAAGCGGCTGGCGGCGAGGGCGTGGCTGGGTCTCGCGCGCACGGGCAGCTCGGCTTCAAACGGCAGCGGAGACTATGCGATCGCCTTCTCGACGGCGCCGCAGGTGCGTATTCACACCTCTGACAAATCGCTGACGCGACATGTCGAACTGCTGACCAATGACGCAATCTCGCCGCTGTTTCAGGCTGTAATCGAGGCGACGGAGGAAGCTGTATACAACTCGATGTTTAAGGCTACGACGATGGCTGGCAACGGACATGCGGTCGAAGCTCTACCGATAGAAAAGACGATAGAGATCCTGAAAGAGCACCACGTGATCAAGTAAAAGAGCTCGTCTTGGTCGCGCAGAGCCGGCCATTGCGAGATTGCTCTGGCCAGCACTCCGGCGTCAGGCCCTATCTGACGCATTACGCGCAAAAGTCGAAAACTTACGGACTCCCCGCGCTTTCTACGAACCGGTCAGCGCAGATAGCGAGTTTAAGCATGGGCGTCGAGATACGCGCTGAGCTGCGCGAGCGATTCCGGCATATTTTTGCGGCCGTAGCCGAAGCGAATGTGTTGCGGCTGATCGTACACGGTTCCCGGCAAGAGTAAGACTCCCGCATTTTCCACGACGTCTTCACAAAAAGACTGGGGGTCAAAAGACGGAACCTCGCGTTGCGTCTTGTAGCGCACGAAGCCGATGGGACTCGCGTTGGGCTTGACCCACTCGAAAAGATTTGGGCGCTTCCTAATGAATGCGTCCAGAAGAGGCAGGTTGCGCAGGACAATGTCACGATTGCGTTGAATCAGCACTTCGCGATGCCGAAGGGCGAGCGCGGTCAGAAATTCGCTGGGGGCGCTACTACAAATTGTGGTGTAGTACTTGAATTCCAAGCATCGGTCCAGAATTTCCGCGTCCTTGCAGACAAGCCAGCCAAGACGGAGACCAGGCAAGCCGTAGCTCTTGCTCATGGAGCCGAGACTGACAGCGCGCTCATAGATTTCGCAGGCCGCGGGAAGACGATTCGCGGGATCATGCTCGAGTTCACGATAGACTTCGTCGCAGAAAACAATCATTCCGCGGCTGGTCGCAAGCTTCATCAGTTGCTGGAAGACGCTCGCGGGCATCAGGATTCCCGTCGGGTTGTGCGGCGTATTGACATAGATGACCTTGGTGTTGGGCCGGATTAGTTTTTCGAGCGCGGCGAAATCATGCGCCCAGCCATTTTCGTAACAGCGACGCCACTCGCTGACTTGCGCCCCGGTGCTGCGCGCGACCTCAAGAGCGCTTTCATAACACGGCGTCTCGACGATGATGTGGTCGCTGGGCCCGGCGAGCGCGTGGTAAAAAACAAAAATGGCTTCCTCAGCGGCGGCCACGACGAGAACATCTTCAGGCTTGATTCCCTGATAGATTCCGGCAATGGCATCGCGAAGATACGGCGCTCCCGGAGATTCCGTATATCCACACCAATGTTTCAGAAGACCTTCGTGACTCCCGGGTTCCAGGTCGACCAGCTCCTGGATGGTGCGGGACTCCGCGTCGGAGCTCGATAACAGGTATTTGGCGGTGAATTCGTATTTCCCGAAGTACTGCTCAATGCGAAAAGGCTTGATTTGCATGGCGAGAGTCTGCCAGGCCCCGCTACTCCGGGTCTAGCGCCAAATTGACAGCACTCAGCTGATGGCCGCCCCCAACCAATTCACCGGAGCTGCAGGTTTGACAAATCCGACTAACATGCATATACATCTAGTATGAAAACGAAGTCCTTTGAACAGCAACGTGTAGGAGTTCTCTTTGACCTGCCGTGCGCTTGCCAAGATCTGCGCCGCGCCACGCGAGTCATAACGCGGATCTACGACCAGGAACTGGCGAAGGCCGGGATCGAGATCACCCAATTCGGCCTGCTCACCGCGCTGGACTTAACCGGCGAAGCGAATCAAAAGCGCCTGAGTGCGGGTTTTGTCATGGACACCACCACGCTGACGCGGACCCTGGGGCTCATGCTCAAACAAGGCTGGGTACATGCGCGCCGCGGAGAGGACAGGCGGGAGCGTCTGTTTAGTCTCACCAGGGCCGGCCGGAGGCAGCTGGCGGCGGCGCAGCCATTTTGGGCCGCCGCACAGCGCCGGTTGCGAAAAGAGCTGGGGGAGGCCAACTGGGCAGGCATGAAACAGGCAGTCTTCCAGATGACCAAGGCGGGTTTGGCGGCGTAAAACTTCTTGTGACCCAATAGATGCATATACATCTAACGAGAGAAAGAAAAGACACGGAAATCTCATGCTTACCCCAGCCTTTGCGGCTCTGTACAAAGCGACTGCTGCGGCAGGCGGCGGGGTCAGCTTTGCGGCGGTCTCCCGTCGCCCGGAACTCGAATACTGGAAGGCCATAAACAGCGTGGCCCCACCCAAAGATCCTCAGGTGCTGTTTTTGCTGATGGCCGAGTATTCGAACGCACAATTGCAGGGTGAGGGCGCGGAGTTTCTTTCTGCGCGCCTGAAAGAATTTGGGCCGCGGCTCACGGACAGCGAAAAGGCTCTGTATCTGAGCGCCGTCGGCTTGTTGCGGGCACAGCACGCTTCTTCGGTACCCTTGATCCATCGCGTGGGCTATGTAAAAGAAACCGTCGGCATCTTGGAATCTCGTCGGGTCCGCGTTTCTTCCTACCCTGGGAATCCCCTTGGCCCTAAGTACCATGGTGTACGGTATGAGCCCCAGCGATCCTCTGGCCATTCTTCTGGCCTTGGCTGGAATCGCCACAATGACTCTGGCTGCGGCAATCACACCGGCGCGCCGCGCTGCGTCGGTCGATCCCATGCGCGCTTTGCGTAGGGATTAAATCTGCCATCGAATCCTAGAAATAACAGGGACTGGTCGAAATTCCACCTCAGCACTGCGCTCGCGGCTCGGGCAATGGAAAGCCAACATGCTACCCGCGCAGCGGACGTGCAAATCTTGGTGGCGGCGGAGTATGATACGGAGCGCAAAAGCCCCGGGAGAAATCACGTTCCCTACGGAGGGCCAGCTCATGGCTCACCGCTTCACCATCGGCGTCGAAGAGGAATTTCAGATTATTGACCCAGACACCTGCGAGTTGCGCTCGCACGTCAGCGAGATCATCTCTCAGTCTTCTCCAGACATTATGGAGCAGGTTAAGCCGGAGCTGCACCAATCCATCGTGGAAACCGGAACGCGCATTTGCGACAGCGTCAGCGATCTGCGCATCGAGATGCACCGAACGCGGGGAGAGTTGGTAGCTGCTGCCGAACGCGCGGGCCTGCAAGTCGCCGCTGCGGGAACGCACCCGTTTTCGAGCTGGATCGACCAGGTCCTCTCGCCCGGGGAACGCTACGAGCACATCGTCGAGGAAATGGGGCAACTGGCGCGATCGCTACTGATCTTCGGCATGCACGTCCACGTGGCCATGCCGGACCGGCAAACCACCATCGACTTGATGAACGGCGTGCGCTACTTCCTGCCGCATCTGCTGGCGCTCTCGACCAGCTCCCCTTTCTGGATGGGCCGCAACACGGGACTAAAATCCTTTCGCACGACCGTGTTCCGCCGCTTTCCGCGGACGGGCGTGCCGGAACAGTTTGAATCGTGGAGCGCGTACGAGAATTTCGTCAACCTGCTGGTGAAGCTGCACTGCATTGATAATGGCAAGAAAATCTGGTGGGACGTGCGACCGCACCCAATGTTCGGCACGCTGGAATTCCGCATGTTCGACGTTTGCACCAGAGTCGAGGAAGCGGTGGCGATTGCCGCGCTGGCGCAAGCCATCATCGTGAAGCTGCACCGGCTGTACACCTACAACCAAAGCTGGCGGCTATACCGACGCGCGCTCATTGAAGAGAATAAGTGGCGCGCGGCGCGCTACGGCATTGATGGCAAGCTGATTGACTTCGGCAAGGAAGCGGAAGTGGACATGCGGCGGCTGATTCCAGAATTGCTGGAACTCGTGGATGACGTGGTGGACGACTTGGGAAGCCGCAGCGCCGTGGAATACATTCACACGATCTTGAACGAAGGCACCAGCGCGGACCGGCAACTGAGAGTTTATCGAGAGACAGGCGACTTGAGAGCCGTGGTGCGCCATCTAGTGGCGGAAACCCGCGGCGGCGTGACCGAGCCGCGCACTTCATCGGCGCACGCGGTGAATTAAGGCGAGCAAACGCGAGGCAGTCCGACAGGTCCTGACAGGAGCAAGCAAATGAAAAAGGTTGGCCTTCTTTGCGGGCGGGAATACAGCTTTCCTCCGGCCTTCATTGTGCGCGTGAACGAACTCGGCAAAAAGGATGGCGTGGCCGCGGAATTCGTGAAACTGGGCGGCACGCGCATGGGTGAGCCCGCGAAATACAGCGTTATCGTGGACCGCATTTCGCATGAAGTGGAGTATTACCGCGGCTTTTTGAAGCACTCCGTCCTGCAAGGGACCTACGTAATCAACAATCCTTTCTGGTGGACGGCCGACGACAAATACTTCAACTATTCGGTTGCTGCGAAGCTGGGAATCGCGATCCCTAAAACTATTCTGCTCCCGCAAAAGGGATATGCCAACGATTTGGACATCACTTCGGAGTCGCTGCACAACCTGGAATATCCGATGGATTGGGATAGATTGCTGGACTACGTGGGGCGGCCGGCGATTCTCAAGCCTTTTTCCGGCGGCGGCTGGAAGCACGTTTACAAGGTCAACAACAAGCAAGAGTTGCTTGCGGCGTACGACCAGACGTCGCCGTACTGCATGACGCTGCAGGAATTCGTCGATTTCACGCAATACGTTCGCTGCTTCACGTTCGGCAAGACGGACATCATTCCCGTTCATTACGATCCAAAGGAACGTAAATATCTGGTTGACCATGCTTACTTAACCTCGGAGCTGGGCGTGCGCATCGTAAAGGACGCACAAACCATCAACCAGGCGTTGGGCTACGAAATGAACACCATCGAATTCGCGATCAAGGACGGCGTGCCTTATGCGATCGACTTCCTGAACCCAGCCCCGGATTTCGAGCGTGACCGCATCACGGATTTCTATTTCGAGCTGGTGGTGGAAAAGATGGCGCGTCTGGTGATCGATCGCGCCCTTCGCGGGCAAGCGTATTCTTCTTGGCCGCGGTGGGAGGAAATGCTGGGGATTGGCCCGGCCGCAGGATTCACTGGAGCGCCGAAGAGCGCGGCTTCAGCGCCAAAGCCGGCCGCAGTTCCGGTAGTTCCGGCCTTGGGCTCCCCACAAAGGTCGTAAAGGATCGTAAACGTGACGCCCGCCCTCACACCTTCGGCGGTGCCTCCTTCTCCAGCAGAGGACTGGCACGAGATCTTAAGGCCCATGCTTTTGCGCATGCCTGGGCTTCCGGAAGATTTGTTCCGCCGCATGTGCCGAGCCAACCTGACATTCGGTGATCGCGTGCATTGCCCTTTCCTGCGGCCGTTTTTCCTTTCTCCGGATGACGAAGAGCGCGTGCGTACCGTGGCGGAGACGATCGCCGAGCTTGGCGAGCGCGTGGTTGTTGCCGCCCTCGACGACAAACATCTTTTTGCACAACTCCACTTGCGTGGAGAAGAAGAGCGCCTGGCGCGTATCCCCGCAGGCTTCGGCCCCGCAAGCACCGCCTCACGATTGGACGCATTTTTACTCCCCGATTCGCTGAAATTCGCCGAATACAACGGAGAATCGCCTGCCGGCGCGGGCTATGCGGAAACGCTCGCGGAAATCTTCAACGAGCTGCCCATGATGGCGCAGTTCGCGAAAAGATACGAAGTGCACCGGTATTCGCTCAGCGCCAAGTTGCTCGAAGCGCTGCTGCAGAGTTACCGGGACTGGGGCGGCTCGGCCCAAAAACCAGAAATCGCCATTGTGGACTGGGAGGAAGTGCCCACGTGGAGCGAATTCGAAATCCTCCGAGCGCGTTTCGAAAAGCTGGGAATTCCCACGGTGATTGCGGATCCCCGCCAGCTCGAATGGGATGGCAAAGCCCTCTCGGTAGACGACCAGCGAATCGACCTGGTCTACCGGCGCGTGCTCATCAACGACATTGTGGCCAAACCGGCGGAGTGTTCTGCGTTGGTGAAAGCGTACACCGCGGGGGCAGTGTGCGTGGCGAACAATTTCCGCTGCAAGATTCCACACGTGAAGGCGTTTTTCGCTGTTCTTACCGACGAGCAAAACGGCGCGCTCTTTTCCCTCAGCGAGCGCGAATTGATTCGCAAGCACATCCCCTGGACGCGCGTCGTTGCCGATGTTCAGACGGCGCACTACGGCGAGCATGTGGAATTGCTGGCGTTCATTCGCAAGGAACGTGAGAACCTGGTGCTCAAGCCGAGCGACGAGTATGGCGGCTCGGGCGTCACGCTGGGGTGGGAGAGCAGCGAAGCGGCCTGGGATGAAGCAATCGAGCGCGCGCTGACCGCGAAGAACGGCGCGTGGATAGTGCAAGAGCGAATTCCCATTCGCCGCGAAGTCTTCCCATACATCGCGCAAGCGGGCCGCGTGGACTACCGCGACATGCTGGTGGATTTTGCGCTATATTTGTTCCGCGGAAAACTGAGCGGCTTTTTGATGCGGCTTAGCTCGACGGGGCTCGCCAACGTCACCAGCGGTGGCGGGCAGGTGCCTGCCTTTCGTGTTGCGCTCAAGGGCCCCGTCCCTAACTAACCCGCGCGAGCATCGCGCGTCCCACCGGCCAGTGGAAAAAAGGGCTGCACCAGAACGCCTTCGCTAGAAAATCCGCGCGATTCAAGTAAAATCATTCAGATGGATTTTGGTGCTTCCGACCCAGAGTTGATGCCGGGCGCGCGCAACGCCGTGGAAACATGCCTCGCGGTGCGCGCCGGCGAGCAGGTCGCGCTGATTGCCGACGACGCGAGCCGCGCTGTGGCCGCCAGCATTTCCGCCGCGCTCGACGAAAGCAAAGCGCGCTGCACCGGCCTCCTGCTCGAGGATTTCGGTCCGCGGCCGATGGCGGCTGCGCCTGGCGAAGTCTTGAACGCGCTTGAAACTGCGGATGTCGGCGTGATGTGCATGACGCCGCAACCGGGCGAACTCGCGGCGCGCATGGCCATCGTGAGAGTCGTCGAGCGCCGCCAGATTCGCTACGCGCACATGGTTGGCGTGACTCCGCAAATCATGCAGCAGGGAATGCGCACGGATTACCGCATGGTGGACCGCTTGAGTGACAAGCTGCGCGAACGCATGCTGCGCGCGAAGACGCTCACCGTGAAAACCGAAGCGGGTACCGAGTTTGCCGCGCATTTCGACCGCCGGCTCGATTGGGTGAAGACCAGCGGGCTGATCAATCCGCGTTACTGGTCGAACCTGCCGGCTGGCGAAGTCTTTACGACTCCTGCGACGGTAGAGGGCACGTTTGTTTGCGACGCCACCGCCGGTGATCACTTCAGCGGAAAATACGGCGACTTGCAGTCAACGCCCCTCACGCTGGCCATCAAAGCCGCGCGTCTGGTGGACGTTGAGTGCCAGCGCAAGGATTTGCAGCAGGAATTCTGGGACTATTGCCACACCGACGAAAACAGCGATCGCGTCGGAGAGCTGGCTTTCGGGACCAATCTCGGATTGACCGAAATGATCGGCGTGTTGCTGCAGGACGAAAAGTTTCCCGGCGTGCACATCGCTTTCGGCGATCCCTACGGCAGCCAGACGCACGCCGACTGGAGATCCACCACGCACGTGGACGTGCTCACCCGCCAATGCGACGTCTGGATCGATGAAGACCAGGTCATCGAAAAAGGCCGCTATCAGCTCGATCATCTCGGGCTAGCCTAGAATTCACTGGACCGTGACGAATCATTCCCACCTGTGCTCGTCGCATGCATGCTTGGGCATACTCCTGTAATATCTAGCGCAGGCAGTGCGTAGTTCTTTCAAGAAGCGTCAACATTCCTGGAAGGAGAGCGATGCGCAACCAAATCGTGGGTACGACCATGCCGGTCCTGGAGTTCATCCTCGACCCGAACGACTCGATCATTTCGGAAGCGGGCCAGCTTTCCTGGATGGGCAGCTCGATTCAGATGACCACGCATACGCAGTTTGGCGGCGGAGGAGGGATTTGGGGCGCGCTGAAGCGCGTTGCGGGTGGCGGAACGCTTTTCATGACCGAGTACCGGGCCGTGGAAGCGCCCGGCGAACTGGCCTTTGCGACGAAACTCCCGGGACACATCGTGCCGGTCGAGGTCGGCCCGGGCCGCGACTATATGATTCACCGCCACGGGTTTATCTGCTCGACGCCACAGGTCCAGGTTGGCATCGGGTTCCAGCAGTCGCTGGGCGCGGGAATTTTTGGCGGGAGCGGATTCGTGCTTCAACATGTTAGCGGCCAGGGCACCGCCTGGATCGAGCTTTCCGGAGAATTGATCATAAAAGATTTGCAGCCAGGACAACTCCTGCGGGTGCATCCGGGGCATGTAGGAGCGTTCCAGACCAGCGTCAATTTCCAAATCACAACCGTGCCAGGAATCAAGAACATGATCTTTGGCGGTGACGGAATTTTTCTGGTCTCCTTGACGGGCCCGGGCCGCGTCTGGCTGCAAACTCTGCCCATCGCCAAACTCGCTCACGAGTTGATGGAATATATGCCGATCGAGTCGAATAAGGCGGCGCAAGGCGGCCTCGTTGGCGGAATCGTTGGCTCTATCCTCGACTCGGACTAACGAGCAAAGGGCCAAGAACGCTTGTCAGAAGAGATGCGAAATGTATTCCCGCATCTGGTGCTTCCAGTACGGCCAGTCGTGGCCTCCCTGCGGCCCCCAGTTGTCGAGCGAGTGGCGGATGCCTTTGCTGGATAGAACTTCCGCAAGCCGGTACGTAGGCCCGCTGTTTTCCCACGGCCCCGTCCCGGTAGTGATGTGAATGTCGCAGCTCGCAATCTGCTCGTAAAACCATGGATCACTCGTGTTCGCAAGGTAATCCACGGGATTGTTGAAATAGAAATTGTCGTCGTACATTCCGTCCATGAAATTGCGCAAATCATAGACGCCTGACATCGCAAAACAGCGCTTGATGACGTCAGGATGCTTGAAGAGCGAATTCGCCGCGTGATACGCGCCGAACGACGCGCCCATCGTCGAAATCGCGATTCCCTTCGTCTGGCAATTGCTCCAAATAAACGGCACAACTTCCTCGCGCAAGTACGAATCGAAAGCCGCCTGAATGTAGCTGCGGTGGAAGGGATGTACGCCCTTGTTGTAAAAGCTGAGGCCGTTGATCGAATTGACGGTGAATAGCTTTACCTTGCCGCCTTCGATGAAATCACCGAGTGCGTCCACCATGCCCTGCCCTTCGAGTTCCCACTCATCGCCGGCGCTGGTTGGAAAACCAAGCAGAGGCGCACCCCAGTGGCCGTAGACCACGACGCCCAGCTCCAGTCCAAGCCGCTGGGAATACCAGCGCTGATACTCACGTTTCATCTGTGTCTCTTGCTTGCCGCGGGGAGAGAAAGTATGCCAGCATGAGCGGGCTCCGAGCAATGACGCAAGGCGCTGGTCCTCGCCTCGCACCATTTCGCGACGGCCAACATTCGTAGAATCTAAGAAGTTCAAAATCAAGAACAGGAGCCAACGCCCATGGCCGCATCCACAAGGACTTCCAGGCCGACGCCGGAACGCATTTTCAATACCATGGTCGCGTTTCAGGAAACCGAAGCGCTGAAAGCCGCGATTGAACTGGACATTTTCACGGCGATTGCCGATGGCGCCAGCACCGCCGCATCGCTCGCCGCAAGAACCGGAGCATCCGAGCGCGGTGTGCGCATCCTGTGCGACTACTTCACGATTAAAGAATTTCTGACGAAAAAAGAAAACGAGTATGCCCTCACGCAGGAATCCGCTGTCTTCTTGAATCGCCATTCGCCTGCGTACCTCGCGACAATGATTAATTTTCTCGCTAGCCCCTGGTCCAGGAAAAACTTTGCAGGGTTGACCGAGGCGGTACGTAAAGGAGGCACCGCGAATACTACCGGAGACCACACCAAACCGCACGAAGAGGTATGGGTCAATTTCGCGCGGTCCATGGCTCCTCTAACCATTGCGAATGCGGAATTTATTGCGGGACTGACCGGCGCGGCCGATGCAAAGACCTGCAAGGTGCTTGACATCGCCGCGGGGCATGGAATGTATGGAATCACAGTAGCCAAGCGCAATCCGAATGCCCAGATTGTTTCCGTCGATTGGCCCGCGGTCCTCGAAGTGGCGAAGGAAAACGCCGCAAAACTTGGCTTGGCGGACCGCTACACGACGAAACCCGGCAGCGCGTTTGAAGTCGAACTTGGCGATGGTTACGACTTTGTCTTGCTGACAAACATATTTCATCATTTTGACGTGCCTACGTGTGAAAAACTGATGCGCCGCGTTTACGCGGCGCTGAAGCCCGGAGGCCAATCCATGACTCTGGAATTCGTGCCGAACGAAGATCGGGTCACTCCGCCGATGGCCGCCGCGTTCAGCCTGGTGATGCTCGCGGGCACCGACGCCGGAGACGCCTATACCTTCGCGGAATATGAGAAGATGTTCCGAAACGCGGGATTCGCGAAAACGACTTTGCATCCCGTCCCGGAAATGCCGCAACAAGTTCTGCTCTCGGAAAAACAGGAATCCCCAATATGAAGAAAAGAGCGGTAGCCAACAAAGAAGCATCTTCGAGCAGCAACGACAAAGCTTTGCGCGAGCACCTTGCCTACCTCTTGAAGGGCGGCGGCGCGCACGTCCACTTCATGGATGCCGTAGAGGGCTTCCCGGAAGCAAAGCGGGGAACCTTCATCGCTGGACTGCCGCACACCGGCTGGCAGCTCTTGGAGCATTCGCGAATCGCGCAATGGGACATCCTGGAATTCAGCCGCAACGCGAAACACGTTTCGCCTGGTTTTCCCGAAGGCTACTGGCCGAAAACGCCTGGTCCGCCGGATGCGTCTGCATGGGACAAGTCCGTGGAAGCATTTCAGCGCGACCTGGAAGAAATTGTCAGCCTAGTGAAAAACCCGAAGACCGATCTTTGCGCTGAGATCCCGCACGGTGACGGCCAAACCATTTTGCGTGAGGCGCTGCTCATTGCAGACCACAATGCGTATCATCTTGGCCAGCTTGTGGATTTGCGGCGAGCGCTCGGCGAATGGCCAACGCCATAGTTGCTGAGTTTGCAGGATTTCCCGGCGGCGGTACGATAGGCAGTGCGATTCCGGCACCCTTCATTCCATTCCGTGTTTCTGTGAGGACGTATGATTCACATCGAGAACCTTTCCAAGTTTGCACAAGAAACCGCCACCAGCCGTCGCGGGTTCCTGAAGGGCATGGTCGGCGCGGGCGCTTTTGTGCTGAGCGTGCGCTGGATACCGGAGCAAGTGTTCGCCGCATCAACGACTCCGAATGTCGGCGCTGCCGATCCCATGGGCAAAGCCGCTCTGCAGCCAAGTGTCTATCTGGCGGTCGACACCGATGGAACGGTCTACGTGGTCGCGCATCGCTCGGAAATGGGCAACGGTGTTCGCACTTCCCTGCCGCGCATTGTCGCGGACGAACTCGATGCCAACTGGTCGCGCGTGAAAGTCCTCCAAGCTACCGGCGATGAAAAATATGGCGACCAGGACACCGACGGCTCGCATTCCGTCGTGAGCTTCTTCGTTCCTTTGCGCGAAGCTGGCGCAACAGCGAGGCTCATGCTCGTCCGCGCTGCAGCAAAACAATGGAACGTTCCAGAAGCGGAATGCTCCACGGAATTGCACACGGTGGCACACAAAAAATCCGGAAAGAAAGCTGGTTACGGCGAATTGGCCGCAGCCGCCGCAAAGCTCGATGTGCCCAAGAAAGAAGAGCTGAAGCTCAAGCCGCGCAGCGAATGGCGCTACATCGGAAAAGACTCCGCCGGTTACGACCTGAAGGATTTGTGTACCGGCAAAGGGATTTTTGGCCAGGACACCCGCATGGACGGAATGCTGTACGCCAGCGTGTTGCATCCTCCCGTCCTTGGCAGCACCGTGAAGTCGGTTGACGATAAAGCAGCCCTTGCCGTCAGCGGCGTAAAGCAAACCGCGACCATTGACACGTTCAAGCCGCCGGTGCTTTATCAAGCGCTGGGCGGTGTGGCCGTTCTGGCAGACAACACCTGGGCTGCCATGCAAGGCCGGAAGAAACTCAGGGTCGAGTGGGAAGAGAGTTCGCACCGCGTCTTCAACTCCGGCCCCTATCGAAAGGAATTGGAAGAAAACGCACGCAAGCCGGGAAAAGTCGTGCGCGAAGTCGGGAACATAGACACAGCGTTCGCGCAGGGCGGAAAAATCGTCGAAGCGGAATATTACGCGCCGCTCCTCGCGCATGCTTCCATGGAGCCGCCCGCGGCCCTGGCGGTTTACCGCGACGGAAAAGTGGAAGCTTGGGCACCGACGCAAAGTCCCGTAGGCGCGCGCGACGCTATCGCCGCAGCCGTTGGCGCGAAAAAAGAAGACGTGACCGTGCACGTCACACTCCTAGGTGGCGCTTTTGGCCGAAAATCGTTCCCGGATTTTGCAGTGGAAGCGGCAGTACTTTCGAAGAAAACAGGTAAGCCTGTGAAAGTGGTCTGGAGCCGCGAAGATGACATTAAGTTCGACACCTACCATTCTGTTTCGGCGATGTACATGAAAGCTGCTCTCGGCGTGGACGGAAAGCCCAGCGCCTGGTTGCAGCGCACCGTCTTTCCTCCCATCGGCTCGACGTTCAACGCCGACGCGATCTACTCCGACGCCGGCGAACTCGGACTGGGTTTTTCCGACCTGCCCTTCGCGATTCCCAATCATCGCTCCGAAAACGGCCCGGCCACCGCGCACGTTCGCATCGGCTGGTTCCGCTCCGTGGCCAATATCTACCACGCGTTCGCCATTCAGTCCTTCACCGACGAATTGGCCCATGCCGCCGGGAAAGATCCGCTCGAGTATCAGCTTCAACTCCTGGGAGGGGATCGCATCCTTCCGAAAAGCGAACTGCCGAAGGACTACGAAAACTACGGACAGTCTTACGATCAATATCCCATTGACACCGCCCGATTCCGCCGCGTGCTGCAGACCGTCGCAGAAAAATCCGGCTGGGGCAAGAAAAAACAAGGCAACGGATTCGGCATAGGCCTGGCCATGCACCGCAGCTTCCTGACCTACGCTGCCTCCGTCGTGCAGGTGCACATTGACGACGCCGGGAAAGTGCATATCGAACGCGTGGACACGGCGCTGGATGCGGGCACGGTCGTTAATCCGGAGATGGCCCGAAATCAGTTTGAAGGCGCGGCGGTCATGGGCACCAGCATTGCGTTCTATGGAGAAATCACGGCGACGAATGGCGCCATCGACCAGTCGAACTTTAACGATTACCCCGTGGCGCGAATGAAGACCGCTCCCCGCGAAGCTCACGTGCATATCGTGGAAAGCGATGCGCCTCCGGGGGGCATCGGCGAACCGGGACTTCCCGCGATTGCTCCGGCGATTTGCAATGCAATTTTCGCTGCAACCGGAAAGCGCATCCGCGAGCTGCCGCTGACGAAGGCGGGCCTGGTTTAAGGAGTTTACGAATCGGTTGGACGATCCGCAGGCGGTTCGCTGGCCGTGCGGCGCCGGCCTATTCAACGTAGACCATCAAAAGCGCCCCGAGCACCATCAATAGCGCGGGAAAAAGCCGCTCGAAGAAGGGCCTCCACGCAAATCGCGTCTCCGCGAGTCCCTTCGACAGGCCGATACCAAATCCCGCAATCGAATAACTGAAATGCTCGGATTGGATTCGATGCATCAACTCCATCGGATTTGGACCATGCATTCCCGCTCGGTGATCATGAAAAAACAGCATCGAGGAACCAATCACGGTGAGAACGGAAAAAGCCCAGCTTGCCCACACGGCTTTCAACACTCCCCGCGCGCGCTGGATTTCAATCACTCCGAGAGCCAGTAGCAGAACCGCGAACGTTTTGTGCTGCAGCACTTCGCGGTGATTCGTCAGCCCGTAATACCAGCTCTGCGGGCCGAAAGGCCACAACTCCGTGTCGCTCCAGATCAGAACGAACAAGCCTCCAAGGAGAAAGCACATTGGCCACACAAGCCGAAACAGCGGCGAGCGTTCCCGAATGGATCCTTCGGCAAGTAGCAGGATGCCGGCCAGCAAAACAAAAAATCCCGCCAGATGGTGATTGAATTCGCTTTCGCGTTTGTCCGCAAGAAGTTTTGCCTGCCGAGCGGCATCAGCTGGGTTGTCCATCGGCATGGCCATCCCCGCGTGCATCTCGTCCATGGATTGTTCCCGCGCATGAACGACCGGCTGAACACTAGGCAGAGTCACGACAAGAATCAAGGGCAGAAGCATCAGGCTCGCCTGGCGCAAGCATCCAGAATTAAGACCCGAAATTCGCATACTACTAGCTCCGTCAATAGGGTCGCACCGGTTGGCAACCAGGCCCGGGCAGTCGGGCAGCTACGCCACCACTTACCTGGCTTTAGAGGGCGGCCTCTATTGGATTCCTCAGGAATCCAGTGCGATACAAAGAAAGTCAGCAACCTAAGAAGCGGCCTTTCTGCTCGCAGATTGGACCGTGTTTGTGATGTGTGCGATGTTTTGTGAGCGGCCTCGTGGGCCCGGTAGGATTCGAACCTACGACCAACGGATTATGAGTCCGCTGCTCTAACCGCTGAGCTACGGGCCCCACGCTTACTGCAACATCTTACCCTGAAAGAGCTTAGTGGAAATGCCCAACTTCCTTGTGAATTTGCCGAGATGCGCTGGTGCTAGTTTTAGTGCCAGTCGGATGTTCGAGGGCCAACCTTGCGGGTCGGCTCCTTAACGCTGGCGAGTTGGGACCCTCCCGTGGTCGAAGCCGACAAAGACTAACAGCCCTCACGATTCGCGCATCACCGAAAACGGTCGCCGAAAACATAGCTCGTGCTGCGGCCTCCTTCCGGGCCTCTCGCGAGAACCCCCCGCTCAACGAGCTCCAATATGTCGCGGTACGCCGTGTCCTGCGATGACTTCGTCAGCTTGGCCCATTTCGAGGTGGTCAGCTTTCCTTCGAAGCCATCGAGCAGCTTGTTCAGGACCAGACGCTGTCTGTCGTTCACCTTCGACGACCCGACCCGCTCCCAAAACCGCGCTTTCCGCATCACGTTTCCGAGCATTATCTCCGCCCCCTCAATCGCCCTGCCCAGGCAGCCGAGGAACCATGTCTGCCATGGCGTAATGTCCGTGCCGCTCGTTTGAGTCGCTTCCAGCTCGTCGTAGTAGTCATTCCGCTCCAGCCTGATCTGCGCCGACATGCTGTAGAAGCGCTGCGGGCTTTGCTCCGACCGCGCCAAGCACAAATCGGCGATGGCGCGCGCAATTCTCCCGTTGCCGTCATCGAAAGGATGGATGGTCACAAACCACAGATGCGCCATTCCCGCCTTCAAAACCGGATCGACCGCCGCTCCGCCGTTGAACCATTCAAGGAAGCGGCGCATCTCCTCCGCAACCCGCGACGCCGGCGGGCCTTCAAAGTGAACACGCTCCCGTCCTATCGCTCCCGACACGACTTGCATCGGGCCCTCGCGATCATCGCGCCACGCCCCAACTGTGATCCGTCGCATCCCGCTTCGTCCCGTGGGAAAGAGGCTCGCATGCCAGCCAAACAGTCGCTCTTCCGCCAAACGCTTGTCGTAGTTTCTTGTGGCATCGAGCATCATCTCAACGACGCCTTCGACGCTCCCGTCGGCCGGGGCCAAGGCGCCCACATCCATCCCTAGGCGGCGGGCAATGGATGAACGCACTGCCTCAGCGTCTAGTTTTTCTCCTTCGATCTCGCTCGACTTGACGACGTCCTGCGTCAGTGTCCGTAGGACAGCCTCTTCCTGCAGTCCAAACCCGAGGCTTTTCATTTCTCCGAGCAGCCGCCCCTGGCGGTGGCGCACATCCGCAAGCAGCTCCGCGAGCACCCCGCTGTCCCAGCGGAGCTCCGGCCAGTCATCTCGTTGATACAAGTACACTTTAACCTCCGCACATTATGCGGAGATTATAGCCCCTAATCTCCGCAGAGCCAAGCCCAATCTCCGCACGAGATGCGGAGAATAGAGGGCCTATTCTCCGCATGACGTCGCCTGCCCTCCTACACGATCGTCGCCGCCCGCACGGCGGCGACAGTCACCGGCGTCATTATCGCCATGGCCATCATCATGGGCATCGCTGTTGCCAGTGGTTCTTCTCGGGCAAGAGCGGGGGCAAATACAGGTACCAGGCGTAGCACCTCACGCCAGTCGAGCTCACGGTTTTCGCGCAGTACGATGGTCTTAGGTTCGAAATTCTCAAGGCGAATCCTTTCGGTACGCTTAACATTGAAGCGATCTATTTCATCGTCACGCCGAGGCCGTACGCAACTGCGCCCATCCGGGCATTTTCAATCCGGAATGGGCGGGCGATGGAACTTGAAATTCAGGTCCTACCCTGACGTAAGCGCGCAGCGGTTTACGGTTCCAAGTGTCCATTCCACTTCTCCGATTGCTCGTTAACCAGATGGGGCTATGGTGTAGACTCATGTCCATGAAACCGAGAAAATGGCTCCTTGCCGTGATCTTCTCGCTCGCTAGCCTCAGCACAGCTTCTGCACAGATCGGTGTTCTTCCGCAAAAAGACACAACATTACTTGAGGCAGCGGACGAAAAATTCAAAGTTGGCGACGTTTGGGAATACGCGACACGAGAAGGTGAAGAAAAGTCCACTCTCACAATCCTCAAGTTGGAGAACTCGCCTGAGTTGGGAGTGATCGTCCATATTGCCGTGGACAAGGTCAAATTAGCCAACTGCCACGGCGGCCCTTGTCCTGATTCCGTCCCGCACATGCCCTTTGCGCGTCGAGCTCTGGACGGAAGCGTGACGAAGAAAGTTGGTTCCAAACGACCTTTGCCAAACTACCGCGATGGTTACGAAGAGTGGAAAGACGCCTACTCAAGAAAGAAGGCTGGCATTTACGTCATAGCTGTGTCAAAAGCAGTGGCGGTCGCAGAAAAGACATACCAATCAGGCATAGGCTGTGACTGACTCTCCCAGAATTCTCTCGTTTTCTACGTTAGGGTTGTTAGTGGCCAAGTTTCCGTTTAGTGTTTACCAGGCACAATGGCTAACGGCTGCGTGCGATTGAGTACTTCGTTGTACGGAAGCAGAGGGGGTATTCCAGTCAACGCCTTGCTGTTGAATCACTCAGGTTCGGCCCGCAGAGTGCGGCCTCTTTTCCGGACGGCGTTCTTCCTCTCCTGTTCCTGTGTTGCTCTGGTCCTTACAAATGTGACGCCAGCTCAGAACAGTAAGTCCCGCGATGTGCGCGCATTCGGTCAGCATAGCAATGGCGAACTCTTAGACACACATTCAACCTGGCGTGCCTATGGCGGTGCCGCGGATGGCGCGCAGTACTCTTCTCTACACCAAATTGACCGCAGCAATGTCGCAAAGCTGAAGAGGGTCTGGAGCTATCAGACTGGAGACGACCTGCCGTACGCGTTCAATCCGGTGGTCGTTGACAACGTAATGTACGTGATGGCCCGGACCAATAGCATCGTCGCCCTCGACGCCGCTACAGGAAAGGAAATCTGGATTCATCCGACCGGAGCGAAGACGTCGCTGATAACCAAGCGAGGCATCGACTACTGGGAAAGCGCGGATCGCTCTGAACGGCGCCTGCTCTTTGCTGCCGACAACCATCTGCAGGCAATTGACGCACGGACCGGACAAACCATCATTGACTTCGGCGAGGGTGGCAGCACGGACCTCCGCGAGGGGCTTGGGCGCGATCCGAAGACGCTAACGCTCGCGCAGTCAACCAATCCCGGTCGCATCTTCGAAGACCTATTGATCTTAGGCTCCGCGACCAATGAGGAGTACGACTCCGGCCCTGGCGACATCCGAGCGTACAGCGTCCGCACAGGCAAGCTGGTCTGGAGCTTTCATACGATTCCCCACCCGGGCGAACCAGGCTATGAAACCTGGCCAAAGGGTGCTTGGAAAACGGTTGGTGGCGCAAATGCGTGGAGCGGTATGGCGCTCGATTCCAATCGCGGCGTAGTCTACGTGCCCACTGCAAGCCCCAAATACAACTTCTATGGTGCCAACCGCAAAGGAAAAAACCTATACGGCAACTGCCTGCTGGCGATCAATGCGCGCACAGGCAAATTGCTTTGGTACTACCAAATGGTCCATCACGACATCTGGGACTACGACAATGCTGGCACGCCTATGCTGACTACGGTTCGGCATGACGGCAAGCTGCTTAACGTCGTCGCCCAGGTCAACAAAGTCGGCTTTGTGTGGGTTTTCGATCGCGACACTGGTAAGCCGCTTTGGCCTATTGAGGAACGCGCAGTTCCGAAGTCCGATATGCCAGGAGAGGAGACGTGGCCGACCCAGCCCTTTCCGTCGAAGCCGGCACCTTTCGCGCGGCAGAGGTTCACGGTGGATGATCTGAGCCCATATCTTGAGCCGGAAGAGCGAGTCCGCCTGCGAACGCAGATTCTGAAGGCGCGTAACCGTGGGCTTTTCGAACCTCCGAGCACCGAGGACACAATCGAGATGCCCGGGAACAACGGCGGCGCGAATTTCGGCGGTTCTGCCGTGGATCCCAGGCACGGTTACCTTTACGTCATCTCGAAGGATCTGCCGGCAATGCTAAAACTTTCCCTGGCAGATCCCCTTTCGAAAACTGACTCACCGCAGCTTCCATCCAATGCTGGAATCGCCAATCTCTCGGCGGCGCATTACAAGAGCGGCTTTGGATTTATGTTCGCAAACAGTGGCCTCTCTGTGATTGCGCCGCCCTGGACTACTTTGACCGCGTACGACCTCAATTCCGGTGAAATTCGCTGGCAGATCCCCTTGGGCGAAGTCCCCGAGCTTGCGGCGCGGGGCATTACCGATACAGGTTCCCACTTCCCAAAGGTGAACCCGGTCGTCACCGCCGGCGGCCTCATTTTCACCGGCACGCGTGATCGCAAAGTAAGAGCGCTGGATTCCGCAACCGGTATGGTGTTGTGGGAAGCCACAGTCGATGCCGCACTAGAGGGAATGCCAGCAGTTTACGAGCAGGCAGGCCGGCAATATGTGGTCTTCTGCGCAGCCGCGCGGGCCTCCACGCACTTACAAGCACGCGATCCCGACGCGTCTGCAGACAGGATCCAGAGCGCATACGTCGCATTCGCCCTTCAGTAACAATTGTTTTGCTGGGTTTGCCATTCGAACACTCCGTATCCCCGAAGGTGTTTTGTCCCTTTACTTTCGCCAAGACAACCCGCATTCGGGTTCAATCTGAAGCAACTTCAAATCTGGGGTGTTTGCTGGCCGCCCAAGGTCAACTTTTTTGCCGCTGGCATAGATTTCATGCCGACCACGCGTCCTGTGCCATTCGGCCAGCTTTACACTTCGGCTTTGATGCTCGACGACTTTCCGCCAACCGCCGCCGTAATACGCGCAAAAGCTGATTTCGCCCTGAGTCAGTGCCACTGGAGTCGTGGAATTGCAGATTCCCGCGAAGTCGTAATTGAAGGCGTCCTGAAACCACATACCGTTGAGGATCATGAGTCTCCAGCGCCCGTCGTAGGAATAGGCTTTCTGAGACCAACCCTCACTGCTGCCGGCGACGCGATAGAGGCTGTCCTCAAACAAACTCCGAAGCTGTGCTAGCCCGAAACCTGAGGGCGCTTGCTCCTTGTCGAAATTGCGAAGCATCGAGAGCCAAAGAAGCGCCTTTGTTGCTGCCGGTCCCCTCCCGGAGTCTGTTATTTCTAGGATGTCCCGCATGAATTGTTCCAAGTCGAAAAAGGCGGGCACAGCGACAGCCTCTTTGCGATAGGTGTCCACCAGCAAGACGCTGAAGATCCCACGGTTGGGATGCGTTTCCTGGAAAAGGCTTCCTAGCTTTGCCTCCGGGTTCAGAACATCGGATAGATGAGCAAAGACCCCAGAGCTCGACAGAGGGAACCAGTCGCGCATTGGCTGCCAGCCAATGGAAGTCTGCTCCTGCAAATCGAAAGCGAGCTGCGTGAGAGGGTAGCGTCGGGCATAACGCTCATCGGCGGATACTCCCTCATCTCTGCCGGCAAACATGATCGGCTGAAAAACAACTCCGTGGATTTTGTCTATATTCTGAATCGCGAACCGGACAATGTCGCCAAGCCCGCCGCTGTTCCGGCAACTGTCCACGGTGACTTGAAGCGTGGTTCGCATTCCAGCGGCGGCAATATTCTCCAGTGCTTGCCGCCTCACCGCCATGTAATTTCCCAGTCCGCGATGTTTGTTGTCGTCTTCGGAAACTCCGTCCAATTGGAGGTAGACGCCGTGCAAACCAGCTTCCCGCGCCTGCAAAGCGAAGTCCTTGGTCTTGGCGAACTCGATACCGTTTGTCGCAACGTGAAGCCGATGGAAACCGACGCTTTTCGCGTAGCGAACGGCGTCCAGGAAAATCGGCGAAACGGTTGGTTCCCCTCCCGAAAAGAGAATGTTGATTTCCCGCTGAGGCTTAAACGAGCGTGCGTTGCTGAAAATCACTTTTATGTCTTCCATGCTCAATTCGTGGACGTAGCTGGCGGCGTTGGCGTCCATGAAGCATGGCGAACACATCATGTTGCATCGGTTGGTCAAATCGACGATGAGAAAGCTCCCTCTGCCGGAGCGAATACTGTTTGGACCGTGACCGTGCACGTTGCAGTCGTCGGCGCACTCGAAGTCTCTTCCGAAGGAAAGGCGCTCCATCCTTCGAAAGAAATCCGGGTGACTGGAGAGTGCGTCCTCGAACGGGCCATGTTTCTCGCATGCCTTCCGCATGAGGATGCGCCCGCCTTCTTCCAATATCTCGGCTTCAATGATTCCGGGGTTATCTCGGAAATCCTCGACATCCATCTCACCTCTCTGCACCGCCTCAACTGCTTCACGATTGCAGTCAGGGCATAGCGACGCGGTTCGCCTCGGAACCCCTGTGGCCATCGGCATACGCTCTCGCTGCTTCGGGAGTCGGCCAGGGGCCCAACTTGGACTAGGCAAATTCCCTTCCGGCAGCATGTTGTTAATCGTGCGGAGTATTCTCCAAGCTGGGTTTGTTGCCGCGTAGATCTTAGTCGCCATGGCTATTTCCTCCTCGGAGTCATGTGGCCCACAGGGGGACAGAGAGCGTGGGCAATGTTGGGAGACTCAGAATCAATACGCGCTCAAAAAGTGCGAGTCAAGTAAAAAGGTGCTTGCGAGGCCGTGCTTTCGGGGACAAGGTTTTTCGGTTTGTGGTTATCGCAGATCCCGCATTGGTCCTACCGGACTTGCCCATCCGCACGAGGTACTGACCCTAATTCCCCGGTGTTATGAACGCTGCTAGTGCAAGGATTTCAGCCGCCCTGTCAAGCGTTTCAGTATCTTTGAACGTTCTCTTGTGTTCGTATTTCTTGGCCTCTCGGTTCGACCGCTCTTGAACCAGAAAGGCAAGATCAGTCACGACCTTTTCGTAGAGGTCAGTCCATTCCTCGTTGCTACGTAAAATCGATTTGTTTTTCCGACCGCTCTCTAGACAGTCCATCAGCGCGGCTATATGGAGCGCAGCGCCTTTCAAAAACGTCTGCTTCGTGGCTTACTTGGATTGATTATTGAAGGCTCGGACTCCGCCGCCAGAAAGCTGTCATAAATTTGGGGGGCGGCAAGTTTTGCTTTCTCTTGGGCGTGCGCTGGCCTTGTTGTGACAAAGACTGGAAAGAAGGAGCAAACTCCAGCCGCGTCGCTTGTGCCCTTCGGCAAAGACAAAAAAGGTGCTGTGATCTGCGCCGTGATTGACTCAGGGAAAGGAAGAGGTAGGCCATTCATTCTTGGCGAAGTTTTTCTTCAAGTTGCCACGGATTGCGGAATCCCCAGATGAATCTCGCCAGCGCAACACCGATGAGAAGGACGTAGAGTCCCATTGTTATATAGTCCATCAGCAGTGGAGCTTTCGGTGCACCTGCCGCCAACGGCGCTCGAATCGCCCATATAGCTAGAAAATAAGCGAACTCGTTCAGTGTCAACTGTTTTGGGTCCGCACTCTTGGCGACCACCAGAATCCAAGCGAGCGCAAGAATACCGAAGAACACGGCGAAAAGCTTTGGAAACAATGGACGTTCTAACACTAGGAGAATGCGGCCATCTTTCCAAAAGTCAGGCCTGTAGAGTCGAGCGAATTCCTTCGGGTCTTGTTGAAAGTACTTGGCCCAGTAACCCAAGTCGTTTGCTTTTATGTTTCTGACCATGAGATTGGGTGTTTTGGGCAAAACCGTGTAACGGTCGTCCGGAATTCTGAAATACTGGTTCCAGTCGGGTGTTGCGACAATCGTAAGTTTGATTTGAGCGGCAACGACATATTTGTCAAATGGATAAAGCCATGGGTCTCCCAAGAGTCGAATGTCTGCCTGAGTAGACTTGGGAACAGATTCGGAAAAGGAAGCAGGAGGATGCCTTAATGGAACATTATTCGTCCACCCGCGTGGTCCGAAAACCCCGACAGAGAATTCGTTCGTGGCGTCAGAAATCTCAAACGGACTAAAAAATACCTGAACGGGGGCAGAATAGTTCTTGCGGATTTCGTGGGTCTCAGGTGATTCATCAATGAACGTAAACAGTGGCGCTCGAATTAGCAGGTTCGGGTCTGTTCCCGATACGTACCGAAGGTCGGCTCGCAAGTGAGCCGTCTGATATGTTTCATCGATAGATTCGAGTACCACTCTGTAGTACTTCACATACGCTGGAACCTGTCCAGGTACAGTTGTTTCTGTACCCAAGAACCCTTGGGCCTCATCCTGGTCCATCTGGGGTGCGCGGTGGCCAAAGTACCCGGCGACAAAGACGGAAGAGACGGCAACCAGGAGAACGGCGATTGCTAGAATTTTCCGTCGATGCGCAAGAAACCTGGCAATAATCCTGTGAGGAATCCCTTTGATTTGTGACCAGAGAGAAACCGAACACATGAACGCATTGTATAGAGAAAAATGCTAGGTCCGTGGTTTCGGAGCGTTCAGGTGCTTAATCAGACAAAGTCGGCTGGCGCTGTTTCTTTGAAAGGATTTTCAGCAAAACCCTTAAACCCGCCTGCTGCCCACCGATGTTCTCAGCCTCTTTGACTTTTGCGGCGTCCTCCCAGCTTATGCCCTGGACGCGAAAAATGCATCAGTGCCATATCGCGAGCGCAGCGCTTGGGACGCTTGTCGTCCTTCGAGAAATCATCCGCCGCATGGCAATGCTTGCAATTCACCCCCAACGCGCGGCTGTATCCCTGGTTCATAATCAGGAGCAGCCGCCCGGCTGGAACCTTCTGCAGAAAATCCACCTGGATATTCTTGAATACCTGCCCTGACGGCTCCTGCTCATGGCCCGCAATCTGCTTGGAAATCTGCTGCACCAAGGCATCGTTGATTTCCTGATTGGAGGGTTCCTTGGATGCCGACGCTGTAGCGGCTGGCGGCGCCTGTTGCGACTGAGCTCGCCTCGCCCGGCCGTTCCATTCGGCTGGGACCATCGCTAGGGCCGCTACCACGCCTATTGTTCAACGGAGTTTCATGTCCCGCTCCTTCGCAGACTCTGATGAAGAAAACGCCCGAGCTACCCGAACGTTTCAGGAAACTGGGTCTTCGCTTAAATGACCTCCTTTCCGTCCCTGCTACAGGGCGGATTTTCCTCTAAATTTTCTATGAATCTGCTAAGTCCGCGAGAATCCGTGGCTCTTTTCTTCGCTTTTGCTGCTCACGGAACGGCGGCGAGCACGTCCCTCCAAAACGGGGGTGTCCCGCCGGAAACGTCGGCGGACTCACCAGGTCGTAGTTCAAGAGAGAGGACGGTGCGTTTATGCGCATATCAAAGTGTGTTCTGGGCCTTTGTGCAGGTTTGGCGGGATTTGGTCTTCTCGCCGGAAGCGCGCACGCGCAATTCAAAAACGGCAGCCAGCCGACGGAGCTGAACATCCCGCGCGTCAGCCAGCGGGGAAGCGTCACGCAGCGAATCGGCTTGACGGACATCACCATCCACTACCACCGGCCGGCGGTCGGCGGTCGCGAAATTTGGGGCAAAATCGTTCCCTACGGCAAGGTCTGGCGCGCTGGCGCGAACGAGAATACGACCATCACGTTCGCCGACGACGTCACGGTGGAAGGCAAGCCGCTTGCGGCGGGCACTTATGGCTTGCACACGATTCCGGACAAGGATCAGTGGACGATTATCTTCTCGAAGAACTCCACGTCGTGGGGCAGCTTCAGCTATGACGAAAAAGAAGATGCGCTGCGCGTGACCGTGAAGCCCCATCCGGCGGAAATGTTCGAGCAGCTCACCTACACCTTTGAAGACGTCAAGCCGGACTCGGCGGTGGCCACGCTGCGGTGGGAAAAGCTGGCCGTGCCGTTCCAGGTTGGCGTGGACGTGAAGGCGGCCGTTCTGCGGAGCATCAAGAACGAACTGCGCAACGTCGGCGGGTTCACCTGGGCGGGATACGACGAGGCGGCGCAGTGGTGCCTCGACAACAATTACGAACTCGAGCAAGCCCTGAAGTGGGAAGACACCTCCATTCAAGGCGAGCCGCGCTTCGAGAATTACGAGACCAAGTCGCGCATTTTGACCGCGATGGGCAAGAAAGACGAAGCGGACAAAGCCCTCGCAACAGCGTTTGAGAAGGCCAACGCCATTCAACTTTACGTTTATGCTCGCGGCCTGCAGAGGGCCGGAAACGCGAAGCGCGCTTTCGAGCTTTATCCGCAGGTTGCGAAGAAGGATCCGGACCACTGGATCAGCCACGTGGCCATTGCGCGCATCGACTCGAACAAGGGCGACTTCGCCGCAGCCTCCAAGGAAATGTCGCAGGCGCTCAGCACCGCCCCGGATCCGAACAAGCCCCAACTCCAAGGCCTGCTCAAGCGCCTCGAAGCCAAAGACGACATCAACAAGTAGGCGGCTCGCCCCGCCTCATTGAGAAGAATGCCTAGACGGTCACCGAGCTGGCCGTTGTGAGGATCCACGGACAGTGCACGTAGTCCACGATCCGATCGATATGTTGGCCAACCACGTTTATGCGGACCAACGAATACGGCGTCCAGGTATCCACACCGCGTTGCAGAATGATTACAACCGGTTCGCCATCCACGTCACCCATGACCAACTTCCACGGCATCGAGAAGCGCTCATAATTTCTGAAGTAAGGAGCATCCTCCAAATTCCCCACAAACGCGTCGGCCACCGTAAGGCGGGCATCGGCGCTAATCAATTCACGCACGCCGTCCCAGTCGCGACGGTTGAAACGCTCAACGTAGAGTTTCATCACCTTAGTCAATTCCGGATCCACGTTTCGCGGTAACTTTGCCGGTATCGGAGATGCGGCTAATTTTGAGCGCCCGCGGTTGAGTGCTGCCTTCACGCCGCCAACCGTCGAGTCCACCAGCGCCGCAATCTCCTCGAGAGAGTAATCGAACACATCCTTTAGGAGCACACAGGCACGTTCCTTGGGAGGCAGGCTGATCACCAGATGTTCCACGGCGCGGCCAAGTCCAAGCGCTGGTGGGACGGCCGCCTCGACCGCATCGGGGACCCTCGCCGCGGTTTCCGCCTCAACGCGAACCCCACGCTTCCTGGGAAAATCGATGCACCGATTGTGAGCGATGCAGAACAGCCATGGTTTTAGAGGACGGCTGTCGTCGAATTTGTCGAGCTTTCGATAGGCCTCGAACAACGCCTCTTGCACCACGTCTTCGCCGTCCATCACCGACCCAGTCATTCGTGAACAATAGCGGTGCAAGCTCGGGCGAAGTTCCGTAATCGTCTCGAGAAAAGCGACGTAGCGCGGTTCAAAGGGACCAGACGGCTCGAGATATTCCGTGTGATTCATGACCCATGCATTCCCTGCGAAACAAGCATCGATCCAGCCGCAACAGCGTCACCTCGCCTCTGCCTTTACTGCCAGCTTGTCATCGACCGGGATGACCACCACCGAGAACGGCGTCCCTGCGTCGTCCGACAACTGCGGCGACGGCGCACCGAAGGGGTTCCCTCCCACCATCGCATTGTCGTAGTACGGAGCGAAAACCATTACATGAGGGTGCCAGTGCCCGACTCCCGAGGCAAGGTTCTGGTCGGCGGAAAACATGTACGCGAAGCTCACTCCCTCTCTCTTGGGCAGTTCACCTCTGGCGTAAGCGGCCTCTACGCTTTTGGTAATCTCTTCGGGATCTTTTCCCTGCATTGCGAGCTTCGTTCGCAGCTCATAATAGGGCAGCACTTCCCGCACCGCCTGAGGGTTGAAGCAAATCGGCGCCCGCACGGATGGGTCATAGACCAGATCGCGAAATGGCGCAGGCGTATATGTCGGGGCGGAGAACCCGCGCATGACCATGCACACGAAACCGTTATCCCCTTGATGGACGACTTTAAATCCAGAGGTCGTAAGAACCTTGATCGTGGCGCGGTCCGAAATACTTGCCGCGGCTGCGCTCTTGGCTAAGGCAATTTCCGGCGCTTCTGGCATTAGATATTGTTCGATTGGCGGATATTTGCGAGCCTGGGACTTAGGACTCTGGGAGCGAGCAGCTGGCACGCCCAGATTTGCGAATAACGCTAAGTAAACCAATGTTCTTCTCATGGCGAACGTGTCTCCTCATCGGAATCGAGGTACCTGCTGCTAATACGGCTCCCGAAGACATGGGGATACGTGGACGCTCTCCGGTTCTGTCGTCCATATCGCCCTCTGCGCACGCGAACCCTGTGTTTTCCTTCTCTTACGCCTGCCAAGTACGTCCGTTGAATTTGAGAGGCAGCAGACCCGCTCCGACGCTGAATTGGGTCAATTCGAGATAAGATCAAGGGCGCCAGCTTATGAAGAAGAAACGTGGCAAAAGGAAGAGTCGCTCCAAGCAGACGTTCGAGGGATGGCTGCGGACGCTCAGCAATGAAATCATCGCAAACCTGGCGGGGTCGCGCCGACGGGATATTCAACGAACGAAGGCCATTCAGCGTGAGTTCAACCGCAGGCTCAAACTTGAGCGAGCAGAGCAACAGCCCTCTTGTTTGGCGGGCTTCTAAGTTGCAAGCCGTCCACGGAGGACGGAAACGGTCGGCTGGAAGCCGGCGGTACGAACGAACAGGAGCACGATCGTGCCCCTCAGAGAACGAGATGCTAGGCCGAAAGGGCGCAACTGCGCCCTTACCAAAACGAAGGCATTGAGCTTATCGCTGAGACTTGGGTTGTGACGCCGGCGCTTGCTGTTGCGGCGGGCGCGGGCGGCTGGCGGGCGGAATGATCCCGTTCATCCGCAGATACTCGACCATCTGGCCGTAGTGGTCCATCGGATGAAACGTGGCAATATTGGCGATCGCGAGGCGCGTGGAGAGGAACGGCAATACCGGTTTGGCCAGTGGTGTGACTTCGTTTTCGGCTGTGATCGTGGAAAGAGCGCGATGGCCCAGCGCGAAGGAATCCTTCAGGTACTGGACAATTTCGGCCTTGGTCTTCAACTCAGCGGGGCCGTTGGTGTTTTGTTCGAGGGACTTCACGTCGATCGTCTCGCCCATCAGCGGGCCGAAGAAAAGATGGTTGGCGAAGCCGATGTGCTTCACCTCTTCGGCGAAGGTGCGCACACCCTTGAACTCGCCGTTTGTAGGAGCAAACCCATACTTCTCTTCGGGCATGGCCTCGGCGGCGGAAACCACTTGCTGCTCAACGGCGCCGAAAACGCCGTTGAGGACGGACGCTACGGTGGGCGGCTGTTGTGGTTGCTGGGGTGTAGAGGTGGCTTGCGCGCGCAGGGCTGGGGCCGCAGAGGTTGCGCCCAGGAGCGCCAGAGCTATGACGAGATTCTTCTTCATTGCGTTTTCCTTTCTCGGGGAGTAGGTCGTGAAATCTTACGCCTTTACTACGCACCGCGTCACCCGCAAGTTTCAGAACAGCGCATCAGGAGCCAAATTGGAAGGCATTTTGTAAACGAAGCAAGGATTTAACGCAGAGGACACGGGGAAAAGGGCAGAAGCAAGGCTCGTCTCATTGCGGTCGAGGTTCTTGGAGTGGGCGAGCTTTCCGTCGGTTTCGGTCTTCCCGATGCTTTACACGCCTGAGTTACCCAGGAGTCTCAGATGGAAGAAAGCCGCGGCCCTTCGAGGCTCAGGACAAACCGCGCTTTCCAAAAAGGACCCAGGCGTAGGAGGGGGCTGCCGCGGTCTTACCTCGTTATTTCATTACGTCCTTACGACCTTAGGCGCGGGAAAGGGCGGTGCGCTGCGGCTCGGCGACGGAGGCGAGCGCGACTTCGATGACGTCGAGGCCCTCGTCGAACTGCTCGTCGGTGACGACGAGCGGAACGAGGATGCGGATGACGTTGTTGAACGTGCCCGCGGTGATGGTGATGAGCCCGTGCTCATAACAATAACGCGCGATTTGTTTCGTTTCGGTGTCGGCGGGCTCGCGCGTGGCGGCGCTGCGAACCAGTTCGACGGCACACATGCCGCCGAGGCCGCGGACGTCACCAACGAGATCCCATTTGCTTTGCCAGGCGCGGGCGCGCTTTTCAAAGCGCTCGCCGATGGCCGTGGAGCGCGCGAGCAAGCCCTCTTTCTCGATGGTTTCGATGGCGGCGAGCGCGGCGGCGCAAGAGAGCGGGTGTCCGCAGTAGGTTCCGCCGAGAGAGCCGACTCCGGGGGCATCCATGATCTCGGCGCGACCTGTGACGGCAGCAATGGGCATACCGCCGCCGAGGGATTTGGCCATGGTGATGAGGTCGGGCTCGATGCCGAAATGTTCGGACGCGAACCATTTGCCGGTGCGCGCAAGCCCCGATTGCACTTCGTCGGCGATGAAGAGAATGCCGTGCTTGCGGCAGATATTCTGCAGCAGCTTGAAGTAATCGAGCGGGGGAACGACGAACCCACCTTCGCCCAGAACCGGCTCGGCGATGACCGCGGCGACGGATTCGGGCGCGACGGAGCGTTTGAAAGCGTCTTCGAGATGATGGGCAAAGGTTTCGCCGGTAGCGCCTTTTCCGCCGCGATAGGGGTAAGCAAAGGGGATGCGGTAGATGTCACTTGCGAATGGCTGGAAGCCCGCTTTGTAGGGATGCGTTTTGCTGGTGAGTGACATGGTGAGAAGCGTGCGGCCGTGGAAGGCGTCTTCAAAACAGATGACCGCGGGGCGTTTGGTGTAAGCGCGGGCGATTTTGATGGAGTTTTCGATGGCTTCGGCACCGGAGTTGACGAGAATGGATTTCTTCGGGAAATTTCCGGGGGCGAGTACGTTGAGTTTTTCTGCCACGGCGACGTAGCCTTCGTAGGGAGTGACCGCGAAGCAGAGGTGCAAGAATCTTTCGAGCTGCTCGCGGATGGCAGCGAGTACGCGCGGTGAACGGTGGCCGGCGTTGAGGCACCCGATGCCGCCGGCGAAATCGAGGTAGCGATTGCCGTCCACGTCTTCGAGGACGGCGCCTTCGGCGCGCGCGGCGAACACGGGCGTGGCGTTCGCCGGGCCGCGTGGGATTGCGGCTTCGCGGCGGGCCATGAGCGCGCGGGATTTTGGTCCAGGGATTTCCGTACGAAGTTGAATGGTTTTCATGATGCCTCTCCTGGTGCGTTCATTGATTCGAGGTTCCCATCAACCTCGGCTCGTTTCATTCGGTGCCAGGTTTCCTCGCTACGCTCGGAATGACAGCGACGGTGGTGTGCCGAGAAGGGGCGTAGCGTGCTGCGCCCCTACAAAACCCCAACAGGAAACCGCGACGAAGCATGTCAGTACCAGGCGATGGGGGCTTCGTCGAGATTGACGAAAACCTGCTTGGTTTCGAGATACTCTTCGAGGCCCCACTGGCCAAGTTCGCGGCCAAAGCCGGATTGTTTGTAGCCGCCCCAGGGCGCTTCGACGTACGTCGGCTGCATGTGATTGACCCAAATGATGCCGGCGCGGAGCGATTTTACGACGCGGAAAGCTTTGTAGATGTCGCGGGTCCAGACGGCAGCGGCGAGGCCGTAGGGCGTGTCATTGGCGATGCGAATGGCTTCCGATTCGCCGTCGAAAGGAATGACGGAAGCGACGGGCCCGAAGATTTCTTCGCGAGCGATGCGCGCGGAGTTTGCCACGTCGTAGAAAATCGTGGGCTCAACGTAGTAGCCCTTGCCGAACTGCTTCGGGCGGCCGCCGCCGATGGCGACTTTGGCTTCGTTCTTTCCGACATCAAGATAGGAACTGACGCGGTCGTATTGCTCCTTGCTGACGAGCGGACCCATCTTGGTATCGCGTTCGAGGGGCGCGCCGAGCTTGATGCGCTTGGCTTTTTCCGTCATGGCTTCGACAAACTTGGGATAAATCTTCTTCTGAACCAGGATGCGGCTTCCGGCGGAGCAGACTTCGCCCTGATTGATGAACACGCCGAAGAGCGCGCCGTCCACGGCGGCTTCCCAATCCGCATCGGGGAAGAAAATGTTGGGTGATTTGCCGCCAAGCTCGAGCGTGACGCGCTTGAGCGTATCCGCGGCGCTTTTGACGATGATTTTGCCCACCGCGGCGCTGCCGGTGAAGGCGATTTTGTCCACGTTGGGATGCGCGACAATCGCCGCCCCGGCGGTTTCGCCGAAACCGTTGACGATATTCACCACGCCGGGAGGCAGTCCGGCTTGTTCGAGCCAGCTGGTGAATTCCAATGCCGTGAGAGGAGTTTGCTCCGCGGGCTTCAGGATGCAGGTGCAGCCGGCGGCGATGGCGGGAGCCAGTTTCCAGGCGGCCATAAGCAGTGGATAGTTCCAGGGAATGATTTGACCAGCGACTCCGATCGGCTCCCGCAAGGTAAAACTCAGTGCGTTGGCGGGAACGGGATTCACGTTGCCGGTGACTTTGTTGGCGAGCCCGCCGTAATACTCGAAACAGGTGGCAACGTCGGCGATGTCGAATTCGGCTTCGACGATGGGCTTGCCGGTGTTGCGGCATTCGAGTTCGGCGAGTTGCGCGGTGTTCTGGCGGACTTTGTCGGCAAGCTTGAAGAGCATGCGGCCGCGGTCTTGAGCGGTCGTCGTCGGCCAGGGGCCCGAGTCAAACGCGGCGCGGGCGGCTTTGACGGCTTTTTCGATGTCGGCAGAGTTCGAAGAAGCAACCTGCGCGATGACTTCTTCGGTGGAAGGATCGTAAACGGGAAAGGTTTCGCCCGACGCGCTCGGGACCCATTGGCCGTCGATGAAATTCTGGTA
>Ga0126379_10000031_pt1 | contig 65067 bp, 50 predicted proteins | sample PanSoiMetPlot_24_FD_92640 | JGI IMG/M metagenome (GOLD analysis project Ga0126379, IMG submission 92640) | Tropical forest soil microbial communities from Panama - MetaG Plot_24 | ecosystem: Environmental > Terrestrial > Soil > Tropical forest > Bulk soil | place: Panama | collected 2016-02-17
AGCCGCAGAAGCGTCATTCCCAGAATGACGTAGCCGTCCGCCGAGTCCGGGTCGAGCTCCAATCCCCTTCGTGTGACGCTTTCCGCTTGCGCCGCATTCCCTTGCAGATAATAGAGATACCCCATGCCGAATTGCGCCCGCGCGTAGCGTCCGCCGCTCAAATTCGCGGCCGTTTGGAAATCCTGCATCGCCGCTTCCTGATGACCCAGATCTGTTTCGACGATTCCCTGGTGGTAGATTGCTTCAAAATACCCGGGGAAGGCGCGAACGGCGCTGGCAAAGTGCTTCAGGCTGTTGCCCAACTCCTTCTTCGCCAGGCTTACCAAGCCCTTGCGGTACTCCTCCTTGGCTTTGCCGGGAATCGCCAGGTCCCGTACGGAAACGGCATTCGCGCTTTGCACCGGCTGCGGCGGCGCCAGCGGAGCTAAGTGAAGTTCCAGATTGAGAGCAGACCCGTCAAATTTGGCGGTAGTCCGGTACGTTTGGTAGCCCTGCTCCTCGATGGCGACCTCGTATGTGCCCGCGGGGAGACCCGAGACTTCAAAATGGCCGTCGTAGTCGGTCAGGACGCTGCGAAAAACGCCGGCGTCGTGCGATTTCAGGCTGACCGCCACCTGGCTTGCCGGTTGATTGCTCCCCGGCAAGTACACCGTGCCGGAAAGCACGCCACTCGCTTGCTCGCTGCCGGCTTCCTGGCTGGCAGGTTCCTGAGTGACAGCCTCTTGCGCGTGAACTGTTTTGGCGGAAGCAAAATGCGCGACACCAAGGAAGATCGCCAGAGTCCAGCTGGATCGATAGACCCAAAGAGACCTTGGGCTTGTCGTTCTACGTGCAAAATGAGACAGCTCGCACGGCATCTCGACCTGCAGCGCACTTTTGAGGTGTGTCCTCCGGGGACTTGGCGGTCGAGAGAACCCACTTTGCGGCGAGGAGCCACCTCCCATGACCTGGTTTCCTGTGGCTTCCCAGCTCCGCTTGCACCGTGTTCCCTGTGGGCAACCGTCTTGTGCGCAGACCTGCAGGAAAGCTATGCACCATTCGTACCAGAACGAACGGTCGATTCAGCTTTTTTCTGGGAAATCCCGAAAGCCGATCTTTGGTGAGCCTTTCGAGGCGCTACAAAACGAGCATCCTCTTTTTTTTCAATCATCGCGGCGGATTTTCTTTTTCCTCAGATGGCCGGCTTTGTCGCCCTCCAAGCACCGGAAGCCAAAGCTCATCGCAGGGATTGTCGCTTAGAAATCCGTCTCAGCAGGTGACATTCCCTTTCCCGATGAGTCAATCTGAGAATTTGAGACGCCGCGCTGCCGAGTTATCGGTATGTCGCCAACTCCTTCAGCGCTTTGCCGCATCCTGCAATGTTTCACCGTGAACGGAGGCAGGGTCCGCCAAGAAACGGGCGACCGTCGGCCCCACGGAAATGCAGCCGGGGCTCAAATGCCCGCAAGGAGAGTCCAACTTCACCAGAGTCGCGCCTGCGGCGGAGGCAAACTTCATGGCGGGTTCCGGATTCACCAAATGATCTTCGGGGGAAACAATGACCAGGAGCTTTGCGTGAACCTTGGGCGCGGCTTGTTCCAGCGTCGCAACGCCAAGTTCGGCCGGAATGTCGAGCGCCATGATGGCTTGCCGCTGTCGAATACGGTCGCAAGCGTTGCCGCCGTCGCCCCTGGCGCTGTTCCTGATCTCGGTAAGGAGCGCATTGACCCCATCCGGTTTCGTTTCGGCCACGCGGTAGGCCGGTGAAGTGAGGTTCATGGAGCCGATTTCCTCGACGAGGCCGAGGCTGCGGTCCATGGGGCCCGTGGGATTGCCGTGATTCCAGGCCGGGTCGAGCTCGATGGCGTCGATTTGGGCGGTCCACAACAATTTGTCGTAGGAGGTGGACTGCGGCGAGCCGACCATGGGGATGAGCAAATCCATGAAATCGGGATAGGCGATGCCCCATTCAAAGGTCTGCATGCCGCCCATGGAGAGGCCCATGACGGCGCGCAGGTGGGACAAATGCAGAATCTCGGTGGCCAGGCGATGCTCGGATTCCACCATGTCTCGAATGGTGAACTCGGGAAATTTCATGAGCGGCTGGGACTTGCTGTTCGAGGGTGAGGTGGTTACTCCGTCGCCGATGGCGTCCACGAGGATCACGAAGTAGCGGCTGATGTCCACGACTTTCGTTGGCCCGATGAACTGGACCAAGTCCTGTGATTTGCCGCCCAGCCACGAGGGCCAGAGGATCGCGTTGGACTTTTCGGCATTGAGCTTGCCGAACGTGCGGTAGCCGAGGCGGAAATCGCGGATGACGCCGCCGCTGCGCAATCGAAGGTCACCCAAGTCGGCGAATTGTTGCGCGCCTTCCGTTTGCGGCGCGGTTTGGGCAGGTTGAGGATGAGAAGGAGCAGGCCAAGACAGAATAATAAGGATGAGCAACGTTAGCGTTGCGGATCGGAGTGAGTTTGTCATGGGCGGCATTCTAACAAACCCATACACCACGGCGGCCCGATTTCCCCGGCATTGAGCAGATTCGTCGTTGTGGGTAAACATGTAGAATCCTGACGGCGATCCCCGTGGACTGATTCATCATCGTATTGGGCTTAGGGCACGGAGATTCGTCGAGCTCGCGGAGGGGGGAGCTTATGAAAGCGGCTTCCTGGTTATGAAAATTATGAAACGGGTGGCTTCCTTGGTCTTGAAGAGGCTCCTCGTGGGTCAGGTGTTGCGAAGCGCTTTGGCTCTGGCGCTTTCGGTGGGCTGCGCGACGGCTGGCCAGGCCGCGGTTCGCGTGGAGAAGACGGAATACAAAGGCTGGAAGAACTGCTATCGCGTCAGCAATGGAGAAATCGAAGCCATCGTGACCGGTGATGTGGGACCGAGGATCATTCGATTTGCATTTGTGGGAGGCCAGAATTTGTTCAAGGAATTTGCCGACCAGCTTGGGAAAAGCGGAGAAGAAAAATTTCAATTGCGCGGCGGCAACCGGGTTTGGAAGGCGCCCGAGGATCCTGTGGCCACGTGGGCGCCCGATAATGTGCCGGTGGAGATTCAGATTACCGCGACCGGCTTGATTGCGCGCGAACCGCTCGAGCCCTTGACCCAGCTGCAGAAGGAGATTGAAGTGCGCATGGCGCAATCCGGCGCGCGGATGACGGTGATCCACCGCATCACCAATCGCGGGCTGTTTCCTTTGAAGTTTTCCGCGTGGGCGCTGACGATGATGGCACCGGGAGGTGTGGCCGTCAGCGGATTCCCGCCGCGCGGCAAACATCCCATCCATCTTGAAGCTACAAATCCGCTGGTCATGTGGGCCTACACGAACTTGGCTGATCCTCGCTGGAAATTCACCAAGAAATATTTGACGCTTCGGCAGGACCCCAATAACGCTGATCCGCAAAAACTCGGTATGTTCAACGCGGACACCTGGGCGGCCTATCTACTGAACAGCGAAGCGTTTCTGAAGCACACGAAAGCAGAGCCGGAAAAGACGTATCCTGATTTCGGGTGCTCGTTTGAGACGTTTACGAACAATGAGTTCCTGGAAATTGAGACGCTCGGACCGATGACGGACGTGCAGCCTCGGCAAACGGTGGAGCACGCGGAGCATTGGGCGCTCTTTCGCGACGTGAGGCCGAACGCGCTGACCGACGAAGAGTTGGATCGCGTCTTGGCTCCATTATTGAGAACGGTGGGAGCGGAGCAGTGAGGCCTTAGGAGTTACATCTACGGCGATCCCGTTTCATCAAGATCTAGGCCGAACTGGATAGAAGACGCATGCCTAAAGCCGCGCCGGCTTTCACGCAGTCCCAGAGCGAAGCCTCACCGATGTGGGCAGACAAAAGCCTGCCGAAGAGCTTGGGATTTGCGGAAAGCGTGGAAAGAGCGCGACGACGGAGCCAAGGGCGGCCGTCCATACTGAGAAGGTGAAAGCCCAGAAAGGTCGGAACGCGGGAGAGGCGACGATGCGCCTTTTGATAGAAATGCAGACCGTTGGCTTGGAGCGCGCTTGCGAGAGCGAGGGCCTGCTGGAAGCTGAGGCAGATGCCATCGCCGGTGATGGCGTCGACCCCACCGGAGGCGTCGCCGATCAGGGCCACATTGTCGCGATACACGCGCTTGAGGCGATGCATGGCCGTGACCGCTCCTCGTTCGCTGCTAGTAGGCACAGCTCCTTCCAGGCGAGCGAGCAATTCAGGAAAGGCGGAAAGCACGTCCGCGACGCGAGTAGAAGGGCTCGAAGAGACACAAGCGAGGCAGATTTCGCAATCGCTAACTGGCGTGACGTAAATCTGGGCATGGTCTTCCCAATAGACCTCGACACAGTCGGACCATGGACGGAGACGATAGTGTTGCCGAAATCCGTAGCGCCGCAGATAAAAGGAGCAGGGGTTTAGACCGATCCAGCTGCGCACGCGCGAGTTGGCGCCATCGGCACCGACGATCCAGCGCGTGCGAATGATGCGGTCACCCGCGATGACGGCGCGGTCCAGCAACCGAGTCACCTCGGTGCGCCAGAGGAACCGCACACCGCAGTTCTGGGCAGATTCCAACATGCGAGCGTGAAGCGTGGTGCGGCGAACGCCGAGCGCCCTGAGGCCTGGAAAGTAAGCCTCGACCGCAGACTGGTGATCGGCGAATCGAATGCCGTAAAAGGGGTAGCCGTCGCATGAGCCAAGGCGAACGTCAAGGCGCTTCAGCGCCTGCAATGTGGCGGGTAAAAGGCCCTCACCACAGGCTTTATCAATCGGGGGCTCTAAGCCGTCCGCAACGACGACTTCGAGCCCTGTTTTCCGCGCGGCGATTGCCGCAGCCAGACCGGCGGGCCCTCCTCCAATCACGAATACATCGAATTCGTCAGCCATGGTACTCCGCCGCCGCTCCGGGTAAAATTAGATGCCAATTGGCGCTCCCCGGATATCGGTGTCTGGATCGCGCGCGCCAAAATTGCCCCCAAAAGGCCTAGACAAGCTTATACCGGCTAAGACTGTGCCCTAGGTCCTAAAATTCCCTGCTTCATGCGATTTTTTCAACAGGATCGAGCCGCGCGGGCGACCCCCTCTTACCCGACACGTGAAATTGGCTTTTATCCAGCCGCGGCGGAATCGGAACGTCGAGCGGCGCTGGCCACGGCGAGAATCGCTGCGGCGAAGAGCAGCGTGTCGGCAAAGTAGTTGATCCCCTCCACCTTGACGGGAGTGGCCGGGTCGGATAGCGCCAGGATCACGACGGGGCCATAGATGAGAAGGACCAGCAGCAAAATCCAGGCGCCGACCCAGGTCGCCGCGGTGCGCGTTTTACGATTCAGCAGAAAGATGGCCCCGGCAACGACGAGAGCTGCGCCCGTCACGTAGTCAATAAGCAAGCGCCCCGGAATCCACGCAGGCATCTGTTTTGCGAGAGGGACGCCGGGAAGTCCCAGTGGATGGAGAAAGTGCTCGATGCCAAAAACGATTGCGGCGATGGCGACCAATATGCGACCCACAGTGATCAGCGTGCTTTTGGCCGGCCCCCGCCATCCGTCCTTTGCGCTTCCTGCAAGAAGCCAGCCGCCGCCGCCGAAGGACATCTCGCGGAATACGATGGTCCAAATAATTCGGTTGTGCGGTTCGCGGAGCGCACCGGGAAAGTGGATCATGGCGACAAACGAAAACATCATGATTCCGAACAGCAGGCCCGACCAGCGCACCTGAATTTTGGTCGCGATGCTCAGGGATGCGGCGACCAACGCGCATCCGACGAAATAGGCCCAGAACATGTGCCAAGGCATGTACCGCGGCACGATCGGGAGGACGAATTGCGGGGCGAAGAGATGTAGCGCGCCGAAGACCGCCAGCGGGATAGCGAAACACAAATTGCTCAAGGCCACGATCTTATCGATGCCGCGAGCCTTGGCGATCTCGTTTTTCGCCTCCCAGGCTCCGATCAAGAAGAGCGCGATGCCGGCGGAGCACATGGCGACAGCGACGCTAGGGATGACGAAGAAAGTGGCGAGAAAGGCGGTGTGCATAGAACTCCCGATTCGGTACAAAGCCTCGGATTCTATAACGAAACGGTGCGTTGCAAATGAACTGGTTCGTTCGGTTGGCTAGGGAGAACTTCGGGGATGCTCCAAAAAGAACCGGTTCGAAGCCCTTCGCAAACTCAGGATAAGCCGGCGGTACAAAATGCAGGCACGACGTATGGTGCCCCTGGACGCTGACTCTTGAGGCATCCGCGAGATGCCAGGAATGGGGTCTTCAGGGTTGTTGTGCCGATTCCAGGGAAGCGATCGTCTTGCGCACGCCCTCCGCCTGAGGGCTGTCCGCCTTTTCTATGAGGAATAGCTGGAACTGGGCAATTGCCGCTTCGCGATGATTTTGCAGAGCGAGCACCTTACCGGCCATGATGTGCACTTCGGCGAATTGTTCGTGATTGCGGAGGGCATGGGTGCGCTCAACGTCTGCAAGAGCCTTGTCGTATTCCTTGTTGGCGAACTCGGTGGTGGCGAGCAGAGCCACGGCGTCGGGCATGGATGGATTCAAAGCGATCGCTTTTGCCAGCATGGACTCCGATTCGGCGTAGTCCTGGTCCTGAAGAGACATGCGGGCCAGATCCACGTACGCAGGCAGGAAAGCAGCGTCGGCCTGAATCGACTTTGAGAACAACTCTCTGGCCTTGTTGCGATCGGAGGCCTTGATGGCAATCGCTCCCAGCATGTCATAGGCGCGCGCATAGCGCGGGTACTCTGCGATGGCTTTTTCAAAGTGGGCTGTGGCCTTCTCCATGTCCCCCTTGGAGTACGCGTCCATCCCTTTGTTCATCTCCGTGCTCGCCTTCCTGGGAACATTCAGTTCGATGACCGAAATGCTGGGTGAGCCTGGAGTTGATTCTCGGGCCGGCTTCTCCGGTTTCACGTGAACCGTCTCGGTGTGTGACATTTCCAAGCCGTTGATTCCGAAATACGAAGTCGTAATGGTCTCAATGCCGTTTCCGGACACTTTCAAACGGTAGGTTCTTCCGTTGAAGACTCGAAATTGCGCAGCCTCGGCTCCGACAATATGCGCGGTTGCGATCACTAGTCCTTGAGGGGAAAGGACGTCAACCTGCATTTGCGTCTCGATGCTCCGCTCGTCGCTGGTGCGAACGATCACGGATAAATCACAGTTGCCACCCTCGGTCTGCGCCAGGAGGAACGGCGACAACAGCAGGATGACCAAAACGGGCGCGAGGGATCGAGTGATCATTCCTCCCCTCTTCAACACCTGCTGACTGCGGATAACTTCAGTGCGGTCCTGCCAGGAAAAAAGGAGAGAGGCGCTCGGCGTAGATCACAAGCGCCTCCTCTACTGCGTCAACGTAAACCGTACCTCACTGGATCACCTCCTTCTCGGCGAAAGCGCCGATATCGGCCGGATGCCGAATGATGCGAGTATAACCCCGGAGGGGAAGGACTTCGAGTTTTGTCGCACGTTTACTCATCGGTGGGAGGCGGCTGTCGTTCTAGAAGACATCCCTCATCAATGGTGGGATACTGCCACTCATCCAGCCGTTTCCGCGCCATTGGCGTGCCCGCAAAACTCTCGATAGCGGAAGACAATTATGTTTCAAGACGTCGAAGTTGTTATTGCTTTTGTTTTGCTAATGCTTGTCGCGAGCCTGTTCATCACCGCGGCCACGCAGGTTGTGGTCAGCTTTCTGGGGCTGCGCGGCGCCAATTTGCAGCGGGCCCTGGCGGACCTGTTGGAAACCGCTTATCCCGACGAGGAAACCAAACGCCGGGCAAAAGAAATTGCGGGGAGAGTTCTGCGTCACCCGACGATTTCTGACTCGATTTTTTCGCATTTTCGGCTACGCGCGGACCGGCTGCCGTTCGTTCCGCCGGAGACCGCGGGGAAACTGCAAAGCATCGGCTCCTCAATTCCACTGTTGAGGTGGATTATGGGCGGCGTTGCAGGATTCTTCCTCACACCCATCGTCGTGGCGATTGCCAAGGGCCTGTTTGGCGCGGTCTTTTGCCAATACTCGGACGTTGTGGCTGGTTATGTTCCGGCGATCGATTTTTGCCATCATCCCTGGCGCACCGGGATGATCGTGGGGGTGATCCTTGGCGGGCTGCTCGGCCGCTGGCGGCTAGCCACTTCCATCCGCGTAGAGGAGTTGCCCGCGGTGCTCGAAAAGCTGGCTGAACCGCTTCCGGGGACGCTTCCCGATCCTGCGCAGCGCGCCATGCTGAGAATCGCCTGGGCGGAGCAGGGACCGGGAGGCAGCGCGAGAGCCGGAGGAGAGCAAGCGGGTGAGCCTGTGCACTCGAAACCCTATTTCGATGAGAGCATCGCCTACCGCGCATCGAAGGCGTCGCTGCAGAATCAAAGTCTGTTCCCTGCGACTGCGGATTTCGACGAAGGCATCGTTCGGCACGCCGAGCCAGTGGAAACGGAGGGAAGCGTCGTCGTCGCTGAGGAACATGCGGCAGCGCACGTGCACGAACCCGAGCCGGAATCCACACCACCCGTTGGAGCATTGACGACGGTTTCTACTCCGTCTGCGCCGAAGACGGACGGGCTGCGGACGTGGTTCGATCAAGTCATGGACAGAGCGTCGCAGCGATTTACCGCGCAAGCGCGGATTGTAACGGTTGTGCTCTCTTGTATCTTCGTCCTCGGATGGCACTTTGACGCTCTTCGGCTATTGCAGTCGATGTCGCAGGGCGATGAATTGCGCGCACAATTGGCGGCCACCGCGCAAGGGATTGACAAGCAGGCGATAGAGCAATTCTCGCGTTCCAAGCAAGGCGGTCACACGGTGGTGCCCGAAGTGTATCGCCAGGCCATGGTTTCGATCTTGCGCCCGGTTTCCGCGGAAACTTCCGCAAGCAGCGAAGGGACCGATACCAGGTCTACGGGGAAGCGAAGAGGACGAGCCAAGGAGCGAGAGAAAGCTGCGGCTCCGGCCGTTCCGGCAGAAGACCGTGTCACCGCCGCAGCAAAGTCCAAAGCGATGCGCGACCTTGAAACGTTGCCGGGATTTGCGTGCCGCGAGCAGGCAGAGTCCTGGCTTCGCACCGCACTAGATGGAAATCCAGCGCGCGACAGACTGGCTGCCGCGTACCAGCACGAAGTGAACGCGGAGCTCGTCAGCGATTCGGACAAGCTGATTGACCAGTCCGCGTCGCTGAAGAATGAACTTGCACGCTCGCAATTCAAGCTCTTCCAGGACGAGCGCGGTTGGGGACAGTCCTCGAGCGAAGTGGCAGGCTTTTTGATTACGATGGCATTTCTCTCCCTGGGTGCGGCGTTTTGGTACAACACACTTCAGAACCTGGCAAGCCTTCGGCCGAAAATTGGCAAGCCTGCAAGGCTGCGAGCGTAAACTTTAGGAACCGATTGATCGAGGCCAGAAATTCAGGAGTGACTCCGGCGATTCTTCAGTCAAGCCATGATCCCTTCCGACAGCAGTCGGAACTCGCAACCATGGCGGTCGCCTGCGCTCGGGATGACACCGCCCCTTTTGTCACCCTAGAGAGAAAGCGGCGCAGCTCCCGGTGTGCTTCAAGAGCGACCAGCCCCAGCCCTTCGCGTTGCTCTGAGTAAAAAGGCGGGTCCCACAAATCTATCCCCAAGAAAAAGGAAGGGGCACCACAGTGCCGTGCCCCTTTACGAGCTTAATCTTGGTTATGCAAGGGCACGATGTAGCGTGCCCCTACGGTTAGAAGCGCCAGCGGACGCCGCCGGAGACGCGCAGGTTATTTTGGGTCTTGCGGCCCGCTGCTGAGGTGGTCTCGGGGAACTCCGTCAGCAGGTAGTCAACCGGGCCTAGGCGGAGAGACAAGTGGTTCTTGAACGGAACGTCCACCCCGCCGCCAGCCGCCATCGCAAAGGAATTTCGCGACCCGGGGATTCCGAAGGCCGTGCCCGTGGAATGAGCCGCACCGAAAAGCTGGTGGACAAACGGGGTAATGCGGCCGTAGCCGCGGAAATAGAACTGCGGGCCGGCCATGTAGGTGAGTAAGTTCGTGTCGACGCTTGCGGCGCCGATACTCCCTACGTGGTACGCGCTGAACTCGCCGGCGACCCCGAACCAATTCCGGGGATTAAACGCCAAAGAGGCGGAACCTCCGTTGGCGTCGAAGTTTGGAAAACCGCTGGTCGCGGGGTTGGCCCGAAGGTAAGAATATTCCAAGGAAATATCCTTTGTTTTCGTTTCCTGCGCGACGGACGGCAGGCTTCCGAGAACAAAGAGCCCGACAAGGTACGCTAATTTCCGCATATAGATGGCCTTCCTCCACACGCTAACTGTGTTTTTGGATTGCCTGGATTGAGGGGGGTCAAGAGGTCCCAGACGGCGGACAGGGCTCGGGTGTGAAGACAACACCGCCACTCAATTCGATGCGAGGGCGGGCAGACTGGTTGCCGGGAAATTGTGGCGCTGACTTGCTGGCATTCTGTCACATAAGTGAGGAAGAATTCTAAAAAGCAACAGCACCGCAAAGCACGGGACCCGCCACGACAAGCCCGCTAGCGTTTACAACTCACAAGAGACTGAGCGGATCCATGTCCACGAGGACAGCGGTTTGCGGGATTTGCTTTGCATCGCAGTAAGAAAGCGCGCCGCCGAGGAGTTTGGTCAACACCGAGCGCTTGGGAGACTTGAGCAGAAATTGGAAGCGGTGCTCTCTTTTGAGGCGCGCCAGCGGGGCCGATGCCGGCCCGAGAATGCGGATTTTCTCGCCATCGTGCGGAGATAAATATTGTGAGAGCTGGCGCGACCAAAGGACGGCCTTTTCAAGGCTGGTGTCTCTTACGATCACGTTGGCGAGCGAAGTGAACGGCGGATAGGCCATCATGCGGCGGAAGTGCAATTCGCGCTCGAAGAAGGAGAGGTAATCCTGTTTGACGGCGTCCTGGATGGCGTAGTGGTCGGGATGAAAAGTCTGGATGAGGACGCGGCCGGGAAGCTCGCCGCGGCCGGCGCGGCCGGCGACCTGGGTGAGCAATTGAAAAGTGCGTTCGGCGGCGCGGAAATCCGGCAGGCTAAGAGAAGAGTCGGCACTGACGACACCCACGAGTGTGACGCGCTGAAAATCGTGGCCTTTGGCGAGCATTTGCGTGCCGACAAGAATGTCAAGCGCGCCGCCGGCGAAGGCGCCGAGGGTTTCCTGATAATGGCGTTTGGTGCGAGCGGTGTCGCGGTCGAGCCGGGCGATGCGAGCGCCGGGAAATTCTTTGCGCAGGCGCTCTTCGAGATGCTCGGAGCCTTCGCCAAAAAAATAAATGTATTGGGACTGACACTTGGGGCAGAGCTTGGGGATGGGCTGGATGGAGCCACAGTAGTGGCATTCGAGGCGGTTGCGCTGCTTGTGATGCGTCATGGAAATGCTGCAATTGAGGCATTGCACGGAGGCGCCGCAACTGCGGCAGAGAACCGACCAGGAATACCCACGGCGGTTGATGAGCACGAGGGCCTGCGTTTTGTTGTCGAGGCATTCTTGAATGCCGGCGTGGAGCTGGCGGGAGATCGGGCTGGTCTGATGGGTTTGCTGAAATTCCGCGCGCAGGTCCACGATTTTAACGCTGGCGAGGGAACGGTCGGCGACGCGGGAAGCGAGGGTGAGTAGTTCGTACTTGCCATTGCGCGCGTGATGGTAGGTTTCCATAGAGGGCGTGGCCGAGCCCAGCAGGGCCACAGCGTTTTCCATTTTTGCGCGCACGATGGCCACGTCGCGGCCGTGGTAGCGCGGCGTTTCTTCCTGCTTGTAACTGCTTTCCTGCTCTTCATCGACGATGATGAGGCCGACATTTTCGAGAGGCGCGAAAATGGCGGAGCGAGTCCCGACGACGACGCGGGCTTCGCCGTTCCGCACGCGCCACCATTCGCGCGCGCGTTCCACATCGCTCAACGCGGAGTGAAGAACGGCTACGCCTTCAAATCGCGCGCCAAACCAGGAGCGGCATTGTCGGCCAATCCACAGCGTGAGAGCAATTTCGGGGACGAGGATGATGGCGGTTTTTCCGCGAGCGAGCGTGTCTTGTACAGCGCGCAGGTACACTTCCGTTTTGCCACTGCCGGTGACGCCGTGAAGCAGCTGCACGCCGAAGGTACGCAATTCCAATCGCGCGCGGATTCTGGTCAGGGCAAGCTCCTGCTCAGTGTTCAGTGCGTGGGCAGGCGGCGCGTAACCGGTATCGAAAGGATCTTCGGCGGAATCCAGCGCTTCTTCCCAAGTTTCGAGGAGTCCGTCTCGCAGCATGCGGTCGACCAGAGACCGCGTGACGTTCGCGAGGCGCAAGAGTTGCGGCAGCGGAAGCGGGCCGCGTTCGGTTTCAAGCAGCTTGCGAATGCTTTCTTCTTTCTCAGCGACGGATTTGACAGCTTCGTCGGCAGCGACTGGGCCTTTCCAGGCGATTACACGCTGCGTTTTTCGTTTTCTTGTTTGAAGGCTCTCGCGCATTTCCATCAGGCCAAGGCGTTGGAGTTTTTGCAGGGAAGGAAAATCGAGACCCATTTTCGATTGCGGCGAGAGTAGAATGGCGCCTTCCTTGTCCTTCAGCTTCGCGAGGAATGCAGCCTCCGCGCTTGTCAGGCCATGCGACAACTCGCCGCCGCTCAGACTCTCTGAGGCTTCGCGGCCGGACTTGGTCAGGACCATCTGGCGCTGCGGCTTTAGTTCGGTGAGCGGCGGAAGCATCGCGCGGAAGACTTCGCCGATCGGCGCGAGGTAATAACCGGCAATCCAGTTCGCGAGTTCGATGAGTTTTGGCGGGAGCGCGGGAACAAGATCGAGTACGCACGCGATTTCGCGAACCTTTGTGTCTTCGGGAGCGGCATCAACAAATTCAACGAGAACACCGACGAGAGACTTCTTGCGAAAAGGTACGAGAACGCGGCTGCCCGGGTGAACTGTGCCGCGCATCGCTTCCGGCAAGGAATAGGTGAACGCCGTTCGCAAAGACACGGGCAATGCCACGTTGCCGAACAGACAATTCATCGCGGCGAGTAGTGTATCAGTCAAAAGAAGGTCGCGGGTCCCAGGTGGAAGAGGTAAACGGGAAAGAACGGTTCAACCGGGGAAAAACGGTATTCACCCTATTGTCGTAGGCCTGGGCTCGATCAAGCCAGGATTCATCGCGCGAAAACCACGCGATGGGCACAGACCCTCGCTGCGCTCGGAATGGCAGTACCCACTCTTTTTGTTTGCGGATTTTGCAGTGTAGAGAAAGAGTGAACTCTCACAGGCTAATGAGAACAATCCCGCTGAAAATGGCGGCGATTCCGCCCCATTGCCAGCGGGAAATGTGTTCGCGCAGAAAAATCGCGGCAAGACCTACGGTGACCGCTCCATAAAGCGAGCCAAGGACGCTGATGACGGCTACTTGTTCCATTTGCATGCCGCGATTGCTCAGCACGAACGCGAGGGTATCAAACGTACCCATACCGAGAGCCATCCAGCGGACGCCACCTCGCGGAAGGCGCATAGCCCGCCCGGCAAAAAAAATGATGCATGCCGTCAGCACCGCACTGGTCAAGCGAATCATCCATACGGCTTGCACCGCACCGACGCGGGGCACAACGCGAGTCCCGAGCAGCCAGAACAGAACGCCAAAGGCAATTGCGGCCACGCACGCCCAGCCGATGCCGCGAGTATTGGTTTTTGCTGGTTCTGCTGAACCTTCGGAGGGAGCGTGCTCGCCGCCTGCAACGACGGCCACGCCCAGCAAAATGAAGAGGATGCCAGCCACTCGTGCGGAGGAAAGATGATCCCCGCCGAGCCAAGAAAGAATCAGCGTCAGCGCGGGATAACTCGCTGAAAGCGGAGCCACGACGGCCATCTTGCCAATTTCAAACGAGCGATACAGAGAGAGCGTGCCGCACGCGTTGAGCAGGCCTGCGAGAAATCCCCAGGCCCAGGGCGGCCATCCCGAACCATCGGCAAGATGTCCCCAGCCGCCGAGCCAGCGCATGAAAAGAGTAAGAAGGAGAAATCCGACGAACTGCATGTAAAACATCGTGCGAAGCGTGCCGATGCGATGCGTTGAGAAGCGAGCAGTAAAGTCGGCGCCGCCCCAGGTCAGCGCCGTGAGCAAACCAATGAGAATTCCCATGACCGGCTAAGCAGGCTTGCCTTTTTTCGCGTGGAGACCGAGGAGGGCCATCACCTTTTGAAGATCTTTCCAGACTTCGCCCTTCGCGTTCGGGTTGCGCAGGAGATATGCGGGGTGATAGGTGGCCATGAGTTTGCTCGAGCGATAGTCGAGCCATTGGCCGCGGAACTGGGAAATTCCGCGATTGGTTTTCAGAAGTGTCTTTGCGGCGACGGCGCCGAGGCAGACAATCACCTTGGGCGCGATGACGTCAAGCTGCCGAAAAAGAAACGGCGAGCACGTGCCGACTTCGTCGTCTTCGGGCGTGCGATTTTCCGGCGGACGGCACTTCACGACGTTGCAGATGTAAACGTCTTTGCGCTGCAAACCCATGGCTTCAATCATTTGCGTGAGTAGTTTTCCGGCGCGTCCGACAAACGGGAGCCCTTGGGCATCTTCATCCGCGCCCGGACCCTCTCCCACGAAAACGAGTTCGGCTTTGGGACTTCCGTCGCCGAAAACGATGGTGTGACGATGCTTATGCAGCTTGCAACGAGTGCATTCTCCGAGGTCCTCGCGAACCTTCAGGAGCGTATCGTCTGCGACTTTGTCGGCAGAGTCGAACAATGAGGGAGCGGGAGCCGTGGGCAAAGGCGCGATTTTTGGCAGTGCCAAGGCTAGCTTTTGGAGGTCTGGCTTGCGAAGAGTTTTGGGCAAAGTGGGTTCCTCGTGAGGAATTTGCGCCGAGCGAATTGTGCTTTCTGGTGACTGGGCCGGCTGTTCTTCGCGGAAAGCTGTTTCGGCGGGGCGATCCCGGTAGAACGGAGCGATACCTAGATCCTGGTAAAACGCCAACCACTCTGCGACTTTTTTTTGAAGATTCTCTGGAATGGGCGCAGGCATCGAGGATCAGGCGTTCGAATGCCGCGGCGCCGGGGCTTGAAGCACGGCGCGAAGACGGACGACTTCATCCAGAATGCGCTGGGCCACTTCGCTCTTGGGCATTTTGGGAAGAGCGAGGTCTCGGCCATCGCGGGAGAAGAGCGTGACGACGTTCGTGTCGCGGTCGAAACCCGCGTCTTCGGCGGTAACGTCGTTTGCCACGATTAAATCGGCGTTTTTTGAAGCGAGTTTCTTCCGGGCATTTTCCGCCACGTGATCGGTCTCCGCGGCGAAGCCCACGACAACCCTGCTGCCCTTGTTTTTGGCCACTTCCGCGAGGATGTCCGGGGTCGGCTCCAGGGAAATCGTGAGCGGCGCGCTGCCTTTCTTTATTTTTTCGAAGTGCGGCTGGGCCGGCCGGTAATCCGCCACGGCGGCGGCAAGGACCGCGATCGAAGCATCGGCAAACTGCTCGACGACGGCTCGTCGCATTTCTTCCGCGGTGCGCACATCGATGCGCTCGATGCCAGCGGAACTCTCCAGGTTCACCGGACCGCTCACCAAGATCACTTTTGCTCCGCGCTTCGCGGCAGCTTCGGCCACCGCGTAACCCATTTTGCCGGACGAACGATTGGTGAGGAAGCGCACGGGATCGAGGTCCTCACAAGTAGGGCCCGCGGAAACGAGGACCGTTTCGCCCTCCAAGTCGCGTTGCGCTTTTGTGACCTCGTGCACCAAGGCAAGAATTTGTTCAAGACCGGCGAGCCGGCCCGGCCCGGTCATGCCACAAGCGAGATATCCCTCGTCCGGTTCAACGATTTTCACGCCGCGCGCCCTTAGCGTTTCGACGTTTTCCCGAGTGGCCGCATGATTCCACATATTTACGTTCATCGCCGGAGCGACGACGACTGGAGCCGTCGAGGCAAGGTACAGCGTGGTGAGAAAGTCGTCCGCGACCCCGCGCGCGAATTTCGCGATGATGTCCGCGGTGGCCGGTGCGACCAGGAGAAGATCCGTGCGCTGGGCGACGGCGATGTGTTCGATGGCGCTTTCGAGATTGGCTTCACCGCCTGAAGAATCGTTAAAGAGGTCGCTAATGACTTTCTGGCCGCTCAGGGCCGCGAAGGTAAGCGAGGTCATAAATTCGCGCGCGCTGCGGGTCATTACGACTTGTACGCTGTGACCTTCCTGCTGCAGTCGGCGTACGAGTTCCGCGGCTTTGTAAGCCGCCACGCCGCCAGTGACTCCCAAAGTGATACGCATTCCGCCTTCCGCTGGACGCTACTTCTTTCTCTTGTTGCCGTCCTTGTCCTCGTCGATGGAGGTGGCTTCGGGAACATCGAATTCCAGCAAACCGTGGTCGAGTTCGTCGCAAGCGACTCGAGTGGCCTTCTGGGTCCTGGGGTTTTCGATCAACGGAGGCGCTCCAGCCATAATCTGGCGCGCGCGCCTGGCCGCAAGCACCACATACGCAAACTGGCTCTCCGGAGCTTTGCTCTGCACGGTCATCAATTGTTCTCCCCAAACGATGCCAGAAGTTTTTGCACCTGGTCCCATCTCCGCGCACTGCTGCAGCGCAAGGCGGTTACGATAGCCTGCGCCTCGCGCCCTGCACGCTCCACATTCTCATTCACCACGCAAAAATCATAATACTTGCTAAAAGCGGCGATTTCATCTCGCGCCCTGGCCAGCCGCCGCGCCATCTCCTCATCGGAATCCTGTCCGCGGCTGCGCAACCGGTGCTCCAGCTCTTCCCGCGACGGAGGAAGGATAAAGATCGCCACGGATTCCGGCAACTTTTCCTTGACCTGCGCCGCTCCCTGAACATCAATCTCCAGCACAAGGTCGAGACCCTGCTTGCGCGATTCCTCCAGCCACTTTTTCGGCGTGCCGTAGGAATGTTTTCCGAACACCTGGGCGTATTCGAGAAATTCGCCGCGCGCCACCATGGCGTCGAATTCCGCCTCTGTAACAAAATCATAACATTTCCCGCTGGACTCCGTCGTGCGGCGCGGCCTGGTCGTGCAGGAGATCGAAGGCATGGTGCCGGGAAGCTCGAGAATCCTTTGCACCAGCGTGGATTTGCCAGAGCCAGATGGCCCCGAGACAATCAAGACCAGCGGCGCGCTCGCAGTCCCGCTCATTCGATGTTTTGTACCTGTTCGCGGAGTTTTTCAATCTCCGCCTTGATCTCCAGCGCCAATCCGGTGATGGCCAGGGCTTCGCTTTCCACGCCGGGCGTTTTGGAAAGCATGGTGTTGGCCTCGCGATGCATTTCCTGAAGCAGAAAATCCAGCTTCTTGCCGAGTTCGCCCGCTCCATCGAGCAACTTCGTGAACTGCTGAAGGTGGCTGCGCAGGCGGTCCAATTCTTCACTGATGTCGCTGCGTTCCGCAAGCAGCGCTGCCTCTTGTGCCAGACGCCCTTGATCGATGGACGTTCCACCAAGCAAATCCTTCAGGCGCGACTCGAGGCGCCGTGCGAATGCAGGGCGCAACGAAGCCGCCAGCTCGCGGACCTGCTCCACCTGGACGGCAATGCGCGCGAGGCGTTCACGCAACTCGGCGACGAGATGCTTCCCTTCCGCGCGGCGCATCTCATCCAGCTTGGAAAGGGCTTCGCGCAGGCAGGTTTCAAGCGCCTGGCCCAGCTTCTCCTGCTCTTCCGCAACTTCCGGGACGGCTCCGTTCACTCCAGCAATTACGCCGGGAAGGCGCAGCAAGGAGACCACGTCCAATTTCCCCGCCCCATGTGTTCCCTTCATCAGCGATTCGGCCGCGCGCAGGTACGCCTGAGCGAGTTCCTTATTGACCTGGACGGGAGCGGCGGTCCCCGGCTCCGCGTTGACGTAAATTTCCAGATGGCCACGATGAATGCGGTCGCGCACAATCTGGCGCAATCGCAAGTCGTAGAGATCAAAACCTTCCGGCAAACGCAGCTTCAAATCGAGGAAGCGATGGTTCACGCTTTTGACGGTGACACGCACGGCCCAGCCATGTTTTTCATGGCGCGCCTGCGCGTAACCGGTCATCGAGAGGCACTCGGGTTGTTTTGCACTGGCTGTGCGTTTTTCGGTCATGAGGGATTTTGCGATTCTAGGTTTGCGGGCACCGCTTGGGCTGGCGCGAGCATATCGTCATCGGCAAACTGCAAATCGTGAAGCCGCGCATAAGTTCCGCCGCGGGCCATGAGTTCGGTGTGCGTGCCGCTTTCGCGAATCTGGCCGTCTTCCAGCACGAGGATCTTGTCGGCACGGCGAATGGTCGCAAGACGGTGGGCAATGACAAAGGTAGTGCGGCCCACCATCAGGTTGGCCAGTGCCTTTTGTACGTAGAGCTCGGATTCCGCATCGAGTTCGGAAGTGGCTTCGTCGAGAATGAGAATGGGCGAGTCCTTCAAGATGGCGCGAGCGATGGCGATGCGCTGGCGCTGGCCGCCGCTGAGCCGGGTTCCGCGTTCGCCGATCACCGTGTCGTAGCCTTGGGGAAGCTCCTCGATAAAGTCGTGCGCGAGGGCAGCCTGCGCGGCGGCAATGACTTTTTCCTTCGGAACATTTGCGAGCCCGTAGCAAATATTATTCCATATCGTGTCGTGAAACAGGATGTTTTCCTGCGTAACCATGGCGATTTGGGCCCGAAGAGAACGAAGTGTAACGGAATGGATATCGATCCCGTCAATCCGAATTGTTCCCGAGCTTACCTCGTAAAATCTGGGAAGCAAATTGACAAGGGTGGTCTTACCAGCGCCACTCGATCCCACCAGGGCTATCACTTCACCCTTCGCGGCGCTGAAATCAATGCTGCAAAGGACCGGCGCCGAATCATAAGAGAAACTCACATTTTCAAACACAATTTGGCGCGAAAACGCGGGAAGCGGCTGGGCGCCCGGCGCATCCTGCTCCTCCTCTGCCAGGTCCAGAAACTTGAAAACCTGAATGGTGGCGCCTTCGGCTTGCTGAAATTGCTGATAGACCGAGCCCATGCGCTTGACGGGTTCATAGGACTTGAAGAGCGCGACAACAAAAGCAAAAAACATGCCCAAAGTCATTTGTTTCGCGATAATTTTGTCGCGGGCGTAAAGCAAGAGCAGTGAGATGACCACCGGCTGAAGCAGGTCCATGAGCGGAGAACTTGCCACATAGGCGCGAACCCAGCGCATGGTTTCGCGAAGCAGGCGTTGCGCCGCCGCCCGGAACTTTCGAATCTCAAACTCTTCCATGCCGAAGGCTTTGACCACGCGGTTTCCGCTGACGGTTTCCTGGAGGATTTGACTGAGCTCGCCCAGGCGCGTCTGGCTGTCTTGAACGGAACGGCGGATGCGCCGGCCCAATTTTCCTATTGGCCAAATGACCAGCGGCAAAAATACTGCCGAGCCGAGGGCCATGGCCCAATCGAGGCGAAGAAGAACGGCAATAAACACCATCAAAGAAAAACTCTGGCGGAACAGATCGGCGAGATACTCCGAAACAGCGAGGCGCGCGCGCTCCACATCATTAATCACCGTGGACATCAGCCGGCCCGCCGGCTGGTGCTGGAAAAACGCGATGGGCTGGCGAATCAGCTTCGAGTAGATTTCATTGCGCAGATCGGTGACCGCGTGGTGCCCCACGGACTGAATGAGTCCATTCCCGAAAAACTCAGCAATCGCCTTGACTCCGAATACCACCAGAAGCGAAATCGAAACGACGGCCCAGACGTGATGAATCCTCGGCGGGAAGAAATGGTTCAGATAAATCGTTTTGTGAATGCCGGGTATCGTGAAAAGAGGAAGCGTGGAGTCGCTAGAGGCAGGATTCAGCACCCGATCAATAATCGGGACGATCAGGAAGACGATGAGCCCCTCGGCCAGCGCCACAACCGCAAGGAACATCACACCCGCAACGATCCGGAAAAGGTAGGGTCGGACATAACCCAACAGGCGTTTTAATTGCGGCGATAACAACGAATCGCTCCACGCACTCCTGATTTAGTCACTTGTTACGCTATTCGCCGCGTTGCGGCATGTCAAGTTTCCCAGGCTTCACGTTCTGCCACGGTCGACAAAGACAACGCGTCGTCAGCTACTTTTCGATGTCGCGGTGAATCACTTTGGCAGAGTAGCCGCGCTTTGTGAGAGCTTTTTGTACCGATTCCGCCAGCATCACGGAGCGATGCTTTCCTCCAGTACAGCCGATAGCGATGGTCAGATAGCTCTTGCCCTCGCGAATGTAATGTGGGATGAGATAGGCAAGCAGGCTTTCGATGCGTCGCAAGAATTCGCCGGTTTGCGGGAACGAGCGAATGTACTGGCGCACTTTTGCATCCGTGCCGTTGTACGGGCGCAATCGCGGGACGAAATGCGGATTCGGGAGAAAACGCACGTCAAAGACAAGATCCGCATCCGAAGGCACGCCATAGCGGTAGCCAAAGCTGACCACGGAAACCAAAAGCGGCCGCGTGTCCGGATTGTTGAAGCGCTTGGTGACGAAATGGCGAAGCTCGTGCACATTGAATTGCGTGGAATCGATGACCACGTCGGCGAGCTTGCGTATTGGTTCCATCAGAGCGCGCTCATGGCTCAAGCTTTCGCGCACCGAGTAATTCTTTCCCAGGGGATGCGGACGCCGCGTCTCGCTGTAGCGCCGCAGCAGCGCGTCTTCGTTCGCTTCGATGAAAACCAGCGTAATGGGGTGATCCTTCTTGAGATGTTTCAGGAGCGGGGGCAGTTTTTCGAGTTGCAACCCTTCGCGCGCATCCACAAGGAGTGCCGCTCGCGCGAAATCACCTTCGCCGGCTCCATGAAGTTCGGCAAAAATCGGAATGAGCTCCACCGGAAGGTTATCCACGCAATAGAAGCCCATGTCTTCGAAGGCGCGAAGCACGGTGCTTTTGCCGGAGCCGGAAAGTCCGGTGAGGATGACGAGTTGGCGGGAATCCTGGCGCGTTCGCGTGGGCGGCTTCACAGGCGAGCGGCTCAGCTTTTTACGCGGCGCTGATGGGTGCTGGGAATGCGCATATCCTCACGATACTTTGCGACGGTTCGCCGCGTGACATGGATGCCGGCGTCATCCAGCTTTTTGGCGATTTGCTCATCGGTGAGCGGCTTCGAGGAATCTTCTTCCTCGATCATTTTCTTGACCAGCCGCTTCAGGGTCAGCAGCGACATGCCACCGCCTTCCGGCCCATTCACCGATTCGCTGAAAAACGACCGCAGCTCAAGGACGCCTTGCGGCGTGTGCGCGTATTTACTAGCAACAGCGCGGCTTACCGTGGAGGGGTGCACGCCGACTTCTTCGGCCACTTCCTTAATCATCATCGGCTTGAGCGCGTCCGGGCCCTGGTCCAGGAATTCGCCCTGCCGCGCGATGATGGACTGGCAAACGCGAAGAATCGTGTGCTTGCGCTGCTCGATGTTCTTCATCAGCTGCACTGCGGCGGTAAAGCGCTCCTTGACGTAGTTGCGCACATCGCGGTCCGCGGCGTCTTTGACCAGCAGGCGGCGGTAGGTTGGGCTCAAGCGCAACTGCGGCATGTCGTCTTCGTTGAGGAACGCCTGCCACAAGCCATCTACTTTGCGGAAATAAACATCGGGCTCAACCAGCCGCGGTTCCGTCTTGTTGTAGCGGAGGCCGGGCCGCGGATCGAGCTTCTTGATCACGTCAATGGCACGCTTCACCACTTCCAGCGGGCGATTCAGTGCGCGAGCAATTTCTTTAAGTTGATTGGATTGCACTTGCTTCAGGTGTTCGGAAACGATCTGTTGCGCCAGAGTGTTTTGGGGGTCAAATGCCTTCAACTGTAGCAGCAAGCACTCGCGCAAATCATGGGTGCCGACACCGATAGGATCGAATTCCTGAACCACCGCGAGAGCGTCGTCTAAGTCATCTTGCGAATACTTGCCGTTCTCGGTCAGCTCTTCCGGCGAAGCCGTCAGGTAACCATTCTCGTCCAGGTTGCCAATGATGTTGTCCGCAACCTGGCGAACAGCGTCCGAGCAGATGGTTACACTTAACTGCCACTGGAGGTGCTCGGTCAGGCCCGTAGGTGAAGAGAGGAACTTTTCAAAGGATGGGCGTTCGGAAACCTCGCGCTCCTGAGACTGGCCTCCGTCGCCGCCGGTATCCAGGTACTGGTTGAAAAAAGTGCCGACATCAAATTCGTCGAAAGGATTGGGTTCCGGCTTTTCGGGGACTTTTTCTGTTTCTACCTTGAGGAAGTTTTCGTCGCTGTAATTGTCGGCCTGGGTCGGTTCTTCGCTCTGCTCTTCAAGGACCGGATTTTCAATCATCTCCTGATTGATCATCTCTTTTAGCTCGAGACGGTTCAGCGCGAGCACGCTGACCATCTGAACCAGGCCGGGCGTCAGAATCTGCTTCTGCGCGACCTTGAGGTTGAGTTTGAGTCCCTGCCAAGCCATCTATGCGCTCGTTCGTCTCTTCGTTCGCTGCATCAGTTGAGCCTGAAATGATCGCCGAGATAGACGCGCCGGACTTCCGGATCGGCGCTCAGTCCTTCGGGTCGGCCCTTCCGGAATATTTTCCCATTTTTCAGGATGTATGCGTGATCCGTTACGCTCAGAGTTTCGCGGACGTTATGATCGGTAATCAGCACGCCAATCCCTGACTTTGCCAAGTCCCGGATAATTTCCTGGAGATCCTTGACCGTTAGGGGGTCGATCCCCGAAAAAGGTTCATCGAGTAGGATAAAGGAAGGTTGCAGCGTGAGGGAACGGGCAATTTCGAGGCGGCGGCGTTCCCCGCCCGAGAGTGTGTAAGCTTTACTCGTCCTGACCGTTTCAAGACCCATTTGCACCAACAATTCCTCCAATCGGTCGCGCTGCTGCTCCGGCGTGAGAGGGAGGGTCTCCAACACTGCAAGCAGATTCTCTTCGCTAGTAAGTTGGCGAAATACCGAGGGTTCCTGAGGAAGATAACTGATTCCACTTCGCGCCCGGAGATACATGGGCAAGTCGGTGATTTCGTCGCCGTTCAACAGAACGCGGCCGGAGTCCGGCCGGGCGAGACCAACGAGGATATAAAACGTTGTCGTCTTTCCTGCGCCGTTCGGGCCGAGCAGCCCGACGACTTCACCCTGACCGATCTCCAGTTCGACGTCGTCAACGACTTTGCGGCCACGGTAAGACTTGCTTAACTCGAGGGCCTGAAGCTTCAGCATGCCTCGTCATTTCTCGACTCGGTGCTTCGTCAACGTCCGCGAACCATTTTCTGAGTCCACGATGATCGTATCATCGGCCAAAAAGAAGGTCAATTGACGGCCCGTTGTGGTGCCTTCGGAAGCGTCAAAAATCGTGGGATTTCCGCCGCTCATGACGAATTTTCCGTCCGCGGCGGAGTACTCGCCCCGCTCGGCGGTAGCTCTGCGCGTTCCCTGCTCGACGATCACGCCGCCGGTGGCCACGGCGTGGCTGATCTGTTGCGCACCGGTCGGTGAAAATGCACTTGCGGAAGGCGAGGCGCTCGCTGCAATCGGTGGGCTCTTCTCGCTTCGCGTGAAATACAGGTCCATGAAGGGGGCGCGAATCTCTTGGTCGGCAGATTTCGCCACAACATTTTTTTCCAGATGCGCGCGGCTCTCGGCTTCGCTGTAAGACAAAGCCTGGGCGGTAATATGCCAGAGCTTCGGCTTCCGCGACACAGGCTGGCGAACCACCAAAGCCTGTGGTAGTGACTGACCTGGACTCTGCGGAAAAACCGCACGAACATTTCCGGAAGCATTCAGAATTTTTGAATCGCGCAAAATCTCAACGGAATCTGCTTCCATCACGGAATCACCCTGCCACATGCGCGCGTGCCCGGTATAAAGCCCCCTGCCTGTTTTCGAGTTTGCGCGCAGAGTATCCGCTGAGATATTTGCAGGCGCCGCCGCCAGTTGTGGGCTCGGCCCTTTCGATGGGAAATCGGTGGAACGCACGCCGCCGTCCGCACGTATTTCTCCCGTGCTTTGCACAAATGTAATGCGCGGAGCGCGCGTCTCGGTCGTCGCGTCACGCACGACCGCGTTCCCGGTCAATGTGGCAGTTTGCGCGGACCGGAGAAAAACAGCGCGATCCGCCTGCCCGCTTCGATCCGCTTGTTTCAGTTTCACATCCCCCGCCAGTTCCATCTGCAACCAGTCGCCCCCTTGCAGCTGCGCGTTTCCATTTTGCGCCGTGGCCGTCTGCAGCGGTTTTCCCGGCAGCGTCTTCTCCGTTGCCACATTGCCGGAAGCGACCAGCTGATTCGCTTTTCCGTCCGTCCCGAATTTCAGCTCCAGCTTGTCCGCAGTCAGTTTGGTTCGTGCGGCTTCCGTTCCTGTGGCTGGGACGAGTCCGGTTGTCGGCGTTGCCGGATCGCTCCACTCCAGTGTGCCTCTGGCAAGCGTTTCGGCGTGCTCCGGCACGCTGCTCTCGCCCTGGTTGCGCTCGGCAAATTCAAGGAGAAGCGCACTGGTCTGTAGTGCTCTCGATGCTCCTGCTTTTTCAGTTCTTGAGATCAATTGCACGTTCCCCTTCAGGTTTAATTCCTTGGGTTGATTCACCTTCGGCCGCATGTCCATGAAGGCATTGTCGGCAGCGAAGTCGTCGGCATCCTTCCCGGTTTGCTGGGATCCCTGCACACCGCCGGAGGCTTCCATTTTTGTCAGCCAGCCCTCTGGCGCGAAAAAGGCCGTTAGAGTTTCTCCGCTCAAACGCGTGCGGCTGTCTTTTCCTTGAGACACGACTTCGGGTTTTTTTCCGCCGGCGCCCGCATTCGCCACCAGCTTCTCTGCGTGGAATGTTTTGTCGAGAACCAGAGTGATCTCCCCTGCCCGCAAGTGCGTAGCGGTGGTGCGCGCTTCCACAGGACCGCCAAGATGCATCACCCGGGAGTCACGTTCAAAATCAGCGCTCCTGGCGGTTACGCGCACTGGCTCATGAAGTGCCGTTCCAAGATTCCCGCTTTTTTGTTTGGCGCCGGCAGCGCTCAGCAAAAAGTCTACGTCTCGCGACAGCCGCACCGCTCCCTCTTCCGTGCGGTACTCCACGCCAACAGCCTCTCCTTGCCCATTGGGAAAAACGAATTTCACCGGCTGGTCGGACAGCGCGATTCCAGAAGAGCGGTTGAACGTTACGCCTCGCGTCTCCACGTGCACTTTCTGCGCCGTGTCGTGTTTCTTCTCCGCTCGCGCCGCGTCCTCCGCGCTTTGCAGATCGAGCTGTACGTCGCCGCTGCAAACGATATTTTGCCCGTCCTTTTCGTACTCGCAGCTGTGCGTATGGATGACGTCGTGGCGCTCGCCGGTCTTTCCAAAAATGGTGATCTTAACGTCTTCCAGGAGGCTTGCCGCATTGTCCTTGAACGTCGCCTTCGAGGCCTCCACGGTAAAGAGCTTCTGGGTTCCCACTCCCTTCGAAAAGGTAAGCCCGCTCTCTTGCCGGGCAACCCCCTGAGGCGCGGGCGGCGGGGCCTCCTCCTTTTCTCGATGAGCCACCCACTTCCGGCGCAGATACACGCCGGCCGTGAGTATCGCCAGCAGGCAAGCGACGGCCGCCGACCAGCGGGCATATCTGGCCGCTTCACTTCTCGTCATGCTTTCAGTTAAGCAGAATTCGCGGGTGGTGTATACCAAGGCGACCGAGCGCCGCGAGTTTCGGGAGCAAGGGCATCGGTGAACGCCACGTGCGGCCTACGCATCGCTCCTGGCCTTGGACTCCGACGCGGAAACCGGCCGGTAGCTGGGGCATCGGCAATCGGGGTAATTGCATTTGGCAGGGCCGGTTCGTTTGCGCTGAAAGATTCCCGCATGGATGCTCTTTCCGTGGCCGCACTTGCACAGCTTCACTAATGTCTGGGCACGCCTCATGACTCCGAGGTTCCTTTCTCTTAATCGCGTCAGCGAGCCGGGAGCGGCTCAGCATTGTACTTCGACGCGCGCCCTGAGTCGCGGCAAATTTTTAGGCTCAAGCTACCATTGCGGTCGTAGTCCGACGGGAAAAAGTGCGAGCTCTCGAACGAGCGAGACGAAGAATGGCTATCCTGCGGATTCCGCGGTCGCTGTATTTGGCAGAATTCCGATGTTTGCCGCTGCCACGCTATCGCGGTTGGTGTTTTTCACCAGGTACATGGCTTCGTCGGCAAGGTGGAGCAAGCCTTCCTTGCTCCGCGAATCCACGGGATAGGAAGCCACGCCGAGGCTGGGGGTCAAGCGGATTTTCAGGCCTTCTTGCTCAAGCCACACGCCCTCCCGGATAAGTTTGTGCAGGCGACGCGCGACGTTGAGCGCGTTTTCCTTGGAAGTCTGCGGCAGCAGCAGCACAAATTCGTCCCCACCATAGCGGAACGCAAAATCGATCAGGCGGCAATGCGCCTTTAAAGCGTTTCCGATTTCTGCCAGCAAGCGCGACCCCACCAAGTGCCCATGCGTGTCGTTCACCGCTTTGAAATGATCCAAATCGATGAAAACCAGAGAAAATTCGTAGTTGTACCGCTGCGAACGGTAGATTTCCGTCTCCAGGATGAAGCTCATGTGCCGCGCGTTGTAAAGCGAAGTGCAGTCGTCGCGGATGGTCAGATCGTGGATCTTCTTCACGTGGCGCGCATTTTCCAGGGCGATGGCGGCAAAATCCGAAAGCGCTTCGAGCAACTTTAGGTCGCGAGGGTCGAATCCGTCAGGGCCAACACAATTGATCAACTCGATGACGCCCAAGCAGGTATCGCGAAAACGAACCGGCACAGCCACAATGGACTGCGTTTCTGTCTTGGTTTTTTCGTCGACTTTCGAGAAGAAGCGCGTGTCTTTCGAGGTATCGGGCACAACTACGGTTTCACCGTGCTGCGCCACCCAACCAGCAATGCCCTGCCCCATCTGGATGCGCACGTCTCGCAGCGCTTGCGAGGCCTTCCCGACGGCAAGTTCAAAATAGAGTTCCTGCTTTTCCTCATCCAAAAGGAGCAACGACCAGTTATCCGGGCGCAGGAACTCGTCAATCTTCTCCATGATGGTGCGGAGAACCTGGTCGAGCTGCAGCGACGACGTAAGAGCCTTCCCCAACTCCTGGAAGACCGCGACTTCCCCCTTTTCGCGCTCGGACGACGTCGCAGCGTTGCGCCGCCGCTCTACCGCCGGAAACTGTTTTACTTCTTCCACGCCTGGCTAAGACCGCCCTATTTGGTTTCTCAACGCTCTCGTTCGTTCTCGTGCACACGGCCACCAGTCCAGAATCGCTGACCGCTTCAGTTACCCAAGAAACACCACTCCGCCCCACGCACACTCCACGAGTGCGGATTTCTTTCCAAGTATAGGCCCCTCGAAAAAAGACGCAATATGGTTGTGGTACAGGCGTTGCCATCTCGCCATCCTGTGCCGACGATTTCAGGCCTTCTTTCAACAGCTCCCCCAACTCATTCATTTGACAGTACCTTCTCGCCCCCCTATAGTCCGTCAAGGGCTCGCGGGCGGCGCAACCGTGGTCCTATCTTGATCTCAGCGGAACAGGTCCTAGCCATGGCCAGGGGAAAATTCGGCGAACATCTGAAGCGCGAGCGGGAGCTCCGGGAAGTTTCCCTGGATGAGCTTAGCAGGGCCACGCGGATCAGCAATCGGTTTCTTCAAGCATTGGAAAACGAAGAGTGGGGGAAATTGCCCGGCGGCGTCTTCGGCCATGGTTTTGTTCGCAGCATTGCGCGCTACCTAGGACTGTCGGAAGAGGCCCTCCTGGGCGAATACGACCTTGCGCGCGCCGAGAAGTTGCCGACCGCCGTGCCCAAGCCCGAAGCGCCCAGTCCGTCATCCCCAAAATGGATTCCCCTTGCAGGGGTGCTGGGCAGCCTGCTTCTGCTGGTTCTGTTTTTGTATGGAGCGATGTACGCTTGGCGCCAAGCGACCGCGAATCACGCTGCGAAACAATCCGCCGCGTCTGCCGCCGATGCGCCCCTCGAGCTTTCTGTCTCGGCCTCCGCAAGAACGCATCTGCGCGTTATTGCAGACGGGAAACTCGTGACCGACTCCCAAGTCTACGCGGGAGACACTTTGCATTTCTCGGCGAACCAGCAACTTGACGTCAGCACCACAAATTCCTCAGCGGTGTTGCTGCAGTTGAACGGCAGGGCCATGCCGCCACTGGGCGCGCCCGGTACCTTCGGTAGAATGGTATACACGCAGCAGAACTTGAGGAAGGGACCCGTTGGAAGCGCTAAGCCCTGAGGTGGTGCAGGATCTGCGGCACGGCCGCGCCACACGCGAGCGGAAATTGGCTGTATGCACGGGCGGCGCGCACCTAACACCCGCTGACCGCGCGGAAATCCTTACGGTTCTCGCCGGCGACCCTGACGAAGTGGTCGCCACGCGGGCAAGCGACGCCATTCTCTCGGTTGCGCCCGAGGCTTTTGTCGAGGCCATCAAACGGGAGAACACTCAGCCCGCTCTGTTTGCCTTTGCCTCCCGGCACCTCGCTGACAAGCCCGGCATCTGCGAGGCGCTGGTCGAGAACAGGAATTGCTCGGCGGAACATCTTCTCCACGCCGTTCGCCATTTTACTCCGGCGCTCATCCAAACCCTGGCTGAGGACCTCGACCGCGTCAGTGCCTCTCCCACGCTGGCTGCGGCTCTCGAGCAATCCGCCTCGCTCACCGCCGAACAAAAAAACCACCTTCATGACCTTCACGGGCCCGGTCATCCCATTGATGAAGCGGCTTTGGCCGAGGCTGCTGCCGCGGCGGAACCTGATGCCGCGCGGCGTCAAACACTCCTCCAGCGCATTGCCAAAATGACGGTGGCGCAGCGGGTACAATTCGCTATCAAGGGGGGCTCGGACGCGCGCCGCACGCTTATCCGGGATACCAACAAGGTCGTTCAGCGGGCGGTTCTCCAATCACCGCGCCTGACCGATCAGGAAGTGGAGGCCTTCGCCTCCATGTCCAGCCTGACGGATGAGATCCTCCGACTGATCGCAGGCAACCGCGCGTTTCGCAAGAACTATGTCGTCGTGCGCAACCTTATCAATAATCCCAAAACTCCGCTGGACGTGACTCTTCACATGTTGCCCATGCTCAATCCGCAGGATTTGAAGCGGCTCACAACCAACAAAAACGTACCCGAAACGCTGCGCACCACGGCCTTCAAACTTCAGCGCACTCGCGCGGAACAGAAAAAGTAAGTCACCATCTCACCGGCCGCAGTGATCAGACGGGGAGCTTCGGATGTTGCAGATGAAATCCGCTGGCCTCTTGGTACGCACGCGCGAAGGCAAGTAATTCCGCTTCCCCATACAACTTCCCGAGAAACGTCAGACTTGTGGGGGTTCCCGGGCCGCCGGCATTTTGAAAATCGCTGGGATCTTCGGAGGGATATTTGGGAGCGTCCCCCCCGCGCAAGCCGTTCGGCAAAATCACCGAGGGATGACCCGTCAGGTTGGTGATCACCAGTTGCTGGCTTCCGTTCGTGGGAGCAACGATGACGTCCAGACCATCGAACACCTTCGCCATTGCCTCCATAGCCAGTTTTCGAGCGCGTGCGGCCTGAATGTACTCCACTGCCGGAATGAACCGTGCCGTTCGAAATGCGTTCGGCCAGTCGTAGTCTTTCTGCGAGGTCAGCAATTTGTCTCTGCCGCTGCGCGTCAAGTCGTCGAAGGCGGCCGCCGACTCGGCTGTCAGCATCACGGTAATCGCGCCGTAGGGAAACTTCGGCAGTTCCACCGGAATCAAATTCACGCCCATTTCACGAAGTTTCGCGATAGCCGCCTCATTGTATCTTCGGTCGTATTCCGCGCGCGCCCGCCCCGCTTCGCGCCGCTTCTTTTGCTCCTCGCGCTTCTTCTGTTCTTCAGGCGTTTTTGCCGGCTCCTCCTTTTCCTCTTTCGGCGGCTCGGGCTTGCGTTCGAAGTCCGCCTTCAAAAATCCGACGCGCAGTTTCATCCAATCCAAATTCGCGTCCCAATGGAAAGCTGCCGCGTGCACGGTGCGGTCGTGACCATCCGGACCGTAAATCGCGTCCAGCACCAGCGCGCAATCTTCCACCGACCGGCAGATGGGCCCCAGCTTGTCCATGGTCCAGGAAAGGGCCATCGCACCAGTTCGCGGCACCAGCCCAAACGTCGGACGCAATCCCGTACAACCGCAACGCGTCGAAGGCGACGAAATCGAGCCCAATGTCTCCGAGCCGATGCCAAACGCAACGCATCCCGCCGCGGTGGCGGAAGCGGGCCCGGCCGACGATCCGCTCGATCCTTGATTCGTGTTCCAGGGATTCCGCGTAATTCCGCCAAACCAGACGTCGCCCTGTGCCAACGCACCCAACGTCAATTTCGCCACCAGGACCGCACCCGCGTCGTCCAGCCGCTTCACCACCGTTGCGTCTTCGTCAATGACCTGATTCTCGAAGCCGCCTGCGCCCCAAGTCGTCCGGTAACCCTTCGTCGCCAGCAAATCCTTCGCGCCCCAGGGCAAACCGTGCAGCGGCCCGCGATATTTTCCCGCAGCCATCTCCGCATCGGCTTTTTTCGCTTGCGCCAGCGCGCGCTCTTCCGTCAGCGTTACGGTAAATTTCAATGTCGGGTCGTATTTCTTCAGCCGCCCCAGATACATTTCAGTCAGCGCCACCGACGAGACTTTTTTCGTTCGGACCAGTTCCGCAAGCTCTCTCACGCTGGCAAACGCCAAATCTTCCAGGTTCTTCGGCGCACTTGCCGCCACCTTCGGCGCCTTCGACATCCGCATGGGCTTTCGCTCGGTTTCGAATTTCATCCCGGGCAGCACGGGATCGAACACCACCGCCGGATCTACGGAATTGGGGATTTTGAGTTTGTAAATCTCTTCGTAGCCCTTGGCGTGCTCGTTCAGGCTCTCCAGCATCATTTCCTTGTATTCATCGGCAATGGTTACCTCCGCGATGGCCGCGGCGTTGTCGATCATTTCTTTTGTGATTTTCACCGCGCCTTGCGCTTGCGCCTGCGCCCAGAGCACTCCGGGAAACAACGTTCCCCCGAGCCCCATCCCCGAGCAGGTCTTCATGAAATTTCGCCGGTCCAGCATCCTCATCCTCCCCGCAAGCCACTCCCGAGCGCGCGTAACATACCACATCCCATGCCGTCCCCACGCCCCTCCTAAAATCCTCGGACGTAATCCTTTTGCAGGATTGACGCGGTCCCCTTCCCGGTCTTTGCTGGTCCTATCAAACTTCTGTACCATGCAGTTACTTTGAAAGGAGTGGGAATGAAATTCGCGGCGAATCTCGTCATGTTCTTGTCTTTGTTGCTTTTGGCTTTTTCTCCCCAGAATTTGCCCGTCGTTACAGCCGGGAGCCCGCCAGCGGGAAACGACCAAGTCCTTAAAGCTTCTGACATCACGCCCAAAATCTTTCCGGAGCATGTTTTTTTCCGCGGTCAAGTGGCTCCGGCCGAGCTTCGCAACACAGGCGGCGTGCACTTTGCCGATGATCTCTTCGTTCTGGCGGGGCTAGTGGACAGCTCCGGCTACTCCACCGCGATTAAGGAAAAGTACCAGGCCTATCTGCTGAGCGAAGTTACGCTCGAAATCGGCAGCCAATCGGTGAAGCCCGGCGCTTATGGTTTTGGTTTCGTCAGCGGAAAATTCATCTTGATGGACCTCGCCGCCACGAATCTCATTGAAGCCGCCGGCCAACACGAGGCCCAGATGAAGCGCCCCATTCCGCTGCAGATTGCAGCATCGCCTAGCGGCGGCAGTTATCGCCTTTACGTTGGTCGCGATTTCATCGAGTTCCGCCGCGCCCACGGATAAAAATAGGTCTTTTACAAGTGAAAAGCCCGGGCTAGTGACTTCACTCGTCCCGGGCTCCTCCGTTAGATGTTTCGTTTTAGAGCGCGCCTTCCGCTCTCCCCAGCTAGTCCTTGTCGTACTTCAGGCAAATCTCAAGCCGCTCGATCGCCTTGTTGGTCGCCTCAGTGGCTTCCACGCGGTGCCCGCCGAAGTCGTGCGCGGCCTGTTCCATGTGCTCTTTGGCTCGGCGTAATGCAGCCAGTGCTTCGCGGATTTGCGGGTGCGGCTCCGCCGGAGTCGCAGCGGCTGGCGTGGCCGGCAATGCGCTGGCCGCCGGAGTTGCTGGAGTATTCCTCTTATTTGGCGCGGCGTGCGTTGACAACAGAAATGCAAACGCAAGGATCAACGATGCCGCTGCCAGGAGACCTACGATCCTTATCTTCATGTACCTCTCCTCCTTGTCCGAGTTGCGGCCCGGACCGCCGTGATTTGCTCGATCCGCCGTCCGCATGACACCGCTCCATCACGACGCTGGGGAGCGATGACCATGCGTCTCTCGGAGGCGAGAGCCCTTCTCAAGACCCTTCGCCACGCAGTTCCTTCCCTTTTAAGGCAGCCTCCTTATTCCCCCAAAACGGTAATTGTCCGGCTCCTACCGAAAAGGGACTACGCTTGACGGCTGTCCTCGGCCATCGTTGTCAGTGCAGTTTCACTATTCCTTTGCGTCCCGGGCCGCTTGCGTCTACCATAGCGCCCACTTTTCCTCTACAACCTCACAAGGAGACCCTTCGAATGCACATGCATAGTTTGAATTGGCTTGCAATCTTGGTCGCGGCCATTTCCACCATGATTCTCGGCTTCCTTTGGTATTCGCCACTGCTCTTCGCCAAAGCATGGACGCGCGAGATGGGTTACGATCCTAACGACAAGGCGAAAATGGAGGAAATGCGCAAGAGCGCCGGACCTGCCTACGCCGGCTCCTTTGCCGCCAGCCTGATTTCTGCATTCACACTCGCCCTCATTCTCCACGGAATGCAGGCACAGTCCCTCCATTTTGGCTTGATGGCCAGCTTCCATATCTGGCTCGGCTTTGTCGCTACTGTGCAATTCACGGCAGCCCTATTCACCAAGCAGAGTATGAAGCTCTTCGCCATCAACACCGGTTACCAACTCGTTTGCTATCTCGCTATGGGAGCCATCCTGGTTCTCTGGAAATAGCGAGAAGTCGACCGACGGTGCTGCCTATTGGTCGGGACGGGCCCGACTGTCGGAAAAAACTGACTAAACCTTAGTACTAGCAGGCACTCCCCCTGTACCATCGACGCGTTCGCTCGCCTGCCCTAAAACTGAACCATTCTGAAACGCTTGTCAGAATGCACGGCTTGAACAGATCGTCCACGGCCAGCAATTCATCTTCTCGCAGGAGCTCAAGATGCACCGCACCGGCCCCGGCAACGCAACCAAGAACGGCGAAGGCCTTCTGAAGACCACGACTTGGGGCACCTTGATCGCCCTATCTCTATTGGCTGCAGCTTTCGGCTTCAAGGGCAGCTTCTCCAGTTCGCCAGACGAATCGGCGGCTCTGCAGGCCCAAGCCCCCCAGGAATCCGCCCCTCTGGAGTTGGCGCAGAATGCTGCCAACCCTGCCGCACCGGGCAGCTCCGTTCGGAGCCAGTCTCGATCAAGCGTCACGCCCTTCGTCCTGTATGGCGGGAGCGGTTCAACTCCAGCCAATCCACACCCGGGGCCGGCAGCCTCTACCGCTCTAACGAATTTGGCTGCGACGCAGGGAGTCGAGAGTTCGTCTCTTGGCAGCACTGCTTCGAGCGATTCTCAGGATCCTCACGCTCTGATCGCTGCGAAGATCGCCCCGGACCTTAAGGGCATCGACCCTCAGAAGCCGGTCAACGTTATCGTTCAATACCGCCAGGCACCCTCTTCAGAACTTGCCGGCGAGGGTCTCACGGCCAAGGCGGAGTTGCCGCTCATCCGCGCTCAGGTCGTGAGTGTGAGCGCCGCCAATCTTTCAAATCTGGCCTCTCACCCGAACGTAGCCTACATCTCCCCGGATCGCCCAGTGAGGGGCGCCACGAGCCAGTTTGTCTCGGCCGTAAACGCGGACATCGCCCAAGCGAGTGGTTGGGACGGCGGCGGGATCGGCGTTGCTGTTGTGGACAGCGGTGTAAGCGGTGTCGATGACCTGAATTCTGGTGGCTACAACCAGCCCTCCCGCGTCGTCTATAGCCAGAGCTTCGTATCGGATAACTACGGCGCTGGTGACCCTTATGGACACGGGACGCACGTCGCTGGAATCATTGCGGGTAACGGCTACGATTCCACGATCGCCGACTATCCTGGCGTCTATCGCGGAATTGCTCCCCAGGCGAAAATCATCAATCTTCGCGCCCTGGATGCCAACGGCAACGGCACCGATAGCTCGGTAATCTCGGCCATCCAAAAAGCCATCGCTTTGAAGAGCACTTACAACATCCTGGTCCTCAATCTTTCTTTGGGCCGCGCGGTCCACGAGAGCTACGCGCAGGATCCTCTCTGCCAGGCGGTAGAATCCGCATGGCAGTCCGGAATTGTCGTGGTGGTGTCGGCTGGAAACCAGGGAGAAAACGACTGGCCGAACACCGACGGGTACGCCACCATCAACGCGCCTGGAAACGACCCGTACGTAATCACCGTAGGCGCAACGAATACTCACGGAACGGGGTCACAATCCGCACAAACGGTAACCAGTTACAGCTCAAAAGGCCCAACGGCTATCGACCACATCGTGAAGCCGGACCTCGTGGCGCCTGGCAACAGCGTCGTCTCGACGGAGGCCCCTGGCAGCGCGCTTGCGAACTCCTATCGCGACTTGGTCGTATACCCATGCAACAGCTCGCTGAACAATTGCGGCTCGCAATTCGGCCGAGCGCAGTACATGCGCTTGAGCGGCTCGAGCATGGCCACGGCAGTGGTCAGTGGGGTCGCCGCGAGCATATTGGAGCAGAGCCCTTCGCTGACTCCTGACCAGGTGAAGGCCCGACTGATGAAGTCGGCCTGGAAGAATTTCCCCTCCTATACGCTGGCCACAAACCAGTCAACAGGCGTCTCCTTTAACGTGGAGGCGGACATCTTCGCGGTGGGCGCAGGCGCGGTCGATGCTTCCGCCGCCCTCGTGAACACCGACCTGGCTCCCTCCAGTTACGGTTCGGCCAAATCCCCAACCGCAACCTATAACTCACTCACGAACACAGTTTCGATCGTCGCGAATTCTTCAACCATCTGGAATAGCTCCGTTGTTTGGGGCAACTCGGTGGTTTGGGGCAACTCGGTAGTCTGGGGAAACTCCGTTGTTTGGGGCAATTCCGTAATTTGGGGAAACTCCGTCGTTTGGGGCAATTCCGTGGTTTGGGGTAACTCAGACTGCGGCGGTAACTCGGTCCTCTGGGGGGACACCAACCCCTATGGGGATAAGCAGTAGTTCGTCTCGGCAGTCAAAAGGGAGGAACTACGATGAGCAAAACGGCTAAATCTTACATTGCCCTAGTGATTGCTTCCGGTGCGCTTCTCCTGATGCTCGCCGCCGGATCCTGGTCTTCGGCAAACCTGCGGCAGTTCGCCATCTACTTGGGTCTGGCCGCGCTTGCCTCTGCCCTGAAAGTCCGGATTCCTGGAATGGAAGGCACCATCTCGCCGAATTTTATTTTCCTGCTTTTGGGTATGGTCGCTCTGCCCTTTTCACAGGTGGCGGTTATCAGCCTGGCGGCTGCATTAGTGCAATCGCTATGGGCTAGCACCAAGCGCCCGCGTCTCGTACAAGTGGCCTTCAGTTCCTCAACGCTCGTCGTTTGCAGCGCCTTGGCCTACAAGTTCGCGCACCTGGTCCTCGCAGGGAGTACCGCGGACTCCGCAGTCGTTTGCGTGATCCTCGCGGGCAGCATCTATTTCCCGGTGAATTCCGGCTTGGTCTCGATGGTCATTGGCCTGGCGGAAGGACAGCCTTGCAAGCAGGTCTGTATGCGTTGTTACCAGTGGGCATTTCCTTACTTCCTGGGCGGAATCGCCTTCGCGGGCTTGGTGAGCGGCGCGTACGCTCCTTCCATGCTTTGGAAAGGAGCGTTGGTGCTTCTCCCTGCCGCAGTCCTTGCCTACCTTTATTTTGCCAACCTCACCGCTCGCGTGGCCTCCGCAGCCATGCCCATGTCCACCGCCTCCACCGCTGAGGAAGAAGAATACGCAGAGGTCCACTCCTAGCCAACCAGCTGCGGCTACTTCACATCAGAACCCCGGATGCGTCTCTCAATTTGCCGCGGGCTGTTTCTTTTCCATGGTGGGATTTGCGTGCGCCCAGCGCTGGCGGATCTGCTCCAGAAATTTCTGCTTGTCCTTCTGCATTCGCCGGATGAGCGGCCGATTTTCGGTTCTCTCGTGCTTGCCCGCCCATAGCACCATCTCGGCCAAGACCGGCGCGAGGTCCATTCCCTTTGGCGTGAGCAGGTAAATCAGCTTTCGCCCATCGGACGGATCAGGCTCCCCGCGGATGATCCCGTACGCCTCCAGCCGGCGCAACCGGTCGGCCAATATGTTCGATGCTGGTCGTTCGTAGGAGCCCAGGAATTCCTTGAACGTCCGCCGCCCCAGCAACATCATGTCCCGAATGATGAGTAGCGACCAGCGATCCCCCAGCATCTCTACCGACGCATTCAGCGGGCAACCCGATCGGCGTTTCCAATTGGAAGTTTTTGTCACTCTTTCCACGTTATCATTTTTCACTTGCATTTTGCAAGTGAACTGTGCACACTACCCGCTGCGAATGGTCAATACCACAACTGAGGGAGAACCATGAGCCAAGCAGCGACAAAACGATCGTCCGAGACAAAACCCGAGCAGCCGCGCTTTGAAAACAGCAAACCTCTCCTCATCGCCGGATTAAAGAAGAGCTATACCCCGGCCGCCATGCGCGGCATTCCCGCGCAATGGCAAACCTTTGCTCCGCACATCGGCAAAATTCCCGGACAAATGGGTCTCAGCACCTACGGCGTCTGCTGGCAGGCGCCTGATGGCGCGAACATCGAATATCTGACCGGAGTCGAAGTCTCCACCTTCGCCGGAATGCCCGACAATTTCACTGTCGTATGCCTCCCCGCGGCGAAATATGCCGTATTTCCTCATCGCGCTCACGTTTCCAAGCTCTACGAGACTTGCGACTCGATTTCCAGGTGGCTCCCGGATTCTGGTCACCAGTCTGCCGCCGACGCCGAAACACCGGCGTTCTTCGAACGTTATAGTGAAGAGTTCGATCCGCAAACTGGAATGGGCGGCATGGAGGTTTGGGTCCCTCTCAAATCGTAAGCTGGATGGCAAGCGGGCCCAGTGATGCAAGGGACCAACCCGCTTGGCCGGGAGAACCCGGTGCGATAAAATGCGCAATTTCGTCGCGCTTTGTGCTGGAAATTTCTGTTGGTCATTTTACGTAAAGAGAACAGCAGAACTTCTACCGAAAGGGTGACCGATGAGCGGAGTTCGAGTCTTGGTTGGCACACGCAAGGGTGCATTCATTCTGTCCTCAGGCGGCAAGCGCGAAAAGTGGGACGTCAGCGGACCGCATTTTGCCGGCTGGGAGATTTATCACATGAAGGGATCGCCCGCGAATCCCAACCGCATCTACGCCTCGCAAACCAGCGGCTGGTTCGGCCAAGTCATTCAGCGCTCCGATGACGGCGGCAAAACCTGGATCCAGCCGGGCACGCCTCCGGGCGAACCGACCACCGGTCCCGGCGGCATGCCCAAAGGCGAAAGCAACAAATTCGTGTACGACACCTCCGCCGAAACTGGCGCTCCCCTCACCACTCACCAGTGGTACGACGGCACACAGCATCCCTGGGAGTTCAAGCGCGTCTGGCACATCGAACCTTCGCTCACGGAAGCGGACACCGTCTACGCTGGCGTCGAAGACGCCGCCATTTTCCGTTCCAAGGACGGCGGGAAATCCTGGCAAGAGCTCTCCGGACTTCGCGGTCATGGCACCGGCCCGAAATGGCAGCCCGGGGCGGGCGGCATGTGCCTGCACACGCTCATTCTCGATGAGAGCGATCCCAATCGCATTTACATCGCAATTTCCGCTGCGGGCGCATTTCGCACCGACGATGGCGGCAAAACCTGGAAGCCCATCAACAAAGGCTTGTATTCGCAATACATCCCCAATCCCACCGCCGAAGTGGGCCACTGCGTCCATCACGTCGCCATGAACCCCAAGCGTCCCAACGTTCTCTTCATGCAAAAGCATTGGGACGTCATGCGCAGCGACGATGCCGGCGACAACTGGAAAGAAGTCAGCGGCAATTTGCCCACCGATTTCGGCTTCGTCATTGACGTTCATGCGCACGAACCCGAAACCATTTACGTCGTTCCCATCAAAAGCGACGGCGAACACTACGTGCACGAAGGAAAACTCCGCGTCTTCCGCAGCCGCACCGGGGGCAACGAATGGGAACCTCTCACCAAGGGTCTGCCGCAAAACCATTGCTACGTCAATGTCCTGCGTGACGCCATGGCTGTCGACTCGCTCGACAAATGCGGCATCTACTTTGGTACGACCGGCGGCCAGGTCTACTGCTCCGCGGACGCGGGCGATACTTGGGCGCCCATCGTCCGCGATCTTCCGGCCGTTTTGTCCGTCGAAGTGCAGACGCTCGCATGACCGTTGCGCCCACAGCGAAGATTCGCGTCATCCTCCCGCCGCATTTGCGCACGCTGGCGCGGGCGGGCCGCGAAGTCACCATCGGCATTGCCGGCCAAGTCACGGTGCGCACCGTGCTCGACGCCCTCGAGGCCACTTATCCTATGCTTACGGGAACCATCCGCGACCACGTCACGCACGAGCGCCGCCCGTTTTTGCGTTTTTTTGCGTGCGAGGAAGATCTTTCTCACGGTTCGCCAGACACTCCGCTCCCCGAAGCGGTCGTCTCGGGAAAAGAGCCGCTGCTGATCCTCGGTGCCATCGCTGGGGGCTAGTCGAGATGCCGCAGCGAATACGCAATCTCGGGCACGCACGGGCAAGGAAACCATGTTAGCTTGTAGGACGCGGGAGTCCCACAAACGGACAGGGGGACTAGCAAGATGTCCTCTAGCACATATAAAGCCTTGTTTTTTCAATCATTTAGGAAGCACCATCCGCGGCACACGCCGTGCGACCGCACCTAACGCGTGAAAATTAGGGAGGCCGGACCATGATTAAACCGCAACTGTTATTCCAGGATCTCCGAATCGCCGTGCGCTCGCTTGGCCGCTCCAAAGGGTTGGCCTTTACGGTCATCGCTACACTTGCCCTCGGCATTGGCGCCAACGCCGCAATTTTCAGCCTCGTGCGCGGCGTTCTCCTTCGTCCACTCGTGAATGCCGACGAAAGCCGACTCATCTACATTGAGCAAACCGCTCCCGGCCTGGGGCCAGGTGAAGCCAACTGGTCCGTCCCCGAAATCCAGGACTTCAAAGCCAGCGTCCATTCCGTCAGCGAATTCGGCGATTTCTCGGCCATTGGCATGACTATGATCGGCTTGGGTGAACCGCGCGAAATCCAATCCGCCGTTGTCGATGGCAACTATTTCGAGACGGTCGGCCTTCACCCGGTTCTTGGCCGCCTCATCGGACCTCAAGATGACGGCCCCAAAGCCGCCGGCGTCGTGGTCCTCACCTATCCTTTCTGGGCGACTGCTCTCAAGAAAGATCCCAACGCCGTCGGCAAACAGGTTCGCCTGGATAGCTTTGATTCTCGCACCGCCACGGTCATCGGCGTCCTCGAACCTTCCATCCCCTATCCAGCAGACACCGCCATCATCGCCAATGTTGTTATGAGCGCCCACCACCTCGACGCCACCATGGTTACCGGCCGCGTCCATCGCATGACTGAACTCTTCGGCCGCCTTGCTCCCGGTGCCACTCTTGAGCAGGCTCGCGCAGAACTGCAATCGGTCTACGCGACGATGAAGAAAGATCACCACGAAGCTTACCCCACCAACGCAAACTTCCAGATAGACGCAAGGCTCCTCCGCGACCAGATCACTTCCGACGCTCGCACTGTACTGATCGTTCTTCTCGTCGCTTCCGGGCTCGTTTTTATCATCGCTTGCTCCAATGCGGCCAACCTCATCCTCGCCCGCACCGTGCGGCGCGAAGGCGAGCTGACCATTCGCGCGGCCCTTGGAGCCGGCACGAGCGCTCTGCGCCGCACTCTGCTCGCGGAGAGCCTCGTCCTTTGCGTCGCCGGAGCCACGCTTGGCGTCTTGATCGCTCGGCCCCTGCTCGAAATCCTTTCGCGCTACGCTTCCCGTTTTTCCGTCCGCGCTCTGAACCTCACCGTTGACTCGAGTGTGCTCTGGGTTGGCGCGGGGCTCGCGATCATCGCCGCAGTGCTCCTCGCCTATGTTCCTCGGCTCCCGAGCGCCAACGTTTCACAATCCCCCGGTCTTGCAACCAGCGGCGGCCTTCGCATCACAGGAAGCACCAATCGCCGCCTGCGCGCTTTCGCTGTCGTTCAGATTGCGGCCTCTTTCATGCTCCTCGCCGGCGCCAGCATGCTTCTCAAAACGCTCATTGCCATGCAAACCGCCCAAACCGGCATGGACACGCGCCACGTCCTCGCGATCAACGTTCCCGTCATGAATTATCAAAAAACGCCGCAACAAGTTGTCGATTTCTATAAGGAAACGATTCGCCGTGTTGACGCCCTTCCGGGCGTGACCAAGACGGCCTACGGGATGTCTGCTCCCTGGCGCGACGCCGGCGCATTCGGTCCCGGCCTACAGTTCTCCGCCGACGGCCACGCACACAGCATCGAGAACGATCCCCACGCGCAGTTCCGTGTCATTTCACCCGGATTCTTTGCCGCGCTCGGCGTTCCCGTCCTTGCCGGCCGCGATTTCAACGACCTCGACACCCAATCGAAAGAGCCAATCGCCATCGTCAGCGATAGTCTCGCGACGCGCATGTTCCCCGGCCAGGATGCTATCGGCCGCCATGTGTATTGGACGGACCCGGTGTTGCAATTCCTTCCGGGGTTCAAGAGCGAGCAGCTGCGCATTATCGGCGTTACTGCCGATATTGACGATCAAAACGTTGTTCCGAAGCCCACCCTCACGATTTACAGCACCTTTAACCACGGGCCGATGTTCAACGGCCGCCTCTTTGTTCACACCACCGCAAATCCGTATTTGCTCGTGACACCCGTCACGCAAATTATTCGCGGCATGTCCGCCGAGCAGCCCGTCGAGAAGGCCGCCACCCTCGAAGACATTCGAGCGGAAGTCCTCACGCCGGATCGTCTGAACACCGTCGTCTTCGGCATCTTTGCGGCAGTCGCGCTCACGATCGCGCTGGTTGGAGTTGCCGGCGTGTTGGCGTTTTCTGTCAGCGCGCGCACTCGCGAATTCGGTATTCGCCTCGCTCTCGGTTCGCCGCCGCAGCGGCTCCTCGCTGGGGTCATCGCCGAAGGTGCAGCCATGGCAGCCTTCGGTTTGGTAGCAGGCTCCGTCGCTGGGTATTGGCTCGCCCGCATTGCCGTGCGCTATATCCCGGACCTGAGAATGCCCAGTGTCTTGCCCGTTGTCGCTTCGGCTTTTGTGCTGCTCGCCGCGGCGGTCATCGCCTCCGCCATGCCGGCGGCTCGCGCTGCCCGTGTGGACGTCATGCAGGCCCTGCACTCCGACTAGTTGGCAGGGCTGGGTCTCGTTTGGACCGCGGGAGGTTGTTTACCCTGCTTGTCCCGAGCTGCGAGAGGAGCTTCGAAGGGTTCCGCTTTTCCTGCGTTTCTCAACGCGAGTCAGGTCGAAAAACTGCCATCCCCTGGAATTGCGTCGGTAAGAAACCCGCGGATTGCCACCGCTTTCCGCCATTTCAGGCGTCTGAAGTCCCCACCAGAATTGAGCCGGGAATAGCCCCCGTCTGCGGGAACAAGATCCGCGGGGCCAAGCGGCTGTAAAGCCCCTATACTTTTTGGCTTGGTGCCTTCCCCTATACGGAGAGGACGGGCGCGCTGAGGCTCACAGGGCACTTGGTGAGTCTAGCCCGATCAAAGACTCGCCTGGCGAAGCCGGCGGCGCGCCCTCCCACTTCGCTGCCCCGAGCAAGGCCGCGACTGGGATCCGCCAAGGGCGTACCGGCCCTGCCGTCAGCATGTACTTTGAAAACGCAAAAGTAGTTGATGTCGAGTCTGCCTCGATTCGCCTTCTTGTCTCTTACGGAATCAGGTGCGGCGCGGCCAGCCGGACGTAGTTCTGTAGGCTCAAAAGGATGGCGCGCGGCGTGCCTCTTTTCTCCATCACCAGGGAGCCTCGCTCGCTTTCGACGCGCCGCAGCAGGCTGCGCGCAACCTGCGGTCGCGTGCGCGCTACTTCTCCATTCTGCTGCTTACCGAACGAACGGATAAATCTCGTCCGCGATCCAATAATTCTCAAACAATATTGCCAGTACCGTTCCCGCCACCCAAATAGCCCATCGCTGCCGGTTCCACGCCGCGCTCGATGTAGCGTTCTGGATCATGATTTCCGCAAGGTAGGCGGCGCAGTAACAAGCGTTCGCAAGCAGCGCCAGCACCGTCATGATCCCGAGCGACTCAAGCGTCATCGCCGGCCGAAAATGGGGCCACGTTTTCACCAGCCAAATCATGACCACGCCCAACAACAGCAAGTTGTAAACCAGCCGCCGCGGCTCCCAGAATCGCGCCGCCTCCATCAGCCCTCTGAAGCCTGGTCCCCGTGCAGAGCTTTCCGCTGCCCGACCAGGCGGCACGGCCCCGGGCAAATCCCGCTCGTCCATTCTCACCCCCTACTTCGCATCTTCGTGTACTTTATATTACAAAGAACTTCACGTCAAGCGCTTCCCTAGGCCTCCGCTCCTAGCTGGGTGGCGGCAGCGGCGTTTGCTGGAAATCAAAGCAATCGGTCATGTCGTCCGAAGCCAGGTCCCTCGCGTTCAGCGGTTTCACTCCAAACGTCACCTCACAGAACTTCACCAGGCTCACGTGAGAATGAAACGTCTTGTTGATTCCCCGCTTCGAAAACGGGCTGATGACCAGACACCCCACGCGCGATCCGTAACTGAACTGCGTGTTCGTATAACTCGGCCCCTTGGTTGGACCCGTTCCCGGCCATAAATCCCTCAGCGGGGGCGGTGTCCATTTGCCCTGTGGCGTTGGAGGCGGGTCCACGTGGTCGTACCAGCCACCCCAATCGTCCCACGTCACGAAGATCGCCATCTTCGGCCAAAGCTTGCTTTTCCCGAGGTTCCTAACGCGGTCGGCAGTCCATTGACTCCCCAGCTTCACGGTCTGCTGCCCCGCGTTTTTCCCGTCAGGCGGATGCTCCGAAAGGTCGACGGGACTCCCCGGCGCATACACCCAGGTCACGCTCGGCAAAGCCCCGGCGGCCGCATCGGTGTCCAACCTGGTCCACGGCAAAATGTCCTTGCTGCCTTTCAACTCCTTGATTTTTGTGAAATAGCTGAACCCGGGATCTCCGTACGTCGCCCAAGTTAGCTTCGCTCTCTCCAACGCCTTGGGCAGCGTAGGAAGGTTGAAGGGCTCCTGCGGTTGGTAGGTCCTCCGCTTGCTCGCGTTATCAATGATCGGCGAGTCCGCGGCGATAAGCATTAGGTGGTTGGGCTCCGATTGGCTGGCCACTTCCGTGAAATGGTTGTCGCAGAGGGTGAACTGTTTCGCAAGCGAGAAGTAATCAGGAATGTCCTTTTCGCTGTATTGCTCCTTCACTGCGTTTGTCGCCCGCCTCAGCCACGCGCCATGATCGTGTCGAGGGTCGCCCCCGGCGGGTGGGTCTTGCGCCGCGGGGAGGTTTGCCCCGTTCGCGCCAGGAAAAGTCCCGAAGTAGTTGTCAAAGCTGTGGTTTTCCTTAACGACGATCACGACGTGTGCGATGGGATTGTTCGGTTGCATGGCCTCTTCGAGGACCTCCGTAAAACCAGGCTCAGCGATTTGGATCGACAGGCAGTCTCACCTGGCCGCCTTCCGCGACACCACAACCAGATTCTCCGAAGCGCAGCTAGGGTTGCCAAAGATGCTTTCTTTTCCTGGTTTGTCAATAAAGGCGCATGAGCCACAGGGTCACGGGCTGGCGCTCGATGGTGTCTTTTGCCTGTCACGTTTCTTTGGAGCCCTCGTTCACCTTCAGCCTCGCAAGCCAGCCTCTTCGCCTATAATGATCCCTGCATCCTGACAACGAAACGGGGAGGCGTACCGATGTGCCGCAACATCAAAACCCTCTTTAATTTCGATCCACCAGTTACTCCGGAAGAAGTCCGCGACGCTTCCCTGCAATTCGTCCGAAAAATCACCGGCATGCACCATCCCTCGAAAGCCAACGAAGACGCTTTCAACGCCGCCATTGAAGAGATCGCCCGTGCCTCTACTCGGCTGCTCCATTCGCTCGAGACCACCGCGCCTCATCGCAACCGCGAAGCCGAAGCCGCCAAGGCTCGGGCCCGAGCCGCCGTCCGCTTCGGCTCCCCGGCCTGAGACCGACCCGCCCGCAAGTTAAAGCGCGACAATCGTTCTAAGGATATGAAGCTCAGAAGCGCGCGTGGCATTGTGAAAGCTTGGGCATCGGTGTATGTTACGACTCAGCTTCAAACGTACAGTACGACAGTATGCCTGGCATGCGGAACCCGGCTCACCTGCAGGCGTACCCTACGCGGGCGAATGTGCCGCCCGGCGGGGGAACCCACTACAGGAGAGACCACTCTCATGAAAGCTGTCGCTTTGTCCCGGCTTCGCTTTCTGGCTTCAGCTCGTTCAACGTTTCCCGGACTCCCGCTGCTCGCTCTGTTGCCAATATTGACCGCGGGATTCCTGGCGCGTGGGCAGTCCCCGGTTCCGCCGTCAATAAGTGTCGTTAACTTGATTCCCGCCAGCCTGAGTGGCGAGAGCAATCAAGACAGCGAGCCGTTCCTGGCGATTCAGAACCAGAATCCGCAAGTGATGGTGGCATCGGCATTCACTCCCAATCCGTTTTCCATGACCGGGAACGCGCCAGTCTACGTTTCTCAAGATAGCGGAAAGACCTGGGTGCTCAACGCGATTACTCCGGTTCAGCGCATGACCTGCGACATTACCCACGCCATGGCCACCGGCGAAAATCATCCGCGCGGCGACTTGCACGCAGGAACGCTCGCCTGCGCGTCGGGAATCATTCTTGATGAATCGGAGTCGAACGACGTTTCGCTGAGCGCGACGATGAATGTGCAGTCCACCCGCGGCAATGTGGACCAGCCTTTCGTGCGCGCACTAGGTGTCGCCAGTGGCGACCGCATCTATGTCGGCCTCAATGATTTCAATATAGCGAACGGGCGCACCGCGACGATTGACGTATCCGTGGACGGCGGCGCAACCTACAAGTCGATCCCTATCGAAACACGAAAAACTGCCGGGCAGGACGGCCCGTCGGTGCGGCCGGCGGTGGCGAACGACGGCACGGTGTACGCGGCATATTTCGGCTGGCGCAAATTTGATGGCAAGACGGCAACTAGCGACATCGTGGTCGTGCGCGACGACGCTGCGGCCACCGGAGCCAACCCCTTTCAAGTGCTGAAAGATCCCTCCGACAAGCTGCCAGGGCGAATCGTTGCCAAGAGAGTTTCCATTCCCTGGTCGAACGCACCTGCGATGGGGCAGGAACGCATCGGTTCAACGCTTTCGATCGCCGTGGACCCCAACCACAGCGGAACTGTCTATGTCAGCTGGGCTGATAAAGGCAGCAAAGGAGACATCTACACGCTGCACGTGCGCAGCTCGACCGACCGCGGCGTAACGTGGTCCAAGACGGACTTGCCGGGCACAACCATCCACAACGCAACGAACGTCGCGCTTGCGGTCGCCAACAACGGCGTTGTGGGATTGCTGTACCAGCAACTGGCCGGCGGGCGCTGGGTCACGCATCTGATGCAATCGCACGACGGCTTCAACACCGCGAGAGATTTTGTTCTGGCTACAGTTCCCGCGGATCAGCCGGTGGGACAGTTTCTGCCCTATCTTGGCGACTACGACTATCTGCTTTCCGTAAGCAACGAATTTCGCGGCGTCTTCTGCGCCAATAACACGCCCGACTTTGCGAATTTCCCTCAGGGCGTAACGTATCAGCGGGCGGCGGACTTCAACGCGAAAACGCTCCATGATGGCTCAGGCAACCCGGTGCCGATTTCCATCGATCCATTCTATTTTAGCGTTCCGGTGATCCCATGAGGCGCTTGCAGGGAGACGCCAGAGAAAGTCGCGAAGTTCAAGCGTAGCGGGGCCCTTTAGGGCGGCCGCTTTGCACCACAAGGAGGCCCACATGAAGATTTCGGCATTGTTCTTCAAGGCCATTTTGGCCGGCGCCGGCTGGTGGCTAGCTTTGTGCGGCTGCACCAACGCTGCAGCACCGCAAGCCATCGACCGGGCTGCGCTTACGACAAAATCGAGCATCATTTTTTCTGGAACGGTCAGCCAGCTTGCGGCCACTTCCTTTCCTGACGTGCCCAAATCACCGCAAACCATCGTCGTGAAGGTGGATTCAGTCGCCAAGAAACCGGCGGCGGTGTCCCTGAAAAAAGGCGACAGCGTCACGGTGGAAGTGAAAGATGCGTCCGGGTTTCAGGAAGGCACACGCGCAACGTTCTACACCGATGGATGGATCTTTGGCTCGGGCGTCGCGGTCAAGGAATTAGGCCATGAGCTCGGCGCAGCCGCCGAACCGGTTCGTGTGGGGAGCGCAGGGAATCCGGCAGCACCAGGGCAGGACCGCATCAGTGATCAAGAATTGCTCGACCGCATGAAAGCTTCGGATTTCGTCGTCGTCGGGCGCGTCACGGACGTTCGCAAGTGGAATGCGCCGAAGCCGAAATCCGGCGCGCCCTTGCGCGTGACGGAGCATGATCCCGACTGGCGCGAAGCAGTTGTGGAAGTGCAATCGGTCCTCAAAGGAGGAAAAGTAAAGGGAAACAAAGTCATCGTGCGATTTCCCAATCGCGATGACGTGGCGTGGGTGAATTCCCCGAGGTTCGCGAAAAATCAAAGAGGCATATTCTGCTTAAACCGGGATCAGTCCACCGGTGCGCCCACAACCACAATGGGAGGCCACGAGGTCAACGCCTACACCTGCTTGGGTCACGGAGACGCTCTGCCAATTTCCGAAGAAGCCCGCGTGCGTTCATTGCTGAAAAACCAATAGACAGTTTTTTAGGCGAGTTTTAGTTTCAAGACAAGCTTGGTTTTGTCAGGAAAAGGCTCTCGGCCACTCGCGGGGCAGCCACATCACAGGACGGAAACTCGCCGACCGCCGCGGATTATACCCATTGCTGGCGGCAACAGCCACAGAACTTTGACGAAGCAGTGTACTTGAAGAGACCGGTTGAGATGGAGGCGCGGGGCGGAATCGAACCGCCGATAAGGGTTTTGCAGACCCTTGCCTTACCACTTGGCGACCGCGCCTTTGAAGAATCGTTAGTTATTCGTGCTAAGTTCTGAGTAAGCCAGGAAGCAAGCACGATGGCCCCGGGCGGGCTTCACTTGGGTTCTTAGTTCGAAATGGCCCCTCATTTTCCGCGCCGAAGGCTGCCCCCTTCGAAGACGGAATCAAGCTGCCATTTCGCTTTCGCCTCTGCGCAAAGTTTGTTTCGACCGGCGGCGGAAGCCGGGGAGATTGGCCCCCGCCGCCCGGTACCCTAGCTCGGCCCAACAAACTCAGCGGTCCATATCGGCCGGGCTGAAGCCTGCTCTGCCGCAGGCAAGCCCGCCGCTACGAACGCAAATTCAAAAACGCTCCCGCTCAGTGCGCCGTAGCAGCCGCGCTCGATTGCCCGGATCGTGTTTCGTTCACGATCGGCGCGCCAATGAGATTGCCCCATTCGGTCCAGGAGCCGTCGTAATTACGGACGCTTTCGAAGCCGAGCAAATATTTCAGCACGAACCAGGTGTGCGAGCTGCGTTCGCCGATGCGGCAGTAGGCGATGACTTCGTCCTTTCCGTTAATGCCCTTGGATTCGTAGAGCTTCTTCAAATCGTCGAACGACTTGAAAGTGCCGTCTTCGTTGGCCGCCTGCACCCAGGGAATATTTGCCGCTTGCGGAATGTGCCCGGCGCGCTGCGCGGTCTCGTTCATGCCCGGAGGCGCGATGATCTTGCCGGTGAATTCATCGGCGGAACGAACGTCGACGAGCTGGCCTGGCTTCCGGCCGTCCAAGACGGCAGAGACGTCTTCCTTGAATGCCCGAATCGTCGCGTCCGTAGCGGAAATCCCATAGGTGGTTGGGCCGATGCTGGGAGCTTCCTTGGTGAGCGGGCGCTTCTCTTCGAGCCATTTCTTGCGGCCGCCGTTGATGAGCCGCACGTCTTTGTGGCCGTAAAGCTTGAGCTGCCAGAAAGCGTAAGCCGCGAACCAGTTGTTGTTATCGCCGTAAAGAATGATGGCGGTGTCGTTCGAAATACCGGAAGCGCCGAGAAGTTTTTCGAGCGCAGCTTTGTCAATCAAGTCGCGACGGATGCCGTCCTGGAGCTGTGTTTGCCAGTTCCAGCTCGCGGCGCCGGGGATGTGGCCCTGGTCGTAAGCGGTGGTGTCCACGTCGACTTCGACGAAGCGCGTGTTGGGAGCGTTGAGATTCTTTGCCGCCCAGTCGGTGGAAACCAGAACTTCGGGGTGTTTGTACTCTGACATTTTTCTCTCCTGCTGCTTGCTACGAAACTCGTTGAAATGTGAAGCAATGCAAAAAACGAAAACAAAAAAACCCACCAACCATTTCTTCCGGCGGTGGGCTGCGAAACCTGAGGCTTCGTGAACTTAGGTGTTCAGTCTCGCCACGCCAGAAGACACACGCCACAACAGATGCAAATGGGGTTGTTCTTCCGGCGACGAACTATCATGTTTTAATGCTACACGGATGCGGCCCGGTTGGCAACCGTTGCTCGGTGCTCAGGCGCGCTTGAGGTCTCCGCGGCGAAACTTCTCGAGCAAATGCTCGCAAGAACGCAGGGTGAAGGCCATGATGCTGATCGTGGTGGTCTTGTCCGTGCAATTGAGAAAGACGCTGGCGTCACAAGCGTACAAGTTCGGGACCTCATGAGCCTGGCCGAAGGCGTTGGTCACGAATTTCTTCGGGTCATGCCCCATGCGGCATGTGCCGGTATCGTGGAGGCTCCAGCCGGGAACATTCGGTGAATCGCCACTGCCTTCGACCTCTCCTCCAGCCGCACGTAGCAGATCCGCACAAACCTGCTTCGAGTGTTCCCACATTTTCAAGGCGTTTTCGTCCCACTGGAAATGAATCCGAGCGCAAGGAATGCCGTAAGCATCTTTGACTTCCGGATCGATGTCCACGAAGTTGCTGTCCATACGCAGAGTGGGTGCCTGAATCGTGAAGCTGACAGGAGTGGGATAGCGACGCTTGACCTCACGCTTATAGGAAGAGCCGAAACCTTCCGCGCGCGTCGCGTACCACGGGTATTCGCCACAGCCCCCGCCCGGATAGACGGAGTAGCCGCGGATGAATTTCTCCTCGTGCGGATCCTTCAGGTTTTGCCAACGAGGCATCCAGACGATGGTGTTGTCGCCGACGCTGTCCGGGAAGCTAGGCTGCCCCAGGAGCTGCGGTAGGTAACCGTAAGCGGATTCTCCGTAAAGGTGGTCGCAGAGATTGCGTCCGAGCTGGCCGCTGGAATTGGCAATGCCTGCGGGCCAATGCCGCGACTTTGAATTGAGCCAAATGCGCGCGGTTTCGACATTCGTGGCGGCCACGATGACCGCCCTGCCATAAACTTCGACTTCCTGCTTGGTCTTGCGATCGAGATAAGCGACGCCATTGGCGATTCCGTTTTCGTCTACAAGAATGTTTTTCGCCAGCGCGTCGGTGCGCAGTTCGAGATTCTTCGTGCCTTCCGCGAGGGGCAAGAAACGCCAGGGCGTGGAGAAAAACGAGCCGGTGTCGCATCCCGTGGTGCACGCGCCGCAGTAGTGGCACGCGGGATGACCCGCGTGATCTACGGTGAGCTGTGCGATGCGGTCATGAAGATATGGGACACCAATCTTTTCCGCGCCCTTTTGCAAGATGTGGTCGAGACATCGGAAACTAAACGGCGGCAAATACTCGCCATCGGGATTGCTCGGCCGGTTCTGGACGGAACTGGACACTCCGATCATGCGCTCGACACGCGAGTAGTAAGGGGCGATCTCGGAGTAGGTTAGTGGCCAATCCACGTCGTAGCCATCCAGAGAGGCGGCGCGGAAGTCGATGTCGCCAAAACGAGCGGAGGATCTTCCCCAAAAGTTCGTCTTTCCGCCGACGGCCCAGCAGCGTGGCCAGGTCCACTCGGTCCCGGGAGCAGTTGTGTACCGGATTTCGTGTTCCCAGACTCCGGGTACCCACTCGCTGTCCATATAACCAACGGATTCCGAGCGCTTCGCCGGATCGCCGAAACCGCGGAATTTCATCTGCCACGGTTTGCGATGATTGCGAAAATCTTTGGCGGGATCGAGCCTGCGTCCCGCATTGATGCAGCAGACCTTAAGGCCGGCCTCACAAAGAGTCTTGATCGCCATTCCGCCGCCGGCGCCGCTTCCAATTACGATGACGTCATAAATTTGCTTTGGCATGACGGCTCACCATTTTGGCGGAGGTAAATGCTTGTGTTCAGGGTCATTCGTATGCGGGCAGGCGGGCGACTTGGCGTAGAACTTCAGCGCCGGATTGTCAATTTCCTTGTACCCGATTTCCGTCGTATAAAAACCCACAACCGTGAGTTCCTTCGTGGCTGAGAAGAATTTGCGGCCATCTTCCTCGCCCTCGCGATATTTTGATTTGTAGGCCAGCGGCTGAAGAACAGACAGTTGCTGCGCTTCGGAGAGCGCCATGAATGTTTTGCCGAGCAGGCGCTCGCAATGCGCGTTCAGCCAACTAATTCCCAAGCGCATGGGGTATTGCTGTTCGGTGTCATGGGCCACCATAAAATCCACAAACTCGGCGACTCCAGCCTCTTTCGCGCCGGGAGTTGTGTCGCTCGGGATGATGAGTTCCGTGAGACGCTCCACCATGGCGTACTCAGAGGGAGAAAAGAAAAGTGGCTGATAGCTCTCCGGCCGGACTCGCTCCACGGGCGAAGCGTCATGCGCACAGATGAACGCCCATTTCGCGAACCCTGGAAACTTGGAAGCGGCGGCAGCGGTGGCCATGATACGAAGCATTTCCCGGCGTTGCAGGTCTTGTGCGGCCATGGTTTCTTTTCCTTCTATTGCTGCTGTGTTTCCCGTTCGAGTCTCTTAAGCATCTCACCGATTTCCGGATTGGACATAAAGCTTTTCCAGACCAAGCCGGTTCGGTAGTTCTCAATCATGACGGTAATTGGAGCCTGGTTTAATCCCATGAAAATGTCAGACACCCAATCCTGACCCGGATTGTAAGCGTCACGCAAACCGTAGATGCCCCACAACTCCGCGCCGAGATCGCGGTAATAGTGCTTGAGCGCAGCCATGGAGGCCTCGGGTGTATAAGGAAACGACGCGAGCGCGCCGGTGGGAGTAATGGTGCCTCGATCGCTATTGGTGTCAGGGGCATGCGGAAAATAACCAAAGGGGCCGTCGCTTGCCGTCAGTCCCCAAGCATCAGGACCGTAGCTGTGAAAGTGCTTGGGATTGGCGATGCAGTAAGCGCGGTTGATCAAAGCAATGTTCCGGTTATTTTCAAAGTAAGAGGAGGTGAAGCGATCTCGCAAGCGGTGAGGATCGAAAGCGAAATAGGAGTAATGCGTAAAAAAGAGAGGGCCTCCCGTACCCACACCAACGTCGAGTTTTATGCCGTAGTATGTATTCCCGTTCGAATAACGATTCCCATCTTTTGTGCCAGACCAGCCTTCGCGGTAAGCAAGGGCCCTGGTGTCCTGGCTGGCCCAGCCGGAATAGTAATAGCTCGTAGGAACGCCGTGTGTCGCCGAGGCTATCGCCAGAAGATAGGTGATCATCACTTCATTGAAACCAATCAGGGGATGGTGGATGCGCCAAGTCCAGAGCGGGGACCAATGCCAGTACAAGAAATGGCTTTGCGGAGTCTCGCGAAACCAATCCCATTCGACGCTTTCCCAGAGGTTGGTGATTCGCTGATAAAGGGCCGCCTCCTCAGCGTTAGAACCGTGAAAGTAGGCGCGGGCCGCCAGGAGCCCTTCCATCAAGAACGAGGTTTCCACCAAGTCGGCTCCGTCATCGAAGGCTCCGAAGACGGGCATCACTTGGCCGGTGGAACCACTCATGAAGTGCGCCCACGCACCGTGGAAGCGTGGTGCATGCTCCAGGAATCCGACAATCTTAGTTAGCTGCGCGACCGCTTGCCGGCGCGTGATAAACCCGCGGTCGGCTCCAACAACGAGCGCGGCGATGCCAAAACCGCTGGCACCGGTGGCGACAATGCGGTCATCGCCGGGAATGTTCTCGCGAGCCATGCCAGAGTCGGGGTCGGCACCTTCCCAGTAATAGCGAAAGGAGGCTTCCTGCACCATGGTGAGCAATTCGTCGTCACTAAAGGTGCGGGTCGTGGCGCTTGTTGCTGATGAAAGCGGCGACTCTTGATAGCGACGGTTGGACGCGGCGACTTTGTATTGCGCAGTTACTCCGCTCTTGCCAAGAAAATCGGTGAATCGGTGAATGTCTGGCAGTTGGATGCCGATGGGTCGGAAGTCCTTGCCCTCGAACGAGCGATAGATCACATAGCGAGCCAAGTCCGGGCTCGCAACGGGATCCCATTGAATGTCAATGTGACGGTCGTAGCCGGTGGAGCGAATATTTTGAGGCGCAGACATGGGAGCAAGCGAAGTTGCAGCGTTGTTGTCCACACGAATTTCATCGAGGAGTAGCACGTGGCGCGCACCGTCGCCGCGGCCCTGCAGAAAGGTGATGTTTTGCAACTGTTCGGGATGGAACTCGTAAACGGCAGTGGTGCGAAAGGCGGAAAAAGGAATCTGAACCTGAACCCAGCGGCCCGCGGGAATATCCCCTGAGAATTGCCCGAGCGGCAGCGCTTCCGTAAAGCTTCCCGGGTATTGCGCAACGCGAAGCCCTTCCGACGTGTTGGAGAGAGCCATGCGTGGAAGGTTGGCAGCGGCAATGGCCTCCGGAGCGAAGCACCAAAAAAATAAAGTGTTGCCGCGCAATTCGGGAAAGCGGTTTCGGAAGCTCCCCAGATGGATTGCTGCCTGCCAATTCCCTCCATGGAGGGATTGCCATTCGAGCCGCAGGGCATTCGGAGGGGTCAGAAACGTCGCGGTCTCGACTGGCAACCTGGAATTTCTTTGTTCCAGCCGGCTTGGACTAAATGCGGCCGCGGAACTGTAGAAATAGGAATCCGAAGTGAGGCTATTGTCGAAAAACGTGTGGCGGTAATATTCGTCGCTGGCAAGGACAGCCGTAGGGAAGAACGCGACCAGAACGAATAGGAACAAAAAGCTGTTTGCGGTCGAACGGATCAGCTGTGGGCGGCGAGAGTGTGGAGCGAGCTTCATTCGGGGGCCCTTCGTCCAAAACGTTTCACGTCATTGAGTCTACAAAAACAAAAGGCTCGGGCGGAAGAGACGAATGGAAGCGACAGATAAAGAGTCCGCCGGATTCTTTTGGGGGAGATCACCGCTGGCCGGTTCCTTGATTCGTTGGCTTGGCCTCGCAGAATCAGGCAAGAGGTCTGTCGAACCTAGGCAACCTCCCACAGCTCAAAAAAGACTACACTTTTCCTCATCAAGCGAGTAACGCTGTCATCCTTGGAGCGGTCGCGGACGAATTGCATTCGCTGTTGTTTAGGTTTCGAAGGAGAAAACAATGCAGAAGCGCAAACTTGGAAGAAGCAATCTGGAAGTCTCGGCCATTGGCCTCGGCTGCATGGGGATGAGTTATGGCTATGGTCCTGCCATCGACAAACAGGCGGGCATTTCGCTGATTCGTGCCGCTGTCGAACACGGCGTCACGTTCTTCGATACGGCTGAAGTGTACGGCCCGTACACCAATGAAGAACTCGTGGGTGAAGCTCTTGTCCCGTTCCGAGAGCAAGTAGTGATTGCCACGAAGTTCGGGTTCAAGATTGACCCGAACACGGGCAAACAAACCGGGCTGGATAGCCGGCCCTCGCAGATCAATGAGGTCGCCGAGGCTTCGCTGAAGCGCCTCAAGACGGATGTCATCGATTTGTTCTATCAGCATCGTGTTGATCCAGACGTTCCGATCGAAGATGTGGCAGGAGCGGTGAAAGATCTGATTCGGGAAGGCAAAGTGAAACACTTCGGACTTTCCGAAGCAGGCGTGAAGACTATTCGTCGCGCACACGCCGTCCAGCCGGTCGCCGCACTCCAGAGCGAGTATTCGCTGTGGTTCAGAGAGCCTGAGTCGGAGGTTATGCCGACACTCGAGGAACTCGGAATCGGGTTCGTTCCCTTTAGCCCGCTGGGCAAGGGCTTCCTCACGGGCAAAATCAGCGAAGACACGCACTTCGACAAGACCGACTTCCGCAACGTCGTTCCTCGTTTTACGGCGGAAAACCGGAAAGCGAATCAGGCGCTGGTCGATGCGATTGGCGGGTTCGCGCACCAGAAAAGGGCCACCCCTGCACAGATCGTGCTTGCCTGGCTGCTGGCGCAGAAACCGTGGATCGTTCCAATCCCGGGCACAACCAAGCTTCACCGGCTCGAAGAGAACCTCGGCGCCCCCGACGTCGAACTTACGCCCGAAGATCTCCAGCAACTGGAGAGTGCAGCCTCGAAGATTGCGGTGCAAGGCGCGCGGTATCCCGAAGCACTGCAGAAACTCGTGGGCCGCTGAACGATTGACAGGACTGGTGAGATGCACAAATTATGAGCAATATCATCAAAGGAGAGTCCACAGATCTCAGTGACAGGAGTCGCACAACATGAATACACAACCTTCGGCAGCGCAACAGGCGTGGGGCGACTTCGCTCCCAAGTTTGCCGAATTAGCTGACAAAGTGCTGTTCGGAGACATCTGGGAGCGCAAGGAGCTTTCCAAGCGTGACCGCAGCGTCGCAACCGTGGCTGCGCTTGTTGCCCTGAATCGCACCGACCAGTTGCGGTTCCACCTACAGAGAGCCTTGGAAAATGGGGTTAGGAAGGAGGAATTGATTGAAGAAATCACACACTTGGCGTTTTATTCTGGTTGGCCCACGGCAGTGAATGCCCTGACCGTCGCAAAAGAGGTTTTCTCGAGGACGTGAACATTATTCCTTGATAGGCAGCGGAATAATCTTCCGATTTGGGAACGGAACACGATCGTAGGAGGGCGTATGCCAACCCGCAGAGATGATCTAATAGGTCGCCTTTCGCAATATCGCGAAATCAACGTCACGGTGACCGGCAGAACGTCCGGACGCTCAGTCACGATCCCGGTCTGGTTCGTGCAGGAAGGTGAGAAGCTTTACCTGTTGCCGGTGTCAGGGTCGAATACGCAGTGGTACAAGAATCTGCTGAAGAACCCCTCAATCCGGATCGAGGCACGCGGTGCGGAGGCGGAGCGCAAGGCGGTTCCCACCGGTGACGCTAAGGAGGTGGCTTCCGTTGTCGAGAAGTTCCGCGGCAAGTACGGCGCGGGCGACGTGAAGAAATACTACTCCAAGTTGGACGTTGCCGTCGTCGTTCAGATGCTGTGAGCGCCGAACCGAACGCAAAACGAAGTGTTCTCGAAACATGACTCGGTGCCAGGACACGTCGCTCGCGCGCGGGCGTAGAGGCCTCCCACAATTCCGTGTGTTCCCGCAGCTCTGCTCGTGGATTTGGGGATGACGCAATAAAAAACAGAATCCCCATGAATTAGGACCAGAGTCGGAAAGTGCTTTAGAATATGGAAGCAGCACTTGTCGGGGCGTAGCGCAGCCTGGTAGCGCGCCTGCCTTGGGCGCACAAAAACCGATTAAGACAGCTCCCTCCCTTGCTTCTAACTACTAATGGTTCCAACAAATCGGGGAACCTGCTTACGCTCAAAAGCTAACCCGAATCGGATGAAAACATTGGATTCTGGCACAGTTTTGGCACATTGATTTGGGATGACCTCTTCTACCCGACCCCTGTTTTCAAACGGGCAAGGAGTATGCATCGCAGCAGCATATGACGATCTCGCGGCCACTAAATGCGCAACAGGCAGCAATCGGGTCTTCAACTCCAGGCAAGTCGGCGAACCGGTAAAAGCCACCCGCAGTGCAAGCGGTACCAGCAGCGGTGCCCGTGTCACCCGCTAAAGCAGATTGGCACGAAAGAAATCGAGGTGGGCATAATTGCCCGCATGCTGAATCCAAACTTGCGTCTTCGACGCTGCTCGGTTTTTTGGATTTTTGGTTTGCACCTTGGCCAGTTGTGCGGTGCGAGGCCAAGTTCCTCGCTTTGCGGACTTGAATACACGGGACTTTGCGGCCCTCCACAAAACCGTGGTCGTTGTTCCTGGCGGAATTCTGGAGGAACACGGGCCGTATTTGCCTGCGGGCTCTGATGGAATTTTCAATGGCCGCCTTACAGAGGATTTGGCCGTTGAGATTCCGAAGCGTCCGGGATGGAAGGCCCTGATCCTACCGATGATTCCGCTTGGAGCGGGTCGGGTCGAGGGAGCCGACGCTGCGTCAATCAGGTGTTGACCTGCTAGTCTTGCAGTAGAAAAAATTCCATGATATGCGACAAGGGGCGATGATCGCTACGACACCGGCGAGTTGGCCGATGCAAATCTCCCGTATTGGCCCCGCGGACGCTGCTCGCAAGGATCATGGAATCGCGCCTGCGTACGAGTGGGGAAATGTCGCCATTAGATAGGATCCCAAAACACGCATGAAAGGAGCGACGAAAATGTCGACAAGCACAGTCGATAATCCGAACCGAACGCAGACAATAACTCAGAATCCGGCAATGAGGGGCGAGAAGGTATACGAATACGATTTCGATGTCACAGGGGTAACTGATTACGGCGTGAGCATCGATGCCATCCTTGCCGGCAAGGAAGCGGTTCCACTGCAAGGAGCCCGCTTCGACCTTGCGGTTGATGGACGCGGTAAGGGCCGCCTTTCGGGGCGGGCGCGCGGCGTCGACTATCTGCGAATGCGCGCTGATGGTCGTATTGATCTTGACCTACACTTGACCATCGAGACCGACGACGGCTTTCGGATTGCATTGTCTGGCGACGGCCAGGCGGCACCGCGAAATGGCGAGCCAATGGTTGATCTTTTCGCAAACATCCGTCTCTCGACCGCTTCCAGAGAGTATGCGTGGGTCAACCAGCGGCAGATTTGGAGCGTAGGGACCTCGAATCTGGCTACTGGGAGGATTCACGTTGAGGCATATATGCAGTGAAGGCGATATCAGTTCACCGACAGCAATGACGTCAAGGGACGGAGGCAGGTGAAACTGAGTACCCGCACTATGAAGCTATTCTGAGGTTCATAGGCACATGCTGTGTAGCGTCACTAACTACCAACACGGTGCCGTCTAAGAAGCGTCCCAGTTTATGAGGGTGAACAATGTGTCCATTCTGTCTATCAGGTCTGGGACTCGTCGTGGCCGGTACGGTTTCCACTGGCGGTCTGGCGGTTCTTGTCGCCAAAGTGTCCTGCAAAAAGAACAAGGCAGCAGAACCTCCTTCCAGTGTGGAAGGAAAAGGATCAATGAAATCTCCAGCTGTTTCAGAAAACGAAGGAGAAACATATATGGCAACGAGCAAGGATGGAAATAAGGAGCAAACGAGGAGCATATCGCGATGAAGACACCATCGGTCGTGTCGCAGCAAGAGTGGGAGGCTGCGCGGCAGCAGCTTCTTATGAAGGAGAAGGCTTTCACTCGGTCCCGTGATGCGCTGGCTGCCGAGCGTCGAAGGATGCCGTGGATGGCGGTGGAGAAGAAGTACGAGTTCGAGGGGCCCAAAGGTAAGGTTAGCCTACTCGATCTCTTCGACGGCCGCAGACAGTTGATCCTCTATCGCGCCTTCTTTGAGCCTGGGGTATTCGGCTGGCCCGACCACGCCTGCCGTGGCTGCTCGCTGGGCGCCGACCAGGTTTCGCACCTGGCACATCTGAACGCTCGCGACACCACCCTTGCATGGGCTTCACGCGCGCCGCAGGCAGACATAGCCCGCCTGAAGGCTCGCATGGGGTGGAAGATGCCCTGGTACACCATGACCGACAGCTTCGACGAGGACTTCGGCGTTCATGAATGGCACGGTCATAATGTGTTCTTCCGCGATGGCGAGCGGGTGTTCCGCACATACTTCGTTAACAATCGCGGCGACGAAGCCATGGGGACCGTCTGGAGCTATCTCGACATCACACCACTCGGCCGCCAGGAGACTTGGGAAGATTCGCCACAGGGCTATCCCCAGACTCAGCCGTACAAATGGTGGAACTGGCACGACAACTACGACGCCGAGCCAACGCCTCACCCGAAGTGGGTTGACATCCTAACCGACCCTCAAGGAGCCGCAATCCGCAGGCGCGAGGAAGAGGCAAAAGCGAGCTAAAGAAGGGCGCCACTTCGTGCCTTCTTCACACCGGAACTGCGCGAGTGCTTCCGCGAGGTGGCACAGGCAGAGCCGGGGGGACCTTTGCAAATTTGTAGTCTCACCGCCTCTGAGGAAAGAGGAGAGGATGACGAAGCACCGGACTGGAGACAGTGACGTGTAGCGCGACATCGGGAACGTGAAAAGAGCGCTTCATACGCTAGCGGAGAGAGCGATGACAGACATCATGAGAGATGAAATTGCATCACGCAAGAGATGTCGATCGGAGCACCTTCGAGGCGCAATTGGACGCATTGCGGGCTCGGGAGAGCGCGCACACGCACGAAGGACACCATCGCGGCAGCCCGCCGACGGCTCCCCATGGTGTACAAACTTCCACGACCAGTATTTGAGCTACAAGACCACCGTGCGCCGCCGGCTGTAAGAGCACAATGGTGAGGTTCTTAATGAACGACGTCAGATTTGCGCTCCGTCAACACTTCAAGCACTCGGGCTTTTTCGTCGCCGCCGTACTCATGCTCGCACTCGGCATTGGTGCAACGACTTCGCTCTTCAGTGCGGTGTACGGCGTGTTAATCGATCCGTATCCCTACGCCAAACCGGGTGAGATCTGGACGCCCGGCCTTCGTAGCGCCACAGCAAACCAGAGGATGCGTCCGTATTCGCTGAAAGAGTACCTGGAAATGGCGAAGTTGTCGGCCTTCTCAGATGTGATGGCCACCTATCCCGGTAGTGTATTGCTGACCGGTGAATTTGCGCCTGAAACGATCAGGGGAGTTCGGCTCTCGGGCAATGCGTTTAACTTTCTGGGCGTCCCACCGCTCATCGGCCGCACGATTCAGCCTTCAGATATTCGCTCAACCGGTGACCCGGAATTGGTCACCGTGCTCAGCTTCAGACGTTGGCAACGGCTCTTCGGAGGCGACCCGAACGCCGTCGGCAAGACTCTTCGTCTGGATGATCAGCCGTACACCATCATCGGGATCATGCCCCCTCGTTTCGGCTGGTGGACTGAGGATGGTGTCTGGCTGCCCATGGGGACCGATTCCCGCGATCAACAAGGAGTCTTCCCGATTGTGCGTCTCGCGCCGGGCACCTCGTCCTCCGTCGCCGAACAACGATTGCATGTTCTCCACCGAGAGTTCGCGAAGGCCAATCCGACCGGCTATCCGCGAGACGAATTCGCCACGACGTTGACCAACTATCTCGATATCACCGTCGCGAGTGGAGAAATGCGGCAGAGTCTGCGACTGCTTTTGGGAGCGGTGGGGTTGCTCCTGCTGATCGCTTGCGCGAATGTTGCGAACTTGCAGCTGGCGCGGGGAACGTCGCGAGCGCGGGAAATGGCGATCCGACTCGCCGTAGGTGCCGGACAGGGCAGGCTCGTACGACAGTTGTTGACGGAAAGCGTTCTCGTCTCGCTGATCGGAGGTCTGCTCGGACTGCTGTTCGCTGCCTCGATGACCAGGCTGGTCGTAGCGCTGATGCCGAGCTTTAACGTCCCTAACGAGGCGCGCATTGAGATCAACGTATACGTGCTGTTGTTCTGCGTGATCATTTCAGCATTCACCGGAATCCTGTTTGGTCTCATACCCGCTCTTCAGTCATCGCGACCCGACCTGGTCGAGGCGCTTAAGGACGACGCACGAAGCGGGAGCGCATCAGCCGGCAAGACAACGCGGGCGCTGCTGATGGTCGCCGAGGTGGCGTTTTCGGTCGTGCTGCTCGTGAGCGCAGGGCTAACAATCCGTAGCTTCGTCGCTCTGCAGCAGGTCGATCTGGGTTTTCAGCCTCGGCGGGTCATGGTCGTGGGACTGCCGCTTCCTCCGAAACGCTATGCGACGTGGGATCAACGCAATCGTTTCGCGCAGAACCTACTGGAGCGCGTCAAACACCTCCCTGGCATTCAGGCCGCCACAATCGGCAACGGCGGCCTTCCATTTGGCGGGCCACAATCGACCTTCGCCATCGATGGCCAGCCTCAGTCGGCATCGCCCCCGATCATGCTGCACCTGGCTGGTGCCGAGTACTTGCGAACTCTTGGAATACCGCTCCGGCGGGGACGTATGTTCACCGAGGAGGAGGTCGATAGGGCCCGGCCTGTCGCGGTCATAAACGAGGCGGCCGCCCGGCTATGGCCGGCGGGCGAAGACCCTCTTGGCCGACTCCTCAAGCTGGATGAACTCAAGAATCCGGGAGGGGCGAACCTGAGTTCGACCAATGCCTCGGCTGAGGTAACACTCGTCGGCGTAATGGGCAACGCGCACAACGACGACGTGCGAAGCGATCCGCAGCCTGCCGCCCTTGTTCCCTACACGCTGGTGGCGCCACCGCACCGCGTTCTGGCCGTTCGCACGATGGCAGACGCGGACGCGTTCGGCAACGCGTTACGCGCGCAGGTGCGAGAGATGGACCGCGAACAGCCGGTCAACGGTCCGATAACCATGGAAGCGATCCTCGGTTTCCGGACCGCACAACCGCGCTTCCTCGTCGCGCTGTTCAGCGTGTTTGCCGCGCTCGGTCTCGCGCTGGCCCTTGCAGGTCTTTACAGCGTCCTCTCCTACCTCGTCTCGCGCCGGACGCGCGAAATCGGCGTGCGTATGGCGCTCGGCGCCCAGCGAGCCGACGTTCTGCGCCTGATTATGCAGACGGGCGCCGGCTTCGTCGGTGCGGGCATTGTCGTCGGCACGCTCGCCAGCATCGGAGTTGCCCGCTTACTTGCGAGCCAATTGGAGCTCTTCCGCGTGACGGCCACTGATCCCGTATCGTTCTCCCTGGTCATTGCCCTGCTCAGCGCTGTCGCGGTTGCGGCCTGCTACGTCCCCGCCATCCGGGCGACCAGAGTCGATCCGATCGAGGCGCTGCGTTATGAGTGATCCATTCCAGATCTCTAATTCTAAGAATATAGCCGTTATCAAGGTAAGAGTTTACGAGATCCATGGCAGGAGATCGCGCGAGATGCGTGCGTGCAGGAACTTCCCGGTAAAGTAGGGACAAGTACTCATCTCCTTTGGCTTGCCCAAAAACCTGAGCCGCGCGTTGCCTATAAGTGGTTGATTAGGCGAGCCGAAAAAACTTCGATTCCCTTGCCCACAAACAAGTGACTCTGTTGAAAAGCGCGGAAGAGGAGAACCGAGGTGCAAGTTGGCTTTGGATGGTCAAAGGAACACGGTAATCTATTGTTTTGGCAAATCTCTGATAGATGAACACAACGCGACGAACACTGCGGCACTTCTGGGTTTTTGGTCCCGATCCGAGTGTGTAACTACCCTATTTGATAATGCCAACTTGGCTGAGCAGCCAAGCACATTCGAAGGCACGGTCCTTTAGCTGATCATAACGTCCCGAAGCTCCGCCATGGCCGGCAGGATCCATTTTCATCTTCAGCAGGATTGTGTTCTTATTCAGCGTCCGCGCTTTGGCAACGAATTTCGCTGCCTCCCAGTATGCCACCTGGCTGTCGTTCAGGCTCTCTGTGAGAAGCATGGCCGGGTAAGCTGCTGGATGAAGATTGTCGTAGGGACTGTACGAAAGGATGTAGTCGTACACGGTTTTGTCCTTCGTCGGGTTGCCCCACTCCGGATAGTCCGTCGTGGTTAAGGGAAGCGAAGCGTCCATCATGTCGTTCATGACGTCCACAAAAGGCACTGCCAGATGCACAGCCCTAAACAGATCCGGGCGCATGTTGACAACCGCTCCCATCAGCAAGCCCCCGGCACTTCCGCCTTCAATCAAAAGATGGTCCTTGGAGGTCCACTTTTCGCGTACGAGGTACTCAGCGCAATCAATGAAATCGTTGAACGTGTTCTTCTTGTTCATCAGCTTGCCATCGTCGTGCCAGTGCTCGCCCATATCGTCGCCGCCGCGAATATGCGCGATGACGTACGCCAAGCCTCGATCGAGCAGGACCAGCTGCGAACTCGAAAACGACGCCGGCATGCCAAATCCATAGGAACCGTAGGCGTACAACAGGAGCGGTCGCTTTCCGTCGCGCTGAAATCCTTTCTTATAGACGACCGAGAGAGGCACCTTGACGCCGTCCCGCACCGTCACCCACTGCCGTTCCGAGACGTATTGTGAAGGATCGTAGCCGCCCGGCACTTCCTGCTGCTTGCGAAGGATCGATTTTCCCGTCCCCGTGTCGTAGTCGAAGACGCTAGGTGGTGTAACCAGGCTCTGGTACGTGTACCGATAGGCTTTCGAATCATATTCAGGGGTGTTGCCCGGAAATGCCGAATAGACGGGTTCAGGGAAGGGAATCGTGCTCCACTTTCCCGACTTAAAGTCCAAGATCCGCATACGACTCAGCGCTTGCGACTTCTCCACCGAAACTGCAAAGTCGCGGAACAGGTCAATGCCGTCGATGAGAACATCCTTGTCGTGGGCGATGAAGAGCTTCCAGCTTTTCGGATTGGGATCATCCTCCAGCGCCGTGAAAACCTGGAAATTCTTCGCTCCCTTGTCGCTTCGTATGTAGAAAAGGTTTTCCCGGTGATCCACGAAGTACCGGTGCTGCTTTTCGCGCGGAAGAAAAAGGACGAACGAGGATTGCGGCTGATCCGCCTTCAGGTATCGGAACTCTGTAGTATCCGTGCTGAAGCCTCCAAGCAATATGTATTTCTTGTCTCGCGTCTTCCTCACGCCAAGACTAAAAGTCTCGTCTATCTCTTCATACAGAGGTTCGGAATCCTTCTGGCCCAGAGTGTGACGCCACGCGCGATTCGAGCGTTTTGTTACAGCATCCTCGGTGACTATAATCAGAGTTCGGTTGTCATCGGCCCACGCAACGCTATCGACACGCTCCATGATATCGGGTAGCGTGGCGCCCGTCCGCAAGTCCTTCACGTAAAGGGTGAATTGCCGGTAACCCGCGTAATCGAGCGCGTAGGCAAGCAAATTCTGGTCGTCGCTCACGACGAACGCTCCGAGTCCGACGAACTTCTTCCCCTGCCCTAGTTCGTTCAGATCTAGTAGTACTTCTTCTTTTCCGTCCAGGCTGCCTTTTTTGCGACACCGGATCGGGTACTGTTTGCCTTCCTCCGTTCGCGAGTAGTAGAAGTAGTCGCCGCGCCGCACGGGCACGTCCAAATCGGTTTGTTTCACGTGTGACAGCATTTCGCTGTACAGTGCACCCTCAAACGGTTTCAAGCCACTAGTCATCGCCGCAGTGTAGGCATTCTCCTGCTCGAGGTACTTGATGACTTCCGGATTTGACTTCTCGCGCAGCCAGAAATAGTTGTCGACAACTCTTGTGCCGAAGCGCGTTTCTTCGTGCGGGATCACCCGTGCAACGGGCGGATCCGGCGTTTGGCCAGCAAGGGGAATAGCAGAGAAAAATCCGCCTAGAGCTAGTGTAATGAGACCATCGCGAATTAGCGACATCGTTCACACTCCAATGGCATGCCGTCATTATTCTGTGATCAAAGGGACTCTTGTTTTTCGACCGGAAGAACGACGAGGATTGTACCATCACCGTAACATGGGAAACGGGCTTATCAGAAAGGTACGTTCCGGTGCCCTCCGAGCCAGTTTGGTAGCATATTGAGAATAGCCGGTTCAAAGTCCCTCTGCCTTCCAAGCACGACAAGAAGGCCCATTAGCGCTGCCGAAAATGATGATGATCTGAGCAAGCATCGACCATTCCTCCTGTAGAGTTTTCTAGGGGCATCTCGTTCTGCCATTCAGAGCCCGCGTCAACGGAGGGACTCTGGTCCGATCTGTCACATGGAGGAAAGGACTGAACTAGCGCAGGAAGTTCGCCGCGTCCCGGACTCGCTCTGCTTGCAGCAGATGACGGCGTTAGTGGCTCACAATGATCTGCAGTCCGGTCCCGACTGTGAACCGAAGTCCGGGGATGAAAGGATTCCAAAAGCGAACGCGGTTTACGTTCTTGCTTCCAGCGCGGACGATGATGTCTCGGCACGATTGGTTGCCAGACAGGAAGCGATCGATAACAGCGACTTCTACATGCGATGTGGGTCTGATCTTCGCCGGAGCGCGAACGCGCCTGCTGCCCGGCGTAGGCTCGGCAAAGTTGCGGATAAACCAACCCATCCAGGAGTGATCTGCTCTACCGGAGAATCGGCTTTCTCCTTAAGCGCGGCGGATATTGGCTGACCACGGCTTTTACGGCCTCACCCGCGACGAAGTTCGGATAATTCGTCGCGAAATACGGAAGCGCGAGGCCGGGATTCAATTGTTGCTGGACAGCGTTAGGCAAAGCCGTCGGTGTTATGTACAGACCTGGCGGCGTAGGTGACTGGGGTTGGCCCTGTCCTAGGGTAGGCGAGGCGCAAACAAATGCGAGCACAGCTAAAATGATCGTACTTTTAATGCCGCGATGCCATTTCGTCATACTCACCCTCCGAAGTAAATCGAGGCTCGCGACCTGCAAATGTTTCTCGCTCGGATTCCCGGGAACACACTCCTGCTCGGGCGCACACTTCTCCCTCAGCGTGTCTGTGGGACCGATGAAACACATTGCGAGGCCCTAATTCCCGGCTGGCTGGAATGCGTCGCGCCTCGAAACCGCAACGACAGCCTGCGATTTCAATTCCTTTGCGCTACGTCTTGATTAGCGGCACATGAATTCCCGACAAACGTAGACAAGATTGGATTGGACTCGGGTGAAAACCTGATTGCCTTCGGTCAGGTTACAGCCTCAGGCTTTTTGAAAGATTCAAGTTTTGCGGGAGCCCAGTCTGTGGGCAGGAGACGCGCTGTCACGCGGCAGCTTGCACAAACTTGGTCTTGCCCGGAAATGAAAAAGCCCTGGGCGGCTAGACCGCCCAGGGTCGTGCCTGCCGTTCGGTTTTATCTAGCGAAGTTATTGCTGTGGCTGCAAGCTATTCTTCAGCGACGTGGCCTGGGCATCCAGCGCGCTCAGGGGTTCCAGTCCGAAGCGGTCTTCGATCGTCTTGAGAATCGAAAGCGTGTCGTACTGCGTGTG
>Ga0126379_10000032_pt1 | contig 65017 bp, 52 predicted proteins | sample PanSoiMetPlot_24_FD_92640 | JGI IMG/M metagenome (GOLD analysis project Ga0126379, IMG submission 92640) | Tropical forest soil microbial communities from Panama - MetaG Plot_24 | ecosystem: Environmental > Terrestrial > Soil > Tropical forest > Bulk soil | place: Panama | collected 2016-02-17
CGGCTGCGGGGAATTCGGTCCTCGCTGCCTTCGTCATTACGGGGCTCAAGATCGCAGTCGGCGTAACGACGGGCAGCTTGGGCATTCTGTCGGAGGCGGCTCACTCCGGGTTGGACCTTATTGCGTCGGTGCTGACATTTTTTTCGGTGGGAGTCTCCGACAAGCCGGCGGATGCGGATCATCAGTATGGTCACGGCAAGATTGAAAACTTTTCGGCTTTTGTCGAGACCGGACTCCTTCTTATCACCTGTGCTTGGATCATTTACCAAGCGGTTCTTCGGTTGTTCTTCCGTCGCGTTGAGATCGAGCCTTCCGCCGCAGCTTTTGCGGTGATGTTATTTTCTATGGGTGTCGACTGGTGGCGCTCCCGCGTCCTTGGCCGTATCGCCAACAAGTACGACAGCCAGGCACTGGAGGCCGATGCTCTTCATTTCTCGACCGACATCTGGTCCGCTGCCGTGGTGGTTCTCGGCCTGGTGTTGGTTCTCGTCGGCCGCGCCTATCGCCTCGAATGGCTGAACGCTGCCGACCCGGTTGCCGCGCTCTTTGTTGCCGGTGTTGTGGTCTCTGTCAGCTGGCGCCTTGCGCGACGCACCATCGATGCTTTGCTCGACGCCGCCCCTCCCGGCGTTCGCTCGCAGATTTACGATACGGTGTCGCGCATTGATGGAGTGCTGGAAGTCGACCGCGTACGCATCCGCCGGGCCGGAAACCGCTACTTCGCCGACCTCGCAGTTGGAGTCGCACGTACGGTCACCTTCCAGCGCTCCGAACAACTCGCAACCGCCGTGACCGAATCTGTGCGCCGCATCCTGCCCGATGCCGACGTAACGGTGCAACCCCTGCCGCGCGCGCAGCGGACGGAAAACATTTTCGACCGCATCCGCGGAGTGGCTACCCGCATGAACCTGAACGTCCACGACATCAGCGTGCAGGACATTGCCGGACAGTTACACGTCGAGCAGCATGTTGAGCTGGACGAACGGATGACCCTGAAAGAAGCGCATGATCAGGTCACAGAACTCGAAGCCGATATGCGCCGCGAATTGCCGGAGATTTCTGACATCCTGACGCACATCGAGAGTGAACCAGCGACGATCGAAACTCCCGAAGAGTTGGTCGGCGATGCAGAACTCGAGCACCGCCTGCGTGCTGTCGCGGCCCAATTCCCCGAAATCCTTGACGTTCACGACTTCGTATTTAAGCGAGTCCGAGGACGCCTGTACCTCTCGTGCCATTGCACTTTGTCAGACGCACTCCCACTGGCACGGGTACACGAAATCCAGACCGAGTTGGAAATTCGTTTTAAGCAGGACGCTCCCGAGCTATTCCGCGTCCTGATTCATCCCGAACCGAGCACTGATAACCGGAGATAAGAAAGTGATATCCGCCAAAGCAATCTGGACTGACAACGAGCGTTACGTGGCCGAAGCGACGTCGCGACATGCAATTGTCATGGATACAGCGTCGGAGAAAACAGCCAACACTCCCATGGAGTTGGTATTGATCGCACTCTGTGGATGCACGGCCTCAGACGTGGTCGGCATCCTGCGCAAGAAGCGTGAGCCGTTTACAGGCCTTGAAGTCAGCGCAGAAGGCGAGCGTGCGCAAGGCTATCCTGCGGTCTACACTGAGATCAAGTTAAAGTATCGTGTGACCGGCAAAGTCTCCCGCAAAGCGATGGAAGATGCAGTGAAGCTATCAAAAGAAAAGTATTGCTCAGTCTCAGCCATGCTGGAGAAGACCGCGAAGATCAAGATCGAAATTGAATATTCTGATTGATACCAAAGTGTAGACTGTAAGCTCGAGGCGACTAAAGCCTACCCCACCCTTCGCGATCTTCGAAGGTGGGAAATCCGTAAGTTCGATGGACCAGCCGCGAAGCGGCGAAAGAATGCAGCCCACGGCGCAAGCCGTGGGAAGGAAATGCGAAAGAAGCAAAGTTCCGTAAGGAGCGAAAGAGACCCCGGCGTGCGGGAATCTCTTAAAGTTGAAACCATGCAGGTCCTACTCTTCACCCAACCCGGATGCCTTTCCTGCGAACTGATGCGGGTCTACCTTGAAGCGCGAGAGGTCGCGTTCGAGGAGCACGACATCAGCAATCCCGAAAACCGCCGCACGATGACCGAAACCTACGACAGCACCGAAACACCTACGCTGGTCATCGACGGAGAGGTCATTCCCGGATTTGATCCCGCCATGCTTGACCAGATCTTCGATTCCGCCTCATCATCGGATTCGGTGGCCTAAGCCTGAATCGCGCAAACACCAGTCGAAAAGCGCATCCTCTGCGAGGATATTTTTTTATCGCGTCGGCAGCCTTTCTCTGGGGAGTTTCCGCCTCGATGGGCCGAGCAGTGTTTACTGGTAAGTTCCCGCTGGCGGGTGAAGCGCTGCATCCTATCGACCCACTGATCCTGTCGCAGACCAGAACCACATTTTCGTTGCTGATCCTGTTGCCGCTGCTCCTCTTTCCCTATAATGACCGGCGGGGATGGCGACGCATCTATCTCCCAACTCGGGACCTCATCCAATGCCTTGTGCTTGGAATGCTGGGCGTTGCGGCCTCGAACTACTTCTATTACGTTGCGATCCAACGCACCAGTGTCGCGATCGCGATCGTGCTGCAATACACCGCGCCGGTGTGGGTCTTACTCTATGTCGTCGCCCGCGGACAGCAAAAACTCACATTCCATAAAATTGCCGCTGTATTGGTTGCCCTCGCGGGAATTTCCCTGACCATCGGCCTCATTGGCTCGAATTCGGGTTCACTTCATCTGGATCGCTACGGCCTCATCGCGGCAATGGTGGCATCGTTCTCCTTCGCCTTCTACAACGTTGGCGGACACCGCATCCTGGCCCGCTATGACCGTTGGCGTGTTCTGATCTGGACACTTGCCTCCGCTGCGGTCTTCTGGCTGTTCGTCAATCCGCCATGGAAGGTCGCCGCTACCCATTACACTCCTTCCCAGTGGGCCTTTCTTTTCGTCTTCTCGATGATCTCGGTGCTGGCATCGTTCTCTCTCTACTTCCTCGGACTGCAATACCTTGAGCCCACCAGAGCCATCATCGCCAGCTGCCTCGAGCCAGCATTCTCGATCTTGCTGGCTGCGGCGCTGCTAGGCGAAGTTGTCCACTCAATCCAGATGCTGGGGATTGTGCTCGTCTTGTCCGCGATCGTAATTGTGCAATTACCGGGAAGGGAAACGACGGAGGTGGTCATCGTCGACCCAATCGAGTAAGCATTTCTGGTCGAATTTGGGTAGTGGATCAATTTTGAATTCGAATGACTCCACAAGGCGTAATCCCAAGCGAAGCCGTTCTTCAGGCGTAGCGAGGATCTCCCGCTAATCGGCTGCATCTCTAGGGAGATCCCTCGGCCCGCTGGTAAAAGCGCGGGCGCTTCGGGATGACACCGCAGGAGACAAGAATTCAAATTGAGCCACTACCCCAATTTGACGAACCTTCTACCTCTCCGTCCTCGGTGGTACCATATCCGCCACTCTTCGCCGTCGACTTCGTTCTCCGGAGGTCGTGAATGCAGTGGACGCAGGTCTACGATCCGTTCGGGCATTGGTGGCTCTCGACGCTGGTCGCGGCGCTGCCGATCATCGTTCTCCTCGGCCTGCTCGCCGGATTCAAAGTGAAGCCGCATTGGTGCGCGATCGCGGGTGCATCGACGGCGGTATTCGTGGCCACCGTCTTCTTCACTATGCCCGCCATACTTGCGGCCACCAGCTTCGCCTATGGCGTTGCCTTCGGCGTTCTCAAAATCGCATGGATTGTTCTCGCTGCGGTCTATCTCTATGACATCTCAGTCGAGACCGGCCAGTTTGAAATCATGAAAGAGTCGATCGCAGGAATCACCCCGGACCGACGCCTGCAGGTTCTGCTCGTGGCCTTCTGCTTCGGTGCATTCATCGAAGGAGCTGCCGGTTTTGGTGCCCCGGTTGCCATCGCCGGAGCATTCATGATCGGGCTCGGGTTCAGGCCCTTCCATGCCGCCGCGCTGAATCTGATCGCCAACACTGCTCCCGTTGCCTGGGGAGCCATCGGAACTCCGGTTCACACGCTCGCCGCCGTCACCGCCCTTCCAGAATCCGACGTGAACGCGATGATCGGTCGCATACTTCCATTCACCGCCATCATCGTCGCCTTCTGGCTGGTTCGCACCGTGGTCGGTTGGAAAGAAACTTTCGAAGTCCTGCCCGCGATTCTGGTCGTAGGCGTGTCTTTCGCGGTCACGCAGTTTTTATGGTCGAACTTTGTCGACAGCAATCTCGTTGACATCATGAGCGCGGCAGTCTCGATCGTTGCCACACTCGTATTTCTGCGCGTGTGGAAGCCGAAGCAGATTTGGCGCTTCGATTACGATCAGAAGCCGGTCGCACTTCCACCGCCATCCGCCGACTACGCTGATCAAATCGGAACCGAATGGGCCGCCCCGCAGTACGACGGTTACGTCAAAACACGCAGCTACACCGCCCCGCAAATTGCGAAAGCGTGGATGCCCTTCGTGATCCTCTCCCTCTTTGTCCTGCTGTGGGGCCTGCCTTCGGTCAAACTGGCCATGAACCAGGCCACAACGCCATCGTTCCAAGTGATGCTCCCCAACGGCAAGGTTCGCCCCGGCCCGCCCGGATGGGATGTCCCGTTTCTGCACAATGCCGTGTCGCGTGCCATCCCTGTAGTCGCCAAGCCCACACCTGAGCCCGCCCGCTTCGATCTGAACTGGCTCTCGGCCACGGGAACAGGCTGTTTCCTGGCAGCGATCGTTGCTGGCTTCTTGCTTGGCCTCAGCCCCGTGCAACTGATGAAGATCTTCTGGAAGACCTGCGTCCGTATGCGACTCGCCATGGTCGCGATTTCGTTCATGCTGGGCCTCGGCTACGTGACGCGCTACTCAGGCCTCGACGCCGTACTAGGCTTGGCCTTCACCCGTACGGGCTGGCTCTATCCCTTCTTCGGAACGTTTCTCGGATGGCTCGGCGTTGCCCTTACAGGCAGCGACACATCCTCCAATGCTCTCTTCGGCAGCCTGCAAAAAATCACCTCTCAGCAACTCGGCCTTAATCCAATTCTCATGACCGCCGCCAACAGCGCCGGTGGAGTTATGGGCAAAATGGTCGACGCCCAATCCATCACCATCGCCACGGCGGCTACTGAGCAGGTCGGCAACGAAGGAATCATTTTCCGTTTCGTCGCGTGGCACTCGGTGGCGCTGTGCGCGATTGTCGGAGTCATCGTCTTGCTTTACGCCTACGTCTTCCCTGGAGCAGTCCCGCACGGCCTGACATTCGTAAAGTAGAGGAGGACAGGGCGTTTCTAGGAGCGGGTGGCTCATCCTAACGTCGCGCTTTTTACGATGTTAGGTCCGGGGGAAGTCGTCATCACCCAACATGTCGCAACCCCTGCACAATGTTGATATGCGACGCGCGATGAGCCGGAATCACGGCACTCACCGCGCCAACGAACCCGGCAACAGGCAGAGAGACGGCAAGAGTGGTCGCAGGAATCTTCAATAGAACCGCGAACGCTCCTGCAGTCCGCGAATGAACAAGCCCAAACACGAGCCCATAGGCCGCTAGAGTTCCGAAAATCCAGCTGCAGGCCGCAATCGTCACAGTCTCGGCGATCAGCAATATCTGCAGCTTCAATGGAGTAAAGCCGAGCGACCGCAGCATCGCGACCTCTCGTGTTCGCTCACGGATCGACATCGCTATGCTGTTGCCCGAGACGAGGAGGGAAGTAAACAGCACCGCCAGACTGATGCTGAGGATGAAGGCCTTCACATTCCCGAACATCGAGATCATATCGATATCGAAAGCACGTTCGGCCTCGGTGCGCGTCGGCTGCGGAGAATTGTGAAACATACTGTCGACCGCTTGCGAGATTCGCCCAACGCTCTGCGGAGAGTCTGCCTGAATCAAATAAAGTTGGTCGTTGTGATAGTTCGCCGCGTTTTGCACGTAAGCCCAATTGAAATAAATCGCCCGAACCGGAAAAGGCGACTTGAACACGCCTCGCAGAGTCAGTTCGAGCCGCACCGGCAGTTGCCCACCTTCGATAGTGAGCCGCTCCCCCAGTTTCCAGTGATGCTCCTCTGCCAACTCGCTGCCTGCGATGGCGCCGACCGGATCCTTCTTCCATGCCGCGACTTGCTCGGGTGCAGTCTGATATTCCGGGTACGCATTCAGATATTCATTCGGATCGGTGCCGACCTTCGAGAAGTCGTCGGGAGTTGTGCCTTTGTAATCCGCATCAAACAGATTCAACGGAATCACATCCAGCACCCCGGGAATGGTGCGGATCTTGTCGCGATAGTAAGCAGGAAGTGGAACAGCCAGCGATACGCGATGCCGGCACACGATATGCTCCGCCGAAACACTGCTCCACGGATCGATATAGAACGTCCGCCAGATCGTCATCATGAGTGTAAGCAGCAGAAAGGAAAACGCCAGGCTGGCGATCGTGAGAATACTCCGGCGCTTGTTTCGCAAAACATTTCGCGCGGCGAACTGCGCCAGAGTCATCTTGTGATCCTTTAAACCAATAGACACCAACGCCGAGAACCATGCTCCGACACTTGGATCACTCCAGCTTCTTTCCCTTCGTCTCGGGCAACTGCGTCGTCATCAGGGCCGCCAGCAGATATCCGGCTGCGCATAGGTAGAAGGCCCAGCTCAACCCTCTTGCCTGCCCAACTCTCCCAATTACCAGCGGAGCCAGAGAACTCATCGTGCGTGCCCCGTTGTAAGTGAAGCCAAGGGCGCGCGCCCGTACCGCAGTAGGAAAGATTTCACTGCCCATGATGCCGGACCCTGAAAAGAGACCAGTCCCAAAAAACGCGACCAGCGCACCCAGCACCAGCAACGCACTCGGCGCCCGGGCCGCCGCATAGAAAGGAATCAATATGGCCGCGACCAGCGCGTACCACCGAAACGCATTCCTCCGCCCGAGACGATCCGCCGCCCATCCGAAGCTTGCGTAGCCGGGAAACATCCCGAATAGATTGAGCACGACCAGCAGCGTGGTCATCCCCAACACTCCAAACCCGCGCCCGCCTTGCTCGACTGGCAGCGACAAGTACGGCGGCAGCCACGTAAAGAGCCCCCACCATGCAAACATCGCGAAGAAGTTGAATAGCAGAAGAGCGAATGTGTACCGCGCGTAGGGAGCCCGAAAGATGACCTTCGTTGAAACGTAACCTGCCGTCTCGATGCGCCGGTCAATAGAAGCGGTGGGTGACCCACTTCGTGCCGGTGTTACGAGAAGTGCGGATTTTGTTTTCTCCGGCACGGATGCGTCCACCAACCCGCTGCTTGAGGCGTCCTTCTCGGAGTTCGCCGCGTGAGCGCGGCTGCTGCGTACATCACGGTGGAAGAGCGGCGCTTCAGCGCCGCGTAAAACAGCCTCGGAAGCAGGGGCTTTAGCGCCCGTCCGCTCCCGCCACATCTCCGACTCTGGCACCTTCCACTGGATCCACAACGTCATCGCCGCCGGTAAAATCCCCACAAAGAACACCGCCCGCCATCCAAAAAACCGCGACACCGGACCTGCCACCAAAGCCGCTGCGGCGAATCCCAGCGCCCACGAGCTCTGCACGATAGAAATCGCCTTGGCCCGCAACTCGGTCGGCCAAGACTCTGCAACAAGCGTCGCGCCGGTATTCCATTCCCCACCCATCCCCAGGCCGAGAACGAATCGAGCAACTGCCAACATCGCGATGCTGGTCGCTAGTCCTGAAGCAAAAGAGCACGCGGAATACGTCAGAATGCTCGCCATCAATGCCTGCTTCCTCCCAATGCGATCGGCAAGCAATCCAAAGAGCACTCCACCGATCCCTGATGCCAGCAGAGTTAAGGTTCCGAGCGATCCCGCGGTAGTCTTGCTCATCCCCAGGTCGCGCATCAGCATCGCCAGCACAAGCGAATAGAGCATGGCATCGAAGGCATCGAGAGCCCAGCCCATGGAGGCAGCCAGCAACGTACGCCGTTGCCCGGGAGTCGCCTGCCGAATCAGTTGAAGTGGACCAATCGCCATTGTTCTGTATCGTTAGCGCCGCGATTGTAACGGAGAACAGTCGGAATAGTTATTGTTTGATTTCATCGGGAGGGAACGCATCCCGGTTACTTCCGGTTACTTCGGTGTTTCTAGCTTTACATCGCCTTGACACGGTTCTCGGCACGGTCCGCTACGCTTTCACCATCCCCCGAAAATTAACTAGAGGATGCCATGAAATTCCGTGCTGCCGTCCACATACTTGCATTCATAGGCGCTGGTTTTACGCCCTGCTTTGCGCACCACACTGCCGTGGTTGTGAACAAAGACAATTCGGTGGAGAACGTTACGTCCGCACTGTTGGCAAGAATGATCAGGGGCGAGGTCAAGAAGTGGCCTGATGGCAAGAATGTCATACTCGTTCTCCACCGTGATTCCGCCGGCGAGAGGGAAGCGCTCGAACACCTGAACAAGATGACTGCGTCGGAATGGGATGTATTCCTTCTGAACCACAAGGAGTCGATCGTGTTCGTTGGCACCGACGCCGATGTGCTTAAAGAAGTTCAGTCCGAGCCGGGCGCGCTCGGAATTATTGAAGTCCATTCTATTGACCATCGCGTGAATGTACTGCACCTGGACGGCAGGCTCCCAATGGAACTGGGCTACTTGCCTCATTGATCGGCTTCCCCCGACGACGCGGTCACAGCTGCGCGTTCACTGACGGCTCGCGACACAAAGCTATTTTGCGATACGATACCTCGCCTGCTACGATCGCTGTCGCTCTGCATCGTCAATGCATCCCGTCCATATCGAGCCCGCTGAGCCAAACGATTACGAATGGTGCGCTGGCCTGATGGTCGCTTCCGAACCTTGGATCACCTTGCAGCGTGACCTCGACGGCTGCCGCCAGGTTCTGAACCGACCCGGCACGGAATTATTTATCGCGCGGGATCAGAACTCACGCCCGCTGGGATTCATTCTGCTCGCACCCTATGGCCTCGCGGGTTCGCCGTATATCGCCTCGATCGGAGTCTCTCCTGATGCGCGAGGCCAAAGAATCGGAGCGCAATTGATGCAATTCACCGAGCAGCACTTCCACGATCGCTCTCACCTGTTTCTGCTCGTCTCGTCCTTCAACTCCCGCGCCCAGCGGTTCTACCTCCGTCATGGTTACGAATGCATCGGCGAACTGAAGGACTATATCGTCGCCGGCCACTCGGAGTTGATTTTCCACAAACGCCTGGGATGACCGCCCACTCCGCCACGAACGATTCCCTGGGTTCAGCCGGCAAACGCATCGTTCTTCTGTTGGCAGTTGCCGCGTCTGCCGGATACGTCTGCCGCGTCGCCATCACCGTAGTGGCCCCGGGCATCATGCACGACTTCCGGCTCACGCAGACCCAGATGGGAACTGTCTTCAGCGCATTTCTAATCGGCTACACCGTGTTCCAGGTCCCGTCAGGTTGGCTGGCGGATCGGGTCAGCGCTCGTCGCATTTTCCTGGTTCTTTGCAGCGGATTCGCGTTACTCACTGTGCTCACTGCGTTCGTGGGATGGCATAGCATCGGCTTAGCCATCTTGATTCCGGAACTATGGCTGATCCGGGGACTATTCGGAGTGATCGCCGCACCGACGTACTCCACCTCGGCCCGAACGATTGCCGTCACGATACCCGCACACTTGCAAGCTCGCGCCAACAGTGTCGTGCTGGCGAGCGTAGGCATCGGATCGGCCGTTACTCCGCTGCTACTCACTCCGGTCACGACTCACTATGGATGGCGTGCGGCTTTGCTCGTCGCTGCATCCCTCGGTGCAGTTGCAGGAGTGCTCTGGTGGATCTTCGCGCCAAGGGAACATCACTTGCGGAAGAGTGCTCTTGAGCCGGTGACTGACTGCATCACTGACAATCCACTGAGACATTCGAGTCGCCCTTTGCGCTCGCGCAGCTTCTGGTTTCTCTTTGCCAGTTACTTGCTGCAGGGATATCTCGGCTACATCTTCATCTTCTGGTTCTATCTTTACCTCGTACAGGTGCGTCATCTCGAGGTTCTCAAGGCAGCAAGCTTCACTGCACTGCCTTGGATCGCGACGATCTTTGCCATTCCACTTGGCGGAGTCTTCTCCGATCTCGCCGCGGTCCGCTGGGGAGCCACATGGGGACGCCGAGGTCTTCCGCTCGTAGCTTTGTCCATTTCCGCAATTTTTCTTGTCATAGGAGCTCGGACGCCCAATGCTCTTCTGGCGGTTGCGGCCCTCACAATCTGCACTGTTTTGGTGATCTGTACCGAGGGTACCTTCTGGGCGACCATGGCGCAGCTTTCCGGCGAGCACAGTGGGATCGCCGGAGGCACCATGAACTTCGGCAGCAACATCGGAGGCGCAATTTCTCCGGTCCTAACTCCGTGGCTCGCCGCGCACATCGGATGGGAGACCGCCCTCACCGTGACAGCCGTTCTGGCCCTGACCGCAGGACTTCTGTGGTTGGGCGTACGTGTAGACACCAAATAACACCGCCGACCATAACATGCAGCTTGTTTGGACTGTAACGCCTGCCAGAAGTACCGTGGAAGAGCGGCGCTTAAGCGCCACGTTAGAAGAGCTCAAGAGCGGGCTTCAGCCCTGAGGGTCGCCTGACCCAACAAATGAAAATATCTCCGTGCCTTCTTCACATCGCGCGCAATCTGCTCCCGCAACGCATCAACAGAAGGGAACTTGATCTCATCCCGCAACCGGTCCAGAAAACAAATCTCAACTTCGGTCTCAGGCCTCAACTCAATGGGATGAAAATTCAGGAGATGTGTCTCAATCGCAAATAACTCATCGCCAAACGTCGGCCGATTCCCCACATTCGTCACCGAATCAAACCGCTCCGTACCCACACGCGTCCAGGTAATATACACACCATCCTTCGGAACCAATTCTTCATAGCGCGCGAGATTGATGGTGGGCACGGTGTACTTTGATCCGTAACCGCGGCCCCGCCCGGGTGTTCCTAGAATGCAGAAGGGCCGCGCAAGCAAATGTCGGGCCCGACGAACGCGTCCGTCAGCGACGAGCTTGCGAATCTGGCTACTGGAAACGGTTTCCCCACGCAGCTTCATCTCCGGATAGACACGGACCTCAAACCCCATCTCCCGCCCAAACTCGGCCAGCATATTCGTATCGCCGGCTGCCTTGTGTCCGAAGCGGAAGTTAAACCCTTCGTGTACTTCCCGTGCATGCAACTTCTTCTTCAGAATGCGCTCGGCAAATTGTCGGGGAGTCATCAACGACAGATCCCGCCCAAAGGGAAGCAGCACAACCGCATCAACGCCAGTTCCTTCTAGTAGCCGCAGTTTCTCTGGTGTAGGTGTTAGCAGCTTTAATCCAGCTTCCGGCCGCAGAATCCGAGTTGGATGCGGCTCGAACGTAACGGCCACAGCTTTTCCGCCACACGCCCGTGCCCGTGAAACGATCTCTGCGATAACTTTGGCATGCGCCCGATGTACGCCGTCGAAGTTGCCCACGCTGAGAAACGCTGGACCAAAATCCCCTGGCACCTCTTCGAGTTTGTGAAATACCTGCATAGAAAAGAAATTGTTGATTGCTGATTTGTGATTGTCGATCGAAACTGTGTCCAACGGCTCGAATCAACAATCTTCAATCATCAATCAACAATCAGATTTCAAACTCCAGCTTCATTCCGTCGTACGATAGACGCACATGCCTGGGCAAAGTCGCATTCGTCGCTTCATGCGCCAGATCGTGACAAATATGAGTAAAGAACGCACGCTTAGGCCTCAACCGATCCACGATCGCCAGCGAGTTCTTCACTGTCGAATGCGTCGGATGCGGCTTATGCCTCAAGGCATCGAGGAATAGAACATCAAGTCCGTGCAATTGGTCCATCGACGATTCTGGAATCTCGCTGTGATCCGTCAGATAAGCAGCGGAACCAAATCGATAACCGTAAATCTGTGCCTCTCCGTGAATCAAAATCACCGGTTCGAACTGCGCTCCGAAAATCTCCACCGGGCCATCGATCGGCCGCAACTCCAGTTGTGCCAGTCCACCAAATTTGTAATCCGCATCGAAAATGTAAGCAAACATTTTGCGCAGAAACGCCGCAGCATCGGGCCTGGCGTATAAGGGAAGCTTGTCCGGTTTATGCGCGTAACTCAGCGGGCGCAAATCGTCGATGCCGAGAATGTGATCGGCATGCGTGTGCGTATAAATGACCGCGTCGATGTGCGTGATCTTTTCGCGAATAGCCTGTGTGTAGAAGTCCGGAGTGGTGTCGATCAGCACCACTTTCCCGCCATACTCCAGCATGATCGAAGGCCGCGTCCGCCGGTCGTGCGGATCGCTTGAGTGACATACTGCGCAATCACACCCCAATGTGGGGACGCCCATCGACGTCCCACTCCCGAGCACCGTTAAGGTCGCTTTCATCTTCCGGTCGTTCCATTCGCGGGTCCGGGTTGCGGCGGACGCGCAAGTGCGTTCGTTACCTCCACATAGGCCATGCGCAATTCATACAGACTATTCTGCAGAAAGTTCTGTTCCACAGCTGTCAGGTTACCCTTCGTTTTCTCCGAAATCAGGCTGAGAGTGTCGATCGTCTGTCGTGCTCCGATGATGTCCACTCTCGGTTGTTCATCCCGCTGCCGCATCAATCCGAGTTGAAGCATTGCAGTCATGTAGAGCGAAGCGAGAAACCGTTCAAACGTGATCTCGAAATCCTTTACGGAATGGCCGCTTAATTCGACTTCCTTGTCAAGATCCTGCGACGACTGCTTGTACGCTGATGCCTGCGCATCCTGCTCCGCGGCAGTGGGCGGTGGTGGCATTTCGCGATCAAGGGGCCCTTGCCCATCTCCGGGCAGAGCTTCAGCCTTCGGCGCAGCAGGAGCCTCTTTAGTCGGTGCTGCGGCCTGCTTCGGCGTTTCCACCTCTTCGCCGACGTTAGACCGCAAATCGCCCTCTGATGTAAACAGCCGTCGGTCCGTTACTGTGAAACCAGAATCATTCTTCTTCTCAGCCATAGATCATTCCCCAAAAGACCACAAGGGTCAGAATTACAAAGTCTTATCCATCGAGGTGACGTTCCAGCGCATTCTCATCGCGCGGCGGCAGTTCAACATCGAGCGGCAACGAGACCACCTTCGCCTTCGCCGTGCCAATCGTCACCTCCCGCCCCGGAGTTGCCACTTCGCGTCTAATGTACCCCAGCACAACCGTTGGTAGTCCAGGCAATGACGCCACGCTTGTTACCTCGCCGACTTCTTTTTCTCCAGCTACGATCTTTGCTCCCGCCGGAATTGCCGCAGCACCCTCAATTAGAAATCCTGAAAACTTTCGGTGCACCGCTCCGCGAGAGCGGATCCTTTCCACAATCTCCTGCCCGATGTAGCAGCCCTTGCTGAAGTTCAGGGCGCGCTCCTGTTCCGTTTCCTGCGGCAAATCGCGCTCCCGGATATCGACTCCAAATCGTGGGATCCCCGAAACAATTCGATGCAGCTCCTGCGCTTCCGATCCTACGGGAGTGGCTCCGTATGCGACCAGTGCGTCCCATGTCTTTTTCACATCGTTCGGCGCGAGCCAGAGTTCGTAGCTCTCGATCACAGCATCGTCAGCGCGCACGCCGCTGCACGAGACGCAATCACAACTGCACATGCACTTCGCTTCAAAAACCTGTAACAGCCCCGCCTCCGGAATGTGAACGCCCGCCGCGGCCAGTATTCCCCGCGATTTCGGCCCGGCGATACCTAGCGACGTGATCTCGTCGCTTAGGCTCTTTACCTCCACGTCATCCATGATGATGTAGTGATCGAACGTCGCCAGAATCTTCTCCATCTGACTACGGTCTGTATCGATTAGGATCGATTCGCCTCGGTTGTAGGCGTAGAGATCCCCGAGAATGTGTCCCTGCGGGTTGAGCAAGAAAGCGTAAACGCCGTGTCCAGTCTGCAGATCGCGGACATTATTCGTGACCATTCCATTCAGCCACCGCACGCGATCGCTGCCGGTTAACGAGATCTGCGCCCGATAGCCGAGATCGTAAACGCCGCAGCCATTCCGTAGCGCCGCCAACTCCGCCTGCGGATCGCTGAATCGCGCTGCAGTAGTCACCCCGCGATACTCGCCGACCGTGGTCGCACGCACCGCTTCACTCTGCCCCTGAAGTGCTGTAAGCCCCATACCTGTATTCGATTATAGCGATTGTGTTAACGTTCCAGCCGTGAACGCCAAAAAGCAAACAAAGAATGGACCAAAGAAACGCATAGCGGTTATCTCCGGTGACGGTATCGGCAAAGAGGTCATTCCTCAAGCAGTTAGCGTGATTAAGGCCACGGGCGCAGCAGTCGAAATGACGGACTTCGATTGGGGAGCCGACCGCTACCTGCGCGACCAAACCACGGTTCCTCACGACGGATTCACGATGCTGGCCCGCGACTTCGACGCGATCTTAGTCGGCGCTTTCGGAGATCCCCGCGTGAAGACCAATATCCACGCTAAAGAAATCCTCCTCGGCATGCGCTTCAAAATGGACCTATATGCCAATATCCGCCCGGTGCGGTTGCTCAACGCTGCGCTATGTCCGCTGAAAGGCGTGGAGCCGAAGGACGTCGACTTTGTCGTTCTTCGCGAGAACACCGAGGGCGTCTACACCGATGCAGGAGGGGTCTTTAAGCAGGGAACTCCCGATGAAATCGCGATACAGGAAGACATCAATACACGCAAGGGTGTCGAGCGCATCATTCGCTATGCCTTCGAGTACTGCCAGAAGCACACCAAACTCGACGGCTCTCCGCGCAGCAAGGTTCTGATGTGCGACAAGTCCAACGCCATGACTCACGCCGGAGGTCTCTGGCAACGCGTCTTCAAAGAAGTAAGCGCTGAATACCCGAAGATCACCCCGCAGCACATGTACGTCGATGCCCTATGCATGCAGATGGTGCGCGCCCCGCGCCAGTTCGATGTCATCGTCACCAACAACATGTTCGGTGACATCATCACCGACCTCGCTGCCGGCCTTCAGGGGGGCCTCGGCATGGCCGCCAGCGGCAATATCCATCCCGGTCGCACCTCAATGTTCGAGCCCGTCCACGGCTCCGCCCCGCCGATTGCAGGCAAGAATCAAGCCAACCCCTTCGGCGCAATCCTGACCGCAGCCATGATGCTGCGCCATCTAGAGTTCGAAAACGAGGCAGACAAAATCGAAGCGGCAGTGCTGGAAGCAGTCCGTCAAAAGAAAACCACGCAAGATATTGGCGGGTTACTGGGAACAAAGGAAGCCGGCGAGTGGATTGCGGAGCGCATCACCAAGTAACATTTGTCATCCTGAGCGCAGTCGCAGGATCCCTACCGCCTTCCGGTTGTCGGATGTCGCAGGGAGTTTTCACCACGGTACGAAAGAATTCAATCGAGGTCGGCTTTAATGGAATCCGGGGATCCTTCGACTCGCAGCAAGCGCGTCGTTACGCGCTTGCTGCTACGCTCAGGATGACAATGCAAATAGGGTAGCCTTCGACGCGGCGCCTTTTAAAAAATGCAACACCAAAAAAGGGGAGTACGCCATGAAGCAATGTAAGAACTAGCCCCTCACACCCACCAACAACGCCAACTCCCTCCACTTCCAATGACAATCCACATCGGCAAACCCAATCCCGCGTAACCACCCCAATTGCGTCTCCACGTCCAACAACTTGTTCGACGGGTCCTCCGTCTCGACGGTAAACCCGATCCGCCGCAAAAATTCCTCATGCAACCGCGGCGTCGGCGACGCCACATGCTCCAGATTGCAAAAGGCTCCGCCTGCATTTAGCGCCGCGTAAATCTCTTGGTAGAGCTCCCGTTTCCGCTCATGCATCAGATGATGAATGGCGAAACTCGAAATCACAGCGTCGAATTTCCCTAAGGCTGGCAATGGATTATCCATGTTGTGCTCAATGACGGTTACCATAGAATCGCCGCCAAATCTCTTCCGCGCTGCTTCAAGCATGGCCGGAGAGAAATCCATCGCAACCGCTTCCGTCTCCGGATGCTCGCGCCGTACCAGAGCCAACAGTCGTCCATCACCCGTTCCCAGGTCCAGAATTCTTCGCGTGCCCCTCGGAATGAACTCCAGCAGAGCCGACTCGCCCTCGCCGCGGTGCGAAATCAGGTCCGCACGCTCAAGGTATCCCTTCGCATGATCGGTATCGGTCCAAAGATTGACAGGATTCGCATTCATGCGTGCAACTATAGCGGAACGTATAAACTCATTCTTAATGGAAAAGGTCCGAATGGCGCGCCAAAGGGTTCTAAGGTCGATTTTCTGGGTTGTTTTGGTAGCGTCTATCGGACTTGTCTCCGGTGGCGCGCAGAATCCGCAGAACCAGCCCCCGACTCAGCCCCCATCCACGCAGGAACCAGCGAAACCGACTCCCGCTCCAGATCAGGCGCAGCCGCCAGACCAGCAACAGCCCGAGGTCAAAATTACCCCCCGACAGGCGGAAGAACTCTTCCACTCGGTGGATGAGATTCTCGAATTCGACAGCAAGCAGACCGGACTACCCGTCAAGCACAACGTCAAGCGCAAGCTCACCAGCCGCGATGAAGTCGTAGCCTATCTCACCAAGCATATGAACGACGAAGACACGCGGAGGCTCCGCCGCTCCGAACTGGTGCTCAAGAAATTTGGATTGCTTCCGCGCAATTTCGATCTCCAGACATTCCTGGTTGCGCTTCTGAAAGAAGAGGTCGCGGGCTATTACGATCCGAAAACCAAGACCGTGAACCTGCTCGACTGGGTTCCCATCGAAGAGCAGGAGCCCGTCATGGCCCACGAACTCACCCACGCGCTCCAGGATCAGGACATCAATCTGCAAAAATTCATGAAGGCCGGAGACAAAGACCTCGGCGAAATCAAAAAAGACCCAACCCCGCAGGATATCGAAAACGACGAAATCGACAACGCCCGTGAAGCCGTGATCGAAGGCCAGGCGCAAGCCATGATGTTCCAGTACGCGATCGCCCCCACCGGCCACTCGATCCTCACATCGCCCGAGTTGGTGAAAGCCATGTCGGAAGAGACCATGACGGGAACTTCTTCAACTAAGGTCTTCAACGATGCTCCCATTTTTCTGAAGGAGTCTCTGACGTTCCCCTATAACTACGGCATGAATTTTGTGCTCGAACTCCTGCAAAATGGCGGCAAAGAGAAAGCATTCGCCACCGTCCTGCAAAACCCGCCACACACCACGCGTCAGGTCATGGAGCCGAAGACGTATATCTCAGGAGAGAGAATTCCTCCTTTGCCCGTTCCCGATTTCAAGCGCGATTTCAAGGACTACCAAAAGTTCGATATCGGAGCGATGGGCGAGTTCGATGTGGCTTTGCTGGTCGAGCAATACGAGGGTAAGGAACTCTCCAAGGAAATTTATCCTGAGTGGCGCGGAGGCTACTACTACGCAGCCAAAGCGAAGACAGATGGCTCCGCACCGCTAGGTCTACTGTACGTGTCGCGCTGGTCCTCACCCGAGAGCGCATCCCGATTCGCAGGCATCTACGCGCACTCGCTCAGGCAGCGCTATAAAACTGTAAACGAAGTGGGCCGTCCCGCCGCGGGCCCGAAGCCAACCGACAGTCAGAGCGGAGATATCCAGGGCAAGGAAAGCCACGGCAAGGACCACGCAGCCCCCATGCCGCCAGCCTTGTCAGGTCGCCATACCTGGTCCACCGAAGAGGGAACGGTCGTAATCGAGGAGAAGGGCGACACAGTATTCGTGAGTGAAAGCCTCGACCCCGCCACCACATCCACCCTCGAAAAAGAAGTGTTCCCAGCTACTCCTACCTCGAAATGATTGGTCGTCTGCGAATACTCGCCGGTTGATCCACGGGCGACGCATAACAAGAGAGATTGAACGACCGTCTCAACCGCGTACTCGGGACCGGATAATTGCCGTTGTGCGGCACCGTGGAAGAGCGGCCCTTGAAGGGCCGCGTAACGGGCTTAGTTAACGTAGCGGGCTTTCAGGCCCCGTGCTACCGTTTCTTCTTGCTGTCCTTCTCGTCTGGAACGTCGCCCAAGAAATGCTGTACCTTCGCGACCACTACTAATACCTTCCCCCCACGCTCCACGGTCAATTTCTTTTCCTGTCCGGGAGTTCCCGCCAACATCGACCACACCTGTCCCATCGTCGATCCCTGCACCGGGATCTCGTTCACGGCCACGAGTTGATCGCCCGGCTGCACTCCATCCACTGCCGGCTTCCCCTCAAAATCTGGCACGCCCAGAATCGTGTATCGCCCATCATCTTCCGGTCGCAACACCAGTCCCACAACGTCGAACTCCGGAAAGTTGAACGTGCGCCCGATGTCGAAATAGACCGTCGAATGCGCATAATCAAGCCCCACGCGATAGTTCAAAAACACATCGGCCCCCAGCAACCCGACCGTCGGAATCCCCGCGCGCTTGGCAAAGAAATCCATAAACGCCTTCGGAGAAGACACAAAGGGAACGTTCGTCAGGAATAGCGGCCCATACTGCACGCGATCCACCCGCATAACCTTCCGCTTCGTTTCTTCGTCCGCGCCCCACATATTCGCCGAGGCAACCGCGCCAGTCATCTGTGGCCAATCCGGATGCGCAGCCGCCAAGTTCGCAAACAACTCTTCGGATAGAAAGCTGATCGATGCCCCCAGATCGAGCGCGAGATTGCACTTCTTCTTCTCAATCTGGCTGGGCACCTGCATCAGGCCATTCTCAGTATTGATCTGTACCTTGCCCGAACTTCCTCGAAAGCGAATCGATCCCGGCATCCCGATCGTGAACTTGTGCGCCGGAAAATCCACCAACACATCGTAATTCCGCAAAACAATCGACGGAATGTTGATCTCAACATTCATCCCAGGTGCCAATACGGCCGCCGCACTCACCGCTTTTAGAGGGATTTTCGCGTCCTTCACCGCCGATAATGGAATCGTCATCCCACCAACAATTATTTCCCGCGGCGGCGGCGATGAGCACTCATGCTCGCCGCAAGTCACGTTCAACCCGAGCAAAGTAGCAACGCGCCGGGAGACATCGAGTTCAGCATTTCCGTTATCCACCCAGGCGCGAATCGTCTGCATCGACCCATCCGGCAGCCGAACTTCCGCGGCGATGACGATGCGATTGTGATCGATAGCTGCGGGCACAGTGACAAGTTTTGATTCTGGTGGTGCGGTGGTCTTCTCCTGTGCAAGAAGTTGGCCGATGCACAAAAGCAAGATGTACGCTGCCCTCAAAACCCTCATAAGCAAAATTGTAGTCGTATCCCGTCCCGAAACCTGACATGTAGGGGCGGACGCATTCGTCCGCCCCGCTCGCGAAGCGAGCGTACGCCAGTTGATCGATTGCAAGCTGTGATAAGCGCATACGCTGACCAGTCCCGAATTTCTCTGCGACCTCTGCGAGCCCTCTATGATCTCTGCGTTAAAGCTTTTAGCCGCTCAGATCGCAAAGCCCCATCGCAAAAGCCTCGATTTTCCTCCTGTATAATCACCAGTTTGCTTAAGCCCTAATCAAACGGGAGGACGTTTGCCACAAGCGGAAATTGGAATCATCGGAGGCAGCGGGCTCTATTCCATGCCGGGCCTCACCAAAGTCAAAGAAGTTCGCCTGAAAACGCCGTTCGGCACCCCATCCGATGCCTACATTTGCGGCATACTTGAAGGCCGCAAGGTCGCATTCTTGGCTCGCCATGGACGCGGCCACCGCATCCTGCCCAGCGAACTCAATTTCCGCGCCAACATTCACGGGTTCAAGCAACTCGACGTCGATCGCATTGTCTCCATCTCCGCTGTCGGATCGCTCAAGGAAGAGCACAAGCCCCTGGATTTTGTGATCCCCGACCAGTTCTTCGATCGCACCCGCCATCGCGTGGACACTTTCTTCGGCAACGGAATCGTCGCTCACATCAGCTTTGCCGACCCCGTCTGCGGGGAACTCGCCGGTGTGGTAGAAGCAGCTTGCAAGCAGGCTGGCGTTACCGGCAAGCGCGGCGGAACTTATCTCTGCATGGAGGGGCCACAGTTTTCCACCAAAGCTGAATCGAATGCCTATCGCAGTTTCGGTATGGACGTCATTGGCATGACCAACCTGCAGGAAGCAAAGTTAGCCCGCGAGGCTGAACTTTGCTACGTAACGGTTGCGATGGTCACCGATTACGACTGCTGGCATCCACATCACGATTCAGTGACCGTCGACCAGATCGTCGCGGTACTGATCAAGAATGCCGAAAACGCCTGCAAGGTGGTTCAACAGACCGTGGCCTCAATGCCCAAGACTCGTTCTTGCACGTGCGGATCGGCACTCAGCCACGCAATCCTGACTGACCGCAAAAAGATTCCCGCGGCAACAAAGAAAAGACTGAACCTGATCATCGGAAAATACCTAAAGAAGGGCAGCTAGAGGAGGCAGGGTTTTCATTCGATCGAGCAGTAGCGTTTGTACTGATCACTGGCCACAGCGCACTAATCCTTGAGCCCAGGATCTTACTCCCTGACAAAGGAAACTCATGAGCATACTCGTAGTCGGTTCCGTCGCATTCGATGACGTCTCCTCGCCCTCGGGCAGCGTGAAGAACGTTCTGGCCGGCGCTGCCACCTACTTTTCGCTCTCCGCAAGTTACTTCACGCAAGTACGAATCGTTGCGGTCGTCGGCGATGACTTCGGCCCAGAGCAGGAGAAAGTGTTCCGCGAGCGCGGCATCGACATCCGCGGCATCGAGCGTGCCAATGGGAAGACCTTCCGCTGGGGAGGCACTTACACCGACAATCTGAACGAAGCAAAAACGGACTTCACTCATCTCAATGTCTTCGAGTCGTTCCAACCGCGTATTCCCAAAGAGTACGAGGACTCCGATTTCCTTTTCCTCGCGAATATCCAGCCGACACTCCAGGCCTATGTCCGGCGCAACATGAACCACGTCCGCCTCACCGGCTGCGACACCATGAACTATTGGATCAAGGGCGCGCCAAAGGAACTCGCGGAGACGCTGAAGCTGGTGAACGTCCTTCTGATCAACGATACCGAGGCAAAGATGCTTGCGCACGAGACGAATTTACCGCGCGCCGCCCAGAAGGTTCTTGCTATGGGTCCGCAAGCGCTGGTCATCAAGCACGGCGAATACGGAGCCACGATTTTCTTCCGCGAAGGTGCATTTGGCATCGGACGCCATCCTTTCCGTGCACCCACTCTCCCGATCGACGAAGTCAAAGATCCGACCGGCGCCGGAGACTCCTTCGCCGGCGGCTTCATGGGCTACCTAGCCGCACAGAAAGAATTGAATCGCGAAGTCCTGAAGCGCGCTCTCTTCTATGGCGGAGTTATGGGATCATTCGCCGTCGAGCGCTTCGGCACGGAGCGCCTGCAATCGCTCACCCGCGACGAGATCGACGAGCGTTTCCAGATCTTCCGCGAACTCACACACCTCGAGTAATGTTCATCCTGCACGAAACCGGCTGCCCACCCTTCGGGGTTTTCCGAGGGTGGGAATACAAATCGTCATGCCGAAGTTAACGAAGCACGAAGCGACTTCGCCGAAGTGGGATTCGCAGATCAGTCTCATGGCGTGGCTCGCCACCTGCGTTTCAGTGCTCTCGTTCCTCTTCTACTTTCAGCGCGATGAAATTCTTCTCTACGGCGATGCCATCGCACACATCAACATCGCCCGCCGCGTCTTAGACTCGAAGACGCCAGGCCTTCTGCAACTAGGCACGGTATGGCTTCCGCTGCCCCACCTGCTGATGATCCCGTTCCTCATCTCAATGAAAATGTGGCGTACTGGCGCTGGTGGATCGATCCCGTCAATGGCCGCTTACGTCTTTGGCGTCGTAGGGATTTTTCGCCTTACCCGCAGCGCTCTCTCTGCCGAGGCAGCGACCTACCGGGTCGCCAGCCTCGCTGCCTGGTTCGCCGCCGCAATTTACGCTGCCAATCCGAATCTGATCTATATGCAGTCGACGGCTATGGGAGAGTCCGTCTACCTGGCTTTCTTCATCTGGGCGGTCGCATACTTCACTGACGCTGTTCGCGGTGACGCCAAGGCCTTGACCAAAAGCGCTCTCTGTCTCGCGGGAGCCTGCCTTACTCGCTACGACGGATGGTTCTTGGCTGCAGCGATGGTCGGAGTCGCCATGCTCGAGGCCTTCAGATCAGGAAGCTGGTTCCAGCGCTTGAGTGTGGATGGAGGCGGCATCCGTCCGAATAAGAGCCAGCGCATCCAAGGCGGCACTGGCCAGAAAGGGAAGCAAGGAGTTTCAACTGTTCGCACCCAGCTAATCAAATTCGTACTCGTCGCCGCAGCTGCGCCCGCACTCTGGCTCGCTTACAACGGCATCGTCTATCGCAATCCACTCGAATTCGAAAACGGACCTTATTCCGCCAAAGCCATCGAGCGCAGAACTCAAAGCGCCGGCAATCCCGGGCACCCGGGCAGCGGCAGCCTGGCTGTCTCGGAACTCTACTTCCTGAAAGCCGCACAAAACAACGTGGCCGAAAAGCTATGGCTGCAGCGCGGATGGATTCTCTTGCTTCTGGTCGGCGTCATTGCGGGTCTGATTCTTTGGCGCCACCAGATTGTTGGAACTCTAACCTTGTGGCCACTGCTGTTTCTACTTGTTCCGGTGCCGTTCTACGGCCTCTCTGTCGCCTACGGTGGAGTTCCCATCTTTATTCCGCAATGGTGGCCCTTTACGCATTACAACGCGCGTTACGGGCTGCAACTGCTCCCCGCGTTTTCAATAGGATTAGCGGTCCTCCTGTACGCGATTTTTCGTTCCATCCGCGAAACTCGCCTCCGTGTGGCGAGCGCGTTGGCGCTCGTGGCCTTCGTCGTCGCAAGCTACACGTCCATCTGGCGCTCCGGGCCTATCAGCCTGCGGGAAGCTCAGGTTAATATGCGCACCCGCCATCAGCTCGAGAGGGAACTTGCGGTCTGGCTCGAGCATCTACCCGGGAATACCACCGTCCTGATGTACCTCGGCGATCACGTAGGAGCTGTCCAGCAGTCTGGCATCCCACTAAGTCGCACCATCAATGAGGGCAATCATCGCGTCTGGAAACAGCCCACCGATCCCGAAGGTCTTTGGGAGCGCGCCCTCGCCAATCCATCGCAATACGCTGACTATGTGCTCGCCTTTGAAGGCGATCCGGTTTGGAAAGCCGTCCACGATCTAAAGCTTCAGGAGATCGTCGACATTCATGTTTCTGGACAAGCGCGGGCCGTCCTTTACCGCGCTCGGTAATCATCCGGGTTAACGAAAACAGTCCGTTCGCGATGATAAAATCCGGCCATCCGAAGATTTGGACGCGTCCCAAACCCCGCATGAACTGGCAACATTTCGTCGATCTAATCCACCGGGAAATCTCCAGCGGCATCGTCAGTAGTTCTTTGTATCGGCTGTTATTGGCTGCGATTCTCGGAGGGGCCATCGGTCTGGAACGCGAGTTCAAGCATCGCCCTGCCGGCCTGCGCACCAACATGTTCATTTGCTTCGGGGCAGCCCTGTTCACGCTTCTATCAAGGGGCCTGGCTGCGGAGCCATCCGACTACACTCGAATCGCAGCACAGATTATTCCTGGCATTGGTTTCATCGGCGCCGGCTCAATCATTCATACACGCGGTCTAACTACCGGCCTCACGACGGCAGCTACCATCTTCGTCGTAGCTTCTGTCGGCATGGCCGCTGGCGGAGGTCTTTATCTCACCGCGATATTTGCCACGGCCATCGTGCTGGGCGCTCTTTTTCTGTTGGGCTATGTGGAAGAAACTTTTAACATCAAACTCTTAATCAAGAGCTATGAGGTTACCGGAAACAGCGTCGAGGAAATCAGCCGCGAGGTTACCCGCATTCTTGAGCCTCATCATCGCCTGATGCAGAACATGCTCACAGGAGAAACCGGCCAGCACGTGCGCCTGCAATTTGATGTTGAAGGTTGTTCTGGCGAGCAAGATGTATTGTTCGGCCAGTTAAAAGCGTCCACGGTATTCGGCACCGCGATTTCGCTAGGACGGGTGGAACGCGAGTGAAGGCCAATGGTCGCAGCATTTCTTTCGTGAAGGCGAGCGCCTGCGGCAATGACTTCTTGCTGATCGACGCCTCGCTGGCACCTCCAGATATCAAGGCCTTTACCCGCCGCATCTGCGACCGCCACAACGGCGTCGGAGCTGACGGCGTCGAGTGGATGGCTCCTCACTTTTCCGCCGATGTTGAAATTAAGCTGATCAACGCGGATGGCTCCCGTGCCGAAATTTCTGGCAACGGCACGCGCTGCGTCGCAGCCTACGTTTGTGCCATGCATGAGAAGGATCGCGTCTCGATCCTGACTGGTGCGGGAACGAAAGTCTGCTCGCTAACTTCCCGGCGCGATTCCGAATACGAATTCGAAACTGAACTTGGAAAGCCGACGATCGACCCTGAACTCGTTGTGCAGGTACCGTCGGGAACATTCCGGGGAATTCCTGTGGTGATGGGCAATCCGCACTATGTCATCTTCGTGGATGAGTTCACTCGAAACTGGCAGGCACAGGCCGCTGAGATTCAGAGCCAGCCGCAGTTTCCCCAAGGCGTGAATGTCGAATTCGTAAGAGTTGACAGTAAGTTCGATATTCGCGTTCGATTCTTTGAACGCGGCGCGGGCGAAACGCAGTCGTCCGGGACTGGCTCTTCCGCATCCGCCGCGGCTGCAATGTCCCTCGGGCGCACCACTTCACCAGTCAAGGTTCACGCTCCGGGTGGCACGCAAACGGTTCGCCGCGTCGGCGATAATATTGTTCTGCGCGGTCCGGCGCGATTGATCTGCCGGGGAGAATTCTTTCTGAGCTGATTCAACGATCTCTGCTGAACCATGCCGAACGCGCACACCCAACTCGTGAAGCCGCCAGCTCTTCGCACCGGCGACACCGTTGCAATTGTCGCTCCTGCCAGCAACATCAAGCAGGCTGACCTTGAGGCCGGCTACGATGCCCTGCGACGCGCCGGATACAAGCCTCTTTATCTCAATACGATTCTCGATCGCGATGTATTCTTCGCGGGTTCGGCGCAACGCCGTCTCGCTGAACTGGAGGTCATGTTTGAGCGTGAGGATGTTCGAGCCGTCCTCTGTGCGCGGGGTGGCTATGGTGCAAACTACCTCCTTTCGCAACTCGATCTCGGCAAAATCAAGGCTCAACGCAAGATATTCATCGGCTACAGCGATGTCACCTGCTTGCTGACGCTCTTTGCCGATGCAGGCCTGGTCTCATTCCACGGACCGATGGCCGCAAAGGACTGGTCGCACGATGGAGGAGTAGATCTTCCATCATGGCAACTTGCTCTTTCGCAATCCGCGCCGTGGAACGTCCCATTAAACTCAGAAGCGACTAGCCTCGTCGCGGGTGAAGCGGAAGGTATCCTCTACGGTGGTTGCCTTTCCATCCTTGTTGCATCGCTCGGTACACCGTACGAGATCAAAACGGCAGGAAAGATTCTGTTCATAGAAGACGTTGCTGCGAAGCCGTATCAGATCGACCGCATGCTCATGCAACTTAAACTCGGCGGCTATCTCGATGAAGTTCGCGGCATGATCTTCGGAGAGATGCTCGACTGCGTTCAAAGCTCAACGCAGGCCTACACTCTTCAGGAAGTAATCAAGCGAATCGTCGACGATCTTGGCGTTCCTGTAGCTTTCGGCGTGAAATCGGGACATGTCTCGGCCGGCAATATCACGCTCCCGTTTGGTCTGGGAGCCAAACTTGAAGTGCAAGCGAATCAGGTCAAATTGAGAATTCTGGAGTCAGCTGTGACAGTGTGAGGAGCAGGGCTAATCATCACAGCATGGAAATACCGTGAAAGAGCGGCCCTTCCAGGGCCACTTTAAAGCCACAAAAGATATGGGGCTTTAGCCCCAGCGACATTCAAGGCATGACGCAAAAACACATCCATCTCATCGGCATCTGCGGAACCGCGATGGCTTCTCTCGCGGGCATGCTAAGACAGCGCGGATTCCGCGTGACGGGTTCCGACGCGGCTGCTTATCCGCCGATGTCCGATTTCCTTCGCGAACTCGACATCCCTGTCGCCCAGCCTTTCGATGCGAGGAATCTCGAACCAAAACCGGATCTCGTGGTGATCGGCAATGCAATCTCCCGGGGCAACGTGGAACTCGAGCATGTGCTCGATCAACGCCTTGAGTTTTGCTCCCTGCCGCAATTGCTGCACAACGAATTCCTCGTCGGTAAAGAAGTGCTCGTCGTCGCCGGAACACACGGCAAGACCACCACGACGTCGATGCTCGCTTGGATATTTCAGTCCGCTGGCCTTGATCCCACCTTCCTCATTGGGGGCATTGCCGAAAATTTCGGTTCCAGTTTTCATCTCGGCGAGGGCAGGCACTTCATTCTCGAGGGCGATGAATACGACACCGCCTTCTTCGACAAAGGACCGAAATTCCTTCACTACTTTCCTGACGCCATCATTCTTACCTCAGTCGAATTCGACCACGCTGACATCTACAAAGACCTAGATGCCGTCGAGACTGCATTCAAACGCCTGGTAAATCTGATTCCGCGTCGAGGCAAGATCGTCGCCTTCGACGGGGCCGCCGGAGATGTCGCAGAGAGCGCAAGTCTTGAACGCTGTTTGGCGAAGGCGTTCTGTCCTGTCGAGCGTTATGGCGCTGGCCAGCGTACAAACTGGAAAGTGACCAACCTCCGCCTTGATCCAGAACTCACTACCTGGACCGTGCTGCACAACGGAGAGCATTTCGCCGATTTTGAATTCGCACTTGCCGGTGAATATAACGTATGGAATGCGACGGCTGCTGCGGCGTTGGGATCATCATGTGGTATTGCGAAACAGGCCATCGTTGATGCGCTCAAGACCTTCAAGAGCGTGAAGCGCCGGCTGGAGGTAAAAGCGCAAGTCAACGGCATCACCATCATCGACGACTTCGCACATCACCCGACCGCAATCGCGGGCACGCTGAAGGCTCTACGTGCTCGTTATGCCGGGGCGCGTCTTTGGGCCGTTCTCGAGCCGCGCTCCAATACGCTACGCCGTCGCATCCTGCAGAGTGACCTCGCGCATAGTCTTGCGCAGGCCGATCAGGTTGTCGTCGCCAACGTCTTTCGTTCTGAAGCTGTTCCTGAGAACGAGCGTCTGGAACTGCCGGCCTTAGCAGCTGAGATCAAGCAAAACGGACGTCCAGCACGGCTTCTTGCTGATGCTGACACAATCGTTCAAACTATCGCACCTGAACTCCACAGTGGAGACGTTGTCGCCATTCTCTCAAACGGGGGCTTCGGTGGCATTTATGAAAAACTCCCTGCGCGCTTACGTGAACTGGCGGAGAAAAGATGATCTTCTCAACGCATCCGGGCAATAGGGGTAGCAAGCATGATTCGTATCGGGGCACGCCTTCAGGCGTGCCGAAGAAGATCTGCGATAAGCGCGCCTTTAGGCGCTGCCCAGCGGGGGCAGCAATCATCACTGCTGTCCTTGCGACTTGCCTTGCATGCGCAGCATCAGCTCAGTCACAGCCTGTCGCCTACACCGTTGCTCTCGCCTCTCCCGAGCAACATCTCGTCGAAATCCAGGTCACTCTTCCTCCAGGCGCTGCCGATCGTGAACTGCAACTCCCGGTCTGGAACGCTCTCTACCAGGTCCGCGACTTCGCGCAGTTCATCAACTGGATTCGCGCTGCGGACACGTCAGGCCGTTCTCTTCCGCTGACGCAAGTCAATTCAAGCCGATGGCAGATTCACAATGCTTCGAACGGAGCAAAGATCGATTACCAAGTTTATGTCGATTCTTTCGGTCCATTCGGCGCCCAACTGAACGCGCATCACGCCTTCTTTAATCTGGCGCAGATCTTGATGCATCCGGTCGATGCCCGTAACTCGCCGATGGCGGTACGCTTCAAGGACATCCCTGCTGATTGGCACATTGCGACTCCGCTGAAGTCAGACCACGAGGAATATTTCGCCGATAACTATGATCGCCTCGTCGATTCTCCGGTAGAAATCAGCGCTTTCCACGAAGCTGACTTCGACGAATCGGGCGGGCATTTTCGCGTCATCATCGACGCTGATCCCGCTGACTACGATTCCGACAAGGTCGTTGCGTCAGTGCGCAAGATTGTCGCCGCCGCGATCTCCTGGATGAACGATCGTCCTTTCGACACGTACACATTTTTCTATCATTTCCCGCGCGGGCCAGCTGGAGGTGGCATGGAGCATGCTTACTCGACCGCCATCGACATCAACGCCGAGACCATCAGCCGGACGCTCTATCCAGTCAACGCGGTTACTGCGCATGAGTTTTTCCATCTGTGGAATGTGAAGCGCATTCGTCCGCAAACGCTGGAGCCCATTGACTACACCAAGGAAAACTACACACGGGCTCTTTGGTTCAGCGAGGGCGTGACCAGCACGGTAGAAGAAATCATCCAGCTTCGTGCGGGCCTGACCGACGAAAAGCAATACCTCGGGAACATCGGCGACCAGATTAGCGAGCTTGAGCATCGCCCGGCGCACCTTACGCAATCTGCCGAGTCTTCAAGCCTTGATGCTTGGCTTGAGGGACTCAATTACTATCGTCGTCCCGAGCGGAGCATTTCGTATTACAACAAGGGCGAACTGCTCGGCATCATGCTGGATCTGGCAATTCGTCAGGCCAGCCACGATCAGGCGTCACTGCGCGACGTCATGCAGTGGATGAACCTGAATTACGCGAAGAAAGGGCGCTACTTCGACGACTCCAAGGGTGTTCGCGAGGCATCCGAGGCAGTTTGCCACTGCGATCTCGGTCCCTTCTTCAGTAAGTACGTAACTGCTACGGATGAAGTGCCGTGGGACGATTTTCTTCGCTATGTGGGGTTGCATGTAGAACAGCAGAACTTTACCGTGGCTGATCCTGGGTTCGTCGCTTCGCGCAATTTTGACGGACCGATGACGGTCGTGGCGGTGACTGCCGGCAGCGAAGCCGAGCACGCCGGATTACAGGTCGGAGATGCCATCAGCGAGTTCCAGGGAAAACCCGCAGCCGAAGATTCGCAACAGCAGTTATCGCACCTGAAACCGGGAGATGCGCTCCAGCTCAAAGCCAGATCGCGCCGCGGTCAAGAACGCGAGTTGCAATGGAAGGTTGGTTCACGAGAAGAAACGTCGTACCAGGTGAAAGATCTTGATACGATATCCTCCGAACAACGCGCTCACCGCGCAGCTTGGCTCAAAGGTGAAGCAGAGAGTCTCTCAGTCAGTTCCGGAATCAGCGGCGGGGCAACAGGTACCGGAGCAACAGGGAAATGATACGGACCATCATCATGCTGACCTTGTGGGCACTGATGGGGCCTTTCGCGGCGCTCATCGGCTTCGTCGCAGCGTTCTTGATGGGGGACATTCGCGTACTCTACTTCCTCTTTACTCGCGGAGCATGGGTTGGCGTGCGCATGGCTGGAGTCCGGTTCGAAACCATCGGCCTCGACCGCTTCGACCACTCGCGCAGCTATATCTACATGACCAACCACACGTCGAATCTCGATCCTCCGATTCAAGTTGGACTCATCCCGCGTAGCACGTCGGTCATGGTGAAGAAAGAGCTCTTCAAAGTTCCGATTCTCGGCCGCGCAATGCGCATGGGATCGCTCGTCCCGGTCGATCGCGGCAATCGCGATGCGGGGATTGACGCCGTGCGCGAAGCCAGAGCGGTCATCGAGAAGGGCATGAACATGTTGATCTATGTGGAAGGGAAGCGCTCGTTCGACGGGAAGCTGCTGCCCTTCAAGAAGGGGCCGTTCTACATGGCGGTCGAGTGCGGAGTTCCGGTCGTTCCTATCACAATCGTCGGTACGCATTACGCGATGCCGAAGGGACGCTTTGCCATCAAGCCGGGAAGAGTGCAGGTCATCTTTCATCCACCGATTGAGCCGAAAGATTTCGAGAACCGTGAGGCGCTGATGGAAAAAGTCCGCACTGTGATTGAGAGCGGATTGCCCGAAGAATACAAACAGCCAAAGCCTTTCACCACAGGGGTCACAGAGAGCCACAAGGAACAGAGCGCTTAGACTCTGTGTCCTCTGTGGTCATTCCTTTGTTTTTGCGTTTCGCAAAGCCCGTACTAGTTCCGGTAGACGCGGCAAGATTGCGGAATATTTCAGCCAGGCCTTGTGATCGACAGCGGGCGCGCCGCTGACCAATGCTCCAGCGGCGATGTCGTTGGCGACGCCGCTCTGCGGCGTGACGATGGCGTTGTCTCCTACCTTGCAGTGACCGACTACTCCGACTTGTCCGGTGAGGATCACACGCTTGCCGATCTCAGTTGATCCTGCGATGCCAACCTGCGCACAGAGCAGTGCGTCTTCACCGACCCGCGCGCCGTGTCCGACTTGCACGAGGTTGTCAACTTTAACGCCGCGTCCGATGCGGGTTTCGCCGACGCTGGCGCGATCGATGCACGAGTTCGCTTGCACTTCGACATCGTCTTCGATCACAACCGGCGCAGGCTGCGGGATCTTGTACCAGTGTCCTTCGGAGGTGCGGGCGAATCCGAACCCGTCACTGCCAATCACCACGCCGTTGTGCAGCAGTACGTTGTTGCCGATATGGCAGTTCTCGCGCACGATCGCGTGCGAGTGCGCGAAGAAGTTGTTGCCGATCTTCGCTCCGCGATAGATCACGACATGCGCGAGCAGCACCGCGTTCGCACCGATCTGGACGTCTTCCTCGACGACAACGTAGGGACCAATGTGCGCTCCTGGACCAATGCGGGCGCTGACGTGCACGACTGCTGTGGGATGAACTCCGGTGGAGTATTTGCGCGGCTGGTGGAAGAGTTCGAGGGCGTGGGCGAAGCTCAGGTATGCGTCCTTGGAGCGGAGCATTGCGGTGGGAATGGCAGGGAAGTCTTCGCCAACGATGACAGCGGCAGCGCGCGTGGTACGCGCGGCGGAAGCGTATTTCGGGTTGGAGACGAAGGTGAGTTCTCCGGGACCAGCTTGTTCGATGCCGTTGAGTCCAGTGATTTCGGTATTGGGAGATCCGTTTTCCAGGCGCAGGTCGAGAGCCGAAGCAATTTCCGAGAGTTTCATTGATTTAGGTGATTGCGGATAAATCGTACACCAGCGGGGGAGTGGAGTCTGTGCGCCGGAAGTCAAAACCATTTCACCGTCGAGGACGCGGAGAACGGCCGCAGAGTGCGCTGAGGCATAAGAAATCTTCGGTGAGATTTTCGGAGGAGACGGTTTTCCCGATTTGGGACGGTGTGTACTGTTTGGTAATTACCCTCCCCCTCCCCCTGGTCTATTGGAATCATGGAGTTAGGGGAAAATCGGCAAGTAATCTATGGGGCTCAATGATTTGCGGGCAAAATCTTGGTTTCAAAGAACTTAGTACTGTCGGGTTGCGATTCGGTTCCCGATTTGGGAGGGAAGTCCGCTCAGCGCACTATCACGCCCTCGACGATGATGATGCGACGAGGCTGTGGAAGGCAAGGTCAGATGTCACAACGGCGGCTGTGCGAATCTTCGTTCTGGGCTATGAACGTGGCCCCTGTTGGCTGCGGTTCACTGCACCACTAAAGTAAGCGTAGTCGTATGGGTCAATGTACCGGCTGCCGCGGTGACCGTAACCGTGTACGTTCCAGCGGGCGTCCCGGTCGAAGCCGATTGGGAACTTCCACTTGAACTGCCTCCACATCCGCTCAAGGCGAGAAGCAGGGCAGATGCACCCAAGAGGCGAACCCGGCGTGGCGACGCCCAGCAGAATGTCATCGCGCACAGTAGCAATGCTGCAATCGAGGACAGATAGAATCCTGACCAGCCTGATGGTGACGGATCGATCGTACTTTTTTGAACTGCCGCGGCATGCGCTTGTGTGGTTACCGACAGCGTTCCAATCCCCGTTCCGTTCGTGAGTGGGTAGGAGGCAGGAGTTACTGAGCACGAGGCACCCCGTGCTGGTACCGCGCACGACACGTTTACCGTCGACGAAAACCCAAAAAACGGTGTTATCACAATATCGTTGATATATGAAGCGGTGCTCCCGGCTGTTACGGTCTGGGAGGTGATTCCCTGGTTCGCGACAGTGAAGTCCGCCGTCAAGTTCAAAGTCACCGGTGTTGAGGTTGACGAAATGTAGTTGCCGTCGCCTGGATAACTGGCCGTCAAGGTGTACTGTCCCGGTGCCAACCCAGTGCCGTCGAGCGTCGCGGTCGCTTGGGTTGTGCCGTTGGAAGTCGTTCCAGGAGTTAACAAGTTGGTTCCCAGAACTGTTGCGCCAGAACTGAACGTAACGACTCCCGTGGCGGGAGAACCGACACCGGAAGCGCTAACCGTTGCAGTGAGCATCAAGGATTGTGCGGTTCGTTGGGCTGCGAGCGCTGTGGAAGTGGGGAGCTGGGTGATCGTGAAATTGATTGGCGTAAGATCAGCGCTCGAGTTGAAACTGTTATCTCCATAGTATCCAGCAGTGATGGAATGTGTCCCCGCCGCGATCTGGTTAAGGACGGGGCTAAGAGCAGTGCCTTTCGAGTCGAGGAAAGCACTTGAGCCGAAACCATTCGTATCCCAGAAGTTCACATATGCGGTAGGCGTGCCGTAACCGGATTGCCAGGCGACATGGGCTTGATAGTAAACGGGAGTTCCATAGGGTCCGCTGGCAAATGGAACAAGATTACCGTTTGCATTCGTGGTCAAAATAGAGAATGTCGTAGTCGTGTTCTCCGGCTGAATCGTTACCTGCACCCCTGGACTGGAATCACTAGCGGCGTAGGTTCCATCTCCGGCATAGTGCGCGTTGACCTGATAGGTTCCTCCCGGCAGCAGGTGAGTTATGCCGGAATAAGCGCCCTGGGCGTTTAAGCTGAAAAAATCAACCGCGTTGTCACCCACCAGATTTCCATGTGAGTATCCGGTCTGAGTCAACCAGATCATCCCCGTGGGTATCCCCGTGCCACTGTTCGGTGTCACGGTTCCAGTCACGTTCAACGGATCGCCATGGACGGCGGTGGCTGGACTAATGGAAAAAGCTGTCGTTGTGGGGCTGAAGGAGACTGTATTCCACTGATTGATCAAATTCGTAACGTTTACGGACCCAAGTCCGGTTGCTAAGTCGTAGCCCTTACCGGACTGATAAGTTGCGTTCCCGGTGCCGTAGTTTGTTTCCCCGGGCACTGCATTGTTGCCAACCGTCACATCGTTGAAAACGCATGAACTCGCGGGCAAAGTGCTACTTGATGCATTGCATTGCGCAAGATTCTCTGCGGCAGCCAATCGATACAGAACGTAGTTGGGCTGCCCGAGCCGAGTTAAGGTTTTGCTTGCAACAAGCGACATAATCCCAGCAAATGCAGGAGCAGACGCGGACGTTCCGCCTATACCGTAGAAGCTGATGTATCCCTGTGTATTTGGAACACAGGATCCACGAAGGCAAATCAGGTACGGATCATGTGCCGCAGCCGTCAAAGAGACATCTGGTATGTCACGAGCCCCATCGGAAGGAATGCCGGTCACCCCTGTCTGCCAGGAAGGCTTAGAAAAGAACACACTCTTACCACCACCACCTGCCCAGATATTCGGTGCAGCGCAAGCTTGGCAGCTATCGTTCCATACGTCTTCAGGGATATAGGAAATTGCAGATTCTTGGGTTGCGGTGTCGTTGGTAGTTTTCCAATATGTGGCGTTCTGGCCGTTCTCGTTGAAAACCGTACCTCCGACGGCGACGTTGTACGGCGTCGAGGCGAGCAGATTCACGGAAAGCCCGCGAATCGCTATCTTTTCTGAATTCGGATCGTCGCACCCCGCCGACCCCGAGTCTCCCGCCGCCACCACGTAAGTGATTCCCTGGGCGGCAGCCTGCTGAGCCAGACTCTCGACCCCCGTTGCCTCTGCGCTGGTATAGTTTGCCTCGCAATTGCCAAAGCTCTCACTCATTACATCCGTGATGTTGTTGTCGACGATATAGGCCTCCGATAGGTCCACACCGTCGGTCGTTGCCGTGGATTGCGAGACTACCAAAGTTACGGAATTAGACGGAGCCACCGCTCCTGCCCATGTGGTATCGAGAACAGCTTCGGCTTCCTCGCCCCCACCCAGATCTCCGGGGTCGGGTCCATTCACAACGACGTTTGGTGACAGTGCCTGGTCATACATCCAATAGTGAAAATACGTCACATCCTGAACGTTGATATTCGAGCGCCCCACGATGGCAATCTGAGATAAGCCAGAACCAAGCGGATTGAAGTTATAAATCGTGTAGTAGTCCGCCGGCGCGAGAGCATGGCCGTTGCTCGATGTAAACAGCGGGTGAAGTTGCGGCAATGCTCTTGCTGTGAATTGTCGTGCCGTCAGATGTACTTGGGGCTTCTTGTAAAAGCTGTGGAGCGTGAAGATCCCTGCGACCGCAGGTGCGAGTGCCGCTGGGATCTGCGGGTCGGTGGAATTGGCCCAATGCGTTTCGCCGTTCACCAAGTAGCTATGGATTGTGGTGTGGAAGGCTTCCCGTACCTGCGCAGCTGTGCCTGAAAATTCCAGAACCGTGCGGCCTTTGGTTGAACCTACTTCGAAGCCGTGCGACTGCAGCCATGAAGTGATCGTCTGCATGTCCGTATCGGTCGGGCCGAATTGCTGGCCGAATTTTTCGGGCGTCAGCCACTTGTGATAGTTGGACGAGTTCTTGTCCTGCTGGTCATCGAGGAGTTTTCGCAGGGCGGCTTCTTGGGCGTCACTGCGCTTCAGGACCAATAGCATTCTCTTTGTCGGAAGGGTGCCGTCCGCGGTGCCGAGGTCGAATTCGGGGCGTGCCAGCCGATGTGTATTGCCTTTGAGAGGGGTCAGGTGGGATTCATCAAGCACTTCAGTGATTAGCGGTTTTGGCTCGGTAGAGATTTGTGGGCTGTCCTGGGACTGCGCTCCGGCGGTTGCTCCGGCTAATAGGACAAAGATGAGACACAAGGATTTTCTTGAGGATACGAACAAAGCCCGCATGAACACACCTCAACTGGGACGATGGGGCGGGGATATCAAGCGGACAGGAGGAAGGTGTGGGACGTCTGCTCGACCCTTGAGGCCCTGAAGCTACACGCAAAAACGGTACATGAATGCCTGCGTGTTTTCAAATGATTTGTGTATTCCGCTATCTCTGAGATACCCGGACGATGGAAACAAATCTTGCGTGGGCTCAGGCTTGACTTGAGTCGTCCACTTTCACGATTCGTGTTTAGACTTCGGTTTGACTTGGGTTCGGCGGTTGCACGCCTCGCTACGCTTCTGCGGGGCAGAGGCAATGCGTCCGCCCTACACGGACGCTTTGGTTTGCAGACCTCTCAGGTTCGCGGATTGAAGTGTCGGATGGCATACTAGCCGGACTCCAAACAACTGAAAGGAAGTCCATGAAGTCAAGAATCTCAGTGTATTTGTCGGTCATGATCGTGTCTGCGGCGTCGAGCGTGGCGGCGCAGTCGTATACCATTACGGACCTTGGCGTCTTAAAAGGAGATAACGAGAGCAGTGGATTCTTCATTAACAATCTAGGTGAGGTTGTGGGTTGTTCCGATACCCAGACGTCGTACGAGTATCCGTGCACTGGCACCGTGTCAGGGCAGCACGCGTTTACTTGGAGCGCCGGCAAAGGGATGAAAGATCTGGGAACGCTTTCGGGCGCGACCGTGAGCGGGGCTGTCAGCGTGAATGACACAGGAACGGTGGTCGGATACTCCAACGTAAAAGGGAAACCCTCGGACAATTTCGTGGCAGTGCAATGGGGACCGGGGGGAGCGATCACGAATCTGGGAACTCTGTCGGGAGGGGCGTCGAGTGCGGCGTTTCAGATTAACTCAGCTGGAGAAGTATCGGGCGATTCGTTTCTCAGCAATGGAAAAGTAAACGCCACAAGTTGGACGAACAAGCTGATCAAGAATCTGGGCGCGCTGCCGGGATCGATTTTCACGGCGGGACTAGCGGTTAATGATCTGGGCTCCATCGTGGGCGAGTCGGTGTTCAGCTATGGTCCTCCCTTCAAATCGCATGCGTTTTTGTGGAATGGATCCACGATGAAAGATCTAGGAACTCTGTCTGGAGGTACAACCAGCATGGCGAACGCGATCAACCTCACAGGAATTGTCGTTGGGCAGTCGGACGGCTCCAGTACCGGCGGTTTGTGGCACGCGGTGCAGTGGGGAACCGGGGGCGGAATCAGGGATCTGGGCGTCTTAAAGGGCGGAACGTACAGCGTTGCGTTCGGAGTGAATGATCTCGATGTCGTGGTGGGCTACGGAAATATTTCGACGAATGCTCCGCACGCCATGATCTGGACGGCGGGTTCGGGTATGAAGGACCTGAATTCGGAGATTCCGTCGGGTACGGGCTGGACGCTGATCAACGCGAACGCGATTAATAACGTCGGACAAATCACAGGGTATGGCAGCAAGAATGGGCATAATCACGCGTTTGTGCTGACGCCGAAGAATTAGCGAGAAATCCCTCACGCGGCAGTAGTTTTAGGGTAGGGATGCTTCGACTCCGCCGGAGTTCCGCTTCGCTGCACTCCGGCTGCACTCAGCATGACACTGTTCTGCGTGGCACAAAACGCGGGCACACTATTTCCTAAACCGTTCTGAAGGCGACATTCGTTCAGGATTACTCGCGACACGCTGAAGCGATGCCCTGATATGAAGCCGAACTCAACGGCAATCTGGAACGGTCTTCGAAGATTTACTTCCCAGATTCATTCTTCGAACATCGGGACTTGACGTTGATCTTGGGCGAGGCGGCGCTGGCGGCGAGTTGCGCCGATGACGGCGATGACGGTGAGCGACTCGAGTGCGGTGCGTGGAACAAAAATGCGCTGCGTATTGGATCGCTGGTCGGGAGGGTTGATGAGGTATCCCTCGGGCATGGTTTGAAGGAGGTCGGCGGGCATGAGTCCTTCGAGGACCTCGCTGTCTTTGAACCGGAGTCGGACCCAGAGGCCTTCGGCACGGGGACGAGTAGTGAATGTCTTGCGCGTGAGGGATTCGGCCTCGCCGAACTCGCGGACGAAATAGACTCCCTTGATCTCGCGCAGGTCGATGAGGATCACCGTGCCGGAGGTATTAAGCACTTCGACTTTGCCTTCGTTGACGAACTGGGTTGGGGAGACGTATCCCGAGACGGAGTCGCGGTCCATCTTGCGGACGATGACTTTTTTGTGCGTCGAAGGCATTTAAGCGCGGGCTGTGGGCTTCGGGCTTTCGTCTTCCGCTAAAACCGACCTCAGGCCCTGGATCTCCGAGTTGTTTGCAGTCACTTCCCGGATCCCGAAGCCTGACGCCTGCATTCCGATTCTCGCATTTTTGGCGCACATTTCGCCCGGAATCCCTCTTGGCAGTAGCCAAAATATAAACGTTGTGTTATTTTCTTGAACTTGCCACGGAGATTTTATTCCGTATAAGTACTTGGGATTAAGCCACTTGCGTCTTGGTGGCAGAAGGTGTGGCATGTTGGTGTCGCCGTACCTGTGGAAATCCTGTGGAAAGTTCGGCAAATCGAGCCCTCCCCAGCCGCGATTCGCGCATCGAATTGCGTTTGGGCGAGGGTCTGACAGCCGATTGAAAGCGAATGGCTGATTACATTTACACGATGGAAATCCGGCTGACGCCGGACCAGTTGAAGGGCGTCGGCCTTGTGCAAGACGTGGCCCGCGCGGCGGGCATGAATTTATATCTGACCGGCGGTGCCATCCGGGACATCATCAGCGGATTCTCCATCCGCGACCTCGACTTCACCGTTCAGGGCAATCCCCTCAAGCTGCAAAAAGACTTTGAGAAGGCCGGGGCACGGATCACGGCGGTTGAAGAGGACATCCGCACGATTTTTCTGGTTTTGCCGGGCAATGCGCGCGCGGAAGTCAGCATGGCGCGCACCGAGAGGTTCGAGAAGACGGGCAAGCCTCCAATCGTGATGCCGGCGACGATTCACGAAGACCTGCGGCGGCGCGACTTCACGGTGAACGCGATGGCGCTGTCGCTGAATGAGGGATCGCGCGGCCTGCTGCTTGATCCGTTCAACGGCGTTGCAGACTTGGAAGCGAAGCTGATCCGCATCCTGCATAACTATTCGTTCCTGGAAGACCCTTCGCGGCTGATTCGCGCGATCCGGTTTGCGGCGCGCTTCCACTGGCCGCTTGAAGAGCGGACGCAGGCGCGGTACGACGCGGCGAAAGAAGGGAAGTACATCGATCACATTCTGCGTTCGTCGATCGGGCATGAGATCGCGGCTCTGGCGCATGAGGATGATCCGCTGAATGTGGTCAAGATGCTGGAGAAGGAAGGCTGGCTGGAGATCCTGCATCCGCACTGGACGTCGGCAAAGGTTGATACGAATGGCATCACCGCGCTGATGAAGACGCGGCAGCAGATGGTCGATCTTGGGTATCTGCCGGATGCTGGGCCTGCTGTGATGTATTTCCTGACGTCACACTTTTCCGATAAAGATGTCGCGGACATTCAAAAGATGATTCCGCGGAAGGATCTGGTGGAGGCGTGGCGAGACATTGAAGATCATGCGAAGGAACTGGCCAAGCGGCTGATGGGGAAAGAAGCGGCGACGCCTTCGCGGACGTGGCAACTGTTGTCGTCGGCGCGTCCGGAGATGGTTCTCTTCCTGGCGGTCACAGCGAAGCAGCAATCGGTCGATCAGAAGATCAAGAACTATTTGACGAAGTGGCGGCAGGTGCAGCAGAGCCTACCGATTCCGGAAATGACGGAACTGCTGATCACGCCGCAACTGCCGGAATACCCAAAGCTTGCCAACGATGTTTTTCTACTGCTGCTCGATGGCAAGATGCGCTCGCGTACAGAGCGCCTGAAATATCTGAAGCCGTTTGCGCCGCCCCCACCGCCTCCGCCGCCAGCGCCGAGACGTGGACGGCAACCGAAGGCAGCAGCCCAGGCGGCCGCGGCGGCCAATCCGGCGGGTGCTCAGCCCGGGAAGCCGGGACCAAAAGGGAAGAAGGGCAAGGCTGCAGCTGTTCCGGCTGCTCCGGCGATGCCTGCTCCTGCGGCGAAGGCCGATCCTAAGGCGAAGGTTGCGGAAAAGGCTAAGCCTGAGGCCAAACCACCGAAGGCTGCGGCACAGCCCGGGCACAAACCAGGGAAAAAGGTCGCGGCGAAGAGCCCAAAGAAGAAAAAAAAGTAGAGCAGCCGTTTTGACGTCCGGAGGTATCTACAGGTATTGCCGGCCACTAGTCGTTAGTTAGCAGTGCATGCAATTTCTGTCGCTCCTCTCCCCGGGGACTGACAACACTTTTTTGCGGACGTCCTTTCGCCGCTTGCGGCCTGCGAACGGCGAATTCTAAACTACAACTTCCCCTCGAGAGGTGTCACCGCTCAATGCGCAGATGGGACTTCCACCTACTGGGAGAAGGTGGATATCTGCGGCTACCAGACTTCTGATTGCTGGTATGATCTGGCGAAACTGCTGCATTGGGGCGCGGTTGAAGTCACGTCTAACTTTCAACTGGGGGAATTCCATTGAAAAAACTTGGGAAGATTCTGTTTTATTCCGTCGCGGTACTCTGCCTGTTACTTGCGGTTGCAATCACTTTCACGATTGGATGGCGTCCGTTTATTGGGCCGAAGGTGCGCGCAACGACCGGGCGTCAGTTCGAGCGCACGCCCGAGCGGCTTGCGCGCGGGAAGTATCTGGTGCAGGGAGTGCTCAGTTGTGAAGTCTGCCACACGCCTTCAGACTGGAGCCAGCATGGCGCTCCACAAGTGCTCGGGATGGAGTTGTCGGGCCAGACTCTGACTCTCGCGGGATTTCCGGGAACAGCGGTGGCGCCGAACATCACACCTGATCCAGAGACGGGCGCGGGCAACTGGACCGATGATCAGATCGCACGCGCGATCCGAGAGGGTATCAAACACGACGGTACCACTATCTTTCCGTTAATGCCTTACTTCGAGTACAAGAAACTCTCTGACGAGGACCTGGCATCAGTGGTGGTGTACTTACGATCGGTGCCTCCGGTGCGTCGCTCACAACCGCGATCGAAGATTAATTTCCCGGTGAACTTATTGGTGCAGGGCGTACCCGAGCCGGTGAGCGCGCCTGTGCCGGTGCCAGCTGCGGAGCCTCTGGCGCGCGGGAAATACCTGGTCTCCGTTGGCTGTGGCTGCCACAATGCGGTCGACAAGTTGCCCTATGGCGGCGGAGAAGTGTTGGGAGGCCCGTGGGGATCGGCGACCAGCGCGAACATCACGCCCGATGCCTCGGGCATCAGTTACTACAACGAGGCCACGTTTATCGCGGCGCTGCGAACGGGATACGTGGGTGCCCGACAATTGAATCCAATCATGCCGTTCGGAGAATTCAAGAACCTGACGGATGACGATTTGAAAGCCATCTTCACGTACTTGAAGACGCTTCAGGCGGTCAAGCACCGTGTCGACAATACGCTGCCTGCGACCTACTGCAAACTGTGCAAACATCAGCATGGAGCGGGGGATCAGAATTAGAGCTTCGGGCTTCAGCAAGACCTGGTCTGGATCTCGGACCTCGAATGTGACTCCTACAGCTTTTGCAGAGGTCCTGATTCTGAACCCGAAGCCTGACGCCTGAAGCCCGGAGCCGAAGTTGGCTTATAATGTTGTTGTATGCGTCGCCTTACTCCCATCGCGACGTTTGTGCTGGTACTGTCGGTTTCGTTGTGGGCACAGCGCGGTGGCGGCGGCCACGCCGGGTTTGGTGGCGGTCATGCGGGATTCGGCGGCGGTCATGCTGGGTTCGGAGGCGGACATGTCGGTGGATTCGGCGGTCATGTAGGCGGCGGTTCCTTTGGTGGCAGCCATTTTTCTGGTGGGCCTCGTGGAATGTCCGGCTTCCGCGGTAATAATTTCGCCCATTCCAATCACTTCGGTTCTCGCGGTCCTTTCCTGCACAACGGTTTTCACCACGAGCGTTTCCGCACCTTCGGATTCCGCAACAACTGCTTCGGGTGGAGATGTGGCTGGGGTTGGTCTCCATGGTGGGGATCGGCTTACTACGACCCTTGGTGGTCGTGGTATCAGGACGACCAGAAGTTCGATAACGACTACTACCGGCAGTACGAGATCGCGAACGAGATGAATCGGCAGAGCCTGGAGCAGCAGCGCATGTGGCGACAAGAAGAGGCCGATCACGATCAGGATGCATATGCGCCACGGCGGCCCAACGCGGATCCGGTGCCGAACGTGCAAGCGCAGGACGATTCAGACGATCCAATTGATCCGCCGACGGTGCTGGTGTTCCGCAGCGGGCGCAGGGAAGAGACCCAGAATTATGCGATCGTCGGAGAGATGTTGTGGAGTTTCAGTTCGCAGCGCACCGAGAAAATCGCGCTTGCCAGTCTGGATTTGTTGGCCACGGAGAAAGCCAACGCAGATCGCGGCGTGGATTTCCACCTTCCCGATGCGAATTTCATCCCAGACGAGCAGCAGTAGACCTCACGTTTCACGGTTTTAGGAAAAATTCTTGTGCCGCTTGTACTCGTCAAACGTCGCAAGGAACCGGTCAATATCCTTCTTCTGCAGATAGTAGGGCGTTGACAGCCGCAGCTTGTGTGGATCCCCGCCGCGAATCCGGATCTTGTGGGTCTTCCACAGCCAATTCTCCAGGTCCATGCGCGGGACGGGCGGGACGTTGACGCTGGCGATGGCGCAGCGCAGTGCCGGGTCCGGAGAAGTCCACGATTCGGCTCCACGTTTTACCATCGCCGCCAGGATGTAGTCGGCGAGTTGCCGATGCCGCCGCTCAATCCGCTCCATCCCAATGTCGCTGGCTAGCTTGATCGACGCTCGCAAGCCCCACAGCGCCGGCACATTGGAACTGCCGATTCGCTGGAAGCGTTCGGCGCGAATCTTCGGATCATCCCAACCTTCGGTGGCAATCGTGTTCCATAACCGGTCGATCACCTCATCGCGCAAGTACAGGAATCCGGAACCTTTCGGCGCCATTAGCCATTTATGCGGGCTCGAAGAATACATGTCGCAGCCGAGTTCGTGAACATTCAGGCGCATCATTCCGGTAACGTGAGCTCCATCGACGGCTGAGAGAATTCCCTTGGAACGCGCCAACGCCGCCAGTTCCTTCGCTGGAAGCACCACTCCAGAGAATGTTGTGATGTGGCTGAAGAACAGGACTCGCGTCCGGGGAGTGATGGCGTCATTAAACAGGTTCAGAACCTGCGCGCCATCCTTGACGGGGCGGGGAAGTGTGACCTTTTTGACGACGATCCCATAGCGTTTTGCCTTTAGGTTCCAGGGATGTTCGCCGCCTGGGTGTTCCTGGTCGGTCATCAAGACTTCATCGCCTGCCTGCATTTCGATGCCATTGGCGATGTAACTGTTCGCCTCGGTTGCATTGCGCAGCAGGGCGATTTCGTCGCGTTTGCATCCGACAAATTCCGCGAGGGGATCGCGAAATTCATTCCAGGCGGCATACCCCCAGATGGGGTAGTCTTCCGGGTCCTGCGGGTCCATTCGTTCGGTTGTGTTGTATCCGTCAAAGACGGCGCGCAGAACGGGCGCCGGGCTCGATCCGACCGTGCCGTTATTGAGATAGACTTCGTCGGCAGGAATCAGAAATTGCTTGCGCATCTCCGCCCAATAAGCGTCTTCATTCGAATCGAGCAGACCACGATCGGGTAGCGGTGGGGCTTTCTCTATCTGTGCGAGCAAACTGCCACGCAAGGCGAGCGAGGCGGCAACGCCACTGACAGCGGATGAAAGAAAGCTACGGCGATCGAGCATCAGCGGCTCCGAGGTCGCAAGGAGCGACGCGTTATCGTACGACCTCTGCCCCGACGGAGCAAATCGACTCGCGAATTCAAATGCGAACCGGAGAGTCTCCGGTCCGCAAGACGCTAGGTTACCGGCATTTTAGTTCACAGTGAACGCCGTTGCGCTGCTGGCGCTGCCACCGGGGGTGGTCACAGAGATCTTCCCGGAAGTGGCGCCTGCTGGGACCGTTGCCGTCACCTGCGTGTCGGAATTCACGATAATCGATGTTGCTCTAACGGTCGCGAATTTCACAATCGTGGTCTGGGACAAGCCCGAGCCCGTGATCCTCACGACAGTTCCTACCGGCCCGCTGGTCGGCGAGAAGCTGGAGATGACTGGTTTCACCTTGAACGGCTGGTTGCTGGTCAATGTGGTGGAGCCAGTCGTCACAGTCACGTTTCCAGTCCTGGCGCCCGGCGGCACGGTCGCCGTGATGAACGTTGTGCCCGAAAGCGAGATAGTCGTCGCCCGTACGCCGGCGAACTTGACCACGGAAGCAGTACTGAATCCCTGCCCAAGGATGCCGATCTTCACGCCAACTCGGGCGGTTGCGGGTAGCAGCCGGCAGAAAGGAGGTTCGGCAAAGGAGAAACCGTAGATCGTGCCAAAGTCCGCGCCTCCGCCGTACTCAGTGTCGGCAAAGTAGCCGCCATTGGTGTGCTGAACAATAGCCGAGATCGGTCGATAAAACACCGACGGATTTGTGCCGAAATCCCAGGAAAAAAGATTCCCGCTGGAGTCCATCGAAAAGACAGTGCCCTGATCGGTTGCGCCGCCGAATTCCGACACCCCATAGAAGTAGCCGTCCGTGCCTTGGGTCAGCGCAACGTACACGCCATCCGCCTCCAGCTGGGTGAAACTGTGAACCAACGTGAAGACTCCGTTCGGAGCGATTCGGTAGACTCCGCCCATGTTGTTCGAGGCGCCCTGAAGGGTAGTGCCGTAGAGGCTTCCATCCTTTGCCTGCAGCAGTCCGGCCGAAGGATAGGCGCCGTCGGTTGTGGCGAAGTTGCGCAGTACGGTCACGCTGCCGGAGGGTGTGATCCGGAGAACCGTGCCTACGAAGTTGGTGCCGCCTTGCACGGAGGTGATGTAGAAATTTCCGTCGCTGGCCTGGATCAATGGTGCCGAGATGGCAGACGCCTCGGCAGTGGTGAATACATGCAAAACGGTGACGACCCCGCTGGGACTCATTCTGAAGAACGCTCCCGAGCCGTTGGTTGCGCCGAGTTCAGTGGTGCCGTAAAAATTTCCGTCCACCCCTTGGATAATGCCTGTACAGTGAAAGCCCTCCACTCCGTTTAACGAGAAGTCATGCAGGTCGGTGAAAACGCCAGCGGGAGTGATCTTGTAGATGTCACCCGGAGTGACATTCCCCTGGCTGTCCGCGACCCCATAGCAGGTTCCATACAAATTTCCGTCATTCGCCAGAATTACACCGTTGTAGCAGCTGAACGGACCATTGTCGAAAAGGAAGTTGTGCACGACAGTCAAGACTCCATCGGGAGTTACTTTGAAAATCGTGCCGTAATTGGCACTGCCGCCTTGCGGCGTAGTTCCATAAAGATTGCCGTCGGTGCCCTGTGTCATCGTGCTGGAGGGCAGAGCCCAGGCGGGGTCACCCGGGTTCGTCCCGAAGGCGTAAACCTGCGCAGGAAGCGGCAGTTGAAGGATGGGAGCGAGAGCCTCCTGAGCTGCGCTTGGGTGCGTAAGCACGATCAAGCAGAGCGCTGTGGTCAGCATCACGACAAGAACGCAGCATTTCCGGGTGGAATTCAGACTCATAAAGCCTCCGCAGCTCCCGCACGGGCGAGCGTCGTCATCAGCCAAAATGGGTTTGGGATTCTGGGAAAGATTGAATCCGGCGGATTGCTCCGCCTAGGGGGTGGGGAGGAAAGTATCACAACCAAGGCCATTTGGCCACACTAAATAAGGCACGGTTTAGCGATCGAGGGGCGCATTTCCCGAATCGTATCCAGCTCCGGATAACCCGAATTGCCCCTCGCCGCGTCTAAAAGAGTGACTTCTCGATTAAGGGCTTGGTGTCCCTGGACCGGGCGTATAATCAGGATCAAGGAGTATCCCTATGAAGCTCAGATGGCTGGCAACCACCGTTGCAGTGGCCGCGTTCGGCGCATCGCCGTGGATCGTTGCGCAGACAGCCCCGGGGCAAGTTCCGGGACAGAATCCTCAGAGCCCGACCACGCAAACCCCGCAGCAAACACCCCAGCAAGCGCCACCAAGCCAGGTTCCAACCTCTGATCCGGATGCTGGTCAGCCGAAGGCTGCCGATATCCAGAATGCTCCTAAAAAGGCTCCTGCGGCCCTGCCCACCCAAGATGACAGCCAGATTAAACACAATGGAGGCAAGACCGACGTAGATGCCGTCGGCAATCGCAACGTGGGATGCGGCCGCGGCGTGGGCAACTGGTATAGCGTCGAGAAACAGGTGGCGATGGGCCGGCAGTTCGCCCAGCAGGTCGAAGCTCAGGTAAAGCTGATTAACGATCCGGTGATTACGGAATACATCAACCGCGTCGGACAGAACCTGGTTCGCAACTCTGATGCGCAGGTTCCGTTCACCATCAAGGTCATCGATTCCGACGTGGTCAACGCTATGGCGTTGCCCGGCGGGTTCTTCTATGTCAACTCGGGATTGATCCTTGCGGCAGATGAGGAAGCTGAAGTAGCGGGCGTGATGGCGCACGAGATTGCCCACGTGGCTGCTTGCCATGCTGCCCGTGAGCAGACGCGGGCGTCGCTAATTCAAATGGCCTCGATTCCATTCATCTTCGTCGGTGGGGGGATCGGGTATGCCGGGTACGAAGCTGCCGGCTTGGGCGGGATGTTCGGTATTTTGAAGTTCTCGCGCGGATTTGAAGCCGAAGCTGATTACCTCGGCATCGAGTACATGTACCGCGCCGGCTATGACCCCTCGGCTTTCGTTTCCTTCTTTGAAAAGGTTCAGGCAATGGAAAAGAAGAAGCCGGGAACGCTCGCCAAGGCCTTCGATACGCATCCACAGAATTCGGACCGCATCGAGAAATCGCAGGAAGAAATTCGCAAGATCCTTCCCGCTAAGCAACAGTATGTTGTGACGACCTCGGAATTTGACGAGGTCAAGGCACGCCTGGCTGCGATCGAGAACAAGCACAAACTGCTGGACGAGAAAGATACCAACAAGCCCAGCTTGCGGCGGACCTCGAATCAAACGGACAAGTCCGACGACGGCAAGGGCAACAGCGATGACGATCGTCCAACCCTGAAGCGGCGCGACGATTCGTCGAACTGATCGTCGAAAGATGAAAACCAAAACCGGCGGCCTGTGGCCGCCGGTTTCTTGTTTTCGGGAAAATTTTAGCGTTGGACAACAAGTCACAGGCGGGTGTGATTTTGATCACAGATTGATTTGAGGAACGGACATAGCCTCGGCTATGCTGTCTTATAGCAGGCTTCGATAAGGCGGAGCGTCTCATGCCAGAAAATACACTGACAATTACCGACAATCGCACCAACAAAACCTATACAGTACCGGTCGAAAACGGCACAATCCGTGCAATGGATTTGCGGCAAATCAAGACTGGCCCCGAAGATTTTGGCCTGATGACCTATGACCCGGCATATCTCAACACCGCGTCCTGTAAAAGCGCCATCACGTACATCGATGGCGACAAAGGGATCCTGCGCTATCGCGGATATCCGATCGAAGTGCTGGCCGAGCGTTGCACCTTCCTGGAAGTCGCGTATCTGCTGCTGAACGGCGAGTTGCCCACCGAGAAGGAACTGAGCAATTGGGTCTACGACATCACCCATCACACCATGCTGCACGAAACGACGAAGAAGTTCATGGAGGGTTTCCGCTACTCGGCGCACCCGATGTCAATGTTCGTCAGCACGATTGCTGCGTTATCGAGCGTCTATCCCGACGCCAAGAAAATTCACGATCAGGCAAATCGCTATCACCAGATCATCCGCCTGATCGGCAAAGTGCCGTCGATCGCAGCCATGTCATACCGGCACAACGTCGGGTTTCCCTATGTCTATCCCGACAACGATCTAAGCTACACCGAAAACTTCATGAACATGCTTTGGAAGATGGTCGAACCGAAGTATGTGGCGCATCCGGCGATCGCGCGCGCTCTCGACATTCTCTTCATTCTGCATGCCGATCACGAACAGAACTGCAGCACCAGCACCATGCGGCAGGTGGGCAGCTCGGAGAGTGATCCCTATCTCTCTGTGGCTTCTGCAGCCTCTGCGCTGGCCGGCGCGCTCCACGGCGGAGCCAATGAGGAAGTCCTGAAGATGCTGGACGAGATTGGAACGAAAGAAAACGTCCCCGCCTACATCAAGCGAGTGAAAGAAGGAAAAATCAAGCTGATGGGCTTTGGACACCGGATCTACAAGAATTACGATCCGAGGGCGAAAATCATTCGTTGGAGCGCCGAGCAGGTGTTCGAAGTGACTGGCCGCAACCCCAAGCTCGACATCGCTCTCGAATTGGAGCGCATCGCGCTGGAAGACGACTACTTCATCAAGCGCAAGCTTTACCCCAACGTCGACTTTTACTCGGGGATCATGTATCAGGCGATGGGCTTCCGTCCGGAGATGTTCACGGTACTGTTCGCGATTCCTCGCACCGCTGGCTGGCTGGCGCAGTGGGAAGAACTGATGAAAGATCCGGAGCAGAAGATCGCTCGTCCGCGCCAGATCTACACCGGTCCCGTAGAGCGTGAATTCGTGCCGATTGACAAGCGTGTTGCCGTGCCGATCCCGGCGGAGTACCCGACGCGGTAGTTTTCAGGATTGACAACAATGCCCCGCAGCAATGCGGGGATTTTTTTAAGAAGTGTCGGACATCTTTACTCGATGTCGTTCGTTGCGGACGATATGGCGGTACGCTACGGAATCAGATAGATTAATCAGAACCCCGAGAACGTTCGGACGTGCTCGCGGGTTTCTGCCTCCGACTCCGTGATCGAGCCTCATAGAGCCTCTGTTGACGTTTCTCCCGCTAATTCCCTTGGCGTGCTCAAGCCAGGTGTTTTTTCTCTCATGCGAAGACCGCGGCATCTGCCTCTTGCCGCAGAGTCACTCCTTGAACTCCTTACTTTGTGGCGCCGATTAGTGCCAGAAGTAAGCAAGAGAGGGGTCGGACTCACTCTCGCGGGTATCTTCCGTGGCACTTCAGTCACAAGTTAAGCGTCAGTTATGCGAAGAGGCAGTACGTGTTTACGCTAGAACCTGGCAGCGATTCCCAAAATGACGCGTATGCGACTCTGACCGACGTCGGCAAAATGAGTGCGAACAAGGTCAGCGCTGCCGCGAGCATACCAATGCTCGGAAAATCTGATATCGGCACCGCCTCCAAGCAGCCAGGTAAATCGTGTATCCGAGGACGATATCGTGCCGATGTTTACACTTGTCACTTTCGAGTAGAGATTCGATTCACCGAACTGGGCTTGGACAAATGGGTGCAGAATTGGCAGCTTGCCTGTTAGTCCGCAATTAGGCTTAAGAACCCCAGGGAAATAAATCCGGCCGCCTGCCATGTAGTCCTGCATATGATTGTTGGCGACAGTCAATCCCACATTCGTCAGCGCGAACGACCCCAGAGTGGACGTGTCCCAGACAGAGTCATAGTTGAAACCAAGCGAGATTTTGGGTGCCAGAAAGAACGATGCACCCACATTGAAACCATCCATTCCTCCATCCCCAGAGATGTGCGCGTAACCGCCACTAACCTCAAAACGGTGCCAAATGCTTTGCATCTGGGACTGCTGCGGTGCTGGAGGTGGCGCGTTCGTTTGATGTAGCGTTTGGGCGGACTGCTGCGGCTTGGGTGGAGGTGCATTGGTGTGTGCCGGCTGTTGTGGCTGCGGCTCGGTCTGCTGCGGTTGTGTTTGTGGGCTCGCCTGATCCGAAGTCTGTGATTGTGCGTAGCCCATCACAGAAAGACCAAGAAATAACACTATGTACAAAAGCTTCATCTTCCATCTCCTTTGTCCAACAAGCTAGCCCTGGTGAACCTGCCCGTAGCGTTTCACAGCATCACCTGTACAACGTCCAGGGAGCATAGTTTCTGGCTGTCAGGCTTGATTCAAGCAGTGGTGGTTGCTAACGCGAACTGTTATTTCAGGCAGACTGTCAGTTTGCGTCGGTCGTCCTGTAAGGGCTGACAGTAAATTGTCCGTTGCATTCAAAGAAAATGCGTACTTAACCTGTTATTCGATCAGGAGACTCGCAGAGGCTCACGGTTATTTCGGCAATGAGCACTCTCCGCGAGAGGATCATGAGTCGACGCGAATAATGTGATCGTATTGCCAGTGGACTGAGCGATAGGGCCGCGGTGCAATGATCTTAGGTGCCCCCAGAGTACGGTGCTCAAGCCGAAGTCAAGTTGGACATGAAGCACCCCGCCTGAAGATAGCGCGTCACGCAAGGTCGCAGACCGTACTAAACCGAGGAGAGTCGCGCATAATTCGCGGCCATGGCTGAAGTGACCACGCCAAAATCAGCAGCGCTGGATCTTCTCAACAAGTGGAGAGCTGAACGTCGCTTAATCCAAGCCAGCGTAGCCGCTGGCAAAGGGGATCTCCTCTTCAAGATGGCTTGCATGTTGGATGTCGTCAGCAACTTAAGCATTCGATTGAGCTTGCCGAAGTCCGTAGTCCCAAGGGGCGAACATACTTACTTGGACCTTCAGATCTCCAGGGCAAAATTCGAAGTCATCGCTGCGGAAGATGTGCCAGGTCCGCTTCGGTCGCCGATTGCCAGGCATGATTCTCTGCTCTACCTTCGTCTGCCCGAAGGGGTGTCTGTTGCTCTCTTAATTCTTCCTCCCGTTGAGGAACTCCCTTGATCGTTGGCAACACCGGATGTCGTGACTTGCGTCCCAACTAGGCTGCACTACTGGAAACTCCCCTGATCTGATGACTCGGGCTCAGGCACATCGCCTTCACCAGATCTTGTACCTCACTCAGGTAACTGTCGGCATCTTTCACGAAGTCCCGCCATTGCATCTGCGATGCATACGGCGTCTTGTCGACGAGGATTTTCCAGTCGGTTTCCCACTCCAGTGAAGGATCGTTGGCTTCTACATAGCCCACACCCAGGGAATGTGACCGGCAAAGACGATCCGAGAGGGAGACGATGGCCACCAAACTAGGATTGATTACCGCTGCGCTGGAGTTGTGATGGCAGAGAATTACTTCGATCAAGTCGTCGGAAAAATTCCAGAAACGGCCCAGCACTTCGCCGCTTTGGCAATGGGTGTAACCGAGCTTTTCGTACTCGACCGAACCGAGAAACTCGTGGGTCTGAAGTGCATTTTCCAGCGCCGCCTTTTCTTGTTGCGGGAACAAAACTATGTTCACGATGTATCCCAGATCGTGTAGCAATCCTGCCAGGTAGGCTTTCTCAGGATCATCGAATCCGACCGCCCGTGCGAGTTTTCTGCTGACGATCGCACACCCCAGGGAGTGCTCCCAGAACACGACTGGATCCATGCCTCTCTGAGCGCCGCTGACCTGCATCATCATCGTGGAGAAGGCGATGTCGCGAATGTGGGATATCCCCAGCGTCCGGACCGCGCCGCGAACCGAGTCCGTACGTGCCCCGCGCCCCATCAATGGAGAGTTGGCCAGACGAAGACATTGCGCCGCGATGGATTTATCGCGGCTGATCAGGTCGGCCACACGGTGCAAGTCCACCTTCTCTGGTGCCTGCGAGACTTCGCCAATGAGACTTTGCACAATCGTTGGAATGCTTGGAATCGAATTCAGCAGGTCCTGGCGCTCACTGAGCGCCTTTTGAAGAGCAGCATTCTGTGCTGCCGGTTGACTGAGATTTGCTTGCGGGTTTTCTGATTGCGTCATGGCGAGGAGTGCCCGTGCGCATAGCACGCGATTGGGCCCACCTACATTTTGCCGCTGACACGGGCGCATGGGATAACAAGAGAACAGAACTGTTACCAACGTTTTCCCATTTCGGAATCGCACTCGCCTTCGTCTCGAAATGCAATATTCGGCAACCTAGATTGATTGCCACCGAACCCAACTCAAAGCCACCCGTCAGACCTACACGTAGACCACAGCCATCATTCAACTGATGTCTGCAACTCGCGCGCATAACATGCGTGTCGCAAGACCTGGTGTTATTCGCTGCCATTGTTGTGTACGCGAGGCGGTAACAAAGAAATCAGCGAAGTCCGCAAGAATTTACAAATCCTTTTCTCGACTGATTCGTCTACCCGGAAAAGTTGTTGGCCACCGCTTGCGGTGCGATCGAGCGGCCCCTCGCAGGGAGAATTTATGCCTTGTCGCATATTCGTTGTACTTCTTGTTTTTGTTTCACTGCTTGTTTTGTCCGCCGCCGGGCAGTTCACTTCTAACGAGTCGGTGCTTGATCATGTAGTGCGAGTGCACGTCAGTTTTCAAAATGGAGGTGGGTGCGACGCTTCCACGAAGATCGAGCTTCTGCAGTCCGAGAGTTTGGCAGCCAGTGGCTTCGCCGACAAGAACTGCAATGTCGATCTGCTTGGGGTCGCTTCAGGCGCCTACCGCCTCATAGTTTCTGGCCGTGGCTTTGCAGGGATCGAGGCGGGCGAGATCACGCTCAATCGCTTTGATACCGGACCGATCGAAGTGCAGGTGCCGCGCCAGGGAATTCAAGATGAGCCCGCGTGGAACTCGGCATCAACGTCCGTGGCTGACTTGAGAATTCCGAAACGGGCTGCCAAGGAGTTCAGCAAGGCAAGCCATGCTATGGCAGCGCAAGACTGGAAATCCGCCGCTACCTCTCTCGAGCGTGCGATCGGCATCTACCCGCAGTACGCAGCCGCGTACAACAACCTAGGGGTTGTTGACGCTCGTCTCGGAGATCGGACGAAGGAAGCCAGAGACTTGCAGCGCGCGATCGCAATTGATAACCGATATGTTGACGCATACGTGAATCTGGCCCGGATGGATGTTGCAGAGAGCAAATTCTCGGACGCTGAGTTGGCACTAAAAAAGGCGAGCTCGCTAAGGTCGGAGGATGGTGTCACCCTCGTGCTGCTGACCTACGCGGAATACATGAACCACCATCCGGAAGACGCCGTGAAGGACTGCAGAAAAGTTCATGTGCTCAATAACGTTCCGCACGCATTTGCACACTGGACGGCGGCATTCGCGCTGGAGCAGCAGAATCAGATCGCCGAGGCCGGCGCCGAATTCCGTGCGTTTGTGGACGAAGAACCGACTGGAGATCGCGCGGATGCTGCGCGGAAGGAATTAGCCAATATTGCGGATTACTTATCGCAAAACAAGTAACCAGAGGCGCAAGCCGCAGGAATCCGAGCGACTTGCGCCGCAGCTACACGATCGCGTACGCGCGATACTACGTCAATCTCTCGCGCAAGCTATCGATTCATTGGCTGAAAGTCTAAGCAGCGTGTTTGGCCAGTTCCGCCAACTGCTGGCGATGGCGCTCGGGGGAAGTGATAACTTTCATCTGCTGCCAATCGTAGGCGAACTCTTTGCCGCAATCGAGACAAACGACGTATGTTCCCGTCAGCGCAGCGGCCTGGGGGCGGCGCACTGCCCGACGCACGGTCACAGGAAAGCTGTATCGAGCATGCCTGCATCCGAAAAACGCATCGAAGAGTTTTTCAATCATGACCCACCTTCCATACCTGGAGCGTGTATGTTCGAACCCTGGGAATTTGCAAAAGTGACGCCCCCTCCACGAAAAACCGTAAGCCTCGTCACTCATATACTTAGATTCACTGATTGCCAAAAGGGTTTAGGTTTTCAACAGATTTGACAAGTGGATGGCGAAGTCCGCAATCCTTTGAGGACGTGAGAGTTACAAGTGAGAACGCAATAGCTTGCATACTAACGGATTCGACCTGTTGCAGGTTTGGATACCTGTTTCAGTGGAAAAAGATGCCAGGAGAGAGCACTAAAGAATTGACAGGTCAGCTCTGTTTGGCAAGCAGAGCTGTCTGGCTCCGCGGGATCGCGGGCCGATCTTTAAGTACCAATCCGGCAGTTGCGGCTGCTTCCAACTCTGCTGCGAAGTCCTTGTCCTTGACGTGGCCGCTAGGTTCAGCCAGCAGCATCAGCGCACCCGGCCGGCATGCGTGTGCTGCCTCATGGAAGAACTTTGCCGCGTCAGGAAACTCGTGCACGATAGCGAATGCCAACGTAAAGTCCACCGTGTTTTCGATATCGCCGAGCCCCATCGTCTCGGCGGATGTAACACGCGCATCGATGCGTTCGAGCAGATCTGCCTTGGCGGCGCGCCGCTTCAGATTCGCAATCATCTTCGGCTGAAGATCGACAACAATCACGCGACCAGTCGGACCAACCAGGCGCGCGAGAGGAAGTGTGAAGAATCCCATTCCCGGCCCAGGCTCGAGCACGGTCATTCCTTCGCGAACATAAGAGCTAAGAATTTTGACGGGATCTTGGCCCAGCCACGTTCTCACGGGACTCGCGAGCAGGTATCCAATCCAGCATGGGCAAACACGATGCGCCATGACGGAATGATATCTCTGGCGGGAAGAAATAGGCGGTGATCTTGGTCACTCGGAGGGAATGCTGTTAATGCCTGACGATTTTAGGTTGCAGATCTTAGAGCGATTTAGGAATTGGTGCGTAGCATTTCCGAGTTGTCATCCTGAGGGGAGTGAATACTTCGCGCTGAGCGAAACACTCAGGACCCCGTGCACGCATGTAGTGAAGTGAACCTGGCAAGGCGTTCATATGATGCTGCGTGCGCTCCTGCTAGAAACTCCCTGAAATGCGTACCGAGGTCGAGAAACATGAGATCCTTCGACTGCGGTTGATCTTCGCGCTTACAAACGCGCAAAGATCAATCCTCGCTCAGGATGACATTGGCCGTGGTATAGGCGAAGAGTCAAAATACTGGCTAGATTGCAGATCGTCGAAACCGGAAGAATCGGAAATTTGAAAATGAAGTTCCTACACGCTCTGCGGGCCGCGCTTCTTGTGCTGCAGGCACTTCGTCATGATCGCGGAACGAAGCCGGCTGCGGAGGTCTTCAGGCAGTTCGTAGAGTTGCGAGTCGCGATAAATCTCGATGGTCTTCTTGGTGGTATCGCAAACAACATAGCAGTTGTGGCACCAGGAAAGATGATTTTCCAACTCGACTTTCGTTTTCTCGTCGAGAACGCCGTCCAGATAGCTGGTCAGCTCACTGAGGAATTCAGAACATTTCACAGGTCGCCATCTCCGCTCGCCACATCATTGTTTTTGACTTCTCCACCTTTCGAATCTTTACCCCGACCATTGCCTTGTTCGCGCCGTTGAAAGTATCGTCCCAACCGCTCGCGCAATTGAAGGCGTGCCCGCAACAGCCGAGATTTTACCGCAGGAACGCTCAATTCGAGCGCTGCCGCGGTTTCTTCAGTCGAGAGCCCTTCCACGTCTCTCAGCACGAACACCGTCCGGAAACCTGGGGGAAGGCCCTGGATGGTCTTGCTCAAGATCTCGCGTAATTCCGCTTGCGTATACTGCTGTTCCGGATTCGGACTCCAGTCCGCGATTTCGCGCGGTAGGGAATCGTCCTCCGTTTTGATGTCTTCGTCAAGCGATACGGTGCGCTCGGGCTTACGCCGGCGCAACTTCATTAGGGCTTCGTTGACCGCGATCCGGACCAGCCAAGTATAAAATTTTGACTGTTCCTGGAACTGCGCCAGGTTGCCGTACGCCTTCAGGAATGCTTCCTGCACCACATCTTCCGCATCCTCGCGGTTCTGCGTGATGTGTTGCGCAATCCGAAAAACGTTGCGGTCGTAACGCCGGACGAGCTCCTCAAAAGCTGAGTCGTCGCCCCGCTTGGCTGCCTGGACGAGCGCTAACTCTTCGCTGACAGGCCCAACTACTTTGTTTTGGATGGCTCCCATGTTTAAGACGATTCAGGATTTTGCGGCAAAATGTGATGCGCCGAGAGTAACTTCTATTCTATCCGGTGAAGGGAAATCTGGCGAATGCCGGAGGCGCCCGCCGAAAACCTGGCTGATTCCGGGCTACTACTTATACTAAACGACTCTATCGGCTCCCTGGGCCGAGCTGGGTTGGAGACATATTGGTGGTCACGGTAGTTTTGCGGGTCTCGTGTTACTTCGCTGCGGCTGCTGGAGTTCCGCATGTTCTCGCGAGCCCGAGCAATCCTGATTTCAGTCGTTGTGCTCCTCTCATTGCGGCTGACCGCCTTTGACGACCACGCTAAGGCTCCTGCTTCCGATGCAGATCTTGCGTCTGCCGATCAAGTGTTCCGGGGCGGCAAGTTCGCAGAAGCCGAAACTAGCTACCGAGCCATCCTGCAAAAAGACGCGAAGCTGATACCGGCACAAGTCGGACTGGTGCGCTCGATGTTAAAGCAGCAAAAAAATCGATGAATCACTCGACGCCGTGAACAAAGCGTTGCTTGCGGTTTGCTCGCTTACAGCAGCCGAGTATGGAGGTAGTTGCGTTTGATCTCGGCCCGCAAAGCCGTCGCTTGTGCGGAAGTGGCTTCCGAAATGACGGAACTCCGTCCCGGGGCCATTGTAAGGGTGTCAAGATGAACAATCCCGCAATCGACATCGGCACTCCTTCCTCAGGCGATTGCTATAGAATCGGAATTCGTTGTCGTGGTACCCCGGCCGAGCAGGGTACTTCGGTACCCTCCTGCGGTCGTGAAAGTACTCCTATAATCGGAAGTTAGGGCAGTGTCCGTTTGGTCACCCTACCCGGCGCGATGAGGGTTTTTGGTGGACGTGTGAGAATGGTCTTCTGAGAATGAGCAAGGGACTCCAGCAAATTGTCGAGCGAGCGGTCGCGCAAGTTCTTGATCGCCAGTTGCCTAAGCTGCAGGCCGAGTTGGTCGAGCACGTCTTGGCTGAGCTCCCCGAAGCTACGGGCGCTGAATCAGCCGGCGGTGGCGGACAGTCTTCAGACGGCCTAGTGCAAGCGGTTTCCAGCATTCACGCCGGCACTACGCAGAAGGAAATTCTCAAGGCATTGCTTGATGCTGGAACTTCCTATGGCTCGCGGGTCGCGCTCTTTGTGGTGAAGGGTGGTGCTGCCACTGGATGGCAAGCGCGCGGCTTCGGCGAAGACGAGGCGATCAAAGATTTTCCGCTCGACTTGGCGTCCGGTCTGGCTTCGCACGCCTATCAGAACCGGGTGGTGACTCCTGCCAACATCGCCGAGATGGACCGACGGTTCGTAAAGCAGTTTGGCGGGCCGGAGAATGAGCAGATTCTGATTCTGCCCCTGGTGTTGAAAGATAAAGTTGCGGCATTGCTGTACGCCGACGGCGGCTCGGAAAACCGTCTGGACGCGGCTTCTCTTGAAATTCTGGTCTTGTCGACCAGCGCGTGGCTTGAGGTGGTTGCGCTGCGCAAGCAGGCGGCTCAGCGGGAAATGGACAGTGCTCCCGCGATGGAGCGGCCTCCCGCTCCAGTTCCCGCGCCGGTGCAAACCGTCAGTTCGTTCAGCGATCCATTCGCCGGGCACGCTCCAAAGCACATTGCGAAGGGTGCACCAGAGCCCGAACCAGCTGCCGAAGTTGTGGAAGTGGCCGCGAGCGCGGCTTCGGCGAGTGCGGCCGCAGCTCCCGCGGCAGATCCTTTTGCCGGTCTGTCTGCGGAAGACGCCGACACGCATCGCAAGGCCCAGCGCTTCGCCCGTCTGCTCGTCGATGAAATCAAGCTGTACAACCAGGCGAAGGTGAACGAAGGTCGCCGCAATAAGGACCTCTACGACCGCCTGAAAGAAGACATTGAAAAAAGCCGTGCGACGTTCCAGAAGCGTTACGGCAGCACCGCCGCCGCGAGCGGCGACTACTTCCAGAAGGAAGTCGTTCGCAGTCTAGCCGAAGACGATTTGTCGGTGATGGGCGACAGTTTCAAGAAGTAAAAGTACTAGTGTCCAAAGAATTTTGATTGGGCCTGCGCATGATGGCGGTAGTTTTGCTTGCGCGGCGCCAACCTGGCATAGAAAGTCGCCGTCCGTAGGAAGTGGACTGCATCTAAAGTGACTGAGGGGATTGCCCTCAGCGAAGTTGTTCCCAGGTGCTTACGGCAAAAGGTTCTGGTGTTCGCGTCTCCGCGCGAAGAAACGCAAAAGTGGTTCAATTCGGTCTCAAGTGGTGGTGGGTACTCGTTCTGGCCGGCGCGTGCGCGCCGCTTAACAGCGCGCTCTCGATCGCCCATCCACAACAGTCTTCCAATCCGGCGGCTGCGGATTCTCCCGACAAACAAGCTCCGACCGCGCCCAAGACTCCCCCAGCAAAGACGGAGCCGGATCAGTCCGGTGCGAAAGCCGCGCCGCGCAAGTCGACTGCTGCGAAAAAATCAGCCGCCTCCCGTGCGGCTGCTGCGAAGGGAAAAAAACGGCCTATCTCGCCGCGCGTGCGGCGTATCCGGCAGGCGTTTGTAGCCTCGACCAGTCTGCGTCCGATGGCGCAACAATTGATCCAGGATCGCACTCCTGCCGCGTACGCGGGAGTTGAAGCCTACGCACGCGCTCATTCGAAAGAGGACGCAGGCGCACTCGCATGGCTTGTCATCGGATACGCACACTTTATTGATCATGATTGCGCCCAGGCTATCGAGCCTTTGAACCGCGCAAAGCCGATGGCGGGGGATCTTGGCGACTACATCACCTACTATCTCGGGACGTGTTATCTGCAAACAGGGCGGCAGGCAGAGGGCATGGCTGCGCTTGCCAACTTTGGAACGACCTATCCTGATTCACTTCTCATTCGTGACGCGAATCTGAGTTATGCGACTGCTCTGCTTGCCGACAACCGCGCCTCTGAAGCCGCGGAGCTTCTCGAGAAGAATCGGCTGCCCGCGCGTTCGGATATCGAACTCACGCTCGGCAAGGCTTATGCAGCTCTGCATGAATCCGCCAAGGCTTCTGACGCTCTCAGCAATGTCTATTACAAGATGCCGACATCTGCAGATGCCGACGCCGCGTACGCAGAGTTGAAGAAGTTATCGATCGCCTCCGAGCCGAACACGGTGCTGCGCAAGACGAGGGCGGATCTGCTGATGAAGGCTCGCCGTTACGCCGATGCCGCAGACGAATACCGTGACCTTGCCATCCACGCAACTCCAGCAGAGCGGCCCGCGGCAGAACTCGCGCTTGCTGATGCCATGCATCGTAGCGGACGCAATCGCGAAGCGAAAGCCGAACTAACGACACTCAGTGGGGCGACTCTGGATCAAAACGCGCAACGGCTCTACATCTTGGGTGAAATCGCGTGGGCCATGGACGAGAATGACGCCTTCTACCACACGGTCGATCAGCTTCGCGAAACCGCACCGACCAGTTCGTGGTTCGAATCCGCCTTGCTGTCAGTGGCCAATCTCCACCTTGTTCACCACGAATACGATCAGGCCCTTGATGCCTATCGCGAACTGCAGCAGCGCTTTCCGAACGGGGCCAAGGCTTCCTATGCCCATTGGAAGGCCGCCTGGCTGACCCTTCGCCAAGGTCGCAACGACGAGGCGAAGAAGCTTTTCGAGGAGCAGATCGCCGCCTATCCGAACGGCAACGAAACGTCGGCGGCTTTATATTGGCGCGCCCGGTTGGCCGAAGAAGACAACCAGCCCGCAATGGCGCGGGCTTTCTACCAGAAACTGTCCGATCGCTACCGTAACTACTACTACGCTGAATTAGGCCGCCAGCGAATGAAGAAGCTGCCGGAGGCTCCCGATCCTCCGGGACAGTTCACGATTCTCGATCACATTCCGCCGCTGGAACACGGAGAAAAGATCACCCTGGCGGAGCCTCCGCCCGACGATCTTCACTACCAGAAGGCGAAACTTCTCGGCAACGGCGGCCTGATTGATCTGGCTGTCCGAGAAATTGACAAAGCTGTCACTGACGATGAAGACAAGAGTTGGGCTCCGGCGGAAACTGCGCAGCTTTATATCGACACCGGACACTACGACCGCGCGATCGAAGTCATGAAGCACTCGGTGCCAAGTTATTTCGCCGTCGATATCCCGACCTTGCCGCGAGAGTATTGGGATGCGCTCTTTCCACGACCGTATTGGTCAGACTTGAAGCGATTCTCCGTGGCCAACGGCCTTGATCCCTATCTCGTGGCCTCGCTCATTCGCCAGGAATCGGAGTTCAACCCCGTTGCAGTGTCCCGTGCCAATGCGGTTGGTCTGATGCAGTTGCTCCCTAAGACGGGCAAGGTCGTTGCGCGTGAGGTTGCGCTCCGGCGCTACAACCCCAGCCAGCTTTACACTCCTGAGGTAAACCTCCAGCTTGGTACGCGTTATTTCAAGGGCATGGTCAATAAGTTTGGCGGATCGTTCGAGCAAGCGCTGGCCGCCTACAATGCCGGCTCCGACCGGGTCGAAGAATGGATGGGGCAGGGAACCTATCGTGACCCGGCCGAGTTCGTCGAGTCGATCCCTTTCACCGAGACCCGCGAGTACGTTCAAGCCATCCTGCGCAACGCTAGCGTATACAGGCAACTCTACGGCGCTCCGTGATTTTGTGGGGTGGACACTCCTGTCCCCAACGTCGCTAGTGCCTTGAACATCTGGGCGATCGTTGAGCTTGAGATCAAGCCAAGTTGGAATAGGAAGTGCCCCCCTAAAATCCGAAGATTCCTGGAACCCTCGGGCAGTCGCTTGCGTACTCCAGCCTAGATGGAGGTGTGCTCATGAAGACCCTATTCGTTCTGTTGGCCCTCAGTACCGCCTTCCTTACCGCGCAAGATGCCCGGATTGAAGAAGTCGGCAAGAATCCCGTCGAGGCTAAATTCGTAGCGGGCGGTCGCGTCCATATGAGGCTCTGTTCCAGCGGAATGGAGGTAATCGGGCGCGACGACTCGGTGTTACGCGTCTCGTACTCTCCGGACCGGAAGGATGTGAAGGTTCGCATCCAGGTCGCGGGCGATCGCGCCGACATCCACGTCACGGGATGCCCGCACAACAATTTCCAAGGAAGAATTGAGATCCCCAAGTCCTCAGGCCTTTACGTGCGTATGATGGCGGGTCAGCTTGACGTGCGGGACGTGACGGGGGATAAAGACGTTGCCCTGAGCTTTGGACAGCTCAATCTCGACATAGGCAAGGCTGACGACTATGGACGAGTGGAAGCCTCTGTCAATACCGGCGAGATCGATGCCGCCGCTTTCGACGTCAACAAAGGGGGTTTATTCCGTTCGTTTGACCACAACGGCCCGGGAAAATATCGTCTGTATGCTCACGTTGGAGCCGGCGAGTTGGACCTGCGGTAGGAATTGCATCCTGAGCGTAGTCGAAGGATCCCTACGCATATGGCACTGCCTCCCGCAGGGAATCCCTCTCCGCTTGACCGATAGTCGATGCCGTTACAAGTCCGCGGTAGGTTTCGGGTGGACGAATATGATCTCAAGCACCAGCAGGCTGGCGCCAACTACGATGGCACTGTCGGCCAGGTTGAACACCGGCCACTGGTACTGCCTCACGTAAAAAAGCAGGAAATCCACTACTCTCCCGCTTGCTACCCGGTCCCACAGATTTCCCACCGCGCCACCTAAGATCAAGGAGAACGCAATGCCGGTGAGGGTGAAGGCCCGACTCTGCCTCCACAGCAGAATCGAGACGACAATCATCGCAACCACGGAGAACGTAATTAGTGCGGCGGTCTTGAAGTGCGAAGGCGAATCAGCGAACAGGCTGAATGCCGCACCTGTATTCTCCGTGTGAGTAATCCGGAAGAATCCCGGAATGATTTGGATGTGCGTGTACATCTGGATGTGAGTTGCAACGAGTCGCTTGCTCCACCGATCGAGAATCACGACGAGGAGCGCGAGTAGAAAATGAACGGCGCGCACGGAATTCTTGGTCATTAATCGAGTATTCGTTTCCTATCCTGCAGACGTTGAGGTCTTCTCAGCGTCCTCTGCGGAAGTTCCCGGCGATCGCTGCGGTGTAAGTGTTTGACGTTGCAAAAAACTTACCGCAGAGTTCGCAAAGACTGATCGCAGAGCGCGCAGAGAAAGGCTAGCTCCCGGGCTCAAGCTCTTTCAGCACCGCGCTGCATCGCTCGCAGACTGAGGGATAGTTCTGGTCTTCGCCGACATGCGTGGAATAGTTCCAGCACCGATCGCACTTGGCGCCATCCGCTTTCTTTACTTCCACCTTCACGCCGCCAGTGCCGTTACCTGATCCCTGAGACAAGGTCACGTGCGAGACGATGAACAGATAACGCAATTGAGCGGCGTAACGGTGCAGCACAGAGTACAAGGGATCAGCTGTCGTGATCGCCACCTGCGCCTCAAGCCCAGTGCCAATCAGCTTGTTGTTGCGGGCTTCTTCGAGCGCCTTCAGAACTTCATCGCGAACCGACCGTAGCGTCTTCCAGTCTTCTTCTGCTTTGGCGTCTGCGGCCGCAATTGCAGAACTTCCCAGAATATCGGTGGCGGCAGGGAACTGGGCCAGATGCACGCTGTCCCCGCGGCCTTCGACCTTCGGCAGATACTGCCAGATCTCCTCGCAAGTAAAGCTCATGATCGGAGCCAGCAATCGGGCCAGTGCTTCACCAATTCGCCAGATGGCGGTTTGCGCGCTCCGCCGACCTTGGGATTTCGGGGCGGAGATGTACAGCCGGTCCTTCAATACGTCGAAATAGAACGCACTTAGATCGACAATGCAGAAATGATTTAACCGATGGTAGATCTTGTGGAATGCGAACTCCTCGTACGAGTTCCGCACATCTGCAGCGAAGGCCGCAGTTTGGCGCAACATGTACTGATCGAGCGCTTCCATCTGATCGAAAGGAACCGCATCCTTCGCGGGATCGAAGTCATTCAGATTCCCGAGGATGTAACGGAATGTATTCCGGATCTTTTTGTAGTTCTCACCGACGCGCTGCATGAGCGCTTCGGAACCAACCACATCTTCGCGGAAGTCGACCGACGCCACCCACAGGCGCACGACTTCTCCCCCAAGCCTGCTCGAGATGTCGACTGGATCAACGTCGTTGCCGCGCGACTTCGACATTGCCTGGCCCTTCTCGTCGAGCGTCCAGCCAGGCGTGACCACGCCTTTATACGGAGGCGTCTGGTGCGTTCCCATCGCGCAGAGCAGGGAAGACTGAAACCATCCGCGATATTGATCTCCGCCTTCGAGATAAAGATCCGAAGGCCAGGGATAGCTGGGTTCATCATCCACCAGCGCAAGGTAACTCGCGCCCGATTCGAGCCAGACATCGAAGATGTCCGTCTCTTTTTCGAACTTCGTGCTGCCGCAATGCGGACACTTCGTGCCGTCAGGAAGAATCGTGTCGGATTCCGGCGTGAACCATGCATCTGCACCCGACTTCCGGAACAACTCAACAACCTTCTGATTGACTTTCTTGTCGTTGAGAGGCTTTCCGCATCCTTCGCAGAGAAATACGGCAATCGGAACGCCCCACACGCGCTGCCGCGAGATGCACCAATCCGGGCGGGTCTCGATCATGTTGGCAAGCCGCTCTTCTCCCCACGACGGATCCCACTTCACCTTCTTGATCTCTTCGAGCGTGCGCGAGCGCAGCGTGTCGTTCTTGCCTGCGCCTCCAGGCATCGGTGTTTCCATCGAGATGAACCACTGCTCAGTCGCTCTAAAAATTACCGGATTGTGGCAGCGCCAGCAGTGCGGATAGGAGTGTTCCGTCTTTTCCGTATGTAAGAGCGCGCCGCGGCTGCGCACCAGATCGATGATCGGCTGGTTCGCGTCCCAGACACGCTTGCCTGTGTACTCCGGCAGGCCGTTGCGCAGGATTCCTTTTTCGTCGACGTTGCTCGTGGCATTGAGGCCGTATTTCATGCCGGTGATGAAGTCTTCGGCGCCATGCGACGGAGCCGTGTGCACCACGCCGGTCCCGGTATCCATCGTGACGTAGTCCGCGAGCACGCCGAGAACCTTGCGCTCCAGAAACGGATGTTGGAAATTCAGCCGCTCCAGCTTGCGTCCGGGAAAGTGAGCGAGTGGCTTCGGATCAGCGAGATTGCACTTCGAAGCCACTTCGTTCGCCAACTTCGATGCAACGATGTAAACCTCTCCACCCGAGTCGAGCGCCACGTACTCTTCATCCGGATGAAATGCGACGGCCATTGAAGCAGGCAGCGTCCACGGAGTCGTGGTCCAGATGATCGTTGAAACCTTCTTGCCGCCCAGCGCCGCATCAATCTGTGCGGGATCATCGAGCAGGCGATACTTTACGAACACCGTGTGGCTGGTGTGGTTTTCGTACTCAACTTCCGCCTCCGCCAACGCGGTCTCATCGTGCATGCACCAATACACAGCGCGCAGGCCCTTGTAGACGAATCCGTTCTCGTAGAACGAAAAGAACGTCGACAACACCACCGACTCATACTGTGGAGTCATGGTGGCGTAAGGCCGGTCAAACCGTCCGAACACGCCGATGCGCTTAAATTGCACCCGCTGCAAATCGAGGTACTTCTGCGCATACTTGCGACACTCGGCGCGCACTGCCGCTGGCGCCATCTGCAGTTTCTTGCCGCCTAACTCCTTGTCGACCTTGATCTCGATCGGGAGCCCGTGGCAATCCCAGCCAGGCACATACGGGGCGTCAAACCCCGCCATCGTCTTCGATTTGACGATGAAATCCTTCAGGCACTTATTCATCGCCGTGCCCATGTGGATCGGCCCGCTGGTGTAGGGAGGGCCGTCGTGCAGGATGTAGCGCGGCGCGCCCTTCCGGGTCTGGCGGATGCGCTCATAGAGCCCAATCTGCTCCCAGCGTTCGAGCATTTTCGGCTCGTTCAGGGGCAGGCTCGCCTTCATCGGAAAGGCAGTTTGAGGCAGATTGATCGTCTTCTTCAGTTCGAACGGCACCTAGTGGTGTCTCCCAAATGTATGAATCTTTTCATTATAGGGAGCGAAGTCGGGGAACGTCTATGTGCGCACCCGTGCGCGACTGTATTCTCAGCTTTAAGATTCCTAATGTCGAACCTCACCTCACGACCGATCCTGAACTTGGCCCGATACTGGCTGAGTTGTCGAGCCGAGGATCCATCTTCTATCGGCCCGAGTTCGGAACGAACCGGGCTGATTTCGAGAAAATGACCGGAGATGATTTCTGCGAGGTGGGTGCCTCGGGCGCACTCTATTCGCGCAAGTTCGCGCTCGACGAACTCGAACGTCGCCACGCCACCAGTCATGCCGACATGTGGGAAACGAGCGAATTTTTGTGCCGAAGGCTTGCTCCGGATGTTTACCTTCTTACATACAATCTCCTGCAACACGAAACTCGTAAGACACAAAGTTCCACGATCTGGCAGCGATCTCACGAGGGATGGAAGATCGTTTACCATCAAGGTATTATCGTCAGGGATAGGTGGTCTGCTCGCCATGCTTGTCGTTGCGCCCCCGCAACAGGCGGACATGTCTCTCCAGATGTTACTTTTTAGGGACAAATTGGCCCTGTTGAAACCGAACAAATCGGGTTACAATTTGATGAAGAACGCGCATGCCAGCCGATGCGCTCCGGAAGGTGCAAAAGGCGTACCTTCTGGTGCAAAATCGGGCGGAATGGAAGCAACTTGTCGCAGGTGTCGCTCATCTTTGTAAAGAGCGGGTTCCAGAGTAGTTAAGGCTAAACTTCACACCGAGTGACGAGGAAAGTCTGTAGCGGGGAATATGGGATCCCAAACAGTGAATACGAATCTCCCCGGTCAGGAACCGGAACTGCATCTGCTTATCGCAGATCAGCAGGAGCCTCTTTATAAGCATCTCTTCCGGGAGATCGACGAATTCTTTTTCCCGAAGAAGCTCCCACCTCTAAAGCTTGAATCAAAGCCTGAACCCGTTAAGGACATCTGGGGCTTCTACGACAACAAGAAGAATGGCGCTCTCGGATCCACGGGCATACACCTTCTCATTGTGGGAGTGATTGCGCTTAGCTATGTGGTCTTCAAGCACACCGTCACAGTTGCAGCGCAGCCGAAAGTAACGGTTGCATTGGTGGATCCCTCGGATCTTCCACCCTTGAAGCCGTCGAAGACGCAAGTTGGAGGCGGTGGCGGTGGTGGAGATCGCGACGTGTTGCAGGCCACCAAAGGCAAGCTCCCCAAGTTCTCGCTGGAGCAGATCACGCCTCCGGTCGTCGTGATTCGCAACGAACATCCGAAATTGGTGGCCGAGCCGACCGTGATTATTCCGCCTCAGGTTCAATTGGCTTCTAACAACATGCCAAACCTGGGTGATCCGATGGCGCATGCA
>Ga0126379_10000033_pt1 | contig 64624 bp, 93 predicted proteins | sample PanSoiMetPlot_24_FD_92640 | JGI IMG/M metagenome (GOLD analysis project Ga0126379, IMG submission 92640) | Tropical forest soil microbial communities from Panama - MetaG Plot_24 | ecosystem: Environmental > Terrestrial > Soil > Tropical forest > Bulk soil | place: Panama | collected 2016-02-17
GCTGCAATCTCTCGCGCGAAGCCCGCCGCATGTATCAGCAGATGGAATCGGACCTGATTACCTGGATTTCGACGGCGGATCCGGCGGTCATCGCGAAAAACAGCCTGGTCCGACTGCTGCGCCTGGCGCAAATTGCCTCGGGGGCGGTGCGCGACGAGCAGCAGCAGGACCACGTCATCGACGATTCCAAGCGCCTTCTCCTCGAGGAACTGCTCGAGGGGCTGCCAGCCAGTGAACCGGTGGTCGTGTTCGCCCGCTTCAAAACCGACCTCGCCGCCATCCACCTGGCCGCCCGCAACCTGGGGCGCCTTTCGGGCGAACTTTCCGGTGATCGCGGGCCCACGCACGACCTGCCGCGCTGGCAGCGTGGTTACCCGGGCGACCCGGTCATCCTCGCAGTACAGATCCAGGCCGGCAGTGTGGCCATCGACCTCACCCGGGCCCGCATCGCCGTCTACTATTCGATCGGCTTCTCGCTCGCCGACTACTTGCAGTCCCGCGCCCGCATTTACCGCACCGGCCAGACGCGGCCGGTCATGTACTACCACCTGCTTTCCCGCGACACAGTGGACGAGGTTATCCGCGAGGCGCTCAGCGCACGCCAGGACCTCGTTTCGAGTGTCTTGAAGGAGTTGCCATGCTACCGTCATCACCCCCTGAAGAATGGCCCGACGAACCAACCTTCGGACCTGGACCCGAGATTCGCAGCTTCGCCCGCTTTGCTGAGTTGACGCGCGAAAAGCGCGACCTCGAGGGACGCCTGGAAGTGATCAAGGAAGAACTCGAGGCGATCTCGATCACGCTCAAAGAGTACCTGCTCAGCAAAGAGGACCTCGAGGGCGTCACCATCGGCGGATTCAACATCCACCTGCGCCGCGAACTGTGGGCGCGCAAGGCCGAGCTCGCAACCACCGAAGAGGTGTGCCACGCGCTGCGCGCCAGCGGCATGGGCCAGTTCGTCAAAGAGGAATTCTCGACCAGTTCACTTTCCGCCCACGTGCGGCAACTTGAGCGTGAGCACGAAGCCGAGATTTTGAATGGCGAGATCGAGCTTCGCGATCTGCTGCCCGAGCCGCTCGCCGCGGTCTTGAGCGTCGAGCCCACCTACAAAGTCATTGCCATGCAGAAACAAACAAAAAGGAGAAAATGATGCCAGAATCGAAAACCGGCCTGGTGCGCATGGAGGAGAGCGAATACCTCCTGCTGCAACCGGAAGCCCAGAACGAATTCCGCGAACTATTCCGAGCCAACATCGGAGAGGGCGGACAGATTAACCCACTCGATCTGCCGCGCGACAAGGTCGGCACGGGCGGCGCCATCGAGTTCCGCAAACAGGCGGCCGACGGCACCGAGGTCGTACAGAAGCTCGACTGCATTGTCGTCTCGTGGCGGCCGGCGCGGTTGTATTGGAAGGACCCCAACCCCAGCGGCAAGCGGCCCGATTGCTCGTCGAAGAACGGCTTCATCGGCATCGGCGACCCGGGCGGAAATTGCGAGACCTGCCCGTACGCACAATACGGCAGTTCGCTCAAAGGCGGCGGGCAGGCCTGCAAGCAGATCCGCCAGATGCTGATCCTCTACCCGGAGGAGATCCTGCCCCACGTCGTCACCATCCCGCCCACCTCACTCAAGGCCTGCGGCCGCTACTTTCTGATGTTGCTCGGGCTGCGCCTGCCCTACTGGTCGGTGGTGACCCGGATCCAGATCGAGGCCGCGCAGAACGAGACAGGCGTGAAATTCGCCAAGATGGGCTTCTTTCTCGAGCGCCGGCTGAACCCGGAGGAGCGCGAGCTATTCGCACCGATCCAGAGGCAGATGGCCAAGCTGCTCGATCCCATGACGGTCGATGCGAACGACTACGATCACGGCACCGCCGCGGCCGAGCCGGCGGAGGCGAACTCACCGGACGACGTGCCGTTTTAACGAGGTAGGGAATGCGGCTCACCCCGGACGATTACGCCGCTCTCGAGCGTTGCTATATCACCCCGCCGATCGCGCAGGCGGCGGGCCTGTTCCGCGTCCCGTCGATTGAGGGGCGCGACCTGGTGGGCCGCAAGGGCGGAGGAGACTACTCCGGCGTAGTCTTCCCGCTCACTTGGCCGGGCGAGCCGGCGATCGCGCTCTACCGCCTCCGCCTCGACCACCCTCCAGTCGATCTATCGAACGGCAAGCCGCAGCACAAGTATTTAACCGCGGCCGGCGCGCGCAACCGGCTCTACATGCCCCTCGAGGACCCCGCCCTGCTCCAGGACGTCGAGGTGCCGATTGTGATGACCGAGGGCGAGAAAAAATACTTGGCCCTGCACCGGCTGGCCCACGAGCAGGGCGGCAATGGCACAGGCAAGCCGGCATTCATCCCCATGGCCCTGTTCGGCGTCTGGGGCTGGCGCGGCATCATCGGCTACACCTCGGACGCCCACGGCAACCGCGTCGAGCAGAAGGGCCCCATTCCCGACCTCGACCGCGTCAAGTGGGAGGGGCGCCGGGTCTACCTCTGCTACGACGCCAACGCCGCCACCAACGAAATGGTGCGGGTCGCCCGGGGGCAGGCGGCGCGCGAACTGGAAAGCCGCGGCGCCATGGTCTGGGTCATCGACCTGCCGCAGGCGCCCGGAGTGAATGGGGTGGACGACTTTTTAGCGGCCGCCCCCAGCGGGCCGCAGGACTTCCTCAGCCTGATGCAGGCCGCCATCCGCTACCGCTGGCGCGACGAACTGGCCAGGAACGAGAAGGGCAAGATTTTGCCGGGCATCAACAACGTCCTGCTGGCGCTGCGCCTCGCCCCCGCATGGCACGGCGTGCTGGGCTTCAACGAATTCGCCCTGGTCGTCGAAGCGCGCCGGCAGCCCCCCTGGGGCGGTCTCGTGGGGCGCTGGAGCGACACCGCAGACCTTCTCACCAGCGCCTGGCTCGAGCGGCAGGGGATCGTTACGTCCGACCTGCTGGCTTCGAAGGCCGTGCAGACCGTGGCCCGCGACCACCCCTTCCATCCCGTGCGCGATTACCTGGACGGGCTGGAGTGGGACGGCATCGAGCGCCTCGACGACTGGTTGACGCTGTACCTCGGGGTGAAGCCCGGCGCATACGTCCGCGCCGTAGGCAAGCGATGGTACATCAGCGGCGTAGCCCGCGCCCGCAAGCCCGGCTGCCAGGTGGATCACACCCTGATCCTCGAGGGACTGCAGGGCATCGGCAAATCGAGCGTATTCAAAATTATCGGCGGCGAATTCTACAGCGACGACATTGCGGAGCTCGGCACCAAAGACGCGTCGCTCTCCGCCGCCGGCGCCTGGATCATCGAGCTAGCCGAGCTCGACGCCATGGGGCGCGCGGATATCAGCAAGATCAAGGCCTTCTTATCCCGAAGCGAGGACCGCTTCCGCCCGCCCTACGGCCGACATCTGATCACCGCCCCGCGGCAGTGCATCTTCGGCGGGTCGGTGAACGTTGCCGCCTATCTGAAGGACGAGACCGGCGGGAGAAGGTTCTGGCCGGTCACCTGCGGCCGAATCAACCTCGAGGCCCTGCGCCGCGATCGCGACCAACTCTGGGCCGAGGCCGACGCGCGCTACAACCGAGGCGAGCCATGGTGGCTCGACACAGCGGAGCTCAATCGAGAGGCGGCCGCGGAGCAGGAGGCGCGCTACCAGACCGACCCGTGGGAGCCGGAAATCGACCGCTACCTGCTTTCCCGCACCGAAGTCACCACCAGCGACGTGCTCGAGAACGCCATCAAAAAAGACAGGGGCCAGTGGACCCGCGCCGACGAGATGCGCGTCGCCGCCATCCTGAGAAGGCTGGGCTGGGAGGCAGGCCGGCGCGGTTCTGGCGGCTCGCGGCGCCGCATCTACGAACTCAGAGAGGCGCCGGTAGGAGTGTAGGGTTGCCTCGCCATTTCAACCAGGGGCAGCGGCGCGCGCTTTATGACGCGGCCGGCGGAAGGTGCACGTCCTGCGGGGCCGAATTAGGTGAAGGATGGCACGCCGACCATGTGATTGCGCACGCAGCCGGCGGGCCAACGGACGTTATCAACGGGCAGGCACTATGCCCGGAGTGTAATCAGCGAAAGGGAACATCCAACATGACTATACCGAATCCATACGAGTGGCAGGAGGGATTCCAGGAAAGCTGTATCAATAAATTCCTCCGCGGCCAGCGCGACTACATATGCGTCGTGACCCCCGGGGGCGGCAAAACGATCGGCGCCCTGAAGGTCGCGGTGAAATTAAGAGACGCGCACATCATCTCGCACATTGTAATCGTAGCGCCGCAGTGTTCCGTAGTGAGCCAGTGGAGCGCCGAAGCGCACAAGCTGGGGCTCAACATCGAGCGTTTCGGCAGCCCCGAGCGCCGGCGCAAGTATGACGGGATTGCGGTCACCTACGGCTCGATCGCGAGCGGGGCCCAGAACTATCGCAGCTATTGCAATGAGCCGACGCTCGTGATCCTCGACGAGGTCCACCACGCCGATGAAAAACAGGCCTGGGGCGAGGCGCTGCGGGCGGCATTCGAGGCCCCGACCACCTACCGGCTGATGCTTTCGGGCACGCCCTTCCGGACCAAGGGCATCATTCCTTTTGTCCCCTATGATCTGGAAGAGCTCCGGGAGGGCCGCTACCAGGCCGTCGCCGACTTCACCTACTCCCACGGCGAGGCCGTGAACGACGGAGCGTGCCGGCGGGTGGTGTTCCCCTCCATCGACGTCCCGATGGTCGAATGGACGAAGGGCGATGGCCATTTCGCGTTCTCCCTTTCCGACACCACGCTGCGCGATGAACTGGAGAGCGAGCGGAATTCGGTAGTGCTCGACGCCTCCTCAGAAGCCGTGCGGCTGGTGCTCGAGCAGGCCCACCGGAAGCTCACCGAATTACGCCGCGCGCAGCCGAACACCGGCGGCCTGGTGCTCGCCAAGCGGCAGGAGCACGCCCTGCAACTGGCCGAGGTGCTCGAGTCGATTGCCGGCGTGAAGCCGGTGGTCGCAATCTCCGAAGACCCGGAGTCGGACGCCAACATCGAACGCTTCCGGAACTCCTCGGATCCATGGATCGTTTCGGTGCGCATGGTAAGCGAAGGCGTAGATATCAAGCGCCTGCAGGTCCTTGCCTACCTCACCAAAACCGACACCCCCATGTTTTTCCGCCAGGCCGTCGGGCGCGTGGTGCGTACCATCAAGGGCGCGCGGCACCGCGACGCCTACGTGTTCATCCTCAACCGCGAACCGCTGATCACGCTCGCCGCGCAACTCGAGGCCGAGCAGACCATCGAAATCCCGAAAGAGAAAAAGCCGCGGGAAGGCAGCGAAAAAGAGTGGGAGGAGGGGGACCCGCTGGTATACGTCTCCTGCGAGGCCGGAGTCGGATCCACCATTCTCACCGGCGGCGCCGATCCGCTTCCGGCGGACCTGATCGACAAGGGGGGCCGGCTGAAGGACCTGCTGAACCTGGACCTAACAGCCGAAGAGATGGCAGAGGCGCTGCGCGATTGCGAGACCGATGACCCGGAATTGCTCAAGCGGCCGGCCGAGCCGAAAGACCGGCGCATGGAGCGGAAAACGAGGCGCTCCAATAGCCTCGCCCATTCCGTCGGAATGACCCGCGGCTATGCCAAAGAAGAGGCCGCCAAGCTGATGCACAAAGAATGGGCCAGGATGCCCGGCAACCACTGGCAGGCCAATATGGACGAACCGGAGCTAGACAGGAAAATTCAATGGCTGATCCAAGAACGAGCCCGCGCGCAGGTCGCGTAATCTCCCCCTACCACCCGCGGCCAGACGCCGAGACCGTGCGCCGCGGCACGATCGTCGAGCGCCTGCAGAAAACGCTCGGCTCGGAGGAGATGCTGCGCCTGTTCCCAAGCTGGCTGGCCCTGGTCCTCGAGGAGGGCATGTGGCGGAGCTTCTGCAATACCGGCACCTACGAACCGTACGAATGGACCGAATTCGACGCCTTCGTCAAAGCGAAGCAGCCGAGGGGGCTGGGGTTTAAGGGGGGCGAGAAGCAGCTACGGGAAGAGTGCCGCTTCTATGCGGAACAGGGCGACGAGGACGCCGTGAAGGCGCTGGCCGCGCTGGACGGGATGCTGCCGGCGCAGGGGAAGCACGGCGGAAAGCGAGCAAAAGATGGGCAAGTTGGTAATACCAACTTGACCGGCAGTACGCGGACCTACTCGCTCGCCCGGCTGAAGCGCGACCGGCCCGACCTCGCTGCGCTCGTGATCGCGGGAAAGATGAGTGCCCACGCCGCGGCGATCGAAGCCGGCTTCCGCGGGCGCACGGTCCAGCACGCCGGCAGCGTCGAAGGCTTCCTGCGCGCGGCCCTGCGCCACCTCACACCGGCCCAGCGGGCGGAGCTTCGGGAACGGCTTTGAAGGAGTCCTCGCTCCTGCGCTCCGTAGAGCGTGAACTGAAGCGGCGCGGTGTCACCTACCGCAAGCGCCACGGCGGCGTGTTCAGCGTCAAGGGCGATCCAGACCTCTACGGCTGCGCCGCCGGCCGGCACTGGGAAATCGAGCTCAAGCGGCCCGGCGAGGAGCCTACCGAGCTCCAGCGCGCGCGGTTGGAAGAGTGGGGGCGGGCGGGAGCCAAAACAGGCGTCGTGAAGAGCCTTGAAGAGCTCCGAATTTTCCTCGAGCAACTATACACCTAGCAAAAGTGTAAAATGCCCAAAAAGGTCAGACATGGGGGTGGACAGAGGTTGGACCCCCACCAAATGGGGGAGAAGAGAGTGGCGAATGTTAATACAAATGTATTAACCGAAAAAAGGTTGGAAAGGTTGGACGGTTGGACAATGTAACGAAATGACGTGAAAAGGTCGGCCAGGTTGGACAGGTTGGACCGTTTACGCGCTACATTCTAAAGGGCTACCCAACCTGTCCAACTAGTCCAACCTTCCTCTTCTAGAATCTATAGAAAATTATATATAAAAAGAGTGCGCGCGAGGGTTGGTCGGAGGTTGGACGGGGGCCACCCGCCCCCCGTGGTAAACAGGCACCCGGGGGCGGTGAAATGGGGCCCCAACTGGACGCCGCTGGACGCTACTGGAAATCCACTGGACGCTCGCTGGATGGGACCCGCTGGATGGGACCCGCTGGATGGGACCCGCTTTGAGGTGGCTGGCGGCCGTGTGGGGGGAATCAGCCCTACTACCACCCCGCCGGCCGGACCGCGCGAGGGGGGCCCGGTGGCGGGTGGGGAGGCGGCCGGCCGCGGCGGCGGGGAAACTCCTGAGAGGGGTTGTCCTCAGTCCGGTAACCACCACGCGAGCGTGGAGGCAGTACGAATAGGACGAAAACCTCCGAAACCCCGCAGAAAGACGAAACCGCGGGAAACCAAACCAAATCGGACAAAGGGCTCCTGAAAGATGATATTGGGCATTATAACGGTTGACTCGAAACAAATGTAGTTTTGGGCGCCTGGTTCAATGAACCGGATGAACCGGACAACAGACTGGCCTTGTTTCACGTCACGAGCCCCGTGGCGCGATCGCCGCGAGGCCGGCGGGCTGCGGCCGCGGCGCCGGCCGGGCGGGCCCAGGGAGGCCCGGAAAGTGGCGCCGGACCGGGTTGTAATTCCCCGTACGATGTTGCTGCGCGCGTGACGGCAGGCGCCCGGATGTGCTGCAATTGTGCGCAGGATGGGAACCGCACAGATCCCGGCCGCGGTGAAGCGTAAGCAGTTCGCGAGGCTCGCGGCGACGGGTAAGGCGTTGGTCGATGCTCATGCCGAAGTCTATGGCCCAGGCAAGGGCACGCGCAAAACGAAAAAGGAGACCGCGAGCAACCTCGCGCGCAGGCCCGACGTCCGGGCCATGATCGCGCGCTACGAAGCCGAGTTCATGCCGATCGGCGACTACCGCAAACTGCGCGAGGAGTGCGAGAGCAACATGCGAGCCCTGATGCACGACTCACCGGACCACAAAGTCCGATTAGCCGCATCAAAGATGCTGCATGAGATCGCCAACGAGCGCGTGCAGCGGGAAGAAAAAGAGCATCGCATCGTAAACGTCGATAGCCTGATCCAGGAGATTGGCGAGCTTGCCGCGCCGGCCGCGGCGCCGGTGCTCGAGCTCACCGCAACCGAGACCGCAGACCCCGACGAGGCTACGCCTGACCCCAGCGAAGAAAGCGACGACGATGCAACCGACTCCGACGACACAGCCGACGACACAGCCGACGATTGAGCCCACACCGCCGCGCCTGGCAGCCTGGGCGCGTCATCACTTCGGCGGCCGGTACATGCCGTGGCACGTTGTCATCCTGGGCACGATGCAATCGGCCTGCGGCGGTGTCCACTTCAACCCGCGGCGCACCGAACTGCACCAGGGTGCACCACCGGCCGCAGGCCGCATCTGCACGCGCTGCGCGCCGCAGGCGAAGTCATGAGCGCGCAGCCCCACGAAGGCGCCTGGCGGTGCACGGTGTGCGGAGGCGCACCCGCCATCGCCGATGCGCGCTGGCGCTGGAACGGAGAGCAGTGGGAACACAAATGCGGCGACGCGCAGGCGGGGCACTTCGCCGCGGTGCGCGTGTGCGAAGTCTGCGGCCGGCAGCACGAAGCCTGGATGCCGCACTACAACCCGGGCGCGCCCGTAGAGCCCGCGGAGCCCGCTGAGCCGGCAGGGGACGTGCCGCTCGCATGAAGAGCGTCTGGGTCTCCTCAACCAAATGGACGGTGCGCGTCGGGGTAGATGACGCCGAGGTCATTCGCGAGGCGGCGCCGATCGTCGGCACCTTCGTGGGGCAGCCGCTCGAGAACCTCGTCCGCTGGGCCTGGAGCCGCGGCTGGAAGCCTGAGGTGCAGGTGCTCGACCCATGACCACCGAAGAGATCCTCGAGGCCCTCCAGGAGACCGCTGACGACGCGCCGGAGGATGAACCGCTGCTGCTGGCTGACGGCTTCGAAGACGCGCTCCTCGGCACGCTCGAGGGCTGCGGCCGGCCCACGGTGCTCTGCTACGACTACGACCGGTGCATCGAGATCCTGATCGAGCGGGACGGCATGACCGAACCAGACGCGCACGAGTGGATGAGCTTCAACGTCGTCGGCAGCTACGTTGGCAAGACAACGCCGCTGTGGCTGCACAACCTGCGGGCGCGGCCGGTCTAGCGCGCGGCCGCCTTCACCTCCGCTGCGAACCGCGGCAGCATCCTGGCGCCGCCGTCGAACGCGGCCGGCAGCGTACCGCCCATGTCGCCGTCCTCAAAATACGCCCACTGGCGGTCGTCGAGATCGCCATCCACGTTGTTCCAGGTGTGCCGCACAAGCACAATCACCGCCACCTTGCCCGCGGCGCGATCCTCGAGCGCGCTCTCGAGCGCCTGGCGGTACGAATCGTAGCCGTGCGTGTCGATGACGTCATCGCAATCCATAATTTCGACTGTCCACTCGTAGGTGACCATCAGGCCACCTCCGCCCAGCCGTAATCGGCCGCGGTTTTGGGCGAGGAGTTGCCGTAGAACCGGCTGTACTCGAGCACGATGCCCAGCTTGGCGCAAGCCTTGAAGAAGCCGCGCACGCGCCTGATGCCGGTCTCATTGGCGCCCTTGTTGACGCCGTCCGGGCTCATCGACGCCTCGAGCTTCACGACGCCCCAGCTTTTGCCCAGGCCGTCGCAAATGCCGCTGCCCTTCACCCGCAGCGACTTGGGGAAGCGCGCTGCCAGGGCCTGGGCCTCTTCGATGGTCGGCACCTCGATGCGCGCATGAAACCACTGCGGCTGGTCTATGTCATAGTCAAACTGCCGGCCGTCCATCTGGCGCGGCTCGGTGCGGTACACGTTGGTGGTCTGTTCGGTGGCGACCGCGAGCGTGATTGAGTAAATAGCTTCCATACTCATTATCATAAAACAAGTGTTGTTTCATGTCAAGCGGTGCGGCCAAAAAAAAATCCAAAAATATTTTTCACGAAACGCTTGACACGAAACAACACTTGTTTTAAGCTACTAAGTATGAACACCGTAACAAGCATCCAAGACAAGCAGATCGCCGGCGAGCTAGCCGCCATCCGCAAGCATGGCTCGAGCGCCGTGGGCCGCTCTGTGATCTACCGCCACCGCACCGCGGCCATCAAGGCGCTCATCGCCCTGGGCCTCAACACCCTGCAGGCCCGCGAAGCCATCAAAGACGCCGCCGACATGGTGGTTCTGGCCCTGGCGGCCGCCGCGGAGGTGAAGTAAACCATGCGCTACAGGATTGTGCAAGCCATGCCCGGAACGGATGGCTACGGCTGGTACGTACTCACCGAGGGAACGGACGGCGCCTGGTATAACTTTTTCGGCAACCGGCCGCTGGCCAACCGCGAACAGGTCGAGCGCGCTGTTTCGCGCTTGCCGAAGCATGCGACGGAGGTGAAGTAACCATGGCGCTGGAACTGTACACGACGCACGTCGAGCAGGAAGCCTACGACCTCGGCGGGCAACTCAGCTTGCCGCCGTGGCAGGTCCGGAACCACATGGAGGCACGCCAGGACAAGCACGGCCGGCCGTACTGGGTGGTCGTGGTGGAATCGGCCGAGGCCTGGGATCGCGCGGTCGCCTGCCGCCGGCGGATGTTCGGAAGCTGAAAAATATCTGCGAAAAATTCTTGAAGTTTTTTGCAGCTACCTCTTGACACGAAACAAGTCTTGTTTTAGGATAGTAAATATGACGAGCAACCAAAACAACAACCCACACCTGACCCACACAACCGCCACAGCGAGCTACCGCATGCCCCGCGAAGGCAACGAGGCCTCGCGCGTGCTGCGCATGGCCTGGGACGGCCGCGAGTGCCGCATGAGCGGCGGCAAGTGGGGCAGCCACTCCATCCTGGCCGGCGACAACGCGACGGTGCGCGCGCACTGGTCGGGCTATGTCAGCAACAACATGGGCCGCGCGATCAAGCCGGCCATCCAGTGGGAGCGTGCACGCTAATGACGCTCCCTAAGACGCTCCAACGCTACGCCGCGCGCATCGACGACTACTCCGACGAGCGCGCCAGCCAGAACGGCATCTGGCTCTACTACAAGCTCGGCTGGAAGTCCTGGACCGACCCGCTGGGCTGCCAGCACCAGGACCATGAAGACACGGTCGGCGAGCTCGCCTACTGCGCGCGCAATGCGATCCGCTGCGACTGCCCCGAGTGCGCGCCGCTCGGGGTCCCGGCCGCCATCAGGGAGGAACTCCAATGACGAAACGCGACGTAAAGGTCGGCTCGACCTACACGGCCAAGGTGAGCGGCAGGCTCGCCCACATCAGAATCACCGGCATGTCGCCCTACGGCGGCTACGATGCCGTCAACGTGGCCACCGGCCGCGCGATCCGCCTCCGCACCGCGGGGCGCCTGCGCTCCGAGGTCGAACCCATCAACCGGCTCGAGTACATCCGCTCCCTGCGGATGGCCGGCCAGTCGTACGAGCAGGCGCGCGACGCCTATCTCGCGCAGGAGGGCAAGTAGATGGCAAAGCGCCAGTCCACTCTCCTAGTGGCCTGTAATCGCATCGTCGCCGACGAAGCCCTTTTCGATCAGGCGCTGAACGTGCTCCGGATGGCGTTAGTCGCGCTGGAAGACTGGCAGGACTTCCAGGGCAACGTGCTGCTGGTCGCCGCCGAGGTTCGCGAAATGTCCGCTGAGATCGCGAAGCGGCTGCGGTTGAACGAGGAGCCCGACCTCAATGGCGGCACTGGCGAGTCGTACGAGGCGCCCGACACCCATGGCTAAGCCTATCGAGGTGGAGATTACCGATGCGTCGGAGCACCACTGCTTCCGGCTGGTGCTCAATACCCCATCCGGCGAGAAGATCGAGATCATGCTGCACGCACGGGCGCTGGTCGATCTGATCTACCAGTCTTCGGCGGCGCTCTGCGAATGGCAGAAGCAGACCACGACGATGCTCATCTGCGCCAAGACCGGACTCACCGAAGATGAAGCCCGCAAGGCGGGACTGATTGCGTAGGGCGCGCTCGAAAAATAATTTTCGCGAACCCCTTGACACGAAACAAGTCTTGTTTTAAGCTAATAAGTATGACAGCAACCCAAATGATTCCCGCGGTCGGCACCGAAGTGCTGGTCCGCTTCGAAAAGATCCAGATCGCCTGCGCGGTGCGCGACGTCAAGATGAGCTACGGCGTGCCGCGGCTGCTGGTTGCCCCGGCCGCCGGCCAGGGCGAACAGTGGATCGAGCTCGGCCGCCTGGTGCGCCCCGAGCGCCCCGTCGCGATAGTCGGGAGGGCCTGGTAATGACGTTAACCAAGCAAGCGATTCAAGACGACCAGAACATTCGCCGGGCACTGAGCCTGATCAAGGAGCACGTGACCTCGGCCGAGACGCAGCAGAACCGGGATCTCCACGAGGCCATTCGGCTGGTGGTCGGCGTAGCCCGGCACTACAACCTGCTCGACGCGTACTGGGGCGCGCGGCTGCTCCGCGAGATGGTCGCGCCGATGATGTACACCTGCGATGGCTGCGCGCGCGACATCGAGCGCGGCGGCATCAGCGACGACGAAGGCAACCTGCAGTTGACCGGCCGCACCGGCAACTTCTATGCTCTCTGCTGCCTCTGCGGCGCCCCGGCCACCCACGAGGCTGAGCACGTCCAGGAGGTGCAAGGATGAACAAGCTAGAACTCGACGCGGCTATTGTCGCGCTCGCTCGCGAAGCCAAGCTGGACGGCTGGAATGCATTCGTGGAGGAGCTCAAGGTGCCCTCCGAGCTCTTCGGCGCCCTCATGACCAACCGGCCGGAGATGGTCCGGCTGGCCCAGCGGCGCCCGCTGACGGCCCAGGAGGCCGATGCGCTCTACAACCTGATTGCCGGACTGATCGAGACGAACAGCGCCCTGCGTGCACACGCGGCCCAAGTCGCCTCGCTGGTACAGGACTGGATGTCCGGTATCCACGGCATGATCTCAACCGCACGCAAGGTCCGGCAGTTCGCCCGCTTTGAGCACTCCGGCATCTACGAGGGCGATGACGATGAAGCGTAACCGGTCCCTAGAGAGCATGTAATGGCACAGAACAAATTCACTTTGGCGTTCTTTGGGAGCGCGACGGTGACGGAATACAAATTTCCGCGCTACCGCAAGGCGCACAAGACGCTGGAATCGGCACGCGAGACTGCCCGCCGCGTATGGGAGCAGATGAGCGAGCGCGGCTTACCTACGGCCTGCCACACGCCGATTGTTTACGGTCCCGGCTGCGGTCGTGACGGGACATGTGTGGCACCGTGGTAATTCAGCAGGCAAGGAGCATGTAATGGCAAAAAAATCAGCGATCGCGTGCCCCCACTGTGGGGGCGCGCTCTCAATCGAAATGATCGGTCAGCTTTGGGGCAGCTACTGCGGCAACCGCCGGCAGAGCCGCGAGCCCGGCCCCGGCCGGCCGCGGACTATGCCGCGCTGCCCGTGCGGCGCCATGACGGTCAACCGCGCCGAGCAGCGCAAGCACGTGTGCACCGCGCCGAAGCCGGCCAGGGCGCCGAAGGCGGTCGCATGAGCAACATCTGGCAGCAGCGCGCCGACGAGATCCTGGGCGACAAGTCGAAGGCGTACATCGCCGCGACGCTCTACTGGCTGGTGCAGAGCGCGATGAACTCGCCGATTAACCGCAAGCGCGTCCGGCCGGAGGAGCAACTCTGGATCGAGGCCGAGATGGTCACGCGCGGCTTTCGCGGAGAGGGGGCCTGAGAGCCCCCAGGATCGCCCGCCGGGATTTCCGCGTGGGTCAGGGCACCCCCGCCCTGGCGACGCAGCCTGGCGCCCCGGACCGGGCCAAACCGGGCATTCCTGGGGCTTGGCCGGCCCCGGGTTGCGTTTATCGGCCGCTGGGGACTGGCGCAATGTACTATTACGCGCACTTAGCGGCTCCCGGGCTCGCCTGGTGAGCCACCAATAGTCAAAACTGATTACCCGCATTACGTTGTTTCCCCTACGGATTACGCCTATGTATTCCCCAGTTTTTCCCCAGCCAGGTAACATTACCGACGAAACATTGCGCCAATCGTACGTATGCCCTACTCTGGATTGGCACATGCCTAAACGCCCCAAGCGCCCCAAACCCGACCCGCCGGCACCGTCGTTGGCCGATTCCCGATGGCACGATCTGACGCCTGCCCAGAAGAGCGCCGCCGGCAGGGCCAGCGCCGAGGAGCGCTGGAGGGGCAAATCGCCCGCGGAGCGCAAGGCGGAAATGAAACGCGTGGCGGCCGGCGGCGCCGGCCGCAAGCGGTCGCGCGCCCTGCGCTGCGGCTGCGGGAACATGACGCTCAAGCGGGCCCGCGCCCGGGCGGATCGCAACGGCACCGGTCTGGGGCACGAGCCGGGATGCCGGTTTTATCGCGATCCACTTCCCGAAATTCCTTGACAAAATCGTGCGTATGCGCTACCCTGGATTTTAGATGGCAGACGCGGGCAAGGCGGTCATCCGGACGGTACGTCGCAACGGTTTTCAGACGTGGCGGGTCGGGTTGTCCTGCGAGCATTCAATCGTTCTTACCCGAAAAGAATTCGCCCGCCTGCAGTGGTTTATCGGCCGCACCATCTACTGTCCGAAATGCCTGGAGAAACAATGACTTCCGCAATTGCAATCGTTTCCACGAATCCGCTTTCCGACTACGCCCCGGTGCGCCGGCTGGTGCTCGATGCGGTCTCGAGCCCGATCACCCGCCAGATGTACGGGCTGGCCCTCGACGAGTTCTTTACGTGGCACCAGGCGGCCGGATCCCCGGGCTTCAGCCGGGCCACCGTGCAGGCTCACCGCGCATCGCTCGAATCAAGCGGATACAGCCCATCTACAATCAACCAACGCCTATCTGCCATCCGTAAGCTGGCCTCCGAAGCGGCCGCCAACGGACTGCTCGACTACGCCCAGGCAGCGGCCATCAAGGACGTGCCCAACGTCAAGCAGCACGGCGTGCGCACGGGCAACTGGCTGACCAAGGCCGACGCCCAGAAGCTGCTCAACGCCCCCGACGCGACCACGGTCCGCGGCATGCGCGACCGCGCCATCCTGGGACTCCTGGTCGGCTGCGGCCTGCGCCGCTCGGAGTGCGCCAACCTCAAGGTCGGCGACATTCAGCAGCGCGAGGGGCGCTGGTGCATTCCGGACCTGATTGGCAAACACGGCCGGATTCGTACGGTTCCAGTGCCGGCCGGCGTGAAGGAGCGGGTCGATCAGTGGATGGCGGCCGCGGGCGTCGAAAGCGGTTTCATTTTCCGCGCGATCGACAAGCACGGCCACATGGCCGAGTCCCTCTCCGACGACGCCATCATGGAGGTGGTCGTCAACTACAATGCCGATGTCCGCCCCCATGACCTGCGCCGCACGTGCGCCAAGCTCTGCCGCAAGGCCGGCGGCGAGATTGAGCAGATTCAGTTCCTGCTCGGCCACTCCTCGATACAGACGACCGAAAGGTATCTAGGGACACAGCAGGATCTCGAGTCCGCGCCCAACGACAAACTGGGCCTCAAATTTCTGTAGATTTAATCTCGATTTCTGATATTTTATTCGGTAACGACAGGAGGCACTTACCGATAATGCCGAAACGAGAAAAACGCACGACGGAAGATTTAGACGAACTGCACCTGCATGCCAGGATGGGCCGGGCAGCCCTGATACCGGGCATGCAGCGTGCGATCGAGATCATGCAGCGCGAACTCGATAAGATGCGCCTCGACCTGATGGGCCTCGAGGCGCCGGAAAAGCAACCGGAAAGTAAGCGGAAAAATTTCGGAACAATTTTGGAAAAAATTCGGAAGCAGCCGTCCGGCTGGTCGTCCGACCCGGAAGAGCGCAAGCGCGAGATGGCGCGCCGCATGGCCGCCCACCAGAAGAAGGCGAAGGGGCTGCACCCGCGCGATGCTGACCACCCCGACCACGCGAAGTGGCTGCGCAAGATGCGCCGCGTCAGTAAACGTACCTGGGAGAAGCTTTCACCCGCCGAGCGCAACGAGCGACAGAACAAGATGCGCGCCGCCCGGGGCCTCCCGACCGTGCGCCTGGCAGTAGCATAGGGGTTCAGCCATGACAAGACTCTCCAACCGGCAGTACCCAATGATCCGCGCCCTAGACAATCTCGGGTCGCACTACATGTCGATCGACGAAGCGCAGGCCTACGACCAGCGCCCCTTCCGCTCGATGCTTCTCCGCGGCTGGTGCGCCTACCGACCGAAGCACGGCTTCCATATCACCCGGGCCGGCAAGGCCGCGCTGCACGAGTTCCTGAGCACCGATATCGCGCGTAAGGACGCCACCCTGCCGCTCACCGCGTACTTCGATCCGACGGCCTACGGCCTTCATCCGACCAGGGTGCACGTGATGCCGAAGCGCAAGGTGGCGTGAGACCGGACATGATCACGCGTGGGGGCGCGCCGGCTGCGAGGATGGGGGTTGACGAGAACGGCTGGTATCGCCGTGTCCAGTCCGACGGCCGCGTGATCCGCGTTGACAGGCGCTGGTTCAACTCGCTGCTCACGGTGTCGGCGTCGAGGGAAGCAATCACGTGGGACGACGGGTGGTGATACCCCGACTTCGCGCTCGCCGTGAGCGACGCACTGATTTGGGATCCGGGCATGGTCGTGGTGTGCGCGCTCTGCGGAGGCGAGCGCGGGGGTGACGATCCGCCCGGGCCCTGGTTCCGCCACCGGCCGAGTCATCGCAGACGTATCCCGATCCTCGGCCCGGTGCGCGGCCGCGCGCTGGGCTACTTGACGTACGTGAGGGTTTGATGGATCTAAACCAGCAAGTGCAGCAGTTCGCAAGCAAGTGGGGCCCGAGCAGTGATGAGCAGTTCCAGCGATTCGTTACTGATCTACGCGCCCTCTTGGAAAGTTATGGCAGGGCCGCGCTTCTGCATCAGAGCTTTCCCGACACCGAGCACGAACATGGAGATCCCATATGACGGTCCGCGAACTGATGGCGCGCATCGCCGGCGCCGACTACGACTGGGTGGACGTAGACAAAGGGATGCTCGACGCCCTGGCCGACATACCCGTGCGCGAGGCTATGGTGGCCGGCATCGATCCGCGCGACGGGCGCCCCACGCTGATGCGGCTGCCGGTCGCCAACCTGCGCAAGAAGGAGCGAAGCCAGTGAAACTAACTGTTGTGCGGTTCGTATACGAGCCTCCTGCGCTACAAATCACGCCGGAAACGGAGTACGAGTCCGCCGTGCTCCAGCGGTATTGGGCACACGCCGAACTGACAGTAGGAAAGGCCGATGAATCCTTCAACGGGTGGGGGTATGGCATCCGGTTCAAGGAGGGAGGGCAAAAAGTCGAATGATGCGCCTCGAGAAAAACCAGCTTGTCAAAATACGCCTGGCCGGTTCAGGAGACGGATGGGCCCGCGGGGTAGTAATTCAGGCGTCTGGTGGAGATCCGCAGAGCGTGGCGTTGCTAATCGACGGGCTGGTGCGGTCGCATAGCGGCGGCTGGATTGGCGGAGGAATGCCGCTGACGATCAACTATGAGTTGGAAACCGCCACCAGCCTGATTGGCGATCAGTACGAGATGGAGGTAGTGGAGGCATGAACGATCAGCCCATCTGGGTGGGGGATCCCTATCGGTGGTCGGCTGCCGAAATTATCGCGAACGCCTGCCGCGAGGCGGAGGTCGAACTGCTCTCTGCAGAGAGCCATCGTCAAGCCAGCTTACGCGAGCAGGTCCGGCTCGCCGCCAAGCGCCTGATGACGAGGCTATTCCCCTTGCCGGATTTCTCGGACCTGCCCCTAATGCCGATAGGCGCAACCTTCCTCGGCGAGGCATGGCCGGGTTATAACGACCACTCGTTCAACAGAACCTACCGGTGGCGAAAAAAGCAGGCCAAGGGGCCGCCTCGTCGCGCCTGGCTGCTGCGCAGATGGAGAGGTGGCGGATGAAGCCAATGAGAGCCGATGACATGCTGGCGGAGATCCTGCGACGGCAGAAGGATTACGGCGCGCGCGACGTTGCCGAAGAACGGCGCAAGCTCATCGAGATGTGGCGCGAGGCGCACCCTGACGCCGTCGCGCAGCCGCCCAGCGTACACCGGCCGCTCGTCAAGATGGACGACGGCGTGGTGGACGACAGGAACCGACCAGAACGCTGGTTCAACGACGTCTACCAGGTGACGGTGCGCATCTGGACGAAAGACCCAGTTTTCGGCACGTACGGAGGCATGATCCAGATTGGCATCAACGCCCACGACGGCACCGCGCGCCACGACTGGCGCGACTTTCAGAACATCAAGAACCAGATTGCCGGGCCGGAGTGCGAAGCATTCGAACTGTATCCCGCAGAAAGCCGGCTGCTCGATCCGAGCAATTACTACACGCTCTGGTGCTTCCCGGGGATCAAGCGAATCAAGGTCGGCAACAACGAAGGCCGGCGCGTGTTTGACGCCGACGAGGCGCTCGCCCCGCAGCGGGCGTTTGAGAAAACGGAATGACGATGCGAGCAGATCTTGATTGGGCCGCGCTGCCCGAGCGCATGCGCGCGCTGCCAATCAGCGACCGCGGCTACCCGGTGCCCTGGTTCGTTGAGTGGGTGGACGGCGTGCCGGAGTTTCGCGCCATGGACACACGTAAGTGGGTCCGGGCCGTGAAGGAAAAGCTCTGCTGGGTGTGCGGCCAGCCACTCGGCGCCTACCTGGCATTCGTGATCGGCCCGATGTGCGGCATCAACCGCACGACCAGCGAACCGCCGTGCCACCGGGACTGCGCCGAGTGGTCGGCAAAGAACTGCCCGTTCCTGAGTCGGCCACACATGGTTCGGCGCGAGAACGACCTGCCCGAGGGCGTGCTCGATCCGGCCGGCATGCACATCCCGCGCAACCCGGGAGTGATGCTCATCTGGATCACGCGATCGTACAAGCCGTTCAAGGCCGGGCTGCGATCGGACCAGTTCGACTACCTGATTGAAATCGGCGATCCGGTGGAGCTCGAGTTCTGGACGGAGGGACGCCGGGCCACGCCGGAGGAGGTCGAGCGATCCGTCGAGACCGGACTGCCGGCGCTCGAGGAGGTGGCGCGGATGGAGCATGGCGGCGAGCGGGCCCTGGCGCAGAAGGTGGAGGCGTTCCGGAGGCTATACCGGTGAACACAGAGGCAGGCCTATGGGCGTGGCGATGCGCCGGTGAGGGGGTGGAGGTGGAGCCGATCATTTTTCGAGAAGAGGGAGACCGGGTCACGCTGGAGATGTCGCGTGACGATTACGAGCAGTTGCTGTTGATTCTCGGGTTTCAGGAAGGTAGCGTCCTACGCACAGGCGACGAGAGAACGTTTTACCGCTGGCTCGAATTCATCAATCGGTTGAATGCGGGCAACCCTCGATTCACGCCCTACGAGATTCCGATGGAGTACGAAGGCCAATGAACTGCCCCTTCTACGGCCGCCACATGTTCAGGAACAACAGCCTGGTGGTCGATCCGCCATTTCTCCTGCTTCCGCAAGCCGGCAATCAGTGCGGACTCGTGACCACGAAGCACGCGCCTTGCTACATGGAGATCAACCACCTCGACGTCGACTGGCGGGAGTGCCCGATCGTGCGCGAGACGCGGCTTGAGGAGACGGTATGAAGACGGGCGACATGGTGAAGGTCTACCCGCACGGGTCGCCGGGGCAGGCGGCCGAGGGGAAAGTGCTGATCGTTTCGGGGAACCAGAAGGCGGTAACCGTTGGGTTTGAGGAGAAACCTCCGTTCGCGATCGTGAGAGACATTATGGCAATTAGCCCACGAGACGACATGATCACCATGTTTCTTTACCGCTATGAGATCGGACCGTGGGTGGAAATGGTCGGCGGCGGGCACTACGAGATCGAGGGGCAGGCATGACCGATCCGGAGCTCGAGGGAATCGCGCGCCAGTCGCTCAACATGATGAAGAGGGACGCCGAGTGCGGGAAGCTCAACTTCTTCATCGGGGCGTGTGCCTACGAAGGGGAGCCGTTGCACCGCATGCGGAAGATCGAGCAGCAGCTTATCGACCGATGCGGCGAGAGGTGGCTCAACGACGAGCGCATGAAGAGCCGGGCGTTCCACACTATGCGCCTGATCTTCTCGCTCCTGCCTCCGGCCGCCATTGTGTTCGGGACCGCGGCGAACATGTTCCGGACCACCAAGAAGTTCGACCAGTTGCCGGCGGAAGAGCAGGAACAGATGCTTGACGGCGGCCACGATCGGCACCACACTGCGGTCAAGCGCGGGCTGATGACGATCGAGGACGTGCTCCAGGCCACGGCGCAGACGCCCCAGCGGGTCTGCATCTCGCAGTGGATACGCGGCCACACGCAGCCCGAGCCGCCGCACTTCCTCGATCAGAAGGACTTCGCCGGGCGGCTGAAGATGTTCGGACCCAAGGTCAAGCTCTCCGATCAGATGCTGGCACAGAAGAAGGGGTGGGAGGTGCAGTAATGCCCCGGCTGATTGATGACCTGCGCGCGCCCGATGCGAAGGTTGCCATGCCAAACATCGTGGCGTCGCGGCTCGAGCAGGCCTGGACCAGCTACGCTGCCACCGTGAACGAGATCCTGCACGATGAGTTTCCGATCCTGCTGATCGATAATGTCGCCGACTACTACTTCCAGGCCAGCGACCAGGAATATTGGGATCTCTCGAGAGACTTTCCCAACCTGGCGCCGCCTTACGTGCGGTTCTGGTGCGAGCACAAACTGCCGAAGACCATCCATTCCAAGCAAAAGGGCGACACCCAGGTATCGGAGTTGGTGCCGAGCGGCAGAGTCGGCATACTGATCACGGCGCTCGATCCGAAGGAGTGCAAAGGCGATGGCATTCCGGTTGAGGCCCGCTGGATTCTGTGGGCCGATATCTTCATCGATTTCGGCCGGCGGGATTGTGCCGCGGACGGACCGCACTGCCCGATCTTCCTGGCAATCGATGCTGAGGGACGGTTACTCGGCGAACCCCACGCGCAGAGCTATTCCGAGCCGGAGCTCGGGGAGATTGTGCGCTCGCTGATGACCTGGTTGCACCCGGCCCTCCTCGCGATCTCATTCCTGCACTGCAAAAATGTCGCGATCGTCGAGAACGAGGCGCCGGCCAAACTCGCCAAGCGGCACCGCGAGCGACATGGCGTCACGCCGTGCCGCTACAAAACTTTGATCATCGAGCCGCTCAAGCAGATCCTGCGGCGCGAGGGCGGCAGCGACAAGGTGGGGATACAGCGCGCGCTGCACATCTGCAGAGGGCATTTTAAGGATTACCGCCAGGGCGCCGGCCTGTTTGGGAGGTATCACAAGTTGATCTGGCAGCCGTCGATCGTACGCGGCACGAAGGGAGAGAAGGCCCCGCCGCGCGAAGCGGAGATTCGATTACCCAAGGAGGCGCTATGAAACCGATTGAGGTACGCTGCCCGTCTGACCCGTTGACCGACTTCTTAGAGCAGGCCCTGCTGCGCTGCGTGGGCCGCATCCGCAAGCGCATGCGCGACTCCGTTATCCTGACGCCCAGCCGACGAACCTACGGCCGCGAGAAAGGGTTTCTAGCGAAAAGAGGGCGCCGCTCGCTGCCCCGCGTGGTGCGGCCGCGCAGGAAGGCCCAGCGATGAAATACGACCTTGGCAGTGGCATGTACCTCGAGGGCGACGCCGGCGGCGAGAGCCCATGGCGCCGGCGCGTGGTGGAGTCGAAGCTGATACCGAATACGCAATCGGGCTACACTGTAACGCTCGAGTGCGGGCATATGGCGCAGGTCTTCGGTAGATGGCAGGCCGCGGACGGCTTCATCTGCACGCGCTGCCGCGACGAAGCCGAGCACGTCAAATCGCCGGGTTGATACGTGGAGGTGCCACCATGAGAAAACCGAGATGCGGCGAAAAGCCGAGTGGTTTTGCCGAAGAGCAACTAAAGAAGGCGGGAATCGTGAAGTGGAAGCTGGAACCGCATGATATTAAGATACTCCGCGACGCCTTGACTAAAACCCTGGAAGAGCGAAGCGCCTATTGGGCCAAGAAATTCTCCGAGCAGAAGCGCGCGCGCGAGGACTGATCGTATGACCGATCCAGAACTACAAGGCAAGCGGTGGCCACTATGAGATCGAACCAGCATAGGCATAGGCATAAGAAGGACAAAGATCCGGTAAGAGAGCTCGCCTACGCAGCGGTCGACGCGTTGAACTGCACGTGGTTCATGTACTGGATCACGGAGTACGCGTCGCAGGATGATGATGGCCAGACGTTGAAAACGCTCGACCGGCTGGCCGGCGCCCTCGAGACTTTTTTCCCCGGCGAGCGCATGACCTACGAGAAATTTGTGGCGGGCGTGGAGGAGCTACTGGCCATGCCGACGTCGGAGGCCGCGAAGCGGATCCTTGCGGTCCGGCATTTACGGCCGCCTTCAAAGTAACTTCTGCAGGGCGTTCTCGACGGCGCCCTGCAGGGCTGAGTCGCTGACGTTCGCTCCATCCTGCTGCACGGCCGGATCCATCACCGTCGGCGGCTGCGCCTGCGCGGCTACGGTGTCCGGATTCTGGACCGCATTTTGCGCCCACTTTATCCTCGTATTGTGGGCCGGCGTTGACGGTGGCTCGCCGAACACGTATGACGCAAACGTGAGCACCGCGACCTTCACACGGTTGCGAAATGCAAAATCGACCATTAAGTCGCCCGATTCCTGATAAGTCAAAGCCACGTTCGTCTCCTCCTATTTCCGTTCCAGCGAGTCCACCCGCGCTTGCAGCAGCGCAAGTTGCGTCAGGAGTGCGTCCATCTCCGCCTGCGTTGTTACCAGAGCAACGACTCCGTTTTTCCGATAATTTCCCGTCACATTGCAATCGCCCGCGATGTCCATGGCATAGTTTGGCGACGCGACACCGATGCCGACCTTGCCGCCGTTGGTCGGATTTAGTTGCATCGGAATGCCGTTGAGTTGCAAGCAGCGGTTCACGCCAGAACCATAGTCATATGACTGAACGATGCCGATATTCGGGGCTGGATTATAGGTAATCACGACGCCAGCACCAGATGTGGGCGTGCCAGCCCCGGTGTAGTTCGTGCTGCGGATGATGCCAGCGCAGTCGATGGCACACTGGGGAGCGGTCGTACCGGCAAAGCCGAGGTTGCCGGCCTTGGTGATACGCAGTAGCTGCGTGTTGTCCTGCCAGAAGCTGAAGCCGCCGTCCGCGCCGCCGCCGCCGCTGACCGAGACGAGGGAAAACTCACCCTGGCCATTGCTCTTATTCCAGCCGATGCAGCCGCCCCCGTTCGTCCACGGCGCGATGAGAAAATTAACGCTGCCGATATTTGCGCCCGCGCTGAACCCATACGGGCCGTTCGAATCCACCAAACAGCGCGGGGCTGTTAATCCGATGCCGAGAGCGCCTGCTGGAGTGATCATCATTCGCGCATCAGGCGAACCGCCAGTCCCGGTGCGAAACCACATATTGCCGCTTCCATCCGTACCTAGCCCCGCCCAGTTGCCGCCGCCGAAGTCGTACAGCCTGATGTTCGCGTCAGTGTTAGCAATTGCGGTCAACGGTCCCGCGGCCGTTCCGAAGGTGCTGGCCTTGGCGGTTGTATAAATGGCTCCACTCGCATGAATCGTGCCATTCACGTCGAGCGTGTAGGCCGGTAAGCTCATGCCAATACCGACCGAGCCGCCCCTGAGTACGATCGTCTGCGTATCGACGCCACCGGCTCTAGTGCCTAGCACCGCCCCTATGTTGAAGTTCGCGAAATAGTACGACCCGAAGTACGCGCCGTAATCCTGATTGCGATCTACGCCAATTTGAAGTCGCCCGTCTGGTACAGTGTCCGATGCTGCCGCGTTTCCTGGGCCTTCGATGAATACCGCCGTGTTTGTAGCTACAGAACCAACTGGCGTGCCAGTATTGGCTCCAACATGGAGCCTTACACTCGGCGATGGCTGAGCGATGCCGAGCCGGGAGTTGGTGATATCCCAGAACAGGTTTGCGCTCGCGGCGAATATGCCAGCACTGTTGTACTGTATCTGCCCGGTCGAGCCCGCAGCGGGTGCCGTCCATGCCATCCCGTTCGCCACACCAGAATTAGCCGTCAGTACTTGGCCGTCGTGTGTTGCGCCGCCCGTGCCCATACGCGTGACGCCAGTGCTGCTGCGGACGATTAGATCGCCCTGCGTGGTTGTCGGATCAGCGATGAAGGCCGGCGCCCCGGTGATCTTCGCCCACGCGAGCGCGGTAATCCAGGCCGGATTCGCATAGGTCGTGCTCGTATCCGCGGCGTTGGTCACCTGCGCCGCGGTGTAGTCGCCGCTCGCTGCCACGACCGCACCGCTCCGACCGAAGACGGTGCTAACGCCGGCTGCCGGCGCCCCGGTGATCTTCGAATACGCAAGGCTCGTGATCCACGCCGGATCCGCATAGCTTCCGAGCGTCGAAACAGCGTTGGTGACCTGCGCCGCGGTGTAGTCGCCCGCGACGGCCACTACAGCACCCGAGCGGCCGAACACGGTCGCTACGCCCGTCGGCGGCGCGCCGGTGATCTTCGACCAGGCGAGCGAAGTAATCCACGCCGGGTCCGCGTAGGAGCCGACCGCCGAAACCGCGTTAACGACATTAGCCGCGGCGAGCGGGGCGCCGGCAACGCGGTAGACGCCGCCGATGTTTACGTCGCCCGTAACACCGATCGTCGAAGCGTTGTTGAGCGCATGCCCGGCCGCATCGACGTCGCCCACCCAGGGAGACTGGGAGCCGGTGCCCGGCGTCGCCCAGCGCATTCCCATGGCCTGCGTCGAGTCCGCGGTGAGCACCTGGCCGTTGGTGCCGACCGGCAGGCGGCCGGTGGCGCTCGTTCCGCGTACGATCAAGTCTCCGGCCGCCGTGGTCGGATCGGTCATGCCGCCGCCGGCGGGGCCCTGGGGCCCAGCGGGGCCGACGGGACCAGGGCTGCCAGTTATGCCAGGGGGGCCCTGGGGGCCGGTATTGCCAGTGGGCCCGGCGGGACCGGGGATTCCTTGCTGGCCTTGGATCCCTTGCTGGCCCTGGGGCCCGGGGTCGCCAGCGGGCCCGATAGGCCCAGGCACGCCGGGGATCCCCTGCTGGCCCTGGATTCCCTGCTGGCCAGGGGGCCCTTGCTCGCCAGGCTCGCCCTGGGGCCCCTGGGGGCCTGGGATGGGCGTTCCGGGCAGCAGGCCTACCAGGTAGCTGCGGCGCGGCGTGAGGATCGCGGTAAGCGGCGCGCCGCCCAGTTTCACGTCGGTCGTGGATGCACTCACGCTACCGCCTCACGCGTCACTTCCTGAATGAGCGTCACATCGCCGTGCATGATGGTGATGATTTCGCCGGCGGCGGTCGTGAGTTGGAGGTCCCAGCTATAGTTCACGCCAGGCATGAGCGTCGTCTGGTCGTGGGGGAGCGAGAGCGACACCTGGCTGGGCGGCATCACCGTGCAGGTCATGGTGGCGGCCACGTCGGGCGCCTCATCGGCCACTCCGGCCCGGATCTGCGACTGCGCCGTGTAGCCCGTCAGGTCGGCCGGCGTCCCGTCGGCGTTGTATACGTTGACGGTCGCGGCCCAGTCATCGCCCTGGTAGATCTCGAGATCGACGACCTTCGGCATTTAGAAACAGCATACGCCAAAAAGATAGGCCCGATTCGCGTAATGCAAACCGGGCCCGGAGCAAAAGCCAGAAAGGTCGAAAAGCGATCGACGCCTCAATAATACGCGCGCGGCGGGGGCGGCGTCCACTCCTCCTCGGTCTCGTCCGACGCGGTCCGTATCCAATTGCCCTCCCTGAGCCGTAGGAGCCCCCAGACGGCCGCGTCGTGCACGTCGTCGGACTGGCCATAGGGGAAGGCCGCCATCTCCTCCACGACGTCCCTGGCCCATTTGCAGCGCAGTGGCGCCCAGACCATGCGCGAGCTAAACATGTCGGACACGGCGTTGGTGCGGGTCACCTTGTCCTTGCTGCGGTTCGGATTCGCTTCGTAGACCGGTATGCCGGCGCGCCACAGTTCCTGAATCAGCGGCGTGCCGGCGCTCATGCGCTCGACCACCAGGGTATCGGGCTTCCATTGGTCGTACAGCCTGCGGGCCCACTGCTTCAACTCGGGGAAGTCCACGCGGCGCACCCAGCAATCGAGCAGCAGTATGCCGGTCTCGAGCGGCCCGTCGGCCGTGCGCCGGCGCCGGAAGACGCCCCAGGTAACGCACGCCGACCGGTTGCTCGAGGTCTTCGCAGAGAAGGCCGTGTCCCAGGCCTGCACGATGAAGTCGAAGGTCGAGGGCGGGTTGGGGTCGGTCCAGTCCTGCCACCACTCGCGGCGAATGATGGCGCCCTCTTCGCTCGTGGGGTTCTGCTGGTAGTTCGCCATCCAGCGCGAGAGCGGCATGGTGTTACGGGTGGCCTCGAGCTCGGCCTTGCTCCAGAACTCCGGAAACAGCGGCTCGCCGGACGGCAGGATGGCGGGCAGTTGAATGAGCTCCCACTGCTCGCCGTGCTCCTCCTCGATCGCCTGGCGGAGTAGCTGCCCGGTGAGGTCCAACTGGCCCCAGCGAGTCATCACGACCAGGATGGCGGCGCCGGGCTGGAGCCGCTGCCGCGGGCCGGACAAGTACCAAGCCCAGGTCTTTTTGAAATCGACCTCCGAGTTTTCGATGACCGCCTGCTCGGAGTGCGGATCGTCGATGATCACCAGGTCGCCGCCGCGGCCGGCTGCGGCGCCGGTTTTGCCGATCGCGAAGTATTGGCCGCCTTTGTTCGTATTCCACCGGTAGGCCGCGCGCGCGTCCGGCGAGAGCGCCATGTCGGGGAACACGCTGCGGTAGTCGTCGGAGTTGATGAGGTTCCTCATCTCGCGGCCAAAGTCAAGAGCGAGCGATGCGGTATGCGAGCATTCGAGAACCTTCCTGTCCGGATGGCGCCCCAGATACCAGGCCGGAAAAAGCACACTTGTGAACTTGCTCTTGGTGGACCGCGGCGCGAGATTGATGATGCACCGCTTCAGTTCGCCCGCATCGATCCGCTCAAACACGTCCGACATGATCTGGTGGTGGCGCCCATAGACGAAATCGGGCCAGACGCGCCGCACGAAGGGCAGAAATTTATCACGTGCGCCCTGCGTGCGCTTCTTCGCAAGCTCGGCCTCGAGGGCCTTCAAGTCAGCGTTCTTGAGCCTCTCCTTGAGCCTGAAACGTTGTTCTGAGGTCATTTACAGTCAGATTACGTCAATCTGCATACACTCATACACGTAAGACGATTGAAATTGAGTGGTGAAACGTGGATAATTGCCCCGTAATGGCACAAGCCACTCGCCGCGGCCGGCCCCGTTTATACGAGCAGACGCACCACGTGCATCTGACCATGGACCGCGCCGCACACCAGTCGCTGGTCGGACCGATGCTCGAGGAGTTTAGGGACTCGCACCCCGAGGCAACGGCTAACGACTACTTTCGGTTTCTGCTCGATGACACCGTCCGCCGCTGGCGTGCCGCGGAGGCGGAGCGCAACGGAGCCGCTGCCAGGCTGCGCGCGAGAATGCGCCGCTTAGCAGAATCGGCCGCCGCGGCCGGGGACGACAAGATCGATGGCCACGTGCGGCGCCTGGCCGCGCTGGTCAAGCCGCAGCCGGCTGCATGAGGATCGGCTACCGCGGCCGGCGCTGGGTGTTCGTCGTCTACCTGCGTCGCTGCTCTTCGCTCGAGCTCTGGACGCCCTGGTTCGGCTTCGGGCTCGGGCTCGAGATCTGGGCCGAGCGGCGCCGCCAATTAACGCACCGAAATGCGTGTTAAAATACAAAATATGAATGTGTTTTGGAAGGTGATCTGCGCGGCGCTCCTGCTTATGGCCGCGTCGTGGGCTGCCCACGAGTTTTTGACCTATTCGCAGCGGACGACGATCGCCCTGGTCGGCCTGGTTATCTGGGCCGTGACCGCGGTGAACGCGCTATCCGGCCAGCGATCGTAGAATGGCTTCTCTGTCCGGCTGTTTCCGCAGCACCGGATGCATTCCGCCGCCGGCCTGAGCGATAGGCGGCTTCTGCTCCTCGTTCTCGTCCTTCTTCATCCCCGTAAGCTGCATGATGCGCGCCGCCATAGAGAGCCCCCGCGCGCTGCCGACCGGGACGCGTAAGCCCTCGGTGAACAGGCGCACGCCGGCCGTAGAGCGAAAAAGCTTCGATAGCGCCGCGCTGCCCAGCGTGAGCTTCAGGCCGGTGAGCGGATTGGTGAACCACGCTCCAATGCCGCCGGCCGCCAGCGTGATGAGGCCGGTGCCGCTCGGGTTGACGTTCTTCGCCAACTCCTTCCAGGCGAGCATCAGCTTATCTAGCTCTTCGACATGGCCCGAGCCGGGAAAGAGCAGTTTCTTCGTTTCGTCGCCGAGTTTGTGCCATTCGCTGAAGCGCGCATCGGGCCCCTTTTTTGCGTCGAATAGCTCCTCGAGGTAGGCCCGGCCGATCTTCGCCATCTCGCTCAAATTCAACTGGCCGGCGACGCGGCGAGTGAGCCCAATGCTGGCGTCGCGGTCGCGCGTCAGCCGGTTGAAGGTGCCGACGCCTTCCCGCGCCTCGGGCGCCTTGCCGGCGATCCTCTCGAGCACCCGCTCAGTAACGTAGCTCGCGTTGGTCGCGGCGCGCGCGTCCTGCAGGTGGCCCAGCACCTGCGCGCCCTTCGATAGAGCCCCGGGCGTGGGCGGACCGGCGACGGCCGCATCGATCGCATCCTGCAGCTTGGGGATGACGAATTTCGCCAGGCCCTGGCCGCGTCCCCGGCCGGCCTTGCGCGCCAGCCCCTTGATGGCGCCCAGCGCGTCCTCTGCGGCCGATGCAGAGATGACGTCCCCGCCGTTCATGAACGCTTCGACCGCCTGGATGCCCGGCGCGTATTGCGGCTGCGAGATATCGAGCCCGCCCTTGACCTTTTCGAAGATCGGCTTGAGCGTCTTTTTCAGCCCGCTCACATCCACCGGCAGGGCAATGTCTTCGAAGATCGGGATCTGGCGCAGGATGGGGGCTCCGGTCACGGGGTCCCAGCCGGTTACCGTGTCGTTGGTGCCGACCTGCACCTTTTTCAGGTTGGCCGGATCGGCTTCGTACTGGTGGAAAACATCGTAGTCCCGGCTGGCCGCCGCGCGCTGCGCCTTAACTCGGGATTCGAGCTTTCCCGCAATGTCTGTGCCGGCGGTCTCGGCCGTAAGGCGCTGCCCTGGAGCGGCCCGCTCGGTGAGTTCCTGCGCCCGGGCCTCGAGGTTCTTTTTGGTCAGCGCGTCGGCCGCCTCTTCGACAAAGCCGCCTCCCGGCATGACCCCGCTGGTCTTTTGGGTGAACTTGAGAAACTTGTTGTCGGTGGCGACCCCCACGTTGCCCGGCACGCGCGTTTCGGGCGAGCCCTCTTCCATCACATACTTCATCGCGTCGCGCAGTTCGGGCGTCGCGCGATTGAAGCCGGGAATGCGCGCAGTTACGCTTTCCGGCATGAGCCCCAGGGCCGAGGGAGCGATGAGCCCGGTGGCCTGACCCATGGCGCGCGCTACGTCTGGATCGTGGCCCGGCTCAACGACATTGCCGTACTTATCGAAGACCGGCGCCGCGGGGCTCCCCGTCTCCGCGGCCTCGACCGCGGCCGGGCCGACCATCGGGAAGTTGCCGAGCGTCTGCCCGGCGGCCTCCATGGCGTCGTACCATTGGCCCGTGCCCGCTGCGCGCTGCCAGGCTTCCTTAGTCTTCTCTGCCTGCTTTTGGTGGGCCTGCACTACCCCGTGCATCATGTCCACCGTGTCGGGCTCGAGTGTATGCTTGGCGCCGGCTGCGAACGCCATGAGGTCGCCGACGGCCTTGGCCATGTGGGGCAGCCCCTCGAGGGTCGTTTCCCAGAGGCCTTTGCCGTAGCGGCTCGCGGCGGATCCCTGCGGCTGAACGAAATCCGGCTGCTGGTTGGCGGTCGTGGCGGTATTGTTCAGCCCCGCGGCCTGCTGCGCTTTCCATCCCTTGGCCGCCTGGTCGAACATGTCGCCGGCCGGCGCAGGAAGAGCGGGCGAGGTCTGCGCCGGGCCGGCGCTGGGTTGAATGGGCGCCACTGCACCATTCGGATGCTGTTTGCGCCACTCTTCCGCAGCCTGGTCAAACATGTCCTGGGGCATCAGAATATCCATCCATGCTGCGAGGCCAGTCGGCGCGCCTCGTTGGGATCGCCCTCGGCCGCGTTGATAAACTGCCGTAGCGTGTTCTGGTCGAGCCGTTTGCCGCCGCCATCGGGCAGCGGCCCGTAGAGCACCGTGCGGCGCGCGTCAGTCGCCTCGGGCGTGAACAGTTGCAGCTTGCCCCGATGATAGGTGCCCTCGTCGTATTGGTGCTGCAAGGTGATGCGCTGCGAGTCGAGCAGGTGCAGCGTGTTCACGATATTGCTGCGCAACTGCTGGTCGCTCATCTTGTGGTCGAAGTCCGCGGCCGCGGCCATGCGCTCCACCTGGCCTCCGCCACTCGGAATGTAGGCCTTGGAGACTTCTTCGGAAACCTTCTTGCCGATCATGTCGAATGTCGAAGCGAGGTCGGATCCGGTCTGCAGGCCGAGCGAAACGGCGATCTTATTGAGCACCGGTAACTGGCCGTTGGCGAGTGCGCGCCGCGCCGTATCGAGCAGCGCCACATGCTCGAGCGACGTGGAGAGCGGGCCGGTCATCTGCGACTTCGCCCCCTGCGCGAAGCTATTCTCGGTGGCCTGCATGGTCTTATATTCCTGGTCCGCCCGTGCCCAACTGAAGCTCGGGTCGGCCTTCTGGGCGGCGCGCAGGATGCGCCGGCGCGTGTCCATGTCGCGGCCGAGGATCTCCTGGAACTGGGCCGGCACCAGGTCGTGGCTGACGACCTGTTTGGCGAGTCCGTCCACCTCTTCGTCGGTAAGCTGCGCGGCCTTGAGGCGCTTCTGCTCCTGAATCCGAAGCTGCTTCTGCTCCCACGTGGCCGGGTCGGTCTGCGCTTCGACCTGCAGTTCCGGATACTGGGCCAGTTGCTCGTAAATCGGCCGGCCGGGCTGGAGCTCGATGCCTTCGCGCTGCGCGATCGCCCGCGCCCGCGCCTCGCGATCGCTAGTGAGCGTCTTCTGGAAATTGGCGCGGGCCGTGACGACCGCCCGCTCGGCAGCCGCAAGTTCGGTCTGCTTGGCGCGCTGGTTGGCGCCAATCTCCTGCGCACCGAGAGTCGCTACCTTCTCGTCGTAGGCGTTCATCCGGTCCTGCAAGGTAGCGCCGGCCTTGAGGGCCTCGACGTAGTTGGCGCGCGCCGTCTGGCGCTGCTTCTCCATGGCCTGCATGGTGCTCATGCCGGCCTCGCCCAACTGCATCCCGAAATTGGGTGCATGCGAGGCCATCAGCGCGAACCCCATGTGCATCAGGATCTGCGAAATCGAGGGGTGCAGGTTCTCTTCGGCCTGCCGCTGCAATTGCGTGATGGCGTCCTGCAGGTGGCTGAAGTCCGGACGCTCGCCCATCAGGGTCTTGATGGCGGCCTTCGACCGCGCGATCTCATCGGTGGTCGGCGCGAGACCGGCTCTCAGCTTAGCCGCGTAGTCTTCCGCGGCCTGCACCTCAGGCGACACGTAAGCGCCCAGCCCCGAACGGGCGCCCGGCGGCTGCGCTGGAGGGGCGGCTTGCGCCTCCTCCTCGGCGGCGGCCGGCGCCGGCGGGCCGGTGTAGGGCAGTGGCCGCTGCGGTCCGAGGTCAGGCATACCCGGAATAGCCTGCTGGGGCATGCCATTGGGCCCTACGGGCGTCAGGGGCATGTCTTCCGGCGTCGTCCTGAGGAGAGCCTGCTGCGAGGCCTGCTGGCCCGCTGTAGGCCTCGCAAACGACGAGCTAGGGGCCAGGGCGCGCTGCGACGATAGCTGCCCCAGGATCTTCTTAACATAAGCCTGCGTCTCAGGGTAGGGCGGCACGCCGCCGAACCGCTGGACGGCTCCCTCGCCGGCGTTATAAGCAGCCAGCGCCTTCTCGGTGTCGCCGCCGTACTTGTCGATCAGGTCGCGCAGGTGCCGCATCCCGCCATCGATGTTCTGCCGCGGGTCGCGGGGATTAACGCCTAGATCCCGAGCCGTTCCCGGCATCAGTTGCATGGGCCCGATGGCGCCCTTGGGAGAAATGGCGCCAGCGCGAAAGCCGCTCTCCGTCCTGGCTACGGCCCGGCCGAGGCGCGGATCCATGCCGTAGCGCGCGCTGGCCGCATCCAGCAGGCCGGGGATATCGGCGTCGGTGTCGTCCGGATCATCCGGATCGTGGAGAGGCTCGCGATAGCCTCCGCCCTCCGCCATGGCCCGCGGCGGCATTCCCATATTGCCCGGAGGCATGGCGCCCGGCATGGGCGATCCCGGGGCGCCGCCTGGCATCGCTTTGGCCGGCGGCGCGGCTCCGGCCGGCGGGGGCGGGCCGGTAGGCTGGGGTGGCATCAACTGCTGGAGCGTGCCCCGCAGCGTGTCCTGCATGACGCTGCTCGTCGGCGGTTTTGCGCCATCGCCGCCGGCGCGCAGCAGTTTGCGGCGCTGGAGTTCGGCGAGCACCAGGTAGGCCGGCGCGGCGCCGGTAGGCTGCTGCACCTCCTTGGCCAGCCACTGGTCGGGGTAGGTCTTCAGGTCGTTGGCGACCGTGATGAGGTCAGGCATGCGGGCCTCCCTTCAGCGAGTTTAGAGTGGCCGCACGCCAACTGTCGATGAGGGGCCCGATCTGGCCGCCCTTCGCGCGAAGCAGAGGGTTAGTGTCCGGGTCTATTTGGGGGGCGACTGGTTTGACTTTAACGGGGCCCGCTTGCCAACCATACCCACCACCTTGATAGACCGGGCGGGCTGATCCGCGGGATCGGGCCAGAGCTCGCTCCTTAACTGATTCGCTAATCGGCCGTCGCCAGAGCCGATTTGCTCCAGCATTTTCAGTTCCCGCAGCTTCAGGTCCCGCAGACTCTCGTTGTAGTTGTTTGATGAGTTGTCCATAGTTTTCCTTGTTCGCGTTCAAGACGTCGTAGTGCTCCACCATCGCATGGCCGACGGCATCGTTCTGCTCCAACGTTTTGAGCGCCTTCTCCATGTCGGCCAGGGCGTTCACCTTGCCGTTGTGAATCAGGTCATTCAAAACCTGGGGATGGCTTATTCTAGCGACCATGGCTGGGTCGTGCACGTACTCCGGCATGTATATAAAACGCATACCAGCGTACTGCCCGGGCTTCATCCCTGGTCCGCCAAACAGCGTAAAGCCGCCGATGTTATCGGTCTGAATCTGGCTAATTACATTCCATGCGTCCTCACTCGAAAGAGGCTTCTTAAAATAGACGCTCAGACCTGGACGTGCGTATACGGCATTAGTACTGTCATCGGGGATTGTCCTGGCAATGAAGGCATCGTCCTGTTTGTGCTTCTGCGCCGCCTTGATGACCTCCTCTGTGACCTTGTTGACGGAAGCCTCGCCGGTCTCCGGCAGCGTCACCTCGAAATTGGAGGCAAAGACCGGCTTGCCGGCGTTGTCGCCGCCGGGCGCCGACCACATGCCGAGCGCGTGGCTGTTGACGATCGATTTGACGTTGGGGTCCGCGGCCGCCACCCGGTGCGCATCCTTCATCATGTCGATGGCATTTTGCGGTACGTCGGACATCTCAGGCTCGATGCCAGCCACGATGCGGCCCAGGCCCGACTCCTTGGCGGTCGCCGCCATGTCGCCGCCCTCGCCTATTCTGCTGGTCAGGCCGCGCTGCGTCCACATGTCCTTCTCGCGAAACCAGAGGAAGGCCTGTAGCTCATGCGGATCCATCCCCAGTTGCGCGGCGGCCTTGTCGAAGACCTTCTGGCCGAACATGAACTGACCGGTACTGCGAATGCCCTGCGCGTCGTTGATGACGCCCCCGGCTACGCCGCCCTCGGCCGGCTGCGGGATCGCCGGTGCATCGCCGTAGAGTTGGTGCCGAATGCGCTGAAGCATGCGCGCGGCCCAAACATCGACCGTCGCCAGGTCGCTCGAGCCCGCCATGTTTCCACTGTAGTTTTGCGTCTTGGGCGATGTCGGCTTGCCGCGGAAACGGTTGATCAGCGCGTCCATCACCTTCATGGTGTTCGCATTGAAATTCTTGTCGCCGTAGCGCAAGGCCCGCGGACCGGTGTACTTGTTGGGCTGGCCGCCGGCCTCCCGATACGCCTCGTACTGCTTGAGAACGTCGTCGTAGTCGCCCTTGGCGTTCCGCTCCAGCCCTTCGACGGCCTGCTTGAAATTCTCTGTGACCGGCGTCCGCGCGCTCGTGACGCCGAGCATGTCGGCGAACAGGTCGCCGGCCGAGCCATACATCCTGCGCAGAATGGTCCGCATGCGCGTGTACCACTGCTTCTGCTCGTTGATGCGCATGGCCGTGCGCTCATCGAGAGTGCGCACATCGGGCTCTTTGACGGAAGCCTCCTGGGCCTGCTGCTGGATGCCTCGCACCTCCTGGACGATGGCGTCCGCCATGTTTTGCGAAACCTGCTCGCCGGCCGGCGTCAAGGTGTCTGTCGTCCAGAGCTTCTGGCCGCGCACCGGGTCGTCGAAGGCGTACGGGATCTCTTTGTATTTGATTTCGTACGACGCCGGCTTCGGCTTCCCGCCCTCTCTGGTGGGCGGCCGCTCAGGCGTGAACTTGATGCCCTTCACCTCGAGCGGCTGAAACGGGAAATCGCCGCGGGTCGGGAACTGCGCTCGCTTGTCGCGGATATCCTGCTCTGCGGCCCGTTGCAGCCGGTTCATAGCCCTCTGATTCAGATCCGGAAGGTCACGCTGCAAGGCGTCCGAGATCATCTGCCGTTCTGGTGCGTAGACCCGCGAAAGGTTCGCTAGCTGGCGCTCGCCGCGGCGCCCTTCCTCGGCCGCTTGAAACACATCGATCGGTGCGCCGGCGGGTGCGGCCGCGGGCGGTTTCGGTCCGGCCGCCTGCTCGGCCCAGAACTGCGGCAATGCCTCCGGCGCGACGCCGGCCGCCTGATCCGCCATAGCCTTCGCCTCTTCGAAGTTCTTGACGGTAGGCTGGCTGCCCGGGAAGTCCCTCGTCATCTGGCTCAACCACTGCGGATATTCGCCGATTCCCTGCATGATGTACTGGGCGCCCTTAACGGCCTTAGCGGCGCCCCAGGTAGCCATGTCGCCGAGGTTCTCGCCGCCCGGGATGCCACTGTGGAGTTGCGAGCCGCTGAAGGCCCCGCTCTCACGCATTCGCTCGGACGCCCTGGAGGCCGCCCGGTCCGGGTCGGTAAAAATCTGGCCCAGCCCACCGGGCTTTGCCGGTGGCTCGGTAGGGACGTCCGCGAGACCGCCCGGCTCGCGAAGTATCGTGGTTGGTTCCGGGATGGGATGCAGGGCGCCGCTGACCGCGGCCGGCAAAAGCATCCCCAAGCCGTGGCCGGTGGCCTTGGCGTACTCACCTTTATCAACGTCCTGGGCCACCTGCTGCGCACCGGCGCCAAACATCGGCACCGCACCGGCGCCGTGGTAGAACGTACCCGGAATATCGCCGCGCCTCATGGCTTCCCCGGTCTGCCCGAGTTCACCCCATACGCGCGACGGCTCGTTGACCAGCCCCAGACCCAGGTTCTTCACGGTATCGAGCCCGCGCTGCATCTCGCCGGGGTCCGGCACGCGACCGCTCCAGGGGGTAGCAGCGACGATATCGCCAAGCTGCTTGAGCATGCTCGAGTCGGCGAAGGACCGCCAGAGGTCTTTCGCCGAACTCGCGAGCCCGCCTCCCTCTGCCATGCGAACCGCTCCGCCGTGCGCATACCGCTCCGCCGTGGATCCGCCATTGCTGTACAGGCCGCCCTTCGCAAACGGCTTCCAGCCGAGGCTCCCCATGGTGCCGGCGGCGCCCATCAGCCCACCCATGAGTTGTCCGAAGATCGAGCCCTGCGGCGCCTGAATAGTCGTGTTCTGCGTGCCGTTGCTCGACGTCGTGTAGGGCAACGGCATCATGTTCTGCAATTGCGCGAGGTAGGCCAGCGCCTGCATGGGCATCGTCAGATTTTGCATCTGATTCTGGTACGCCACGTCCGCATTCTGCTGCGCCATGCCCTGCTGTGACTGGGCCGCCTGGGCCATCGCCGCCAGGCCCTGCAGGCCGGCCATATAGTTGTTTAACTGCATGCTGCCGAGGCCCTGACCAATCTGGTTCATTTGCCCCGTCATCTGCAGGTTGAGCCCCTGCTGCTGCTGCCGCGCCTGCTGCTGCTGGATCGCCTGCTGCAATCCAAGCTGCTGGCCCTGCATGCCGAGATTCTGCGTCTGGAGCGCGCCCTGCAGGTTGCCCTGGTACTGCATCCCGAGCCCCTGCATCTGCGCGGCCTGATTCGCGAGCGCGCCCTGGAAGCCCATCTGCTGGGCCGCCAGCCCGGACTGCAGGCCCGCCTGCTGGTTGGCAAGCTGGGCCTGCATTCCGTAGCCGGCATTGGCCAGGCCGGCCTGGAGACCAGACTGCTGGTTGGCGAGCGATGCCTGGAGAGCTTGGCCGGCCTGGAACTCTTGAGCCTGCTGGTTGGCGAGCGCCGCCTGCAGGCCCGTCTGCTGGTTGGCGAGTTGCGCCTGCATGCCGAGTTGCGCCCCGAGGCCCTGGGTTTGGAGCAGGGCCCCGAGGTTCTGCTGGCCAACCGTCAACCCCGCTTGCTGGTTGGCGAGGTTGGCCTGCAGTCCCGTCTGCGCGCCCAGCCCTTGGGTTTGCAAGAACGAGGAGAGGTTCTGCACGTTGGCCTGCTGCTGCGCCTGCTGGTTGGCGAGCGCGGCCTGTAAGCCGGTCCCGATGTTGAATTGCTGCGCCTGCTGGGACAACGCCTGCTGCTGGTTGAATTGCTGCTGGGCCTGCGTGTAGGCGTCCTGCAGTCCCTTGGCCTGGATGTTCGCCAGGTTCAACTGCAGATCGCGCGCGCCGGTGGCCTCGGTTACCGCCTGCCGCGAACCGCCGTAGGCGCCGGCCGCGACTGCCTGCGATCGCTGCGTCTGTAGCTGCTGGTTGTAGTCCTCGACCGCTTTCTGCTTCTGAACATCCACCACCTGCTGCGCGTAGGGCGTCATGAACGACGACGCCGTGCCCGGGTCGGTCCAGGATTGCGTGGTGGCCTGCGCTTCGGGCGCCACGTTGGCGGCCGCCTGCATCTGAAAGTCTTTCAGGTTCGGCGCCGAGACCATCTGCGCCGGGCCCATCTGATACTGCTGGAGGTTCGGCCCCGAGACCTGCATCAACCCCGTGATGGGGTTCACCATTCCGGTGGGCGCCGAGACCCGCTCCGACTGCACTGCGGTCGGCGCCGACACTTGCATCGGATTGTATTGGTAGCTCGACGCGAGACCGGAGACCGACGGCATGCCGCCGGCGAAGGGATTGTCGAAGCTCAACGCCTGCGGCCCGAACTGCTGGTTGAAACTGATCGTGTTCGGATCGACCCCCATGGCGCCGACCGTGCCCATCAGATTGCGGAAGAATTCACCCAGCCCGCTCTGGTCGGGCGCGTTGCCCATGGCGCCGGCCTGCGACCAGTAGTTGTTCGTCAACTGCGTCGGATCGGCAACCGAGGCCTGCGGCCCCATGTTGTTGACAAGGCCTTGGTCGCCGGTGACCATCCCCTGCGCCGTGCCGAGGATCTGCCGCCACATGTCCATCAGACCGGAGTCCGGCGTGTAGGTGTTGGTCTGATTCGAAGTGGTGTTCTGCTGACCTGGTGTGCTAGAGAATAGGCCCATTGGTCGCTCTCATCGAGCGATCAAGCAGTGGCGGAAAGTAAGTGACCGACATGAAGCGCCCCCGGATCGCTGCGCAAGGTAACGGGCATTGCCCACGGGGAGCCGAGGTCATGGCGCCAGCCTTTGCGCAGCGAGACCTCCAACTGTTTTGCGCCACGCGCGGTCGCGTAGCTCTCGATGACTTTGACGAAGTCGGCCGCCCACCTGCGAATAGAGCGCGCCGCGGCCATCTGCAGGACGACCGTATGCGGCTCGCGGAAATGCACCAGCATGATCGCGAGGCAAAAGTGGGGACCGCCGAACTCGCCCCGGTCGGGCGGCTCGGTGTCCCATACGAGCCAGAGGTCAATCTGCCCCAGGAGCCAGACGCGCTTGAGGTCCTCGAGTTGCGTCATGTGATGACGACGGATCTGGTCCTGGCGCCATAGACGCCGTATCTCGCGCCAGTAAGGCTCGAGCCCGCCGGCGGGAGGGCGAAAGATCCGGATCATCTTGTCTTACACGATACACCACGGCGCGGTAGGCGTAGTACAATCTGCGCATGAGCACCACCACCGAAGCCCCGCCCCGAAAGAGGAACTCCGAACCGGTCGAGCCGCCACCCGTCCACCATCACGCCAAAGGCGGCGCCTCGGAAGCAAAGGCCAACGAAGCACCCGCAGCGGCGGCGACCGCGGCGGCACCGGTCGTCACTCCGTTCGCTAACCCGCCGGCGTCCCCGGTAGCGTCTCCGACGGGCGCCAGGAAAGCCGTCCACTTTGCCGGCCCGGTAGTGTCGGGGCACAAGACTTATCTGCAGGGCCAGGCCGTGCTCTGCATGCGCTTCGATGTGGACAAGTCGACCGGCAACTTTACCGGCGGCACCGCGGCCGCACCCGGCACGAGCTTCCTGCTGGATACCGGAGTGATTCTGTGGAAGACCATCACGAGCGTGACGCAGGCCTTCGATGGCACCACCCCGAAGGTGAACATCGGTACGACCTCGGGCGGCTCGGAGATTGCCTCAATCGCGCTCGGCACCGCCGGCGCTCCGGCCGAAGCGGCGGCGCTGGCGGCACCGACGGCCGGGACCACGCTTTACGTGTCGCTCACCGGTGGTCCGTTTACGACCGGCCACGCATCGGTCGTGCTGCTGTTTATCGGACCCGCGGCGCTACCCTGGAATTGATATGGGGATAGACGCTACCGACAAGCTGGTGCTGGAAAGGATCGACACGGCCTTTGAGCATGTCCCGGTACCGGCCGAGAAGCAGGACCGATACCAGAAGCTGCACGAGGCCGCCAGGGAGATGGCGCGCGGGATCGTAGACCTCTGCCAGGACTCGATGGAACGCTCGAGCGCCCTGCAGGCCCTCGAGCAGTCGATTCTGTGGACGGACGCTGCGCTGCGCCGCGCTGCCTAGAGCGGATCCACTCCGGCCCGCCGCAGCCGGCACACCACGCCCCAGATATCCTCCGCGGAGGCGGCCGCTTCGGCGGCGGCTTTGATATCGGACACATCGATCTTGAATTGTGCCCAGTACGGCGTGCACCAACCGGCCAGGTAGTGACCGATCAGGCCGACGTCGGCCGCGACGAGCGGCTCGTATAGAAGCAGGCGCGAGACGGCGAAGGCCAGCGGCAGGTAGTGCTGGTGCTGCCAGTAGACTGGCGTCGCCGGCCGCACGGGGCGCGCCGCGGTCATTGAATCGTCTCCTCCTGCTTAGCATACTCACCCCGATCGACCCGCTTCTGCAGGTCGGCGAGGAGGTTCTTCAGGTTCAGTTCAAAGGAGGAATTGTGGCCCAGCACCCAGCACAGCATGTCGAGTGATGCGGACAGCAAAGGAAAAGCGGGATGGCGAGAGAGAGGCGGGCACTCGGCCAGGCTTTCCAGGGAATCGTGCGCCGACTGGATCTCGTCGCGGGTGCGCATGGTGGCCCCCCGCATCTCCCTGATCTCATCGGCGAGCACCTTGAGGGCAACGTATGTGCCGGGCCACTCCTCCTCGTAGAGTTCCTTCCAGATGCCGATCAGCGTCCGCCTCGCCAGCGCGTCGAGCGGCTCGGCTTGAAATAGCTTCTCCATCGTCGGCCTCCTTTTCTGGCGGGGAGCCGGCCCGGGGCGGACCTCCCCCGGTCTTACCGGGCCGGCTTTTTATTTCCCCGTGCTCGTCATATCCCTCGCCGCTGTAGATCCGCCGTGTGCATCACAAGGTCGTGGCGCAGGCGGCGCCAGTACTCGATCTCATCGACCGGCACGGGCTTGCCTTCAACGAGGTCGGTGAAGGCCCCCATGATGGCGACGGCGCCGGCGTAAAACGTCTGGCGGTGCTCTTCGATTTGATCCGGCTTAACGACCTTCGGCAGGCACTCCGCGAGCCAGCTTTTCCAGAGCTCGCGGACGGTCGGACGTTGAGCCGGACGGATCACGCGGCACGCTCCTCCTGGTTCCGGCGCCGCGTGGCCCAAGACTTGAGTGCACGGGCCGTCCACTCCGCCTGGGTACGCCCGACGTGGACCGGGCAACTCATTTCAAAGGGGATAGGCAGCCGAGAAATGTACTGGCTGTCAATACTGCCAGTACGTTTCTGCGCTGATGATACCGGCACCGGAACCTTGCCCGAAATGACCGCCGTTCCACCCTTGTAGACGACTTTCAGGTCCATCAGCGCCTCGAGGATCGGCCGCCGCTCGGCGTAGGTTTCCGGCTTCTCGCTGGTTTGGATCTCGCGCAGCGCGGCTTCTACCGCCTGCTTCGATGGAAGCGTCATCACCTTGCCGGCGGCCTTCAGTTCCCGCTCGATCTCGGCAATGCGGTCCTGCAGTCTCTTCTGCTCGAGCTTGCCTTCGGCGACTGAGTACATGTGAGCCCGCGTCATCTCAACCACGCGGCGCTGGTCTTCCGCCAGGCGCCTGGCCTCCTTCTCGAGCTTCTCTATACCCTTGGCGCCGGGAAGGGTCAGCGAGTCGTAATATTTTCGCCCCACCTTGAGCAGGCGATCGGCATCCGTCAGGATCGGCCAGAGGCATTCAAATACCGCGTCGTCGAACGACTCCATCTGTACGCTCGGCTCTGCGCAAATGTACCTCTTCGGCGGAAAATTGGTCGTATACCCGCAGCGATAGAACCGGCCGCCGCCGCCCGATTTCACCCCGCGATATCGATGGTCGCAGTGCGCGCACCAAAGAAAATTGCGCAGCAGGTAGGTGTCGCTCGGCCTTCCGATCCACTGGCGGTCGCCGTTCACCTCCTGGCACTTGTTCCAGAGATCGTCATCGATCCACTTCGGGCATGGGATGACCTCACCGGTCTTGCTGATGAAGCGGCCGTTGTAAACCGTATGCTCGACCATCTGAATGAGCGTCTGCCGGCTCCACTTCCCGCCCCGCTCCGACGGGATGCCTTCCAGGTTCAGGGCGGCCGCGATCTTGTAAAACGGCGTGGGTAGAGACCGCTCCAAAAAGACGCGGCTCACGACCTCCAGCTTGAACGGATCGCCGAGCTCGAAAAACTGGCCGCACTTTTCGGGCTCGATCTCGCGCACCGGATGGGTGGCGCAGGTGTCCCGATTCCAGGGGTGCTTGGGGATGTACCGGTAGCCGTATGGCGGCTTGGCTTCCACGATGCGGCCCTCGGCAAACTTCTCCGCCTTACCGTCCATCGAACGCTGGCGGATCTTGCGCCACTCTGAGCCGGCGTGCGAAAACGCCGCGGAACACTTCTCGTAGCCTTCGTCGTCGGCCGGATCGACGTAGCCTTCGCGAACCACCCACATGGCCTTGCCCGTCTCTACAAAGTCGTCGAGCATGATCCATGGCTTGTACCGCTTACCCGGCCGAAACAGACGATCGAGAGACGAGAGGCCGATGCCATCGATCTCCGGCAGCTTTAAGCTCTCGAGCACTTCCCGCACCTGCTTGTCGTCGAGCGTTGCCGTGCCGCTGACGCCCTGAAGCTCAAGAATTCGCACAATGTTGATGCCCGGAAATTTCTTCCGCAGCCGCTCCATGTCCGTCCGCTGCCGGGCTACGTCCTGGCGGTCGCCGCTCACCCGAATCAGAAATATGATGTTCGGATTCTGCTTCATCACGCGCACCTCTTTTCCGCGCGGTTGCGCTGCGTACGCCCTTCAGAATCGCGGCGAACAGGTTTACGGCCGCTTGGTCGTTCTGCACCTCCTCGAGGCGCGCGCTGACCTTGACCGGTGGCTTTTGGCGCCGGCTCATTGGCGATCGCCTCGAGTTGATCGATGCGCGCCCTGAGTGTCGCCGTAGACCGGCTGACCAGCATGCGCAACGCCTCGTCGGCGTCCGCGGTGAGCGAGTTCTCCTGGATTACCTTGCCGTTTGCGTCGCGGTAGACCAGCCACCATACGGCGCCGCGGAACTGAATGCTTCCGCTCCCGTACGGCAGGCTGCGCTTCTGCCGGATCGCTTGTTGTCTTGTCATAGGTCAAGGTTAACATAGAGTGTATTAAGAACGCAAGCGGCCCCCGCCCGTTCATCCATCTTTCCGCTCTCCGTTCACCAGGGCTTGCGGCCGCCCGCGATCGATCATCACATAGCCGTGCTCCTGAATAAATTGCTCGAGGCCCTCCAGGTTGCCGCCGAAGGTCGTGTTGTGCCCGTGCCCGAGCAGCCAGCACAGCACATCGGCGTTGGCCATCATGTCGGACATTACCCGGGGGTCATCGTCCGGCCCAAGGACCTCGTGCCGCGTCTCTGTATCGAGGATCAGAGCGACCAGAACATCGTGCGCGCGCTGGACCTCGTCAGCAGTGCGGACAATCCGCGACTGCCCTATTGCGACCTGCAGGTGGTCCATGCTCACCCCACCAGCAACGCCAGCGCCATGCAGAACAGGCCGGCCGACTCGAGCCGCTTGGCTGGCGGGGGCTCGAGCACCGCGCCCAGTAGGAACAGGACCGCGGCGAATATCAGCAAAATCGCTCTTAAACTCGGCATCTTCATCTCTCCCTCCCCCAAAGGAGCCGGCCAACCCCAGCGCCGGCTCCTCGTGCTTGCGGGACGTTACTTCCTCATGCCGCTGCGGGCCGACGGTCCTCCCGGCGACGGCGGTCCCTGCGGTCCTTGCGTGAACGTGATGTCCCCGGCCACCGCCTGTCCCTTGATCGTCGTAATGTCGATAATCGCGGTGACAGTCTGCACGCCCGATCCGAGATCGGCATCCGCCGTCGCATGGACCGAGGCCGTACCTACCGGCCCTGGCGCGTAGGCATTTGCGATTTGCGGATTCCCGGCGGCGGCTGTAACTTCCACGACTGTGGGATCGGTCGAATCCCACGCGGTCGGACCATCGACCTGGACGGTATTGCCGCCAGCATCCCGCCATTCGACCGATAAGGTCGCCAGCGTCCCGACCGGCATGGTCGCGCTCGAATGTTGCGAAACTGCCTTTCCTGTTGCTTGTTGTGGCATCTGTATACTCACTCCTGTAAATGAGAATTGATCTGCTGTTATGGTGATAGCGGCAACCTGCGGTTGCTGCTGCTGCTGGTGCACTACGACCAGCGGCGTGTCGAAGCTGATCGCTAGTTTGTCCGTGAGTCCCTCCTTACGTACCCGGATAGCTGCTGGGCGATGGCATAGAGCGGATCGCCTTCGGGCGCGGCCACCTGCAGGTGCCCGCCGCGCTCATAGATCGCACAGTAATGCCTATGGAATTCGATTACGACTGGAGCAACCGTTCCAGTTCCTTCTCCGTCCGCTGCTCGCCGCAGATGGCGCATTCCCACCAGCTTTGGAAGCATCTCTCGTATGGGCCGCAATCGAGGCCATGCGTTTCTGTCCATTCGTGCTCCTTCAGGACCAGATGTTCCAGGCAGTTGTGCGCTACTTGCCCGGCGTCATGCTCCTCGGCCGGCAACTACTCGCCCTCAGCCGCGAGGACGCCGCCGTTGGCCCGCGGCGCCGGCGCCGATGATCGCCGGCGCCTCCTACCTCGCCCTAAAGGGCCCGTCTCCGGCTCCTCCCCGAGCGTGACTCCCAGCAGCTTCCCCATCACGTCCGACACCGATTCGCCGTTTACGCTCGAAATCAACTCAGCGCCGCGAATCAGCTTCACCATTTGTCGCCTGGTCAGTCTCTGTTGTACTGGCATCGTCGAATTCTCCTCTCAGAACTTTGTCGAGCCGCATGCGGCACAAGACGCAGACCTCCGGAGGGAAGGCCTCCATGCGCAAATTGAGAGTCCCGCCATCCACGAGCTTGGTGCCGCAATAGGCAAGCTCCGGCCGGCCGATCATCCCTACGTGCCGGCGCTTCTTTCGATCGAGAGGGAGCATCATCACCGGATCGTCCGCGAGCCAACGCGCCTGCAGGCGGTATGCCTCGGTCCACCAGTCGCGGCTCAAGCACCGCAGGCAGACCGAGCCCAACGAGGTGGTCGTGCCGCCGCAGCGCGTGCAGCGATGCTCCTTCGCATGAAACTCCACTCTCTTCCCGCGGAGTTCGATCCCGTCATCAGTCATTGGCCGACCCGTTCTGCCCTACGGCTACCTCCGGCATAATGTAGCCGCGCTCGGCCATCACCTCGAGCACCAGGTGCTCGGGAATGCGCATCGAGGCGCGTCGCTTGTCGCTGAATCGCAGCACGCCGTCGCGGCCGCGGAAGGTGTTCCGCACCAGGCTCTTCGACACGCGCCACCGGTCCGCGATCTCGGAAATGGAGTACAGTTGCTCGACCATTGCCATTGCGTTTATCTCATGTTTTTGATTCGCGTAATGACAATGTCGATACTGACGCCGATTGCTGCAAGTGTCAACCGAAATATACGGCGCCACGTTCCTAATCGCACGAAACATCCGTATTACGCGAAACCGAAAAAAACGTAAGATGGAGTCACTGTGATCGATCGGCCGTTGATTACACCAGACAGCAATGGGGTAGGCCCCATGGCTCTAGACCTGGCCTATACGGACGGCGCCACCAGCCGGCCGCTCGATGATGGCGGCTACGAGGTCATGCTGACCGGCGCCGCGCCCAAGCCGCCGGCCATCGAAGACGCCCCGCACAACGCAAACCTCGCCGAGTACCTGCCGGCAAGCACGCTGCAATCGATCGCGAGCGACCTGCGCGCCGCCGTCGAAGACGACCTGCTCAGCCGCAAGGACTGGGAAGACGCGCTCGCCAAGGGCATGGACCTGCTCGGCATCAAGATTGAGGACCGGTCCGAGCCCTGGAAAGGAGCCTGCGGCGTAGTGCAGCCCATGATCCTCGAGGCCGCGGTCCGGTTCCAGTCGAAGGCCTCGACGCGCCTGTTCCCGGCCGAGGGGCCGGCCAACGTCAAGACCATCGGCGAGACCGACGAGCGGAAGCTTCAGCAGGCCAAGCGCGTCGCGACCGACCTGAACTACTGGCTCACCGAGCGCATGCCGGAGTACCGCGACGAGACCGACCAGCTTTTATTCGCGCTACCGGTGGACGGCTCGGCGTTCAAGAAGATTTACTTCGACACTTTATTGAAGCGGCCCGTAGCGCAGTTCGTCCCCGCGAGCGACTTCATCATGCCGTATGGGTTTCCGAACCTCGAGACCTGCCCGCGCTACACGCACGTGATGAAGAAGCCGCTCAACCAGATCCTGGTCCTGCAGAACACCGGCTTCTATCGCGACATTCCCATCAACCGTTCGCCCATTCAGGTGGACCGCATCGAAGAGAAGGTCATCAAGCTGAGCGGGCTCGAGCCAAGCTACACGCAGCAAGAGCTCGTGCCGCTGTGGGAGATTCACGCCGACCTCGCGATCGAAGGGGACCGCGATCACATGTCGCCCTATGTGATCACGATGGAGCGCGATAGCTCGGACATTCTCTCCATCTATCGCAACTGGCGCGAAGGCGACGAAGACAAGCGCAAGGTTCAGAGCTTCATCCACTACCGGTACGTACCGTGGCGCGGCGCCTACGGGCTCGGGCTCATCCACCTGATCGGCGGCATCGCGAAGGGCTCGACCTCGATCCTGCGGCAGCTTGTGGATGCCGGAACGCTGGCCAACCTGCCGGGCGGCCTGAAGTCGCGGCAGTTGCGGATCAAGGGCGATAACGATCCGATCCGCCCGGGCGAGTGGCGCGACGCCGACGTGCCGGCCGGCAAGATCGCCGACAGCGTTTACTCGCTGCCCTATAAGGAACCCTCGAGCGTCCTGTTTCAACTGCTGGAAGTGCTCGTCGACCAGGGCAAATCGTTCGCCTCGATCGGGGACCTTGACCTGAGCTCCGCCACCCAGAACGCGCCCGTGGGCACCATGCTCGCCCTGATCGAGCGTGCCACCGAGGTGGTCGCCGCGGTCTACACCCGCACCCATACGGCGCTCGGCCGCGAGCTTGCCCTGGTGGCTGAGATCGTCCGCGATCACACCGGGGGCGAGTACGACTACCGGCCGGCCGGCAACGTGCCGCCGTCGGCCAAGACGCAGGACTACGAGCAGCTAATCTCGATCGTACCGGTAAGCGATCCCGCGGCGTCCACCATGGCGCAGCGCGTGATGGTCTACCAGAGTGCGTTGCAGCTATCGGCGCAGGCGCCGCAACTGTATAACCTGCCGTTGCTGCACCGAAGCATGCTCGAGGTGCTGGGCGTCGATAACGCCGATGAGATCGTGCCGGACAAGACGGCGGTCGAGCCGGCGGACCCGGTCTCAGAAAACATGGCGCTGCTCACGTCGAAACCCGTCAAGGCGTACGAGTGGCAGGATCACAAGTCGCATCTCGCTGTGCACCAGGCGTTCTCCGACGATCCGAAGGTCCAGCAAGCCATGCAGCAGAACCCGCTGATGGCCTCGATCGCGCAGGCCGGCGCCGCGCACATTGCCGAGCACGTGGCGTTTCTCTATCGCCAGGAGATGGAGACCCAGATGGGCGTGCCGCTGCCGCCGCTCGCAAGCCACCTGCCGCCCGAAGTGGAGCACCAGCTAAGCAACCTGCTGGCTCAGGCCGCGCAGAAGGTCCTGCAGGCCAACCAGGCCGAGGCACAACAAAAGAAAAATCAGCAGGCGCAGCAGGACCCGGTCGTGCAGCAGGCCGAGAAGGAACTGCAGTTGAAGGCCCAGGCGCAGCAGGAGAAGGCGCAGACCGACAAAGCCAAGCTCGCGCTCGAGGGGCAGCGGCTGATGGTCAAAGCGCAGGCCGACCAGGCCAAGCTCGCGTCGCAGGAACGCATGCATTCAGAAACCGTGCAGGCGGAGAACCTCCGCCATCACGTCAGCGAGCAGGCCGAGACGCACCGCACCGTGACCAAAGAGCAGGCCGCGAACCTGCGCCACCTGGGCGACACGGCCGCGCGTCATGCCGAGCTTGCTGGAAGCCTGGTGCCCGAGCCCGAGCCGCCGGCGCCGCCTGCCGAGCCCCCGCTCGAATAGAAAAGGCCCGCTCCGAAGAACGGGCCCTTTAGCACTGACTTACCAAACAACCGAACAAGACAACACTGCTTCTATTCTAACCCCCGCCGCCGGCCGAGCCGAAGATGCCGAGCGGATCCGACCAGCCGAAGCTGTACCGCTCGCGTGCCTTGTAGCGAAGATTCCCCGTGTCGAAGTCGGGATCGTTGTTGGTTTTGAGCGGCGTGCGCTGAAACATCTTGAGCCCGTTCGGCACATCCGTCACGAGATACCACGCCTTCGGATCGGTGATCCAATGGTTGACGAACCAGCCTTCCGGAATCGTTCCATTGTTGTAGAGGGCGTTGATATCGTTGTCCGCGGTGCCCGGGCGATACTGCGAACGCAGCAGGCGGGTAGCGGTGAACACGAGCGACGCCGGCACAATCAACTTGCGCGGCTTGGCGGCGATGAGCAGCCCGCGGTCATCGACCCAGCCGGCGATCTGCGTGGTGGCGTTTTCGAGCGCCGTCTCGTTCAGATCGGCCGAGGTGGCACTCGTATTGCTGTTGACTGTGCCAGCGAGGGCCAGCGGATGGTTGATGCTGCACAGGGGCTGGCCGTCGCCACCGTTGAACGAGCCGGAGAAGGCATTATTCAAGACGGCAGCGCCCTTGGTTTGTTTCGTGTACGCCATGCTCCTCGCGAGCGCCTTGGTATAGCGCGCGGAAAGCGAATCGTACAGGTTGTCTTCGAAGGCTTCTTCCGTCAAGGCGAAGCCGATCGCAATCGTCTCGTGGGTGTAGCGCGCTGTGTAGGTCTCCTGGGCCTCGTCGTACGTAACCGCGGCACCTTCGGCCTTCACCGGGGCGGGGCCAAAGCCCGTGATCTTGGCCTCTTCCTCAAAACTGCGCTCTGAGGACTCGACCGCGAACACATCCTTGTGCTCTTCCGGATAGCGTTTATACTCGATCCCGAACAACGCGTTCAGGCCGGGCACCAACTCTTTGAGTAATTGTGCTCTGGAAATAGCCATAGCGTTGCTCCTATAGGCCCTGGCTCACTGCGTAACGATGGACACCGGGTGCCCAGATTACCAGCAAGTCGGTGAATGGATCGCCAGGCTGCGAGCTCATGCCAGGAGCCGGGCTGGGGGTGTAGACGAAATCGTAGATGCGCACCGCACCTACGGCCGTGCCAACGGTAGCGGTGTCCACGACACAGACCGAATTCTTGATCTGCGCGTTGCCACCATGGAAGCCGGTCAGGCCGGCGTTCATGCCGATCTTATCGACCGTCACGATGCCGTTTGCCTGGATCTGCATCACCGCGCTCGGTGAATCGAAAACCTTGATCTGGATATTCGTGTAGCCCAACCCCGCGGCGTTAGCCGGCAGAAATTGGTCGTTCACGAAACCCATCTTCGGATCCTGGTAGCTGCAACCCATAAAAATCCCGATCGGGTTGTTGGCAGTCGCAGCAGCCAGGTAAGTGGCGGGCGGCACCGGACTGGCCGTCAGCGCAACGGGGTTACCGCCGCTGAGGCCTAACGGGTCGCCAAAGTAAAACGCGTACGTGTTGGTAACGTTGAGCGGGATCGTATGGATGCCGCCGGAGAACGGAACGTCCCCGAGCATCTTTGCAATACGGAACCCGTATGGCCCTGCCTTTTGAGCCATTGGCGCTCCTATTTCGTGGTTGAGGTCGGGGAGAGGCTAGGCGCCGCGCTCGCGACGCGCGTCAGGGCCGAAGCCGACCGAAGTTTTGGAGTCCCGAGTCACCCTCGATAAGCGCGGATCAGTCTCGCGGTCAAGCTGATCATTCACCGCCTGCATCTGACGTCGCGTTAGCTGGTCATAGTAGTCGGCGCGCTGCTTCATGAGTAGTGCGGGCGCGGAACACAATAGCAGGCCGCCAATCTCGACGTTCTCGGGCCATCGAGAGTTCTTGTCGGGATGGAAGTCCAGTTCGGGATAGTCAACGGCGCGAACTGGCTCCCAGCCTTCCTGGAAGCTGTTAGAGATGTTTCCGGGATCGGCCGCGCCCATCGCCGATACTCGGACCCAGCGGAAACAGAGACCTGGCCGCGGGTGCGGATCGGGTAGCGTGGTGGGAGGTTTCCATGTCAACGGCCGTGCCGCTGCGGCGCGCGTTTCCTGCTCGCGCGGCGTGCGTTCATTGGGCGTGCTCATGATACCCTCCTCCGTTCCTCCTGCTCTTCTTTCACGAGTTGCAGAGCGTACTGCTCCGGTGTCAGCCCGAGCGTCTTGGCGATGCGCACCTGGGATTCGGTAAGCCGAACGATCCGTTTGCCATCGGCAGAGGCCGGGCTGCCATTCGGAGCACTGGCGCTCCGCGTACCGCCGGTGACCGCCACCGGACGGGGACGCGCCTGGCCTTCGGGCCGGGCGTCACCAAACTTGTCGGGGTACTGCCTTGCAAGGCGCTCATCGATGGTGCGCCAATAGAGATCCGGATTCGACTCCTCGGTGATACCGTCGATCGCCAGATGATGGTGCTGGCGCATCGCGAAGCTGGTCATCTCCTGATCCTTGCCCCACCACGGGTGCGCCGCCACCCAGGCCTGCGTCCGCGCGCTGCCACCCTGCTGCTGTGGCATCGGGCCGGGCGGCTGCTCCTGCGGCTGCGCCTGCTCACCGGCCACCGGCTTCAAAAGCTTCAGCCGATCGACCTCCGCGGCCGAGCGCGCCATCTCTTCCTGGGCGTCAACGATCTCGTTGACGTCGTTGGCGCCGTGCGCCTGCCGCAGCCGATTCTTCGCGCCATCCAGTTGCGTCTCCGCACGCCGCAGCGCCTGATCGATCAGCGCCGATTCAGACCGGCTGTTGCTCTGCCGTAGCTGCTGGTTCTCGCGGTAGAGTTGCTCGGCGAGCGTCGAGGCCGTAGCTGCGTCCTTCGACCACTGCTCGGCGCGCCGGCGCTGCTCCTGGTAGGCCTGGCGCAGGGACCTGACGGCCTTCTTCGCCGCAGCATCCGCGCGCGCAATCTCGTCGTCGGTGGTCGCAGTGAGCTTGCCGAGCTCATCATCGGAGATGGCCGGCTTGCCGCCCTTCTCGGGCTCGACCTCAACGGTGACGCCTGAGTCGGCCGGCAGCGCAACCTCGGCGCCTTCCGGCGCGGCCGCTTCGTGTGCCTGGAGATGTTCGTCAGGCATTATCGACCTACCCTTTCCACCCGCAAGCCGTCGCGCATGACGGCCTCTACGGTGTCGTCGTTGATCAGTGCATATACAAACGGATAGCCGGCGCGCGTAAATCGCGTGCCGGAATAGGCCCTGATCATTACTCGGTCGCCAACCCGACACCAGGGACCGTGCGGAAACCTGGTCTGGTCGGTGTAAGCCTCCTGGCCGGCGGCCACCACGATGCCCTGAATCGACGCCATCTGGTACAGAGACCGGGCATCATCCGGCATCACAAGGGCCGCGCCCTCAAGCTTGGCCTGCAGGTACGGAATATAAAGCAGCAGCCTGTAGCCAGCCGGCCGGAACCACTCGGTGATTTCGCGCGCGAAGAAGTCGAGCCTCTCCTGCGCCGCCATCTGCGCCTCCGCGGAAGCGCGCGGGTCATCCAGGATCCGGATCAGCCCCTCGATCGAGGCCTGCCGCTCGGTCTCATCCATGACCGCGACGGGCATTACTCCTCGTCCCCGGAGGCCGGTTTCAGCAATTCCTGCAACTGATCCATGGCAAATTGTATACCACGAATCTGTCCAGTGAGATACGTGTAGTCGGAAAAACAGGTCGGTTGGCCCCTCAAAACGGCTTCGCTCAGACTCGATAATTCCTCCGCCAGGAGCCGTTCCAGACGCCGCGCGAGGCTATCCAAACGTCACCATGATGGCGTGCCCGCCGTGGGCCATCGGCTTGGCCTGCTGGTCGTGGCCGTAGGCCTGCCGGCGGATCGAGCGTCGCAGTTCATCGAGGCGCCGCGCGCCGGCGTTGGTCGAACCGTCACCCAAAGCTGCGACCGTGGGCGCGTCGATCACGTACTCGCCGTCGGAGAGCAGCACCGGCCGGCCGTTGGGCGTCGAACCCTCGATCGCATCCGACTGGCCGCTTCCGGGCCCCGCAAGCAGGCCGCCGCCGGCGCCCGCCAAGTCCTGCTCGTCGTCGCCCTCTTCATCGTCAGGCGGCGCGGCTGGAGCTTCGTCGCCCGCCGCGTAGTCGCCCTCGGCCGGCGTCTCTTCGTCGTCCTCGTCCCCTTCACCGTCGTCGGGCTTATGGGCGTGCATCATCTCGGTAAGCTCGCCCAGCGCCTCGCGGCCGAATTTATCGACGAAGGCCTTGAGCGCCGAGATCGGATCCGGGTGCCGGCCCTCGAGCGCAAGCATGGCCTCGACCACGATCTGCTTTTCGTCCTGCTGGGGGCCGGAGAGATTCTCGTCACCTTCCATCAGCGCGCCCATGTCCCCCGAGTCGCCAGCGTCCCCCGGGTCGCCAGCGTCCCCCGGGTCGCCAGCGCCCTCCGAATCAGGACTAAGGGCCGCGGCCATCTCTTCGTCGTCCGGCGCTCCGCCCTCGGCAAAGTTCTGCCGCTGCCAGGGCGCCGCGGTCAGGGCCGAGGGGCTGAAGCTCCGCATGCCCTGCATAGTGCGCAGAACCTGGCGCGCCTTGGGATCCGCAGGAGGCGCAGCATAGAGCCTGGAGATCGGGCCGCCGTCCTGCATGGTCCCCGGCCGCAGGTGCGGCATGGTCTTCTTCAGGCTGCCCAGGCCGCTTTCTTTGCGCAGGCTGCCGAAGCTCGGGGTGCGGAGCCCCGGGTTGCGAAAGGCGCGCGAGGCCGAATCGGGCGCCATGCGCCGCTCGGCGTTCCTCATTGGATTGCTATAACCGGAAAGTCTCATGTCACACATCCTCCGGGGTAACGACAGTCAGAAAGTACGTGCCCTTCGGCGTACCTGGAATGTCTTTCAAATAGACGGTGCCGTTGGGCAGTTGCGACGTATCCGGGTAGTCGCCGGGGCCAGGACTGGCGCTGACCCGAGGCGGGTCTGTCATGATCACCCGGGCCGTGATCAATTCGCCGAGCGACTCGCGCTGCACCATGTAACGATTGATCGCATTCGTCAGTTGCGCGATGTAGGTCTGGTCGTAAACCGGCGGCGGCGCCGGCAGCGTTTGTTTGACGACACGTGCCATAAGCTATTTCCTCCCATCCGGACGCATGTCCGTGCGCATCGTACCCCATCTCCAGCTAACGCCGGCGGCCGTCGATTCCAGGCGCACCGAGATCTGCCGCTCGCGAGCCCGGATGGTCTCGAGACCCGTGTTCGGCGTGACGTTCACCCTCGAGAGCACCTGCTTGGGCGCCTGCGTATCGCCACGCCCCAGGATGCTCAGCCCGACCGACTGATCTTCCGCCGCGGCTGAACCGCGGAACTGCACGTCGGGAATCAGCCGGCTGATGAACAGGTAATGCTCGCCGCCATCGCTATCGAGGTCCGCGGATTCGATCCATGCCGGCAGGGGCGCGCCATTCGCGTCGGTTCCGAACTCGTGGTAGTAGAGCAGGCTCGGCCCGCGGTCCGAGGCCACCGGGTAGGAAGCGCGGCCCATGTCGAGCCAGGCGGTGCGCTCGATTGTGCCCTTCGACCAGACCTGGTCGATGTAATTGTACAAAACGTACTTGTCGTTTTCGAGCGAATTCGCAGACGGATAGAACCAGACCACCTCGCCGAAGGCATGATTGTGGCCGGCGTAAACTTTGTAGCCCTGGAGAAAGTTGAGGTCGCCGAACACATAGTCCTTCAAGCTGCACGGCAGTTCCTGCGTCTGCCCGGTATAAGCGTAGAACAACCCCCGATCCATCCAGAACACGGCGTTGCCAGCGTTGATAACAGCGTTCGGCCCAATCAGCGAGAGGCCCTCGGCGATCGAATCGAAGCCGAACACATAGGGCGCCCCGATGTACTTCATCGACCATAGGCCGAGGTCCGTCCAGATGAGAATCTCCTGGCGGGTGCGCATGCCGCCGATGATGTAGCTGCCGGCGCTCAGCCGATAGTCGCCGGCGGAGTTGGTGCGCAGGGGATTCCACGTGTAGGCGTCTTCTTCGGTTGACCAGCGCACGAGCAGCAGGTCCGGCTTGGTGATCCCCACCTCGGGATGATTGCAGCCCATGGCGATCAAATGACGGTCGTTGGGGCTCACCAGAACCTGGCTCGCTATGGTCGGCACCTCGACCGGCGTAAAGGTATCGGCGCCAACCGTCACCGTCTGGTTGAGGGGCTCGGCCCGGTGACCCAGCCCCGATGCCTGGTGCCAGTAGTAGATCTTACCGCCGCGGACGTTCGCCACCATGTCTTCGCCGAAGTTGTCGATATCCCACAAGCGAAGCTGGTTCACAGAGGGATCCGCGGGATTCAACAGCGTGGGATCGAACGGCATGCCCCAGCCAACGTTATACGGAGCAGGCCCGCCCCACGGCGGAATGCCCCAGCCCATGCCGATTACGGCGTCGGGCTGCCCGGAGGGAATCAGGCAGGTTGCCTGCACGTTCGGCCCGCCGCCCGCCTGATTGCCGATCGCCGCCGGATCCGCCATCGGGATCGTGATATGGGTCCCGTCCGGCACACTCGCAACCACGTATTCCCGATTGAGCACCGCCGGCGTGTAGTTATCGCAAGCAGTGCTCGCGCCGCTGAAAATTACGTAGTCGCCGGCATTGAGCCCGTGCGCCGATGCAAACGTGACGGTGGTCGCATTCGACCCCGCCGGCCCGCTCGAGAATGGATCCGCCGGCAGAACGAACGTCGCCCCGATCGGCGTCAGGTCGTAGTAGTTCTCGCTCCAGAGAATGTACAGATGACTGTTGGTGCCGAGCCCGACGTAACGATTCTGCTCGAGCGTTGACCACTGGTGAATGTAGCGGCACACGCCCTCCATCGGCGTCTCGGTGACCGCCTGCCAGCCGCCCATCTTCTCCGGATGCCCAGCCCGGAATCGCACCTTGTCCGCGTCGTACCAGCCGCCAGAAGCGGAGTACTCGGTGGACTCACGCACGATGCCGGGGCTGAACTGAAGCTTCGTTAGCGCCACTTCCATTCACCTTGGCAATATCGACAACAGACGGTTCAAACTGTTTGAGCAGGGGCTCGAGCCAGCGGCGGTCATTCGCCGAAAAGCCCTGCGGCCACTCCTTGAGCAGCTTCTCGATGCGGTTCAATTCGTCGGTCGAAAATTCGAACTGGCGCACCAGTTCAGGGCGCAGGTCCCACATGGGCTGATCGAGCTCGCCCACCTTCACGGTGCGGAAATTGACTTCCCTCTTCTCCTCTTCGGAAAGCTCGATGCGGTCCTGCAGGCGCCACCAGAAGCGCACGTCGTCCACCGAGCCGCGCTGCGAGCCCATCAGGAAATGCAGATTCAGGCGCTGCGTATGATCGAGATGTAGATCCATCCAAACCTCCTTAGCTCCATTCGTACCAATAAGACAACGTTGCAGTGCCGCCAGCCGTCGTGACCTTGTAGCTGTAACTCGGCAGCACGACGAACGTCAGGCAGGATTCATTTATGGAATTTTCACCGCCGCTCACGGCCACAACCGTCGTCGCGCCCGATGCATCGGCATAGGCGAATACCTGGGCGTTGGCGTTGCACTGGCAGGACACCGTGACCAGCAAAGCTTTGCCGCCGCCGTTGGTATAGACAGTTCCGGTAATGTTCCGGTTTGAGGTCTGGTTGGTTTGCGTCGTGAATCCGCCTGCCGCCACCGTCGCCCACTGCCCGTCACCGCGGAGATAATTCGCGCTGCTCGGCGAGCCGCCACCGAGCCGCGCCGCGGCAATCGTGCCGGTCGTAATGTCCGCGCCACTATGAACGTGAACAGACGGCGGAAAGGTCGCCGGCTTCCCGCTCACCTTGCCCCATGAAATATCCAGCCAGGCCGGATCGGAATAGCTTCCCTGGGTGGAAACGGCGTAGGTGACTTGCGAGGCGGTGTAATCACCGGCCTGCGCGGCCACCGCTCCCCCGCGGCCGAAAACGGACGTCACCAGCGCCACGCCCTTGACGCGAACCGCACCGCTCGCATTGATATCGCCGACGACGTCAAGCTGGTAGCCCGGCGCCGCCCCGCCGATCCCCACGAAGCCTACGCCAGCACCGCTGCTCTTGATCGCGAGCCACGGCGCCGCACCGCTCGCGCTCGAGCCCACCACGAAGACCCCTGCCGCCTGAGTCAAGAAGGTAACGTCCGCCCCCATGCGATTCAGGCCGATGGTGAGATAGTTCCCAGCCGCCGGATTGGTCTGGAGCAGAAGTGAATAGTCGCCGGTGTCGCCGTCCTGGTAGGCGGCGCCAACTAGGATGCCGTTACCTTTTACGTGGAGAGTGCTCAGCGGCGCCGTCGCGAAGCCGACTCCGATGCTGCCTGCGTTCTGTAGGGTTTTGCCGTTGCCGTCAATATTCGTGAGCCAGGGACTCTGTGTAAGGGGCGTGCCCTTCACGCGGAAGGTGCCACTGCAATTGATATCGCCAGCCACGTCGATCGGGTACTGCGCGGCAGCGAGGGACACGGCAATCGACGCGACGTTGGTCAGGTTGAAGCCGCCGCCGTCCACCGAGGCTTTCCAGGGACTGGGCGCCACCCAGGTTGCCGAGCCGCCGCTCACCGTGAGCACCCGGTTTGCCGCCCCCAGCGGCAGAACCGTCCACGAGCCGGTCCAAATAAGCATGTCTCCGGTAGTGGCGCCGGCCGCCACCTGCGCTGGAATGTTCGCCCAGGACGTTGCATTCGCGCCGGCCGTCAGCACCTGGCCCGCCTGCCCGCGCGCGAGAACCTGCCAGGCCCCGGACTGCCAGGCGAGCAGGTCTCCCGTGTTCACACCCTGCGGCTGCGGCCACGCCCAGGCGAGGCCCGAGGCGCCGGCCGTCAGCACCTGGCCCGCGGGACCCATGGGGAGCACCGTCCAGAAGCCCGGCCCGGGCACCGCCTGCCAGACCAGCGTGTCGCCCGTAGCAGAACCGGAAGGCAAGGTCGCACCGCCCCCGCCGCCACCCGACGCAGCGATCACGACGTCCACCCAATCCTGCGCCGAGTTGTCGGTAATGATCAAAGTGACGTTGGCGCCCTGCACGAAGTTGAGGCCGTGCCGTGTGCCCTTCAGCGCGCTATTGAGCGTGACCCTTACCTTCTGCACGCTCGCGTTATCCGCCACGCTTAAATGCACGTCGCCCGAAAGCGGGCCGCCGCCCTGCAGGCCGTAATCGGCGAATACCTGGCGTGTTACCGGCACATAGCCGGCGATCAGGCTCGAGCCGCTCACCTGGATCCCCGCGGAAAACGTCGCAACCCCGGTGAAGGTTTTCGCGCCGGCGAGAGTCTGCGCCCCGATGCTCACAACGCCGCGAGATGCAGCGCCGGCGTCCGGCACATTCAACGCAACCGAGCTACCGAGCGGCGCCGGCGATCCGGTCACGCTCAGATCGGCGCCGGCCGCGGCCGACAATGCCAGGCCGATCGTGTTCGGCGAGACGTTGATCGCCGACAGATACATCGGCACCCAGCGCGTGCCGTTCCAGCCCAAAAACTGGCCGTAGCTCGCGCCGGCGCTGGTCAGTTGCATCGCGTTGATCATCACCGACGGAGTGATCGGGAAATTGACGCGAACCTGCCCCAGCGATGCCGTGGCGAGATCCGGCACCATCCAATACTCGTTATAGACAGCGCCTTCCTCGAGCTCATAGAGCGCCGTGTAATAGGTGCCGACCGGGATCGCGTTCACGTTCGGCGCAATCAAAACGGAGAGGACGCCGCCCACGATCGGATACACCGTCTGGCCGCCGGCCACCATCAAGCCGCCAACCTGAAACGCAGGCCAACTCACGATCACGCGGCCGTTAACGGGCCGGCCATCGGCATACGTCAGATTGTCGATGATGCTGGTCATGGTCTAAGTTGGCGTGTGCGTCGTATACCACTGCGCAGGCCCATCCTGGTCACTGAGCGGAACGAACGTAAAAACCTGCCGGCCGTTGTATTGGTACTGGATTACAAAATTGACGGCAGCGCCCTGGGTTCGAACATAAAAACGAACCATGCCGACAGGTATGCTGTCGGTCGCCTGCGACGCATACTCCATAGCAATGGCGCCCGTGAGCCCCGCGGCGCCGCCGGTCGAAGGCTCTTTGCCGACGTGAATGCAGCCCCAGGGGTGGCCCTGGACGGTTCCGTATAGGTCCAGCCGGCCGGTGACCGGTTGCGTCGTGAGGAAGCCACCACCCTTCACAAACAGGTTGCCCTGGCCGTCGATCGAGGCCACGGTGCTGCCGTCCGAGGCCTGCCAGACCTGCAGGTAGGCCTGGCTCGCCACGCCGCGCACAACCAGCGGCGGCTGGGTTGCGACGCTGGCGAAAATTGCGAGCTTGGCACCCTGGTCGCCGAGGGCCCCAATCGTAATGTTCCCATTTGCGCGCCAGAAGCTCATCACCCACGCAAGGAAAGCGCCGCCATCGGTATAGGAGGCCAGCGCGAGGTTGCTGCCGGCGTTGCCGCCAGTCTCGCCGGCGCCTGGTGTGCTCAGGGCCCAACGCAGCGAATTGTTGGTTGCGAAGATCAAATACCGGGCCTGGTTGGTCGGATCGTTGGAGTCGAGCCAAATCTGCGGCAGGCGGCCGTAACCAATATGCAGACTATGCGAGGGAGTCAGGCCGATCCCAATCCCGTATCCGGGGTTGATTTGCACCAACGCATCCTGCGAAAGCTGGTTCGAGGGATTCGAATAATAGATGCAGTACGGCGCAGACCCAGAGATCGAGCCGCCCACCACGATGCCCGGGACGGACCAGCCGAGCGATCCGTTGGGCTGCACCTCGAGCACCGTGCCAACGGGGCCCACGGCGAGCGGCGCCAGCTTGCCGGCCGGACTGCGGTAGTACAGATCGTACGGGCTGTTGGTGACCCCCGGCAGCGTCATAGTTACGTCGCCGTTTAAGGCCGCCGCGCCGTTGAAGGTCGCCGTGCCGTTGAAGGTCGCCGGCTGCGAGTAGGTCGCCGCCTGCGCAAAGCTGATCGCGCCCTGCACCGTGAGGGCGCCCACCACGAGCAGGCTGTTGACTTGCGGGTTGTAGTTCGCGCCGTCCACTTTCGCGGTCGCCCCCGCGCCGTTGCAGTAGATGATCGCCGACTGGCCGGCCTGCAGATTGAAGTCGCCGCCGGTGCCCTGGCGAAACGCGATCGGAAAGCCGCACGCGTTTTGCATCATGTAGATCTTCTGCGCGGTGTTGGGGCCGATAGTCACCGTAACGGCTGCGCCCGGCGTCCCCGTCCAGACGATCACCTTGTTGCGGCCATCACTCGGCACGCCCGTCTGCGTAAGCAGCGAGTAGGTCTGCGAAGAAAGCGAAATCTGCAAGCTGCCGTCAATGCCGACGTCGAGGAAGTCGTAGCTCTTATTCGCCGTGACGCCCCAGGATCCCGCCTGTTCGCCGGTGGCCGGCTTCTCGAGCCCCAGGTTGTTCGTAAAGGTCGATGGCATTCGTCACCTCCGCCCGAAGCGCAACTCTTTCCAATCCGCCGGCGCCGGCCCGTTTTGGGTCTTCCATGATGACGGCCGCGACCCCTGCGTCTGCCACCTGGCGGCCGCTGCCCGCTCAAGCTCGCTCCAGCGGCCCCAGACCACGGCGTAGCCCAACTCGGCCGTCATCCCCGCGATCTGCACCGATACCAGTACACTGCGCGGCTGCATCACCCAATCCTGATCAGCGCCGTCGCCGGCCCGGGCGTCGGCAGGTGAACGCGGAAGTCGCCCACGTTGCTCGCCTGGTCCGAGACGAAATCGAGCACCGCCACGCTGCGCTGCTGCTTCGTCTTGTTGTAGATCAGGGCCGCCCGCGCGATCAGGGTTGAGTTCGGCCAGACCGGATCGTCCCACGTCGCATAGGCCGCCGCGGCGGATGGTCCGAGCACCCGCGGCTGCTGCATCTCGAGGCCGCCCGCGGTATAGCCCGGCCCGGAGATTTCGCCATCGGTTACATAGGACGTCGTGTCCCGCGTGAGGTTCGCAAGGTCGGTGTAGAGCGCGATGAAGAACTGGTCCGCCAGCAAGTTGTGGATGCCCTTCAATAGCTCGACCTTGAAGCTGCCGCAGACGCCGGCCGCGATCATACCTGCACCCGCACGTCCGGCTCCTGCTGCGTGTCCTTCTTGGTGCGGCCCTTGGCGTGGTCCGAATCCATCTTGATATCGGCCTCGAACATCTGCATGTACCGCTGGAACATGTCGTCTTCGGCCTTCTGATAAATGCCGGCTTCGACCAGCGCGCCCGTGAGCATCGCGTGCGGAAAGTGGTCGCCGAGCCAACTCGAGCCCGTGAGCACGATGGAGGGCGGCTGAAAGAAGTAGCCGAGCCTCACCGGATACGCCTGGTCCGGCGTCGGCCCCAATTTCAGACTCGCCTGGTTTAAATAGGCGTAGAAGCGCAGCAGCCCTTCGCAGAACGGATCCGGGTAGCATTCATCGATAAATTCCGGATCCTTGTTGAGCACCGTGACGTAGCCGTCCGGCCCCAGCGCAATGAGACTGTCGGGCGCCAGAAAGTCAGTGGGAACTGCGAGCAGGTTGCTGTGCGCGACGACCGCGGCCGACACGTCCTTCCGGAAATTAGGCAGGCGTACGCGCAGGGCGATGCGACCCTCGGCCAGCTTAATAAAATTGTCGATGTTCTCGACGAAGCTGGCCTCGAAATCCTGCGCGTACTCCTGTATTGCTGCTCGCAGTTCAATGTAGGTCATTAGAGTCTAGAAGACGCCGCTGAAGCTGGTCCCCCTCTTGGCAATGCCGCAGCCGCGGACCTTGCCGCCATGCGCCATCTTTTTCGTGCCCTTCGTATTGGGGAAGCCCTTGCGAACCTTGGCCGCACCGCCGGCCGCCATCTTCTCGCAGGAGCCGCCCTTGTTTTTGCGGAGACCGAACTTCCCGCCCTTCTTCATCGGCGGAGGCGCCGCCGCAGCCGCCGGACCCGGCCCGGGACTCGGCGCGGTCCCCTCGCTATCCTCGTAGTCGTAAGGGCTTGGCGTTGAGGTCGGCTTTTTCAGGGCAACGGCGATAGAGACCTTCGGCTTGCCCGCCGGCTTTTTCACCAGAACCTTGCCGCCCTTCTTCTTCGCGACCGGCTCTTCGGCCTTGTCCTCACCGCCCCACTGACGGTCGGCCACCTTGCCGCCCTTGCGGTACGGCCGCTGCCCCTGCAACGATCTCTGCAGAGCGCCGAGGCCGGCCGTCGGGCCCATGGGAGCCGGCTGCGCGACCGCCGGCGGCATTACTGGCGCGCCAGGCGGAGGAGGCACGGCCGCGCCCGGAGGCGGCGCGCTTACCAAACCCTGCAAGCCCGACGGTGGACCACCCGGGGGCGGAGGGCCGCCAGGGGCCGCACCGAAGAATGAACCGCCGCCGGGAGGCGGACCGCCCGGAGGCGGACCGCCCGCTAAAGCACCGAGGGCCGCGCCCGGCGGAGGACCACCAGGAGCCGCACCAAAGAATGAACCGCCGCCGGGAGGTGGACCGCCCTGTTGTAAAGCGCCGAGCGCCGCGGCCGGAGGCGGACCGCCGGGGGGAGGCCCACCCGGAGGCGGACCGCCGATGCCCAGGCCCTGCATTGCCGACGCGAGCCCTGGAACACTCGGAGGCGCCGCACCGAGCGACGCGCCGCCGGGAGGCGGAGGCGGAGGGCCTGGCAGCGATATGGGGCTGGCCCCACCGCCCTGCAAGGCGCCCTGCATCATGTTGGCGAAGTTGGCCGCGCCGCCCGGGGTCATGCCAGGAGCGCCCTGGAATGACGAGCCGGCAGGCGGAGGCGGAGCCGACATACCTGGATCGATCGGCATCAGCGAGCCCCCTTGCGGTGCGCCGGACAAGGACCGTTCTGATGGCCCGCCGACGGAAGAACCAGAACCGCCCCCACTAGACGGGGCGGCTGAACCTAAACGATTACGCATTGAGTTTCCTCCCTCTCGAATCGACCCGCCCCGCGCCGCCTTCGTCGCCGTCGTGGTGTCGGTCGTCGTACTCTCATCCATGGGCTTGTGCTTGTTTTTCAGCAACGTCGCCGCCAGCAAGCCCATCCCCGCGGCGCCCAGCGGCCCCCATAGGCTCGTGCCAGAACCAAAAACCGCCCCTGCTCCCAACCCCACGAGAGCTCGCTGCCAGGGCTTCATGGTGTCCCACGGCTTGGGCTTCTCCACCTTCGGCTTGGCCGGAGGCGCCACCTGGGAAGAACTGCCCGGCGTAGAACTGCCCGGTGCGGGCGTGTCGCCGGCGTCGTCGCCGACCAGACCTGGAGCAGTGCTGATCCGCTTTACGGTCGGGTCGTCGGGCGTGAAGCCGGCCGGCTCAGAGGTCGGCGACGGCGATGCCGGGTTGAACGGCCCGGCGTCGTCGCCGTCCGATTCGCCGCCACTCTGAAAGCGCCGGCGCGGTGTTAGCTGGCTCATGATTCCTCCTCGCGGAATCGCATCTGGCGGCCGCCTGCAGGATCCGGGAAGGGCGGCCAGTTGGCATTCGGGTAGAGGCGCCGGCTGGCCTCGAGCCCGGTATCGGGACGCGCGTCGCGGAGCGCCTGCGCGTCCACCACGACGGCTTCCGGCAGAAAGTTCTGCGGGTGGTCGGGATCGTAGCAGCTAGGGCAGACCCGCATGCCGGTCCCCATGCCGCGCACAGTCGGCTCGCGCATCTCGCGGTATTTGCAGCGGACGCCGCACAGATCACACATCCCCCATGCGTACTTGCCGCTCGCCCAGCGTGTCGAGGCCATCAGATCACCTCGTAGCCGCCGCCGGGAACAAAGCGCACCGGCGCGCGATCGCGGTCCTCGTCGGCCGCAAGCCCGAACTGTTCTTCGTATTCGCTCTTGAGAAGCTGAACCCGATCGAGAGCGCCCTTCTCCTTACTCTTTAGAGCGAGGTAGAAGGCGAGCCCGGCGATCATGGCCGGAACGAACCGCCAGGGGATGTCCGGCACGCCGGCGCCGCCCTGCCCCACGGAACGCATGCGCCGCAGGCGCCAGTAGACCACCTGGTAGCTGGAGTTGGACGGCGGCACCATCCAGACGACGAAGTAGGGCCTGATCGCGCGTCTTACGTGGATCAAGGTCGGCCGGCCGGGCGCCATCTTGTTGGGGAGCGCCGAGTATTCGGCAAAGCTCCAGCGATCGAGCGGAATGTCCTGGGCGGAGGCGGACGACGTGGAAGGCTGGCGGATGACATGCTCCACCAGGTCGATCGTATCCTCGGGCAGCGAGTACCGCTCGAGGCCCGGCTGGAGATTGACGACCACCGGGCCGTCCACTGTCCAGAGGTTCAGGCCGCGATTCGCCCACTCGATCGCGAGTAGCTCGAGCGCCCGCCGGGCGGTGCGCAGCGCGTAGCCCGAGCGGAACTCGATGCCGGCGCGCTCGGAGGCCTCCTCGGCGATCTCGGCCACGTCGAATGTAGGCCAACTGAGTTGCGCCACCTCAGCCCGCCTTCCGAGCCTGATTCAGCGCAATCGCAATAGCCTGCTTGCGATCGTGCACCACCGGGCCTTTTTTCGAGCCCGAATGAAGATCGCCCTGCTTGAACTCATGCAGGGTTTTTTCGATCTTGCCGCGCCGCTGTTTCGAAACCATCCGCAAGCCCTCTATCGCAATGGTACGATAGCCGCCTTGCGGTGATTATACTCAGGAACTGGTGCCGTACGTCATGGTAATTAAAGGGATCGATGCTCTCTCCACCTGAAGCCTTCCGTAAAGCTCACGCAGGACATCCTCCACGGTTAGTTTTCCATCGTTGATCAATGAAGCCTGCAGGTCGAATGATGCCGATAAGAATCTCTGCTCTATAGCGTTCATCGCGCCATTCCCCTCGTAACAGCCTACTTTGTCTCTCACCTCTGCTCTGGGGGAGGGTTTGAGCGAATTATATAACAGAAAAACGGTATTTCTGCAGAAAAATCCTGAGGGGTCGTACGTACGGTAAGGTTTTACCCTGTCGGTCTGTTACCCGACTGATTTCAATTCATTTGCGGCTGGCGGGTTGTTGCGCTGCCGGAACTCCCGTAGCTCGTGCTGGTAGTCCGGCCTCGCCTTGAGCATTTCCAGGCACTCTATGAATGCCTTGCGCATGATCTCTTCGGCCGACTCGCCGCGCGGTTGATGGACATACACCCAAAACGGCACCGTGAGCTCTTGAAGGCGCAGTCCAACCTCGTTCCAGAGTGCGCGGCCAAGGACTACGGTCTCAGACTCACGTTCGCGCTGCAGCCAGAGCCATGCTCCGGCCTCAATCGCATCCGTGATCCGCAGCCCCTCGCCTTCTGCCCGCGCCCGTAAGGCTTTGAGCAGATTTTGATCGATCCTCACCGTTACTTGTGACCGCGTTTGCTTTCGATTCGGACGTCGCTGCTTTTTCTCCGGCTTTTCGTGCTTATGGTTATTACCCGCTTCGATTGACATGGCTGTTTTCACGATTTGTGGCGCATCCGCCATTTTCGAACTAATAAACACATTTCTGTGCTGCATTACGCCTAGCGCCCCTTGACGATTCCCGTAATCCGATCGAAAATCTCCACTGTCCCCCTACTCTGCCGAGCCCGGAAGGACGGAATTTGACGCCCATCGTATCATACGCACGAATAAGTCAAAAAAGCCAGAATCTTTCGATCCTGGAGGTACTGAAATTCATTTTTCGGGCCCCGAAGGACTCCGTACCAGGCGTTCTAGCCGAAGTTGTCCGCACGCTAGCACGCTATGCGGCCGAAAAGCCCACCCGGCTCGCCGAACCCGACCTGGAGATCCTGCTGGCCGTTTCGGTCGTGCTCCAAAGCGAAAAACGGGGCAAAAAGGGGCCTCCGGCATGAATCCCCCGCTCTTTGCCCACCAACAAGCCGCGCTCGACTTCATCGATCGCCGCTGGGACCGCGGCCAGGGGGGCGCAGTGCTCAATCTATGGATGGGGACCGGCAAAACTCGGGTGGCAATCGAGGCGGCCCGGCGCCGCGGACTGCGCCTGATCCTGGTTTTGTGCCCGCTCGCCGCGGTTGAGGTCTGGGTACAGCAATTTCGCCGCTGGGCGCCCGAATATGACGTGCTCGCGCTCGACGACCGCGCCGGCACCGTCGCCCAGAGGGTCGCAGCCGCGGCCGCGCGCGTGAAATGGGCCTCCGAGCACGGCAGGCCGCTGGTAATCGCGATCAACTACGCGAGCGCCTGGCGCGAGGCCTTCGCCAAATGGGCCATGAAACGGTCCTGGCCGCTGGTAATCGCCGATGAGATCCAGTGCTTGAAGATGCCGTCGGGCTCGACCTCGCGTTTTAGCGGCCGGCTCTCGCTTTTTGCCATGCGCCGGCTCGGTTTGACCGGTACTTTCATGCCGCACTCGCCCCTCGACACCTGGGCGCAGATGCGATTCATCGATCGCAACGTTCTCGACCCCACCTACACCGCTTTTCGGCTGCGCTATGCCGTCATGCACCCCAAATTTCCCTCGAAAGTCGAGAAATGGAAGGACCTCGAGGGGCTCGCCAGGCGCCTCGAGCCGGCCGTTTTCCAGGTCGGGCCCGAAGTTTTAGATCTGCCGGGCGAGCAGGACGAGACTTTGTGCTGCAATCTCTCGCGCGAAGCCCGCCGCATGTATCAGCAGATGGAATCGGACCTGATTACCTGGATTTCGACGGCGGATCCGGCGGTCATCGCGAAAAACAGCCTGGTCCGACTGCTGCGCC
>Ga0126379_10000034_pt1 | contig 64079 bp, 56 predicted proteins | sample PanSoiMetPlot_24_FD_92640 | JGI IMG/M metagenome (GOLD analysis project Ga0126379, IMG submission 92640) | Tropical forest soil microbial communities from Panama - MetaG Plot_24 | ecosystem: Environmental > Terrestrial > Soil > Tropical forest > Bulk soil | place: Panama | collected 2016-02-17
AGCAGGTTTCTCACAAAACCTTCGAAGAGGCGATTGGCGCTTGAGATGAGGCCCCTCGACGACTGGATCGCATAGCTGGCGAGGGCCTGGTTACCAGCCATGTGGTATCTCCCACTGGCAGTGATTACCAGTAATTAAGTCTCTTGAAGGCGGCCTCCAGTCGGAGGCGCAAGTCATTTACCGCCGGCTAGTACGTCGAGATGTCTATGCCATCAGCCTAGAGTTAATAGGGGCTACGGGTAAGTGGCGACGAGAATAAAGAACGCATGCGCTCCTTTCGCATTCAAACGGTGGTGGGGCGTTCCCTGGAAGAGAAGTCAGGCTATCTCGCTTTCGGAACTAATCAGCTCTTGACCACGCCGTCATGCACTTTTCGAGTCGAATCGCGGCATTCGTATTTGCGTAGAGCCCCATAAGCCGATTCGTTCGCCAAAACTTCCGATGCAGCGATGTTCCTTCTTCGCTGTATTGGCGGTTGGTGCGACGAGGATCGCGAGATCCTCAATCGGGGCTAAGTTTATCACTTGTGTGTCGTAACCAAGGTGGCGACTGTAAGTTTTGCCAGTTGGTGTCTTTCGATTAGTCGTGAAAATGCGGGTTTGAAGCCCAATAAGCGAAGCATTACAGAATGTCAAAAAACCTTAACACTCTTGATGGGACTGGACGGGCGTAAGCCCGTCTTTGCAAGCTGGCCTTCTTTCGGTTTTTGACAGGAAATTCTTAACTCAAGCTTAAAACATAGCGAATGCATTGATGCGACCGGATGCGCGACCTACTCACGCAAGGCGGAAACATTTCGGCGAACAGGGAATACCTCTGGTTTGCTTTGATGGTTCGCAATCGATGGGAGAAATGCGCGGCGCAGTGTCTGGCTCGCAAAGGATACGAGTGTCTCCTTCCCGTTTCCAGACAGAGGCACCGGTGGTCGGATCGGTGGAAAGATGTAGAGGTGGTGCTCTTTCCCGGATATTTGTTCTGTCGCCTCGATCCGGAGCGACGTTTGCCAATTCTAAGTGTACCTGGGGTTCTGTCGATTGTAGGGACAAGAACAGGCTTTACGGCTGTGGGTCGCGACGAAATCGCTGCCGTGGAGCTGGTGGGAAGGGCCAACATTTCCGCCCAGCCGTGGCCATTCGTGGAAACTGGTCGGGTGGTGTACCTAGACCAAGGACCGTTGCGCGGACTAACCGGCATTGTGCTGGAACGCAAACAAGAGTCGAAGCTGATTATTTCTGTGTCCCTATTGAAGCGTTCTATCGCAGTGGCGATTGATCGAACCTGGATCAGCGCCTTACCGGTTCAATGCCGGACGGGTGTTGTCGGTGGCCCCAATGTTTCCCTACTCGGTTTCGAACCCGGAGAATTGTGAACGCCCACACAGAAACGAAGGAGCGATGGATGAGCAACAACAGCAACTACAGATGGATCGTGCGGGGTGCCGCTGCGTTCTGCATAGCAACTCTGTCGGCAAACGGCACCCAGGCGCAGAAGAGTGGGCTTGGCGGCCAAGGATCGGCCTCCATTCCCGGCCCTAGCGTTACTACCGCGAAAAGCAGCGACGAGCCTGGGCAGCATCCGCTCTTGCAGCACCGCAATAACCGTTACCAGCTGCACTCGGCGGATGTGCTGGATCTGAATTTTCCGTTTACGCCCGAATTCAATCAGACCGTGACAATACAGCCAGATGGATTCATCACTTTGCGCGGGATTGAGGACATCCACGTGGAAGGTTTGACGCTGCCGGAGGCTTCCAACTCGCTGCGAATTGCGTACGGCAAGATTCTGCATGACCCCGTGATTAACATTGAGCTGAAGGATTTCGAGAAACCATACTTCATTGTGGGTGGGGACGTCGGTCATCCCGGCAAATTTGATTTGCGAGGCGAAACAACTGTGGCGCAGGCCGTGGCCATTGCCGGTGGGCTGAAGGATTCCGCGAAGCATTCCCAAATCCTGCTTTTTCACCGCGTACCTGAGGGCTGGGTCCAAGTGAAGAAGGTGAACCTGAAGAAGATGTTGAAGGAAGCTAATTTGGAAGAAGACGCCTATTTGCAACCGAGCGACTTTCTGTACGTCCCGAAGAGCGGCATGTCGAAGTTCGAGCGCCTTTTTATTCCGTCGTCATCGATAGGCCTGTACGCCAACCCAATCTTTCACTAAGGAATCCGCGAGGAGCGAGGTTACCGTGCCTGAAAGAGACAAGCACATGCTGGCTGAGGATCGACAGAATCACGTCACGCTGCGTGATTTTCTAGCGATTGGTTTTCGCCAACGCCGGCTGATGGTCACTACCTTCCTGGCGCTTTTCGGTGCGGTGCTTGGAATTGCCCTGGTGTTGCCTAAGGAATATGAAGCACAAACGAAGATTCTGGTTCGACATGAGCGGGCCGATTCTGTAGTGTCCGCAGAACGCGAAACACCACGTCAGACTCAAACGGAAGTTACTGAGGAAGAGCTGGAGTCCGAAGCGGAACTGCTGAAGTCCAAGGATCTCCTTGCCAAAGTGATAATTGCTTGTAAGTTAGACAAAGATACTAATTCCTCCTTTGGGACACCGAATGGCGGCGAATGCGCAAACGAGGCCGACAGTGGCCGTCAAGATGACGGGAAGGTCGCGAAGGCGGTCCTGTCGCTGGAGAAGAAACTGAAGGTTGAGCCGATCAAACTGACAAACCTGATCAGTGTGACATACCGGGCAAGCGATCCGTACCAAGCGGCGCATGTGCTGAAGACCCTCTCCAATTTTTACCTAGAAAAACATCTGGCGATGCACCGCGTTCCCGGGGCGTTCGCCTTTTTTCACCGGCAGGTGGAAGAGTATCGCGGTGCGCTGGAGAAGAGCGAAGCGAAACTCGCTGAATTTGGCCACAAGGAAGGTATCGTGTCGCCGACGTTGACCCGCGAAATCACGGTGCGGAAGCGCAGCGAATTCGAGGCGTCGCTACACGAAACCCGAGCAGCGATCGAAGAAACGCAACGGCGAATCCTGTCGCTGCAGACACAACTTGCGTCACTGCCGGCGCGACATACCACGCAGGTGCGCACTGCCGACAACCCGCAATTGATGGAGAGACTGAAATCGACGCTATTGGAGCTGGAACTCAAGCGCAGCGAGCTATTGACGAAGTTTGAGCCGAGTTACCGGCCAGTGCAAGAAGTAGAGCAACAAATCACTCAAACAAGAGATGCGATCGCAGCCGCAGAGAAAGCCCCGTTGCGGGACGAGACGACTGATACGGATCCGACTTATGAGGCTTTGCGCGCGGAGCTCGCCAAGGCCAACACGGATTTGGCAGCGTTAAGGGCACGCGAGACGGCGACGGCGGGCATGGTTCGCTTGTATCGCGCGGAGAGCGAGCGGCTCGATCAACAGGAAGTCCTGCAACGGGACATGCTGCGCACGACCAAGGCTAACGAAGAAAACTACTTGCTTTATCTCCGCAAGCAAGAGGAGGCGCGCATTTCGGATGCGCTGGACCAGCAACGCATCTCGAACGTACTGATAGCAGAGGCGGCCAGCGTGCCTTTCAAGCCGCAGCGACACCGGCTCGTGTTCGTCCTGATTGGGGGGGTTTTGGCTGCGATGGCCAGCGTGACATTGGCCTTTGTGATGGATCGCTTGGATCCATCGTTCCGTACGCCGCAGGAAGTGGCGGATTTTGTTGGAAGCCCAGTTCTCGCAGCATTTCCGAAGAGTGAGTGAAGGCGATGTATCTGGATTTTTATCGATTGCGTGAGCAGCCTTTTGGTGTCAGCCCGGACCCGCGGTACCTCTATTTTAGTCCTGGACACCGTGAGGCGCTTGCCTCGCTATTCTGCGGAATCGAGACTGGTGCTGGCTTTCTTGCGCTCATTGCTGAACCTGGAATGGGTAAGACGTCGCTGCTCCTTCAACTTTTGGAACGATTGAAAGGTTCGATTCGCAGCGCATTCTTGTTTCAGACCAAGTGCAATTCGCGAGAACTCATCCGTTATTTGCTCGAGGCTCTGGGTATTGATGGCTGCGACAACGACATCGTGCAGTCGCACGCTCGTTTGAGTCGGTTTCTCTTAGGAGAGGCTTCTGCCGGCAAGCGAGTCGTCGTTTTTATCGATGAAGCTCAGAATCTTACCGATGAAGCCCTGGAAACAGTGCGTTTGCTTTCGAATTGTGAAGCCGCAGACCACAAACTTATTCAAATCGTGCTTTCCGGCCAGCTGGAATTGGCGCGGCGGTTGCAGAAGCCTCGACTGGCGCAATTGAGACAACGCATCGCGGTGCTCACCGGGTTGAAGCGGCTGTCGCAGAAAGAGACATCCTCTTACATTCGTCATCGCTTGGGTATCGCCGGCTACGACGGCCCGGGAATCTTCACCCCATCAGCCATCGGTCTTGTTGCTCGGTTGGGCCGGGGCATTCCGCGGAATATCAACAATATCTGTTTCAATGCGTTGTCGTTAGGTTGTGCCCTCGGCTGCAAAAGGATTGGCAGGAGAATCGTGCGAGAAGCCTTGAACGATTTGTCCCTGGATAACATCTTCGGCAAAATGCGGTTTGTTGGGCTGCCCACGCCAAGAATCGGTGGGCTGACGGGGAGAGTGTTCGAGCACCGGGCATGGCAAACGGCGAGCCTTTCCGCGCTGTTGGCGATTCTTGCGATATATTTTGTCACACACAGAGGCGCGGCAGGGGTTCGATCTTCTCATGGCATCGACGTTCCTGAGGACTCTGCGGTGCAAACGCCCGTGGTTTTCGGCAGCCCCAAACGCGCGAATCTGTACTTTGATCAAACGAAGGAGAAGGCCGGATTTATTACCTATACCGTCCAGCCCGACGATAACATCTCGAATCTGTGCGAGCAGTCCGTGGGGTACTATGACGAAGCAGTGCTAGCCGAGTTGCGGAAGCTCAATCCAGATCTAATGAATCCCGACCACATTGAAGTCGGCGACCAAATTCGGCTGCCCATAAGGCATTCCAACTAATTTCTGAGTTTGTAAGCATTCCGTCCATGAGCAAGAATTTCGAGCTGCTGCAGCAAATCGGCAGAGAACACGACCTGTTTCAATCGTCGGCCGGTTCGTCCAGTGCGATTAAGACGGCGGTTTACGAGCGGGCCTCTTCCGTCGAGATCGAACTTCCTAATCCCGAGCCGAAGGAAGCGAGACAACAGATTCGATGGCCCGAATCGGCTAAAGAGAAAGCTAAGAGTCGGAGCCGGGAGGTCTCGCTAAAGAATCCTCACCGATTGGAATCGGCGAGGATAAGGCGGCGCGAAGAACTGAAGTTGGTACATTGCATTTTTTCGCCCGCAGGGAAGAGAGAGACGCAGGGCACGCCGCAGGTCGTCGTCTTTTCTGGCATAGAAGACGGGCGCGCTGCGTCCGCGATCAGCGCGCGATGTTCTGAGGTTCTGGCGGAGCGGGCCGACGGGCGGATCTGCGCCGTGGACGCCAATCTTGAATCGCCGTTCGTGCATAGGTATTTCGGTGTGACCAACGAGAAAGGGCTGGCCGAAGCGCTTTGCAATTCTGGTCCTGTGAACGAGTTTGTTCGCAAGACTAGCGACAGCAATCTTTGGGTTATGCCAACCGGAGCATCCAACACCGAGTTCGAGTTAAGTGCCCGTGAAATTTCGGAGCGGCTGAAGAATCGCATGAACGAGCTGCGTACGTTGTTCAAGTACGTGCTCATTCATTCTCCCGCCCGCTCGGATCGAGCTGTGGCGCCGCCGAGCTTTGGCGCTGACGGACTCGTGCTGATCGTCGAGGCGAACTCAACGCCCCGAGAGACGGTGCGCGAGGTCATGGAGGAGCTGCGGATGGTGGGCACACCCATTCTCGGGGTGGTTTTGAATAATCGCACTTTTCCTATCCCTGCCGCTATCTATCACAAACTCTAGCCACAAAGTTCAGTCACAATTTACAAAGCAGCTGCAAAAAAAAAAAATGATTCCCTCGAGTACTTCCGGTAAGCCGCTGTGGCGGAGACCGAGCGGCAGTTCGGTCGCAGCCTGCTCTGATGCGATGCCACTTAATGATTCGGTGGGGCTGGGCTACATCCAAATTACAAAACGCCAAGCAGAAAAGGCAGCTACGGTTCCCACCGATGAGCAAGAGCGAGGCATCGTGGGTTTGCTTGAGGCAAGCGCGAATAGGCCCTTCTATTATCTTTGCAAACGTTGTTTGGACGTCTGCCTCGCCAGCGTGCTCCTCTTCCTGCTCGTTCCGGTGTTCTTGTTGATTGCCGCGCTAATCAAGCTCGATTCTCGCGGGCCAGTCTTCTTTACTCACGAGCGGGTCGGGGCCAAACGAAAGAAAACGGGCCGAGAGACAGTCTGGGCAGTCACCAAATTTGGCATGCACAAGTTCCGCTCCATGCTGGCGGATGCGGACTCGCGGGTACACGAAGCTTACATTCGTGATTTTGTCGCTGGACGCGCGCAGCGCAGTGAAGAAAAGGGCGGAAAATTCAAGCTGACCAATGACTCACGAGTGACGCGTGTTGGGCGCATGCTGCGTCGCACGAGTCTCGATGAGCTGCCGCAACTGTTCAACGTTCTGAAAGGGCAAATGAGTTTGGTCGGACCCCGGCCGGTTCCACCGTATGAAGTAGCTTGTTATCGCAACGGCGAGCACAAACGTCTTGCGGCTCTGCCTGGGATCACCGGTCTTTGGCAAGTCAACGGAAGGTGCCGCGTTTCCTTCGAAGAGATGATTCACATGGACCTCCAGTACCTACGGAACGCATCATTCTTGCTCGATCTTCGACTACTTTTGCTGACAATTCCCGCAGTTCTGGGCGGAAGGGGTGCCGAATGAGCATCACAATTCCATCGCTGGGTACGAAGGCTGTGCCCATGGTCAACGATCCGTTGCGGATTGCGGTGGTCGGCTGCGGCTATTGGGGAACGAATTATGTTCGTATCTTCCATGAATTGGCCGATTTGCGCCTGGTAGCCGTTTGTGACGGCCGCGCCGATCGATTGCGTGAAGTGGGTTGCCGTTTTCCCGGTGTGCAGCTAAGCATGAAAGTTGACGATGTCGCAGAGAATCCCGGTGTCGATGCGGTGGTCGTTTGCACCGAAGCGAGCATGCACTACGACGTGACGCGCCGTTTGCTGGCCGCTGGTAAACACGTGCTCGTCGAGAAACCTCTGACGACTACGACCGCCGATGCGCAAAAGTTGATCGCGTTGGCGGAATCGAAGTCTGCAGTGCTGATGGTCGGCCATACGTTCGTGTTTAACGCCGGGATCCAGAAAGTCAAAGAGTACGTGCAAATGAGTTCAGGGCGGGTCTACTACTTGTACGCCCGCCGCACGAACCTAGGGCCGATTCGCCATGACGTGAATGCACTCTGGGACCTCGCACCGCATGATGTGGCCATTTTCAATTATCTGCTGGACAGCGTCCCGGAGTGGGTCAGCGCAGTGGGAGGCAAGGTACTGCGAAATTGCCGGGATGATGTGGGGTTCATTTCGCTGGGCTATCCCGGCAATATCATCGGGCACGTTCATGTGAGTTGGGCGGATCCGGACAAGGCCCGTGAGGTCGTCATCGTCACAAGCGACCGGCGCATTGCCTTCAATGATCTCAACGGGCCTGAGCAGGTCCGCGTGTTTGAGAAGGGCGTGAGCACGGTGAAGGAAGAGCCGCTAAATTACGGCGAGTTTCGCTTCGAGATTCGCGACGGGGACGTCATCAGCCCTCACATCAAGCCGACCGAGCCGCTTAAAAATCAGTGCCGTCATTTCTTGGAGTGCGTGCGCCTGGGCAAGCGGCCGATCAGCGGCGGCATCGAGGGGCTTAATGTAGTGCGCGTGCTGGAAGCCGTGAACCGCTCGGTGGAATGCAAGGGACAGCAAGTGGAGGTGGAGAAAGATGATTCGTATGCACACAGCGCATTCGCAAGTGCCGTTCATTGATCTGGCTGCGCAATACACCGAGATTGCACAGGAAATAGACGCGGCGGTTTCCAAAGTAATCCGTGCGACGGATTTCATCCTTGGGCGCGAAGTGTGCTTGTTCGAGGAGGAGTTCGCGGGCTTCTGCGAGGTGCAATTCGCGACCGGCGTAGATTCCGGAACGTCCGCGCTCGAGTTGACCTTGCGAGCGTACGACATTGGGCCGGGGGACGAGGTCATTACTGCAGCAAACAGTTTTATCGCCTCTGCTCTGGCAATTTCTCATGCGGGCGCGACGCCAGTCTTTGCGGACATCGATGCGGATACATACACGATCGATGTGGCAGCCATCGAAAGGGCCATCACGCCGCGGACGAAGGCGATCGTTCCCGTACACCTTTACGGACAGCCTGCCGACATGGATCCCATCATGGAGTTGGCGCGGCGCCACAAATTGGTCGTCGTTGAAGACGCTTGCCAAGGGCACGGCGCGCGGTACAAGGGGCGCAGGGTGGGTTCTTTAGCTCACGCCGCGGCATTTAGCTTTTATCCCGGGAAAAATCTTGGCGCGTACGGGGACGGGGGTGCAGTGGTGACGAATGACCCGGCGATCGCGAAAAAGGTAGAGATGCTTCGCAACTATGGCCAGCGAGAAAAATACCATCATCTGCTTCGCGGATACAATCGTCGCCTCGACACGCTGCAAGCGTCAGTTCTCCGGGTCAAGCTGAAATATCTCGAGAAGTGGAATGCCGCGCGGCGTCAGCACGCAGCGCGGTATCGACTGCTATTCGAGAAGAGCCTGATTGTGGCGCCGAAAGCAGCTCCGTACGCGGAATCCGTATGGCATCTTTACGTTGTTCGAGTCAGCCACCGAGACAAGTGTAAGGACTACCTCTCGAGTCGCGGAATCAATTGCGGCATCCACTACCCTGTGCCCATTCATCTGCAACCCGCATATCACGATTTGGGATACAAGCAAGGGGACTTCCCGGTGACGGAAGATTACGCGCAGAGAATCATCTCGCTGCCGATGTACGGGGAACTTACGCCGGAACTCATCGCGAGAGTTGCGGAAGCCGCGTGCGAATTTGCGGATCCGAATCGTTCTTCTGTCGTCTGGAACATATCGCCTGAGCCACGGCCGGTTACCGCTACACAACCTTGATTTTCCGGCGCGGGACAAGGCCACGCGGGACTTCGAGTTGAGCGCTGTCATCGCGTGGGGCCGAGACAGCGGTGAGGACGATGTCACGAGCAGTCCCATGTTGAACGCTATCGGCGCGATTTGTCTGGCGCTCGCCCGTCGCTTCAGAAGGGGTGGGGTGATTGTCAACGAGCACGTTCTCGATCGCCAGCAGACGCGTAGGCACGTCGATGTCCTGAGTCGTTCTTTTGATTTCATCCACCTGGACGATCTACCCAGGCAGCTAGGCCGTCGGGGCAAAAGGCCATTTTGCTTGCTTACCTTTGACGACGGAAAACGCAGCAACGCAACCGTTGTGGCCCCCGAGTTGGAGCGTCTCGGAATACCGGCCGTCTTTTTTGTGGTGTCGAGCTCCATTGATGACCAAATGCCTCTGTGGTTTGATCGCTATCGCGCTCTGCGGAAAAAACTAGGCGTTGCTCCAAACGGCATGAGCCTGCAAATCTTGAAACAACTTCCTTACGCTTCGTTGGTCCAGCGAATCGAGCATGCGTGTTTACACTACGGCATCGATGCCGACCTGTGCGACGAAAATGTTGGCTTGATGAGTTGGGAGCAGTTGCGCCAACTGCACCGACGCGGCTTCAGCATCGGGGCCCATGGACATATCCATGCCATCCTGACACGAGAGAACCAGTGTGCAGCGTTTGAAAATATCGAGAAGAGTATCGCCAAAATCACTGAACAGATCGAGGAGCCTTGCTCAAGCTTTGCCTTTCCGAATGGGAATTACTCCCCAGAACTAGCACACCACGCCATTCGCTGTGGCGCAAGAACGGTGATGACCACGGAGCCGACATGGGTCGATAAGAGCTTCCCGCTGTGGCGGCTCCCACGCTTGCAGATCTTCGGTGACGACACCGCAGGGAAAATCAGGCTGAAGGCCGCCGTTGCCGCGACGGGACTTATCCTGAAGAACCCCGACGGTACGGGCCACGCGTATCGGACGATCAATCGCATCACACGCCTACACGTCAGACGAAAACCACTAGAAACCGACGTCCAACACGTCGTGACAAAATCTCACGCCGGAACCGAGGCCGAAGGCCATGTGGGACTCGACTGAAGAGCTGCACCTCCAACAAAGGAGTGCAATAAGCCTCTTTTCTAGAACGCTGGAGCAGCCATCGATTTCTGTTCAACGTGGATTAGAAGCCACTCTTTCTGCGCTTGCGCTAGCGCTGCTTAGCCCATTCGCCGCTCTGAGAGCGAAATCCGTTCAGAAAGCGTTCCTTGGGATTGTCGTGCTCGACATTCCCCTCCAATTGGGTACCCACCTGTTCTATCGTGAGGCCGACGCATCGTCTGGAGCACTCGCGGGATTGAGCGTCTCTGTCACAACAATAGCTTTACTTGTCCTGTATGTGTCATGGTTCCTTCAAAGGCTGGCGCATCGAGGACAGAAAGCTCGCTCGTCACCACAACGAAACTGGGCGCTACTCTCTTATTTGGGGTTCAGCGCCTTAAGTATTTTGGCTGCGCGAGACGCAAGACTTTCCGCCTTCGGGATATTTTTCCTAGTACAAATGTACCTGGTGTTCTGTTACCTGGCGCATTTCGTCCGCACGCGGAGGGATGTGCTGTTCGTCCTCTCCTTCCTTTTGGCTGGCTGTTTGATAGAAGGCGTTTTGATGGTGGGGCTCGGATTCGGGTATGTCTCAACGAGCCTTTGGGGACCGCTTCATATTCGAGTGGATCACGATGCGACCAACAAATTCCCAAGGGTTGGTGGAACAGTTGGTTCTCCCAATGAAGCAGGTGCGTACCTGAGTGTAGTGTTGTCCGTCGCGGTGAGTGTGCTGTTCGTCGAGGTCGAGCGCAAGTACAAATTGCTAGCCGCTGCCGTTCTGGCATTCGGAGGGGCCGCCTTGGTGCTCACGTTTTCTCGAGGTGCCTGGATTGCATTCGCGTTGGCCACGATCCTCTTCTTTTGCTCAACGGGGCTGCGAAAACAAATACGTTTTAAGCCTCTCATTCCTTTTGCCGCGATTCTGTTGTTTCTCTACTTGCCGTTTCAAAGTGAAATTAATAACAGGCTCTTTTCTGATGACAATGGCTCAGCAGAGTCTCGCATCCCACTGATGAACCTGGCCTTCCGCATGATCGCGGACAATCCCATCCTGGGTGTCGGGGAAAACAATTTTTCAGCCAGCATGAGCGACTATTTGACGCCCGAGTTTCGCAAAGGTTTCTTGTATACAGTTCATAACAAATATCTCCTGATCTGGACTGAAATTGGTCCGGGCGGGCTTTTAGCCTATCTGGCATTTTTCATTGGAATCTTGCGCATGGGGCTAGCGTGCTGGAAGCAAGGCGACCCGTTCTTATCAACGCTCGCTCTCGGAATGACCGTCGCCGTCGCTGCCAACATGGTCCATCAAAGCGTGGAAATCTTGCAGGATCGAGGCGTGACGCAACTGCTCTGGCTGATTGCCGGTCTCATTGTTGCCCTGCGAGAGATTTTGCGAAGACAAACACCTTCATTCAACTCGTTTTCGCCAGCTATCTAAAGGTCGGACGATTCGCTAGCCAAAGTCACATTTGGCGGTCTGTTCAATGCCAGACTCCCATTTGAGGACCGCTCTCATGAAAGTGCTCATCATGACGGCCATTTACCCGACAGCCGATAACCCTGCGTTTGGGTCTTACGTTCGCACGCAGTCCGAATCGCTCGAGCGGGCTGGAATTGATGTCGAAATGCTGCTTCTTAGTCATCGCCACCGCAAGCTGATATATCCCTTGGCAATTGTTCAGTTGCGGGAGCGCCTGGCCCGCAGCTCGGTTGACCTCGTTCATGCTCACTATGGACTCGTGGGCTTGGTCGCGCGCACGCAATGGACAGTGCCCGTCGTGGTTACGTACCACGGGAGCGATATTCTCAGCTCGATAAACAAACGCGGGAAAAGACCGCTTGTCCAGCGGGTGATCGCGAGTGCATGCCGCGTGCTCGCGCGCAATGTGGAAGCAGCGATCGTACAAAGCGACGAAATGGCAAGCAAAATACGAGAAGCGAATGTTCATGTGATTCCCCACGAAGTGGATCTGGAAGTGTTCCAACCAACTGACCGCGAGCAAGCCCGAGCGGTGCTGGGATTAGACTCGAGAAAAAAGTATCTTCTCTTTGCAGCGAACCCAAAAGTTCAAGTGAAGCGTTTTCCCCTTGCCAAAGCAGCCGCCGAGATTCTCGCTCGGCAGGATCGTTCCGTGGAATTGCTGGTCGTGTCGCACGAGCCTCAGACGCGCCTCGCTCTGTACATGAGCGCTTGCGACGCCTTGGTCTTCCCGTCGTTTCAAGAAGGTTCGCCTAACATTGTCAAACAGGCTATGGCTTGCAACCTGCCGATGGTTTGCACGGATGTAGGTGATATACGGCAGGTCCTCGGGTCAACAAAGCACTGTCACATCTGCAACCCGCGTACCCAGGAATTTGCCGCGAAGCTTGGCGAAATCCTGGCCCATCGAAACAGAAGCAATGGTCGCGAGAATGTTCGCCATTTGGACTCACCGGTTGTGGCGCGACGCGTGATTGCGGTCTACGAAGAAGTTTTGAAAAGAAGCGCAGGTCGCGCAATTGCTAAACGGAGAGATTCCGACAGTCTGGTGCCGGCCCGTTATAGCAACGCCCCAGACGAAATGCGCGAGACTTCGAAGCTAACCATGGAACGTTAGAGTAATCGGCCCCGGTTTGATCATCGAGTCGCTATGAAGAAATCGAGTAATCGAGTGTTGATGCTTCTGGAGAATCAACCCTATCCGCAAGACCACCGGGTTCGCCGGGAGGCGGTGGCCTTGGTTCGCGAGGGTTACCGCGTGTCCGTCATTTGCCCTGCAACTGGAGCGCAAGCGTGTCACGAGGTCGTTGACGATGTTCGCGTGCATCGTTTCTGTGCTCCCCCGCGGGCGACCGGGTTCTTAGGTTATCTCTGGGAGTACGGCTACTGCACGGTGATGTCGTTCTTCTTGTCGCTAAGGGTTTGCTGGCAAGAAGGTTTTGACGTCGTGCATGCGCACAACCCGCCAGACACCTTTGTGTTCATCGGAGCATTCTACAAAATATTCGGCAAGTATTTTGTGTTCGACCATCACGATCTGTCCCCTGAGATGTATCGGGCTCGTTTCGCAAATAGCGGGTCCAAGATCGTGTATAAGGCGCTGATCTTGCTGGAGAGGCTTACTTGCCGTTTCGCCGATCACATTATTGCCACAAACGAGTCCTACAAAAAGATTGAGATCGACCGCCACAATGTCCCTGCCGAGTGCATTACCGTTGTCCGTAACGGTGTAGAACCACCACCCGATCGGCCTAGGCCAACAGAGAGTGGCCTACGCAGGAAAGGGAAGACCATCATCGGGTACCTCGGCGTCATGGGGTTTCAAGATGGCATGGACCACCTCATCCGGGCCCTCCATCACTTGCGCTACGACTTGGACAGACGCGATTTTTACTGCGTGCTCATGGGCGATGGAGATGCGAAGGCAAGCGTCACGAAGCTCACGCGCGAATTGCGTCTCAATGAACATATCTGGTTTCCAGGATTGGTCCACGGCGACCGGTTGGTCCGTTATTTGTCGGCGGCTGATATTTGCGTCGATCCCGATCCTGGTTGCGAGTACAACGATTGTTCCACCATGATCAAAATCATGGAGTACATGGCCTACGCCAAGCCGATTGTTGCATTTGACTTGCGCGAGAATCGTGTTACCGCTGGAGGAGGGGCCATATACGTTAAACCCAACGACGAATTGGCGTTCGCAAGGGCTCTTGCGGAACTGATGGACGATCCAGCAAAGCGAGTAGCCATGGGTATGTTGGGGCGTCATCGAATTGAAACGGAGCTGGCGTGGCGCTACTCCATCCCCAATTTGCTTGGTGCTTATCGCAAGGTTCTACGGCAACCCGTTGTTGCCGAGCCGCGAGCGATTCCACGACGAAATCCTGTTCGTCCGCCAACCGTCAGGTCCGGCCAAGCCGGCATGTGACCTTCACCACGATTAGATTCGACGTGACTCCGTGCGAATTTGTAGGCATGCGAGTTTAGAAGCCGTCCCCCCGAGGATTGTTATCAACAAAGGTCAAAGAACATGAAGATCGTCCATATAGATCCCAGGATCGATCCGATATGGCAAACGTTGGCCGAACGCGCTGCGAGCAGCGTTTTTCATTCTCCGAGTTGGATTCAGGTACTCACGGATACTTACGGCTGGCAGGCGTCCGCGTATGTTGTGCTTGATGATCGGGGAGAACCGCATGCGGGCATCCCGTTTTGCCGCATCGCGGACATGATGGGTGACCGCATCCTGGCTTTGCCTTTCTCCGACTATTGCGACCCGCTGGTTAATGACCAGCAGTGCTGGGACTTTCTTATGGACTGTTTGCTGCCGAACGGCTGCCCAATCAACCTGCGTTGCTTGCACAACCATATTCCGCTAACGGATCGCCGGTTCGCTGTCGTCAAGCAGGCGAAGTGGCATCGCCTGGATCTGCGGCCAGGCGTTGATGAGCTGTGGGATGGAATGAATGACTCCGTGCACCGGGCCATCCACAAGTCACAACGCGAGGGGGTTGAAGTTCGAGAGGCACACTCAGTAGGGGAACTGCGCTCCTTTTTTGAAATGCATTTGAAAATCCGCAAATACAAACTCGGAATGCTGTCGCAGCCGTTTTCTTTTTTTCAGAATATCTGGCGTCATTTCGTCGATAAACAAAACGGGTTTCTCCTTCTGGCTTTGTATCAGGACAAAATTGTCGCCGGCGATTTCTTTCTCCAGTGGAAAGATACGCTCTACTACAAATTCAACGCTTCTCTTCCCGCCAATCTAAGTCACCGGCCCAACGACCTGCTCGTCTGGGACGTAATCCAACGCGGGAAAGCAAGAGGATTTGATTTTCTCGATTTTGGCCTAAGCGATATCGATCAAGAAGGCCTGGTGCGCTACAAACGAAAGTTCGGCACCGAAGAAAGGATTATCTCGTTCCTGCGTTGTGCGATACACGCCTCGCCCAATTTGACCGAGCAGCTAACCCGCGACCTGCTCAAGCAGCTCACCCGCCGATTCACCGACCAAATGGTGCCCGACCTAGTCACCGAAAAGGCAGGAGAGGATCTATATCGATTATTCACTTAGATTTGCTGGCGAAGGACCACTACCGCGTGCCACCGCGTCGGTAGGCGCAAAGATTGAATTTTGCCCGTGAGGCCGCGGATACCATTAATTTCGATGCAGGGTAGGCAGGTACAAAGAATCGGCCCGCGGCAGGTTGGGGCAGAGTACTGGGATCGATCCTCTGTGGAGGCTGGGGCTGCACGGTTGCCTTAATCGGGAGTCTAGGGCGGGGCTTTGGATAGCACAGCGCCCACCGGAAGGGAAGTAATAAGCACGGTGCAAAGACTTCGCAGCCAACGTTTGGTTGATCTGAATCCGACTGTGGAGCAACAGAAGCTTGTCGATATCCATTTCCGGCATTTTGCAAACTTTTGGCGAAATCTCTACCACGCGGACGGCTTGTTTGAAGTCATTCACCAACAGCGGCGCGCGATTGTTCTAGGCCTTGTGGACGAACTCGCGCTTCCTTCAGGGTCGCACATTTTGGAAATCGGATGCGGTGCGGGTTTAACCACAATTGGGTTAGCCAAACGCGGTTACACGGTACATGCCATTGACACCGTCGATCTGATGTTGGCTCTTACACGGCAGGCTGCGAAAGAAGCCGGCGTCAAGGATCGAGTGATGACGAGCTTAGGCGACGCTCACGCACTTGCTTTTCCGGAAGGCTCATTCAGTCTGGTGATAGGGATGGGCGTCGCTCCGTGGCTGCATTCGTTGAATATAGCAATCACCGAGTGTGCTCGGGTTCTTCGGCCAGGCGGATATTCGATCTTCACTACCGACAATCGCTGGCGTCTAAACCATGTGCTTGATCCTGTGTTCTTTCCCCCGCTCCGCAATGCAAGGCGGAGAGTGCGCACGCTGCTCGAGCGGTTCAAGGTTTTGAGGGTTCCCACGGGGCCTCGGCCCAACAAGCATTCCATTAGAGGGTTCGATGCCTGCCTTGCCGCGGCTGGGCTCGAGAAAATAAAGAGCACCACCGTTGGATTCGGGCCTTTCACCCTTTTCGATGTTAAATTACTGCCCGACTCCCTGGGCGTGAGATTGCACAACAAATTGCAGCGCCTAGCCGATTCCAAATATCCACTTTTGCTGCACTTCGGCAGTCAATATATTCCTCTCGTAAGAAAGCCTCGAACCCAGGAGTCCGGCGGTGTATTGGCGCTCCGACGGTCGGTTGCCCGGTGTTCAGCTCCTCAGGACGCATGAACTGTGAAAGACATTATCGGACGGGTGCATGGCACTCCGATGCGCCCCTCACCCTAGAATTTCCCCCAGAGTGGGACGTAACGGTTTTTTGGCCCCCTACTCCTCCGCCGCTGACCGATGCACACATCGCCGAAGCTCTAGAACGGCCGAGCGGTCAGTCTCCGATTCGGGAGATTTGCAAAGGAAAGTCGCGGCCTTTGGTGATTATCGATGACTTGAATCGGCCGACACCTGTCGCGCGCGTTATGCCGGTTCTCCTGAGGCATTTTCGCGACGCGGCGATATCATCGCGGGATGTAACAATCCTGGTTGCCACAGGAACGCACGGTGCCCCGCCGTTGAACGCTGTTCTAAAAAAAGTAGGTCCCGAAGCAGCTTCTTGCAAGATAGTTTTGCACGACCCCGAGCGTGGTCTGGAGCAGGTAGGATCGACAACCTCCGGAACAGCCGTTTTGGTGAATAGGAAGGTTATGCAAAGTGACTTGATAGTGGGAATTGGGGGTATTTATCCCAACCATACTGCAGGATTTGGAGGAGGATCAAAGCTCGCTCTTGGTGTTCTTGGCTTTCGCTCGATCATGGAGTTGCACTACAGACATCAGAGTAAAGGTTGGGGAGGCTGTGAGCGTGCAAGCACATTCCGGAATGACCTTGATGAGATCGCCCGGATGATCCGATTAAACACCCTGATTTCTCTCCAGGTGGACGCCAACCGAGAAGTAATTCGCATCGCCTGCGGCGATCACTTCATCTACTATGGCAAAGAGGTCGACTTTGCTCGACGAATTTTCCGCGCCCCGATGCCCCTCGATGCCGACGTGGTCATTTCTAATGCGTACCCGAACGATTTGTCTGTCACGTTTGTAAAGATGAAGGGTATTGCCCCTCTAAGCCATTGCGCACCAGGTGCTTCCCGGATAGGGATCGGGTCTTGTAGTGAAGGCCTGGGTCACCACGGACTCTTTCCTATTGTGAACCGCCCTAGATTTTACCGTCAAAGACATATCTGCCGGCGCATTTCGATGATGGGCGTCGGTGGCATCACCGAAATTCTTCGACGTCGGTTCTTCCAACGATGGGATAGTGTTGGCAATAGAGCAGCTTCAATGGCAAGGAATCCCATGTGGCTCTATCGACCGGGAGTTCATTTGCAAGGGCTTCCGTCTCAACTTGCAGGGTTCAGAATCACACCTTCATGGGAGGAGATTGTCCAAGCGGTCCGAACTGAGCACGCCGGCAGCCGTACTCTAAAAGTTGTTATCTATCCTTGTGCACCACTCCAGTATCTGGATCGATCAGCGAACGCAGACGAGAAGAGGTTGTCCACGCCAGGCAAAAGCGTCTCGCAGAATTTCGAGTCTTTGGCAAAATACTGAACAAAAATCAACGGACGCGAAGAGCGAGGGAATTGTTGGAGCTGCAATCTCGATCCTTCCTGCCGATCTAGCCCTTAGATCGGAAGTCGTTCCTTGAAGCACGACAACCGGCTCTCGCGCGAACTCCGGCCTCGCTTTTTTTTTGACTTCAAGTGGGGATTGCCGGAAGCCAGGACTCACAACCCGGGATGAGAGGGCTCCGGTTTCCGCCGCCTGGGATGCGTCGTTTTGATCGGTCATATCAAGCACGTGAAATGAGACATGGAGGATCGGCGATGTCCAAGACGGAAACAATGGTCCGTGCAGGTAAGTTACACACCAAAGACTACTTGGCGGCAATCGGAGTCCCCGAATTAGCACCTTCGATTAGTCCATTCGATCCGGGTTACGACCCGGCGACGCTCCAGAGTCACCTGGAGCAAAGCGCTCATCTGATGTCCATTCTCAAGATCTCCATGGCTTGTTGGATGGTTGCCAAGGAGGCTGCCACGCGCCGAAAGGTGGCGGCAGCGAAAAAGCATCACGTACCAACGGTCACCGGAGGCGGGCCGTTCGAGGTGGCGGTAGCACAGGGGCAACTCAGCCCTTATCTCGATCTGTGTGCGGATATAGGAGTAACGCGCATCGAGTGTGGTGAAGGCTTTACGGAAATGACGATGAAAGCCGAGGATGTGGTCAAAATGGCGGGCGAGCGACACCTGGATGTTCAGTTCGAGCTGGGCAAGAAGCATGCCGGAGCTTTCACCGACGACGGCGTAAAGCAATTGATTGAGCAGGGACGGAGGTGGCTCGATGCAGGAGCGCTGCAACTCGTCGTGGAGGCTCGGGAGAGCGCCAAAGAAGTAGGACTCTTTGACGATCAGGGAAACCTCAATCGCGGATATGCCGACCGCTTTGCGCAGGCGTTCGGCCTGCATACGGTAATGTTCGAGGCGCCTAACAAACCTAGCCAGTTTGCGTTATTGAACCATTTCGGGCGCGAAGTGCACCTCTGCAACGTCAGGCTGGAAGAGCTACTTCGCGTGGAGATTTATCGGCGTGGGCTTCACTCAGATGCTTTCGCGAAGGAGAACTTGCGGCCGGTCGCACCGAATCTGGCGGGACGGCCGGCGGAATCCTTGGGCTGGAAGGAGAGCGTGCTTGCGAAATAGCGTAGTCATTGGTTGCTTTCGGGAAGACGCGGAAATTTATCGGGACGGCTACGCCGTTGTGGCCATTGACGTGATTCGCGCGACGACAACCGCGATTACTGCCGTGGCGGCTGGTCGGCGTTGTTTTCCGGTTCCGTCTGTGGAAGCGGCGCTCCTGCTTCAGCGGCAACTCCCGAACTCGTTGTTGGCGGGCGAGATTTCAGGAGACATTCCACAAGAATTTGAATTGAACAACAGCCCCGCCGAAATCGCGAGCCGAATGGACTTCGACCGGCCCCTGGTCCTGCTGTCTTCTTCGGGAACCAAACTAATCTGCGCGGCCAGGAGATGCAATTTCGCATACCTGGCTTGCTTCCGAAATTGCGCGTCATTGTCCCAATACCTGATTGATCGCCATTCCAGAGTGGCATTGATCGGAGCAGGTACAAGAGGAGAGTTTCGGGAAGAAGACCAGATTTGCTGTGCTTGGCTCGCGCGCGAGCTCATCGAGGCTGGGTATGAACCGGAAGACGACCGAACTTCTTTAATCGTTGACCGATGGAGCACCGCCACCGTACGAGCTTGCCTGTGCAGCAAGAGCGTGGATTACCTGCGCAGATCGGGTCAAACCAGAGATCTCGATTTTACACTGGAACATGTGAACGATTTGCCGCAAGTGTTCATGATGAGGAATGGCGAGGTAGCCATTGTCGCAACGCCTGTAGCCGTAGGATACAGGTCGGCGACCTCCCTTGCCCGTGCTTAATCCGGGATGACCATGAAGATCAACAACGTCGCAACTCCGGTTGTCGTTCTGCGGGGGGTCGAGTCGGCCAGTCACGGTGCTCTTGGTGTGCTGCGCAGCTTCGGCCGTTTGGGTGTGCCGGTGCACGCGGTCGCGTGCAATCGGCGAACCGCTGCATTCTCCTCGCGCTATTGCGTGGGAAAGTATGTCTGGAACGTCGCCAACGGGCATCCAGAAAAGTCCGTGAAGTTCTTACTTGACGTTGGCCGAAAGATCGGGGGGCGTTCCATCCTGATCCCAACGGATGACAAGGCCCTCCTCTTCTGTGTGAGTTGTGCAGAGATTCTGCGGGAACAATTCCTATTCCCCGACATGTGCCCCAAGCTGATCCGAAACCTTAGCAGCAAGGAGGGGATGTACAACCTCGCGAAGAAACACGGGGTGCCGACGCCGGAGGCGGCGTTTCCCAAATCGCGCCAGGATGTGCTGGAGTTCGTTTCCCGGGCTACTTTTCCCGTCATGGTCAAAGGGGTTTTCGCCTCAGTGCTGTTGAAAACGACCGGACAGAAAATGTTCATCGTCCGCACCGCCTCCGAGCTGCTGGAGAAATACGACGCTGCGGAAGACCTCGCCAACCCCAATTGGATGCTTCAGGAGTACATTCCAGGCGGAGATGATACGGTCTGGATGCTAGACGGGTATTTCAACGATCGATCGGAATGCCTGGTCTCTTTTACTGGAAAAAAAATCCGACAGTACCCTGTCTTCCACGGCTCCACGTCGCTGGGGATTTGCATCGAGAATGAGACGGTTCGGAGGACAACAACAGAGTTCATGAAAAACCTTGGCTACAAGGGAATCCTGGACATCGGCTACCGCTATGATGCGCGCGATGGTCAGTACAAGCTTCTGGATGTGAACCCACGAATTGGTTCGACGTTTCGACTTTTCGTCGCGGAAAATGGAATGGATGTTGCGCGGGCGATGTATCTGGATTTGACGGGACAGCCCGTGATTCCGGGGACTCCGCGACAAGGCCGCAAATGGTTTGTTGAGGACCAGGACCTGGTTTCCTTCCTTCGATACCACCGCCAAGGAAACTTAACTTTCAGACAGTGGATCGATTCCTTTCGAGGCGTCGAGGAGGCGGCATTCTACGCCTCTGACGATCTATTCCCCTGCGTCAGGCGGGCCATGGCGCTGTGCGGCGAGGCCCTCAAGCTGCTCCGTCTTGGGAGCGCGTGAGATTGAGCTCCATCAGCGCCGCTTCGAATGTCACGCCTTGGCAATCTCCTCTAAGCGCCTCTCAAGTCGTCTTCACCTTCCGGACATGTTCTTTCCGACTCATAGGTTCGTCAGCCCACCGAAATCGACGATGGATGTCCCGGAGTATGCCAATCGAGGTTATTTAGGGGCGAGCTGGCTCCATAGCCATGCTATTTAGTCTGCGCAAAGTCGGCGGAAACGCGCTGTCCATTCTGACGAGCGATGTCTTCAATCGGGCAACAAGTTTCGTCATTTACGCGATGGTCGCTCGGCACCTAGGGGCGCACGAGTTCGGTCAGCTTGCTCTGGCGTTTTCGCTACTTTACATGTTCCAGATTTTCGCGATTGCAGGCCTTAAGGTCCTCATCATTCGCGAAGTCGCGAAGGACCGCTCACGTACACGCCTCTATTTCCTCAACTCCTGCGCGATCTTGGCGGTGTCCTCGCTAGTCTCAGTGAGCGTGCTATTGGCATTCCTTCACCTAATGCGCTATTCGTCCTCCACGAATCTCGTTATTTTTCTGCTTTCCCTGGGATTGTTTCCCGCCGCAATTTCCGCCGTCTGCGAAGGCATTTTTCAGGCATGGGAACGTATGCGCCTCATCGCTTGGGTCAATGTGCCGATGAATCTGGGCAAAATGACGTTGGCGTTCCTAGTGCTCTCGCGAAACTACGGTCTTTATGCCGTTGTTGGCGTCATTGTGTCCGCATTTCTGGTTGTAGCTATCGTCGAAACTTGGCTTGTTCTGCGGCGTTTCCCCGCGCCGCCAGCACGGTTGAGTCTCTCGTTTTCGCTACGCACCATTCGTTCGGCAGTCACCTTTCTGGGGATCGACGGGACGCTGGCGATCGATGGGGGCATCATCGCTCTTCTTCTCTCCAAGGTCGGCTCGGTGGCGCAAGTGGGCTTGTTCAGTGCCGCCTGCCAGGTGATGGTCCCCCTTAACTTGGTGTATCAAAGCATGGCGCAAAGCATTTTTCCGTTGATGTGCCAAAGAGTTGAGCCCGGTTTACAAAACCTCAAGCGCATTGCGGTCCCAGCCATGGAATTGCTACTCATGTTGGCAATGCCGGTGGTCGCCGGAGTTTTCTTCCTGGGCCGATGGGTCTTGTCGATCTTTTACAAGAATCCCGCCTTTCTCCAGGCAGCGCCCGTATTGCGGATCATCGCTTGGGCATTACTGCTGCAGGTGTTCACTCAAGTGCTCGGGCAAGTTCTGCTGGCAACGCATCGTGAAAAGGTCACTCTGCGAATTGTGGTGATCTCCATGCTGATCAGCCTGATTGCGGGATGGCCGCTAATCAAGTTTTTTGGTCTTCGCGGCGCCGCAATCACGTTGCTCCTCAACAGACTGGCGGGCACCATTCAGCACTACATCCCTGTTTCGCGACTGCTATCCGGTATCCCGCTCGGCAAGATGATCTGGAAGCCTGTGGTCGCGGCAGCCTGCATGGCGACTTATCTCGCCTTGGCCGTGACTCACAGAAGCATTCTGGCGGGCATTTCCGCCACGCTGCTCTACGGCCTGGTGTTGCTGGCCCTGGTGATTCTGGCGTGCGGAAGCGTACGCGAATTCAAGGCCAAATTTATCTACGCGTGGTCTGGGGCCACCGCGCGCCAGGAAGAGATACATTCATGACCGAATTGTCGGTCGTATTGATCACAAAGAATCAGGCGTGGAATGTTTCTCGCCTGATCGAATCGGTGCTGGAAGCGACATCATCCCTTTCGTCGACGGAGGTCACGTTGGTCGACTCGGCTTCAACGGATGAAACCGTCGAGATGGCCAAGTGCTATCCCATCAGTATCTTGCGTCTACAGGGGGGGCAGCCACTCTCTCCTGCAATCGGCCGATACGTGGGTTACAAACACGCGAAAGGCGAATACATCCTGTTTCTGGATGGCGATACGCGCCTGGTTCCAGGTTGGCTCCCGCGGGCGCTTCGCATGCTGCAGGAGAATCTATTTGCTGGCGCAGTAACGGGGCGAGTCATTAACCTCCCCACGTCAGCGGCGGCAGAGGAGCCGGCACCACCGCTTCTCAAAAACCAGTTGGAAGCGCCAAGAGAAGTACTGTGGGGTTCTTACGGAGGTGGCGGCGCGGCATTGTATCGTCGCTCTGTCTTAGAGCGGGTTGGTACGTTTAATCCTTACCTCTGCTCCGATGAGGAGCCGGAGCTTGGACTGCGCATTCGTCTGGCAGGCTATCATTTCTTCGAACTCGACTATCCGATTGTGCGTCATTACAACGATGCGCCCGCGGCGTTCTCCACGGTACTTAGCCGCCGGCGCCGCAATTTCCTACTCGGAATCGGTCAAGGCGCTCGCTATTACCTAAGGAGCGAGCTCCTTTGGCCTTGGCTCAAGGAACGATGGTGGGGTCCAGCAGCGACGTTGTGGTCTATCGCTACGCTAAGCACTCTCATAGCAACTCTAGTCGCACGAGATTCTATCTGGCTGAAGATTTGGAGTTTGTGGCTCTTTCTTTCGCTTGCGGGCATCACCTTCCGAAAGCGCAGCCTTGTGCGGGGGCTCGTGGCCATCTTCAATTGGCTGCTTTTGAGCGAAGGTTTTGTGAAGGGGTTCCTGATGACGCCGCTCGCGCCAGAGAGCTTCCAGGCAAGTCTCGAAGTCATTCAAGAGCATGCCAATACGATGCAAGGAATTCGCGCCCCGTGCTCGCTCTCTAATGTTGGTAGGCCCCCAAATCGAAACTCCCTCCCTGCGGTCGCCCCTTCCCATTGATGTCCGTAGAGAAGTATGTTCGTAGGTCGTTGACGATTTCTGCAGGCAGGCTCGGCAGCGTCGTGGGATCGATTCCCGTGCCGATTGCCGGGCTTGTCGGTAACAGCGTTAAACCGGCCCCGAGTAGCGATGGTGCAAGTGCGGTAGCATACTGCCCACCTGTCAAACTTGGGGGATTCACGAACAACGGATCCGCCTGGAGGAACTTTGCGGAAGCAATGGGTGTGAAAGTCAGCGAGCTTCCGTAGTAGAGATTGGCGTAATAGCTGATGCTCGCATTCGTTCCTTCCTGGGAATATGTAGGGTTGCTGCTATCCCATGCCACCGAAATGTTGTTGATGAAGTATCCGTCATGCGAGTTGTTGGTTGTCAGCGAAGCCGCGTTCCCGAGCGATGCGTCCAGGTTATTTTTGTAGCAGGTGTTGTTCACGATCCAGAAATTCGTCACGACAAAAGCTTCGATGCATCTCCCGCCATTGCCGTAAACAACATTGTTGATGATGAGCGCCGGAGGCGTGTTCGCGGTGCTCGCCGAGTAGGACCCATTGCTCAAGTCCAGGATGATGCCGTTGCCGTCGGTGTGATTGCTTGAGCTGTCGTATTCCCCGACCACGATGTTGTTTGCGATCACGTTGTGGAAGCCCGCGTAATTGTCGAACCATTGATCGCTATTGAACGAAATGCCACTGGTCCAGCCATACCACTGTGGCACACTTGTGGACGCCGGCATGTAGCCATTGTGGTAGACGATGTTGTGATCGGCAGTGAGGTAATCGCAATCTCTGCTGCCGACACCAGAACCTCCCGTATTGCTTATAGAGTTTCCGATAAAGCGCAGGTGATGGCCGCCGCGACAGAAGAAGGCGTCACCGGCATTGCCTTTTCCATCGACATTCAAACCTCGAAATTCTAGGTACGATGGCCCGGTGGGAAACGCGCCGCTGCCTAGGTGGAACATCGCCGACGCGTCCGCAGGTCCCGTCCACACAAAGTGCACGGCGCCATCGCCGTAGCTTTTGTAGACAATCCATGCGGATGGACTCCCGTTTGTGGGAGGATTGAATGACGAGCTCAGGTTATAGGTTCCCGCGAGCAAACACAGGACCGATCCCGGCTGAGTCGCAGCGGCCGCACCGCTAAAAGTTTTAGGCGACGTCGCGCTTGTGCCCGAGTTCACGTCATTGCCCAACGGCGAAGCGAAGATGGTGCAGTCGGTCGCAAGCCCGCCGCTACTGACGGTGAGGATCGCAGGGCTGCTGGTCACGCTGCCAGCGGAGTTGCTGACCGCCACGGTGAATTGCGAACCGTTGTCCGACGCCGTCGCCGCGGGAGTGGTATAGCTTGAAGTCGTTGCGCCTGGGATGCTGGCACCATTCTTCGCCCATTGGTAGCTCAAGGGAGCTGCGCCCGTGGCGACCACTAAGAAGGTGGCGGTCTGCCCCGCTGTCACCGTTTGATTCGTCGGCTGCGTGTTGATCGTCGGTGCCGCGGGAGCGGGATTCACGGTCAACGTTACGGCATTGCTCGTTGCCGTACCGGCAGAATTGCTCACAACCACAGCGAATGTCGAGCCGTTGTCGGAAGTCGTGGTGGCTGGTGTGGTGTAGCTCACCGAAGTTGCTCCCGCGATATTTGCCCCGTTCTTCTGCCACTGATAGCTCAGCGGCGCCGTGCCGGTTGCAACCACGGTGAAGGTGGCGGCCTGCCCTGCTGTCACCGTTTGATTCGTCGGCTGTGTGGTGATTGTCGGAGCGACTGGCGCTGGATTGACCGTCAACGTTGCTGCGTTGCTCGTCGCCGTACCAACGGAGTTGCTCACGACCGCGACGAAAGTCGAGCCGCTGTCCGAAGTCGCGGTGGCTGGCGTCGTGTAGCTCGCAGAGGTTGCTCCTGCGATGTTCGCGCCATTCTTCTGCCACTGATAACTGAGCGGAGCTGTGCCTGTCGCCGTCACTGCGAACGTGGCGGTCTGCCCTGGGGTGACCGTCTGACTCGCGGGTTGCGTCGTGATGGCCGGCGCCGCCACGGTTCCGGTCGCCGTAAAGTTCACACCGGTGACGTTGGTCGTGCTGACAGTCACATTCTGGTTCGCTGGAGTGAAGGTATAGCCCGCGTTGCTTGGTGTGACCGCGTACGACCCGCTTGCCAATCCCGTGAACGTGTACGCGCCTGAGCTGTCGGCGGTTGTGGTAGCGCTTGCGGTTCCACTCAGGGTCACCGTCGCGCCAGCCCCGCCCTTCGTGGGAGTGATCGTGCCGGAAACGCTGACACCCGCCGTCTTGAATTTGTGGCCCCCACTCTTCCCGTTATTATTCTTGGCATCCGTGGACTGCACTTGATAGTAGTAGGTCGTCCCAGCGGACAAGCCGGAAATCGTCACCTGATGGTTTGTAACCATAGTTGGATCAACCGGCGTGCTGGATCCATAGGAAGTCGTCGTTCCATAATTCACAACAGAGTTGGAAGCAATATCCGTCGTCCAGGTAATCTGCGAACTTGAGCTCGTCGTCGCAATGGCCTGAACATTGGTGATGTTCACTGTTGTTGGCGACGGACTGCTTGTGCCGCTGGCGAACCCTGCGCAGCCGTCCAGCACTAGCGGAGCCAACCCCAACAAAAGCAAGAAAACCAGTTGAAAGGCGCGTGCAAACACACGCGTCGTGTTCCGACTTCTGTTCGATTTCATCTTTTCCTCTGGGCTGGTGCCAGCAAGCAATCTTGGGCGAGTGCAGACGTCACTGAGGTTGCTGATCTAAACAAACACTCGGCCTTTGTTTACAAACACACTCGAGCTTTCATTGCGCAGGACGATAGTGAGACGGCGACTTCGAGAGCTACTGGTGTGAGGAACAGTTTTGGAGCAGGGCGCGAAGCTAGACTCCTACCTTTTTGTGTACTGTCTTTCGGCCAGTAAACTAGTGTTCAGCAGGAGAACGCGATCGCAGGATACAGCGGCAGCCCGAAGGGACCCTTCTGGCCGTGTCTTCCGGATCGCCATGGGAAAAATAGAATTCCAATGCCTTCCCCTGCTCGTATCGAACCTGGGTTCCGGCGCATCGGAAGTAAATGAGAATGTGGAGGAGATGATGAAAGCAAAGGAAATATCTGCGAGTCTGGCCGGAACCGTTTCGCTCGGCGGAGAAGCTCCCGTCAATCGCCTCGGTTTCGGCGCGATGCGTCTCACAGGGGAAGGGATTTGGGGACCGCCCAAAAACCGTACCGAGGCGATAAACGTTTTGCGACGAGCAGCGGAACTGAATGTGAATTTCATTGACACTGCGGATTCCTACGGCCCCAACGTGAGTGAGGAGCTTATTGCAGAGGCGCTGCACCCGTATCCCAAAGATCTTGTGATTGCCACGAAGGGCGGCTGGAATCGGCCGGGGCCGAACCAGTGGACCCACGATGCTACTCCGGCGCACTTGCGGAAGGCGGTTGAGGGCAGCCTGAAAAGACTACGACTGGATCGCATTGAGGTTTATCAACTACATCATCCTGATCCAATCGTCTCTCTGGATGATTCGGTCGGAACGTTGGCGCAACTCAAGACCGAAGGAAAGATTCGCTTCATTGGATTGTCAAACGTCACCCAGGAGCACATCGAGCGCGCTCGCCGCATCACGCCCATTGTTTCCGTCCAGAACCGTTACAGCTTCGCAGACCGCGAATGGGATTATGTGGTGGATTATTGTGAGCGTAATAGAATCGCCTTCATTCCGTGGTTCCCGCTAGGCGCGGGCCGGGTTGCAGGTCAGACATTCGATCACATCGCCCGCGCACACCAAGCCACGCCGCACCAGGTTGCCATTGCCTGGTTATTGAGGCGATCGCCCGTCATGCTGCCCATCCCCGGAACGTCTTCGCTCCTGCATCTCGAGGAAAACGTTGTCGCGGGGTCTCTGCAATTGAGCGACGAGGAATTTCAAAAACTCTCCCGCGTTCCTCAATTGGCGGCGACGCGGTAAAGCTATAGTTGGTGACGGGGATTGCCCTCGGAAACAACCGCTTGGGGAGGCTGGGGCGGAGTAGCCGCAGCGCCTACAAACTCGGTTCTCGCATCGGTTAGCGGTTAGTCTTCTGCTTCCTGCGTTACGATGTGAACGTCCACCGCGGGCGACTCGCGCAAGAAGCGGTGCACCGCTGAGAGATACAGGTATTTCCTCCAATCGTGTACCGGCGCCCTCCCAAAGATCACTTGCGTAATGTGTTTCGACCGAACAAACTCAGCGACCGCATCCGCGACGCTTCTTCCTTTCAAGCGAACTACTTTCGCCCCCAGGCTTTCCGCGAACCGCAGGTTGGCGGCCAGAGCGTTCTGATTCGATTCCTTCTGGCCAAATTCCCGGTCCACATGCACGACGTACAGCTCGGCGTCCATGCGCCGAGCCATCCTCGCGCCCCTGGCAATTAAATACTGTCCGGCGGGATTCGCCGAAACGCACACCGCCATGCGTTCACGCACTCCCCAATTCTTTCGAATGTCCTGTGCCTCCATGTACGATTCGAGGCTGCGATCCACTTGTTCCGCGACTTGGCGCAAGGCCAGCTCGCGCAACGCAATCAAATTGCCGCGGCGGAAAAAATTCTTCAGAGAACGCTCGACCTTTTCTGTGCTGTACACATCGCCACGCTTCATTCGGTTGTGCAGAGCTTCGGGTGTCAGGTCCACCATGACTGTTTCGGACGCCGTCAACGGCACCCAGTCCGGCACCGTTTCGCGTACGGTGATTCCCGTGATCGAGCGCACCACCGGAGCCAGGCTCTCAATGTGCTGAATGTTCAGTGTCGAAATCACATCAATCTTGGCCGCCAGAATTTCCTGTACGTCTTCGTACCGCTTGCGGTGCTTGCTCCCCGGAATGTTGGTATGTGCAAGCTCATCTACGAGCACGACTTCAGGACGGCGCGCCAGAATCGCGTCCACGTCCATTTCCTCAAAAACTGTGCCTTTGTATTCGATTTTCTTGCGCGGGACGGCTTCCAATTGTTGCGCCAGCTCTTCGATCCCCTGGCGTCCGTGTGTTTCCACCACGCCGATCACCACGTCTTCGCCGCGACTGCGTCTTCGCAGCGCCTCGCTGAGCATGCTGAATGTTTTTCCGACGCCCGGAGCGTAGCCCAAAAAGAGCTTGAAGCTCCCGCGTGTCTTTTGCGGCGACGAAGCCAGTTCCAGCCATTCTTCAGGCTTTTTCGACAAGTCTATCTCCACAAGGAATCGCCTGCCTGGGCTAGAATGTACCCATGCAGAGATTCCTCGGCGGCCGGATCCTGGGAGCTGCAGTATCCCTCGTGGCCGTGGCCCTCATTACTTTCTTCTATACCCGCGTACTCCACGTAAACCAAACGACAGTCGCACTGTCTTTTCTTCTGGCAATTCTAGCAGTATCGGCAGTGTGGGGAATGGTTGTTTCCGCCATTATGTCTGTCGTGGCGACGGTAGCTTTTAACTATTTTTTCTTGCCGCCCATGGGGACCCTCACCATTGCCGATCCTCAAAACTGGGTCGCCCTGTTTGCATTTCTCGTTACTTCGATTACGGGAAGTCAGTTTTCCACGCGCATTCGCAAGGAGGCGCTTGAGGCAATCCAGCGCAGAAGGGAAATGGAGCGCCTGTATCGCTTCAGCCGGCAATTACTGGGTGAAGGCAACGTCATCCAGTTGATGAACGCCATTCCGGACTACCTCGTCGAGCGTTTTGAAGCTGGAGCCGCGGAACTCTTCCTTCCGCAAAAAGACAAATTTTATCGCTCCGGATTCGGCGCCGCCCATCTCGACGAAGAGAAAATGAAATCGGCATTTTTGCGTGACGAAATGACGTTGGACACTGAGCACGCCGAGTATTTCATTCCCGTGCGCATGGGAGTGCGTCCCATTGCCAGCCTGGGAATTTCCGGGGCACCCCTTTCAAAGCAATCTGTCGAAGCCATCGGGAGCATGGTTGCCATCGCCATCGAGCGTGCCCGCGCCGTCGAGCAACTCGGCCAAACGGAAGCGGAAAGGCAGGGCGAGCGCTTGAAATCCGCGTTACTCGATTCCATCACACATGACTTTCGTACGCCGCTTACCTCCATGAAGGCCGCGGTCACTGGCCTCCTGGCTTCAAATGACTCGAACTCTCCGCAATCTCGCGAACTTCTGACCATCATCAACGAGGAGTGCGACCGGCTGAATCATCTTGTCGAAGAAGCCGGCGAAATGGCCAAGCTGGAGGCCGGAGAAGTTACGCTCGACCTGGCTCCAACGCCGATTGAAGAGATCATTGATGCTGCCCTGGCCCACTGCAAAGGCGCTCTGGGCGGACGCCAGGTTCGTGTCCGGATAGCTGATGGTCTTCCTCCGGTGCGTGCTGACCTCGAGCGTGCAAAAGAGGCGCTCATACAACTTATTGACAATGCCAACATCTATTCACCGAAGGACCAGGCCATCACAATTACCGCTGAGCTTACAGGCGACTGCGTGACGACCAGCGTTGCGGACCACGGCCCAGGCATCGACAATTTTGAACAGACCATGATCTTCGACAAATTCTACCGGGGAAAAGATCAACGCTACCTCGTTCGCGGCACCGGCATGGGCCTGCCCATCGCCAAAGCAATCATTGCTGCGCAGCAGGGAAGTATTAACGTTACCAGTCAATTGGGCCACGGCTCGGTTTTTTCCTTCACTCTGCCCCTGGATCATTCACAGCCTGTCAGTTATGCCGGCAAGGACGTCCGGTGAACGCCGCCAACATTCTTGTTGTTGACGACGAGCCGCAAATTCGCCGCGTCCTGCGTTCGACGCTTACCACGCAAGGTTATGTGATTACCGAAGCCAAGACAGGGGAAGAAGCTCTCGAAGCTTTGCGCAAAGAGCGTCCTGACCTTGTGCTCCTCGACATGAACATGCCCGGGATGGGTGGCATTGAAACTTGCCGCGAAATCCGCGGCGCCTCCGATGCGCCGATCATTATGCTCACCGTGCGCAACGCCGAGCGTGACAAAGTCGCGGCTCTGGACGCCGGTGCCGACGATTACGTCGTCAAGCCCTTCGGCATCGAAGAGCTTCTCGCGCGCATTCGCGCCGCATTGCGCCGCTACGCACCCGGAGACGCTCTTCCTCCGTTCGTATCCAAAGACCTGAAGATTGACTTCGAGGCGCGTCAGGTGACCGTAGGGGATCGCCACGTCCACCTCACTCCGAAGGAGTACGATGTCCTCAAGCATCTGGTTGCCAATCAAGGAAAGCCGTTGACACATCGCCGCCTTTTGCAGGCGGTGTGGGGGCCGGATTATGGTGAGGAAACTGAAAGTTTGCGTGTGGTGATCAATCAATTGCGAAAAAAACTGGAAGCGGATCCCGCGCGTCCCAAGTACATTGTCACGGAGCCGTGGGTCGGTTACCGTTTTCAGCCGCCTCGTGTGAGCAATGCCAAGTTCTCTTCCCGAAAAGGCTGAGGCGAGGCTCTATTTGTGGGGATGGCTGGAGTCTAAGTCCAGGTTCAATTCCAAAACCCGCACGCGCGGCTCACCCAGAAACCCAAACTGCCTGCCCAACGTATGCTGCTCGATCAAGGCGCGAACCTCTGCTTCACTCATTCCACGTTCTTTCGCAACGCGCGGCACTTGAAACTCCGCTGCCGCGGGCGAAATGTCTGGGTCCAGCCCTGATCCCGAAGCAGTGACGAAATCGATAGGCACAGGTTGCGACGGATTCTCTGCCTGATCCTTCTGTATGTCCGACTTCAGTCGTTCAAGCAATGCCTTATTCGTGGGCCCAAGAAAGGATCCGCTGCTGGCCGTGGCGTCGTAACCGGTTCCGGCAGCCGACGGTCGCGGGTGAAAATAGCCCGGCCCCGTGAAGTTCTGTCCAATGATGCGCGAACCCACGGGTTTGCCGTTTCTCTCAATAAGTTGCCCGTTGGCTTTATTCGGGAAAAGCACTTGAGACAATCCCGTAATCACCAACGGATAGACCAGACCGAAAAGAACCGTCGTCACCAGCGTGAACCAAACGGCAATCAGCAAATTCTTCTTCATGAGCGGTTCCTCAAGCCAGTCCCAGGTAGGGAAGAAGCATGTCGATCAGCTTGATTCCCAAAAATGGCGCAATAATCCCGCCGACGCCGTAAATCAGAAGGTTGCGCTGCAACAGCGCCGCCGCACCTACCGGCCGGTAGCGCACGCCGCGCAGAGCGAGCGGAATCAACGCGATGATGATGAGCGCGTTGAAAATCACTGCCGACAAGATCGCAGATTCGGGTGTCCGCAGTCGCATGATGTTGAGCACATTGAGTACCGGGAAAGCCCCTGCAAACATCGCGGGAATGATGGCGAAATATTTGGCCACGTCGTTCGCCACGGAAAATGTCGTCAGCGCGCCTCGCGTAATCAATAGCTGCTTGCCGATCTCCACAATTTCGATCAGCTTCGTCGGATTGGAATCGAGATCCACCATATTGCCGGCTTCTTTGGCGGCCTGTGTGCCCGTATTCATGGCCACTCCCACGTCCGCCTGAGCCAGCGCCGGAGCGTCGTTCGTGCCATCGCCCGTCATCGCCACGAGCTTTCCTTTAGCCTGCTCGCGCTTGATGAGCGCCATTTTGTCTTCGGGCTTGGCCTCCGCCAGAAAGTCGTCCACTCCTGCCTGTCGTGCAATGGCCGCTGCCGTAAGCGGATTGTCACCAGTGATCATCATAGTGCGAATGCCCATCGCGCGTAGGTGGTCGAAGCGCTCCCGCATTCCGCCTTTCACGATATCTGTGAGCGCGATAGCTCCAAGCACTCGTCGGTTCTCCGCCACGAGCAGCGGTGTCCCGCCGGAATTCGAAATCTCCTCAATGCGCGCTGTAAGTTGCGATGGAATCCCGTTGCTGCTTGGGCTGATGAATCGCGCCACGGCTTCTGGGGCGCCCTTGCGGATTTCCCGCCCGCCAATGTCGACGCCCGACATTCGTGTCTGCGCGGAAAACGGAATAAAGTTGGTGTCGTGTGTCACCTCCCGGGCTCGCAGGTTATAGCGTTCCTTCGCAAGCACGACGATCGAGCGCCCTTCAGGAGTCTCGTCCGCTAGTGAAGAAAGCTGCGCCGCGTTGGCCAGGTAATTCTCCTCAACTCCCGGCGCGGGATAAAACGCCGTTGCCGCACGATTGCCGAGCGTGATCGTACCGGTTTTGTCCAACAGCAGCACATCCACGTCACCCGAAGCCTCGACAGCGCGCCCGGACATCGCAATGACATTCCGCTGGATCAGCCGGTCCATTCCGGCAATCCCAATCGCTGAGAGCAATCCTCCAATCGTCGTAGGAATCAGGCAAACCAGCAATGAAACCAGCACAAAGATGTTCTGAGGCGCTCCTGAATAAACGGCAAACGGCTGCAGCGTCACAACAGCCAGTAAGAAAATAATCGTCAGTCCGGACAAAAGAATGTTCAAGGCAATCTCATTCGGAGTCTTCTGCCGCGACGCGCCCTCCACGAGCTTGATCATGCGGTCAAGAAAAGTCTCTCCAGGATTTGAGGTGATGCGTACTTTGATTTCGTCGGATAGAACTCGCGTTCCGCCTGTCACTGCCGAGCGGTCTCCCCCCGACTCGCGAATCACCGGCGCCGATTCACCCGTGATCGCCGACTCATCCACCGATGCCACGCCTTCAATGACTTCGCCATCGCCGGGAATAAACTCCCCAGCCGCGACGACCACGATGTCGCCGGCCCGCAGCTTGGAACTAATGACGGTCTCAATGCTGCCGTCACGGCGCAATCGGTGTGCCTGTGTCTCGGCGCGCGCCTTGCGAAGCGTGTCTGCTTGCGCCTTTCCGCGCCCTTCCGCCATCGCCTCCGCGAAGTTAGCGAACAAAACGGTGAACCACAGCCAAAGTGTGATTTGCAGGCCGAATCCAAAGTGTCCCGCGTGATGCGCCGCGTTCCAGAACAACTGGATGGTCGTCAGCGCCGCGCCTACTTCCACCACCAACATCACGGGATTCTTCGCCATTGTCCGTGGTGTCAGCTTGCGAAAGGAATCCACAATGGCTCGCGACAAGATCGCACTGTTCGCCAGCGATTTTTTCCGGATTTGCGTGATTTCAGAGATGGGTTCCATGCCTGCCTCAGAAAACCTTTCCCGCGTGCATCAACACGTGCTCCAGAATCGGTCCTAGGCTCAAGGCCGGAAAGAACGTCAGCGCCCCAACGATCAAAACCGTCGAAACCAGCAGGCCGCTGAACAAGCCGCCGGTCGCCGGAAAAGTTCCCGCGGATTCAGGAACTGTCTTCTTCCTCGCAAGATTCCCGGCAATCGCCATGATCGGAATGATCATGAAGAACCGCCCCAAGAGCTGCGCCGCCGCAGTCGTCGTGTTGTACCAGAGCGTGTTTCCGTTCAATCCGCCAAACGCGGACCCGTTATTGCCTGTCGAGGAAACGTACGCGTACAAAATTTGCGAAAGCCCATGCGGCCCGGGATTCGAGATCCCCGCGGTCCCATACGGCTTCACCACCGAAACCGCCGCAAAAACAAGAATCGTAAACGTCAGCACAAGCACCGCCAGCATCGCCATCTTCACGTCGTACGATTCGATTTTCTTCCCCAGATATTCCGGCGTGCGTCCCACCATCAGTCCTGCGATGAACACGGCCAGCACCACAAACACGAACATGCCGTACAGCCCTGCCCCCACGCCTCCGAATACCACTTCGCCCAGCATGATGTTCACCAGCGGCACCATCCCGCCGAGCGGCGTAAACGAGTCGTGCTGAGCATTGATCGCCCCGCAACTCGCGTCTGTTGTAACCGTGGCGAAAAGCACCGAGTTCGCAATTCCAAAGCGCACTTCTTTGCCTTCCATATTTCCGCCCGAATGCAGCGCGCTCACATGCTGATCCGCTCCCGCTAGAAGGGGATTCCCTCGGGCCTCCGCCCAATACGCGGTGCTCACGCCCGCAAAGAACAAAAACGCCATCGCCGCCCACACCGCCCAGCCATGCCGTCGACATCCCGTCATCCGCCCCAACGTGTATGTCAGCCCTGAAGGAATCGCAAAAATCAGCATCATCTCGAAAAAGTTGGAAAACGGCGTCGGATTTTCAAACGGATGCGCGCTGTTCGCGTTGAAAAAGCCGCCTCCATTCGTCCCCAATTCTTTGATGACCTCCTGCGACGCTACCGGCCCCTGCGCAATCACCTGTTGCGTCACAGTTTGCGTCGTCGTCTTTCCGTCAGCCCCGGTGAATTGCGCCGTGTACGGCTGAATCAAAGCTACGGTTGTATACGGCTTCAGGTTTTGCACCACGCCCTGCGACACAAGCACCAGCGCGCCCACCGCGCAAAACGGCAAAAGCACCCACAGCAGGCACCGCGTCATATCCACCCAGAAGTTTCCCAGCTTCTCCGTTTCTCTCCGCGCAATCCCGCGAATCACGACGATGGCCAGCACAATTCCGACCGCCCCCGAAACGAAGTTGTGGTAGGCAAGCCCAGCCATCTGCGTCAGATAGCTCATCGTGCTTTCGCCGCTGTACACCTGCCAGTTCGTGTTCGTCGTGAACGATGCTGCGGTTCCAAAAGCCAGCGCCGGATCCACATTCCCGAATTTTTGCGGATTGAGCGGCAGCCATTTCTGCATGCGCTCGATCAAGTAAAGCAGCGTCATCGAAACGCCGCTAAACAGCAGCGTCGCACCGGTGTACTCGGTCCACTTCATCTCTTGCGTTTCATCTACGCCCGTCAGGCGGTAGATGAGCTTCTCGAGGGGCCGAAGCAGCGTATCCAGGAGAGTCTTTTCGCGATAAAACACGCGCGCCATAAAAATTCCCAGCGGCTTCGTCACCAGGAAAATCACCAAGAGAAAAAATAGAATCTGAAACCATCCATTCGCAGTCACGGCCTAGAACTCCTCCGCCTTCAACAGCGAGTAAAGCAAGTACCCGCACAAAACGATGGAAATCACTAGCAAGATTCCGTTAACGAGCGTCATGTGCTTGTCCTATCGCAGCCGTTCGCAGCCGCGAAGATAGAGGATCCCCGCCGCGAAGAAAATCGCCGTGGCGACAATAAAAATCACGTCCAACATAGGCGCCATTCCTCTCGAATCGTCTGAGGTAAGACGCCCATCATGCCGCGAGGGACGTAAAGAAGTCATAAGGAGGAGGTCAGAATTTCATCGCCGGGGCCCGGAAGGACTACCGCACAAACTCCTCGAATCCGCTGTCCTGCTCCTTTACCCGCAGAATCAATGTATAATCCCCGGCATGGCCCCTCCAACCGAAGTGAAGGCTCCGGGGATGGTCCCGGACGAGCTGAAGCACGAACCGCGCTCGAAAGGCATCGCCACCGCGCGCAAGAAGAAGCCCAAAGAACTCGCCGTCATCACCGAATGCTGCACCGGTTGCGCCGGCTCGCCCGCTTGCGTCGAATACTGTCCCGTCGAGGACTGCATGTTCTGGGTTCCCGACGAAGACCATCCGCCTTTCGGCCGCATTCAGATCGATCCGATTCTGTGCATCGGTTGCAAGAAGTGCCTCAGCAAGGGCCCCGACGGCTGCTTCCTTGACGGCTGTCCCTGGGACGCCATCGTCATGGTGGAAACTACCGAGGTGGAAAAAGAAGTCGGCCCCATGGCCTACTGAGCGGATGACTGAGGTTTACTGCGTCCCTTGATTACGGCTTGCGCGGTTCCGGCGCGGGCCGGCCCGGGAGGTCTTGCGTGATTTCCGGTTTTGGCGCATTGTCCATCTGCGCCGCTGCTTCCACGCCCGGAGCGGCCGCAGCCACGATCGGCGCCGGCAAGTTATCCGCCGCGCGCGTCAGGTAAAACATAAACGGCGTAATCTGAAGCGGCGTGTTTTCCCCCTCCGCCACCGTGCCCACCGGCTTCGACTTCAGCATGCGCAGCTGATCGTTCCACGGATCAATCTTGATTCGTCCGCCCAGCGGCAGCGCAGCAATCACATTCTTATCAACCTTCTCATCCGGCGCACCCGCCGCCTTGTCGCTCGCGGCCTCTTTATCCTTGTCCGCGCCCGGTTGGCCCGCTAACGCAGCCGCTACCACCGCCCGACTCGCGGAAACGCGGTCGCCCAGGTGCGGACTGATCAGGTTCGGAATCTCCTTCACGCGGCTCTGCACCGTCTGCAAAAACACTTGCGCGCTCGAAGCCTTGTCCTTGTAAGGGGAATTCTTCAGCAGCTCGATTCCTTTTTGCCGCGCCGCTTCTTCTTCCTCCGGCGTGCGCGCAAAGTCAAAGTGCTTGAACGTGTCCTTGTCGTCGAAGCGCACGCGGCTGAAGAACGCAAATTGCGAATCAATGCGGTGTCCCAGCACCGCGTGGCCTAGCTCGTGAGCCAGAATGGCGCCTAGGCTGGCCTCATCCGGCAGCACGTCAATCAACCCGCGGCTCAGCACGATGGTATGTCCAATGGTGAACGACTCGAGCGTCGAAGTCATCAGCACGCGGCAGCGCACATCGGGTTGGATGTCGAGGCCGTTCGTTACCTCCAGGTTGTTCACCACCGTCTCGAGGATCTTGTCCACTTCCCCGTACGGCGCCATCAGGCCCATCCGCTCCAGCCGGTCGGTCACGTTATCTTCCGCCTGATGGGTCCAGGAGCGCTGCGATTGCAGCGGCGAATAATCATTCGCCCCATCCGACTGGTCGCGGACTCCTGCGGCCTCCACCAGTACCTTGTTCAATTCCTGTTCCTGTCGCGCGTGGCCCAGGTCGTAGCCCCAGAGCCGCGTCTGCGCGCGGAACACTTTGTATCCAATGTTCAACGACCGTTTGTCCTGGATGCTGCCTTCCTCGCTGTAAATAAAGGACGGCAGCCACAGGCTTTTCCCCACGTTCGTGCGCCAGCTGTCGAAATTGAAATAGTTGCTGGTCAGCGATGACCCGCCATAAGCGCCGTTGAACCGCACGATATGAAAGTCCTGGTCTTCCACCCAGATGCGCCCCACGAAGCGTCCCTTGTCTTTCTTGCTTAAAGGATCGACATCAAACACCAGGCAGCGCACTTCGCCCAAGAACTCGCGTCGCACGTACTCGATCCGGTAGTGCTGCCGGTCAAAGCCGTTCGTGTCGATGAAAATCATCTGCAGGAAGCCGCGCGGCATAAATGCCGAAGTAAAGAACTCCGACCAGCTTCCGATGACCCTGTGTTTTAGACTCGTATCTTTGTCGAGCGGCATCAGCTCCACGCCGCGCGACAGGTCCGCGCGTCCCAGGAAGTATTTGTCGCCGGCCGGAGCCGCTCCGGTCGTCTTATCCGGCCGGAGGTACTGGATGTACGTCTCCACCAGCGGCGAGTATTGGCGGACCAGGCCGGCCTCGGCCTGCTCCTGCGCGAGAATCCGGTCGAGCACCGCTTCCGGCGTCAGCGGCTGCTGTGGCCGGATTGCCATCTGCGGTGGCGGCGCAGCTTCGCTCGCTAGGGCTGGCGAAGCTTGTTGCGCCGTGGGACTTTGTTGCGATTGCTGAGCCGGTGCTGGCACTTGCTGATCGCTCGGGGGAGGGTGCTGCTGACCACTCGCGGTCACCGGCCACGCCAGTAGCGCCAGCATCAGCAAAGCCAGCAGCGCCAGCGTCGGCCACCCGAAAGCCCGCAACTCGGCCCTCACCCGACCGCGCTCCACGGACACCGCCACGGCTTCGTAGTGGCGGGTCTTTAGACGCGTTCTTTTGTTTTTGTACGGGCGGAGCTCTACCCTGCTCGCAGCCATAGGGACTGCGGCACCCTTTTCGCAGTTGTTGCGGCGCGCTTCAGCTTGCCTTGCGCTGCGAAGGGCCCGTTCCAACTCAGAAATCGCCCGAACGTGTGCCGCGGAAGGCAGGCCTTTGTAGGGACGCGGCACTGCTGTACGCTCTGCGCCGTTGCTGCGGCGCGCTTTAACTTGTCCTGAGTTGCCAAGGGCGCGTTCCAACTCAGAAATCGCCCGCGCACGTGCCGCGGTTCCTTTGTGGCGCAGCATTGCTGCGCCCTCTTCGATTTGGACCATCGGATTGACCTGAGCGGTTAAAGAAGTAAACCAAGTAGGTAATATGAGATCGGGCAGATCCGGTGGTACAGGATGGACTGGAGCTACCTCTACAGTTTTCGTTCGACCAAGCACAATCTTCGGGCTGCGCATCATGCCCCCCACGTACTCCCCTATGAATTGGGCTGTACTTCGCAGAGTACCGCCTTACAACACCCCTGCCACCTGTCCTGAAGGGCAGTTTCCGTCCGGCTGTCCCCGCGTTTAGTGCGGCTTGGGCTCACTTGCTGTTGTATTGTCAATCGTGCCGTTATGGAGAGTGCAAGGGCCCGCTGGTCACTCGAGAGTGGCCATGTATAATCCCTTGAACCTTCGTCGTTCAGCGGAGGAGGACATGAATCGGCGGCAGTTCTTATACGCAACCGGAATGGCAGCGGGCGGCGTCGCTTCCGGCTGTTACCGAAACCGGCCGCGCGCCATCAACCCGGTTACTGGAGTTAACTGCAACCTTGCTCCCGTTATCGTTTCCCCCGACCGCGAAATCCGAACCGTAGTTGGACTCCGGCCATACCGGCCATCGGGATTTGTTGTTAAGGCAGAGAAGCAGGGAGAAAAGCTGGTCATCCACAACTACGGCCATGGAGGGGCCGGCATCACGCTGTCGTGGGGCACAGCTCAACTGGCTACGGCGTTGCTTCCTGGCGAGCCAGTGCCCTCCGTCGCGGTGCTCGGATGCGGAGCGGTGGGACTGGCGACGGCGCGGCTGCTGCAGGAACGCGGCTTGACCGTTACGATTTATACCGCCGAGCTCCCTCCGAACACCACCTCCAACATTGCGGGAGGCGAATGGTTTCCCTTCGGCGTCGTCGACTTCGACAAGCAGACCCCGGAGTTCATGACCCAGTTTCTGAAAGCCACGGAGTTTGCCTACCGGCGATACCAGATCCTTATGGGCCCGCGCTACGGGGTGCGCTGGCTTCGGAATTTCGTCCTAGGACATAACGCGTTTAACGAAAACGGCTTGGTCAGTACGATTCGCCCGTTTTTGCCAGAGATTCGCGACTTATCGGAGCGGGAGCATCCCTTTTCGGGCTATCCTTTCGTGCGGCAGTACGACTCGATGTTGATTGAGCCGCCGATCTATCTGAATGCGATGCTGACGGACTTCCGCGTCGCTGGCGGCACGGTCCGAGTGAAGCATTTCGATAATGTGTCGCAGCTCCAGCAGCTTGCCGAGCCAGTCATCTTCAATTGCACGGGGCTGGGTGCACGGGCGCTCTTCGATGACCAGGAACTAACTCCCGCAAAGGGGCAATTAACGTTTCTGCTGCCGCAATCCGAAGTGAATTACATGGTGGCCACAGACGACGATCTCTATATGTTTCCGCGCACGGATGGCATCTTGCTGGGAGGAACTTTCGAAAAGGGCGAGTGGTCACTCAGCGTGAACGAAGCGGCCAAGACTCGTGTTATGCAGGGCCACACGAAGTTCTTCGGCGACTTTCACGCGTGCCGCCGATAGGGGGCAGAACCAAAAACTGCACAACTAAACCTCAGCAGCTGGGTTGGGTATGAACAAGCCTGCTGCGACAGGCAAGCCCGCCAAAACCGAACCGGAGTGTCGGCGAACATGCGTCTTCAGAATGCACTTGGCTTTCTTGCCGCGGTCGGATGCCTGCTTGGAGTGGGGCTGCTCGTAGGTTCCGGCGGCTGCGGGGGAGGCGGAACATCGGTCGTGCCTCCGAATCCGCCTCCTCCGTCGCCGTTTGGGCAAAAAATTCAGCATGTCGTGGTCATCTTTCAGGAGAATCGCACGCCCGACAACCTCTTCCACGGGCTTCCGGGCGCGGATATCGCCACCAGCGGCATGAACTCGCTGGGCCAAACCATCACCTTGCAGCCCATCACGCTAGCGAACAACTACGACCTGAGCCACGCCCACACTGCGTTCGTGAAAATGTACGACGGCGGGAAGATGGATGGCGCGGACCTTGTCGGGGTCGGGTGCGCCACGGGAGCCGTAGGCTGTCCGCCTCCCAATCCGCAGTTCATGTACGTGAATCCCTCGGAGGTCGCTCCGTATTTTCAATTAGCGCAGACCTACACTTTCGGCGACCGCATGTTCCAGACGAACCAGGGCCCCAGCTTTCCCGCGCACCAATTCATCCTATCCGGCACTTCGGCGCCGACGGCAACCAGCAATCTCTTTGCTTCAGAGAATCCGCGCGTACCCGTTGGAGGCTCGGGGGTCGGTTGTACGGCGCCCACAGGTGAGTTTGTGTTGCTGATCGATCCTTCAGGAGCGGAGAACTCTTCGCAATACCCGTGCTTCGAGCATCTCACACTCGTTGACGAACTGGACGCGAAATCCATCCCTTGGAAATACTACACACCGACTCCGGGCTCGATCTGGACGGGGCCGAATGCCATTCAGCACCTGCGCATGGGTCCGGACTGGACCAACAACGTGATCACTCCCCAAACGCAGATTCTCAGCGACATCACCAGCGGGCAGTTGCCGCAAGTAAGCTGGGTCATTCCTACCGGCGCCGCCTCGGATCACGCGCTTTCGAACGACGGCTCCGGCCCTTCCTGGGTTGCCTCTGTGGTGAACGCGATAGGGAACAGTCCCTACTGGTCGAGCACCGCCATCATTATTACCTGGGACGATTGGGGCGGTTGGTATGACCATGTTGCGCCGAAGATTACCAATTCCTATGAATACGGCTTCCGCGTCCCACTAATCGTTGTCTCGCCCTTCGCCAAGCCTACCTACGTGTCCCATGTACCGCACGATTTCGGCAGCATTTTGAAGTTCATCGAAGAAGTCTTCCAGGTGCCCACTCTCGGTTACGCTGATACGCCCGCCGATGATTTATCCGATTGCTTTAACGTCGGCCAAAGTCCTCTTCCATTTCAATTCATTGCCGCGCCGCTTGACGCGACTCACTTCCTGAACGATAAGCGCCCGCCCGAGGGCCCCGACAACGACGATCTGTGAGCTAAGCATGGGGCATCCCGTGGATAACACCCTGCAAGAAGCAAGAACCTGGCTGAGGAGACCACGGAAGTGCATAAACACGGAGCGTCGTGGGTTGGCGCCTCCTCCCACCTGGCTCGAGCTGTCCCGGCGGGAACCGGGAGGCCCGGCCATCTTCCTGCCTTCCGCTTTCCGGCTCCGCCCCCCCTCCTAAGTACTAATGAGTTCCCAAGCTGGCGTATTCCGGTCTTTACCGGATTGCCAACCCGAGACACAAGTGAGTTACTTAAGCGATAGTGGGATTCCGGAAAGGAGAGCACGTACGAGGCGGAACACCACGAAGGCCAGAAATCCACGTTCGACCACCCGGCCGGTACTTCGAGTTCAACGCCACCAGCCCTAAGTGCAATTCCAGCTCGAAACGCAAGCTTGCCGGAAAAGAGCACAACGTCATGGCTTTGGATAGCCGCTTTACCGGAAGAGAAGCAAAAAGGCTCCCCGTCATGATGGAAGTAAGGCTCGTGCACACTGAGGGCGCGAGCTCCGAAAGAAGGGAAAGAGCCGTTGTGGAAAACATCAGCGCGCTTGGCGCTCGCGTCTATGCCAGCACTCCCTGGCAAATGGGCGAGCAAGTCGAGATTACTCCCACGGCGGGAGAAGCTCCGCTGCGCGCCGAAGTCATTTATTGCCAGAAACAGGGCAATGACAAGTACGTGGTCGGACTCAAATTTCGCCGCAGCCCCGCGCTTTGGTCGATTCTTGAAAAAGTAAACAACTTGATTCGGTAAAATCCTGTCCGTCTGAGCAATGCAGGGGTGGTCGGGACCTTGCGCGTCCGGTTGAACTCAACAGGCCTTCACAACGCGCAAAGCCGGTGCCTCTTGTAAGGAACAGAGTACTAATACTGTATACATGGGAATAAAAACACTGGAAGGGTACTAAGGTATTTACGGGATTGCTTTATTCAGGGATGATGACTAAGCTGTACAACCGTTCGGGCGGACCAAGAGTAATCTAATAGATGCGCCGGACGCCAGCCCAGTGGCCGCCGATGCAAAAATCAGCCCAGACTGGGCCCTCGCTCAACGTCCACCAGCCCTATAGCGCAGATCAAAAACTCATTTGCTTCGGTAAGGTGCACGAAGTATGGGTTCGAATGGCAGCCTCAGCGGCAGGGAAGAAAGAAGACTACCCATCATGATGGCCGTGAATCTCGCGCCGGCGGGATTCGCGCGAGGGGAGAGGTGCGAGCGAACGTTTACGGACAATATCAGCCCGCATGGAATTCGCGTGCAGTCCACCGGCGTGTGGCGAATGGGCGAGCGGGCGGAGGTTACCCCGATGAAAGGGGAAGCTTCGATGCTGGGCGAAGTGGTTTACTGCCAGAGAGTGCGCAACGATTGCTTTTTTGTTGGGCTTAGATTCCGGGACAAGCACATCCCGTGGTCCATTTTGCAAAGATTTAATGGCCTGACTCACACGGATATTTTGGGAGCGATGCGCTGGTCGGACGACAACGGGCGACAGCCGGCCTCAGCAAGACCTAGGGTTGGGCGGAAGCGCGGGAGCGAATAGCTTGATCGGCGAGCAGAGCTTGTTCTCGCACGCGGTCGGGGATGTCGCGCGATCCGCGTTCGTAGGGACGAATCGCAGGCAGATCGCCGGCGCGGCCGATGAGATAAAGTGCGCGTAAAGCTTCCCAGACTTGTTCGTCGGCGGGATCGACCGCAGCGATTTCGGCGCCCGCGGCGACGGTCGCGCCCGTTGGCGCAGAGATGGAGTGAATCCGACCGCTAACGGGCGAGCGAATTTCCGTTGCGGATTCGTCGCCGGGCGAATTCGCCGCAGGCGGCGCCGTAGCTTGCAGTTTCGCGACGATTCCGCCCTGATGAATGGCAGTACCCACACGAGCGGTATCCACAATCCGGCCGGAGCTGGGCGCAAGGATGCGCGCGGGTTGGAGCAGCGCGACGATTTGTTCGCGCCCAGAGTCGTCCTTGAGGCGTACCAAGGACAGCGCAGCATTGCCGCGTACCATCGGTGACCCATCCTGCAACATCTTTAATAGCGCTTCGTGGAAGCCGGCCCCGGACGCGTCCTGACCCATCACCCAGGCGTCGGTGTTGCGCACTTCTTCGACGGGATGCGTGGAGAGGCGGACGAGTTCGGGATACCACTGCGCCGCGGTCGCGTCGTGGCGCATGATGCGCTCGCCGATCTGCACCAGCGCGTGCTGGATGTGGCGGGGGCGCTTGTCGTCCCGCAAATATTCGGTGATTTGTTTGTCAGGTAGCTTGCGGCCGAACCAGGTGTTCCACCAAAAGAGGAAGGGGAGCAGCACGATTAGCCACGCAGTGAGATAGAAAAGCAGGCGTGTGCGCGTGGACATGCTGTGTGGAGATTTCTGTGACGCGCCTGCTCGCGTAGCGGAGCCCTCGGCTACAGGTGCTTCTGCGTTGCCGTTGGGGGAAGAGCGCGGAGAACTATTCATGGTCTGGTGGGCGCAACAATCCATTCTAGTACGTCAGTTGGAAAAGCGGATCCCTCACCGGCGTTCGCAAACAACGCGACCGGGTTCGGGATGACCAACGGGCCTTCAAGAACATCCTTTGTTAGAACAGAAGTCAACTTTCGTCGGCGGGCGAGCCGGGCTTGGCTGGGCCGGCGGGCTTGGTCTTGCCGCGCAATTCCCAGAAGGCGTTCAGGAAGAAGACGGCTGAAAGGCTGAGCATGATGAGACTCTCGAACAGTCCGTCCACGGTGGTTAGCGTGCCACTGACAGCGATCCACGCGATTCCCGCAAGCGGAATCAAGCCGAGTACGATGGAAATCAAGAGCATCACGGCAAGCAAGTCGCCTCCTTACCTTTCGCCACCGCTCAGTCTCAAAGCAAGCAGCAGATCCCTCACCGCCGCTCGCAATCAACGCGACCGGGTTCGGGATGACAACGCGAAACTGTTTGTCCCCCGCTATGGCTTGAAGGTTACGTCGACGGTCTTGGTGTCTTTGGGTGCGAGCGTCACCTTCACGTCCTGCTCCGGATATTTTTCGTGGACGAACGCCAGCGTGTAATCGCCCGGCGGCAGACCCTTGATCTCGAATTTGCCGTCGGCGCCGCTAACCGCGTAGAACGGGCTCTTCGTCACATTGATGTACATCTTCATCCACGGATGCTGGTTGCACTTCACGGGCAGAAGAATTTCTTCGCGCGCGAAATTCTTTTGCAGCGGCGCAGACTGCGGCGGCTGCGACTCGTTCCACTCGCGATTGTCCTTCGGCTGAGGATGAATGTTATGCGTGGTGGGGTCGCTGTTGACGATCTTAATGTCCTGACCGGCCATCACACCCATCATGTGCGGATGATATTTGCAGCCGCTTTGATCGAGCGTGACGGCTTCCTTCGGAATGTCGAAAGTGCGGTTGCCGAGGCCGTCCTTCACGTAAACGAAAACGTTCGCGAGATGGCCGGAGCTGGCAACGACCGCTTCCGCGGTGTTCGTGCCTTTGCAGGCCGGATCCTGGCTCATATCGATTTTTGCGGCCGGGGGCGCAGTGCCTTCAAATTTCACGGCGCCGCTGACGCTGGCGGCCGTTGCGGGATCGATAGGCGTGGCGACCGTGGCAGCGGCAGGCGCGGCCGTGGGCTGCTCCGCCGTTTCTTCTTTCTTGCCGCAGCCTGCGAGCAGGATAAGTCCGCACATCGCAGGCAGGCTGAGAATTTTCATCCAGGTTTTCGTTTTCATTTTTTCGCTCTCTCTCCTGAGAATTGAAATCTCACAAAAGTCTATTTTCCGGCTCCGTGACCGCCGGCACTCGCCGGGGATTTCGAACGGTTGGCTGCACTCGAGCGGCCCATTGAGGCAGAGACGCGGCGCTGCTCTTCGGGCGTGAGCTGTAAAATGTAATCCACCAGCAGCTTCGTGTGATCTCTATCATAGCCCTGAAACGAAGGCGGCGTCGGGCCGGAAAAAACCCAATGATTGTTTTGCCGCTTGAAGAGCCCCGAGGGCATGGAAGTGCCGGGGCTGATGGCTTGCGGATCGAGCATCCATTGCTCCATCCAGTCGGGCTTCAAACGGCCGCGAGCTTGGAGGAAATTGGGCGCGGTAGCGGTGCGGTCGTGCGCGGGATCCCCCGTGGCGTGGCATTTGAGGCAAGGCGCAGCGGTGCTGCTGAAAAGGCTGCGCGCCATCTCGGTTTCCTTGGCGGTGAGCACCGGAACTTCTTCGGGAATGTAAGGGAACGGCTGGCGCGCAAGCGCCTGGAAGAAGCGTACGAGCTTGCCCAGTTCGTTTTCAGAGATGGAGAACGTGGGCATGCGAACCTGCAAGTAGGTTCGAATGCCGTTGCGATTCGTATCTTTGTCGTTGAGCGCGGGATTTTTCAGGAAGCGCAGCAGCCATGCGGGATCGACGCGCGCGCCTTCGGTGAGCAGCTTCGGAGGCAATTGCTCTTGCGCATCCTGGTAGCGCGGCAATCCCATGAGGATAGTTTTCTGTCCGGGAATGAGTTGGTGACAGCCCATGCAGTTGTATTTTTTGACCACCCACCAGCCGTCTTGAATGTCCTTGCGATAGTCGAGCGGTTTGTACTGGTAGCTGGGCGGAAGCGGATTTTCCTGGCTGCCGAGAAGGAAGGTGGTGAGCGCGCGAACCTGTTCCTTGGTGAGATGCAGATTCGGCATTTTCAACTGTTCGGCCAGCGGCTTGATTTTGCCTTGATCCCAAATATTCGGCTCAGCGAGCTTGTGCTCGAAGAAGCCCTTGTGGTCGTACCACGGCTGCTTGGCGGGGCCTTCGGGCAAACGCGCGCGGTCTTCGGGATCGCTGATGGGCTCTTTCCCGCCCCGCTGCGCGACTTCCGTGAGGAGCGCAAAGTCGAGACGCTCGACCGGTTTGCTGCCTTCCGTTGTCAGCTCCGTGCCGATACGGCCTTCGTCTTCGAGGCCGGAAATTTCATGGCATCCGGCGCAGCCGAAGAATTGAATCCATTTCTTGCCTTCGGGCTTGAGCTTGGGATCGTCCATGAACGAGGCGTCGGCGTAATCAGAGGGATTCTTTTTCTTTTGTGTGATGAGGTAGCTGGCGATGTCTTCGGCGTCGGATTCGGAGAGGCGGAGGCTCGGCATGACGGTCATGTTCTGAACCTGGAGTTCGTGGCCGTCGTTCGGACACTTGCTGTGGTCGAGATCAAAGAGGTAGGGCAGGCCCTTTCTCTTGTAATCCTCAGGGCCGATGTCTTTCTTCTCGTAGGGGCAGTAGGGACGCGTGCGTTCGCGCGCGTTGTGGACCCAGCGAACGAGGTATTCGTAATTGGCTTTTTCGCCCACGCGCGTGAGGTTCGCCGCAAACGTGCCGCCTTGCATCTGGTCGCCTTCGCCGATGGAGTGGCAGGCGAGGCATCCACGCGTTTCGAACAGCTCCTTGCCATGAGCGGCGTTGCCGGGCTTGCGTTTTTGTAGCGGATCGGTCAAGCCCGATTGCCAGATGTAAGCCGATATCGCTTTAATCTGGTCATCGTTCAAGCGGAAATTCGGCATTTTCGTGGTGGGCCGAAAATCGGTAGGCTTCTTCAGCCACACAGGAATCCAATTCTTATTCAGCTTGAGGCGAACGTCTTTGAGGTTAGGCCCGACCTTCTTCATGTCCTGGAAGAGGCTCTTCGTAGTGCGGTCGAGCTGCATGATGCGCAGATCGACTTTGCTGTTTTCCACTTTCAATGCGACGGCGCGCTCGTTCAAGTGATTGGCCTCTTCGTTCGACTGCGCCTTGTCGGCCTGCTGCATGAAAGAGCCGGCTTGCTTGAGATTGTCTTTCTTGCGTTGCTCGAGCAGTTTGATTTCCTGGCCGATGGAGAGAAGGTCTTCGGGTTCCTTATCGTAACCTTCGTAACGATGGCAGCCGGTGCATCCGCGCTGGCGGAAGAGGTCTTTGCCCTCGCTGACCACCCAGCCAACATCGTTCACCATCAAAACCATGTCTGCAGAATGGCAAATCTGGCACCCCGCTTCGTAGTTTTGTGCGGCGAAGATAGGCCAGAGCCAATGCTCGTAATTGCCGTGAGCTTTCTCCACACTTGTGGTGGCGCGGCCATTTCCCTGATGACAGGGTGAGCAGCCGAATTTTTCAGGATCGTGGATCCTTAGCAAGTCCGCTTCAGGATGGCTGGTGAAAGCGCGCGCGTACTGGTCGGGTTTCTTGCCGGGCAAGGACATAGCAGAAGCAGTGAGCTTCATTGGCTCGCGAATGCCGAGATGGCAGGATTCGCAGCGGTCAACGATCTGCGCGCTGTCTTCTCTTTCCAGGTTCGCCGCGTGCTCGTTGACGTTGATCTGCCGGACCGACGGAGTGAGAGATTCCACGCCATTTTGCAGGCTCTGCAACTGCGAGGCCGTGAGGCTCACCATGTGGTCGGCGAGGTAGGAATCCATCAACTCCTTTTTCTCGTTGATGGGTTTGAGGAGCTCGCCCAGCTCGGCGCTCATTTGCGTGCGCTCGTTCTTGAATTCGTTGTAGGCTTCTTCCAACTCGGCAAAATTCTTGAAGGTTTGCACTTTGCCGTCGGGCATTTCGACGTTGCTGGGCTTGGCTTTGTATGCGTCGAGATCCTGCTGCTTGCTTTTCCTTGAGGAGGCGCTCGTTGTTGTTTCGATATCGTAGGTGGAGGCGGTGACGTACGCGCGGCGGTCGGTGAAGTGGCCAGGCCCGTCCTGGACTGCAAGGATTTTCGCCCCCACATCCCGAAGTTTTTCTCTGAGTTCGTTGATGCGCGGCGTGGCGGACTGCAGGGCGTCCTCGTAGTTTTTCTTGAGCTTCTGATAATCCGGAGTTTTCTCGATTTCGTCTTGTGATTCTTTGGATTGCGTGCGCGCGCTCTTCAGGAAAGCAGAATAGCGGCTCTTCCATTCGTGCTGAAAAGCTTTCCAGGGTCGCTGGCCGAAGTCTTCATCCCAGAGCGCCCAAAAAAGCGTGGCCATGAGAATGACCATGGAAATGACATAGTGCGGCGCAAGGGATTTGGTAACGATCGGATCGTTTTCGGGGATGGGCTTCTCGGGCACCACTTCCTCCTAATCACTTGCGGCCAGAGCCGCGGCGAAACTCAAACAAAGCGCCAAGCTGGGGGCGCAGCATGCTGCGCCCTACACGTTAAACCAGGGTGTAATCCAAACGTACTTGATGTGAAAGAGCAGGCGGATGAGCATCTTGATCGGCAAAGCCACCATGATGAGGAAGAACGCCATCATGATGGAGTACTGCAGCAGGCTCATGCGCTTGTAATCTTTGGGATTGGTGCGGCGGAACATGCTGTTTACGATCAATCCGCCCACGACAAAATATCCACCGACGACAATCGCGCCGAAGATACCCTTCCACAAATTCGAAGTGATGCCGAAAATGTCGGGCAAGTCGCGGTTCACCTCATAAATGAGGCGGTTGTGGTCCCACGTTTGTCCGGGCCAAAACCACTGCCAGCCGGGCCCGCGAATGAAGGTGCCGATGAAAATCATGGACACCCACAAAATGACGAAGCCGAAAAGAAAAGTGCTGATGGCAAACTTGCGCTGCCTCCATGTGTAGTAACCGCCGCCGAGCGGATTGGTATCAATGTAGGGAATCACCATCAAGCCGATGATGATGAGCGTGGGCATTACCACGCCGGCTATCCACGGGTCGAAGTAAACCAGCATCTCCTGGAGACCGAGGAAGTACCACGGCGCTTTTGCCGGATTCATCGTGAGGTTGGGGTTGGCGGGCTCTTCGAGCGGCGCATTCAGCGTGATGGACCACACCATAAGAATGATGGTGACGATGATGGCAGCGAGGAATTCCACGCGCAAAAGAAAAGGCCAGACGTGGACTTCCTTTTGCCAGCCTGGCTTGAACGGCCAGGTCCTGCGGTGATGCGTTTTTGCAAGAGCCGGATTGCCAGCCAGTTCGCCGATGAGTTTGTCGTTAGCGAACGCTTGCTTCGCGGCAAGATAAATGTAGAAAGCCAGGAGCGGGATCATGGCGATGATCGGAACGTTATCCGGGGCGGAGAGGATCTGCCAGAGTTGGTTCCAATCCATGGCTACTTCTTCGCCTCCTTCACCTCGGAGTCGAGAACGACCGGAGCTGGTCCGGAGATGCCGCCGTCCTTTCGCACGCGCCAGAAGTGCACAATCATGAAGACCGAAGCGATGATGGGAATGCCGATGCAGTGCCAGATGTAGGAGCGAAGTAGTGCGTTGGCGTCGACAATCGACCCGCCGAGTAGGCCGAAGCGCACGTCATTATAAGGAGTCATTCCTAATTGCGACCCAAACGGCCCTTCGTGCCCTAACAATGGAGTGGCGCGCGCCATGTTGGTGCCTACAGTGACGGCCCAGAAACCGAGTTGATCGTCGGGCAGGAGGTAGCCGGTGAAGGAGAGCAGCAGCGTCAGGACGAGGAGGATTACGCCGACAGTCCAGTTGAATTCGCGCGGCTTCTTGTAAGAACCGGTGAGGAAAACGCGGAACATGTGCAGCTCGACAGCGATGACCATCAAGTGCGCGGCCCAGCGGTGCATGTTGCGCAGCAATTTGCCATAGGGCACGTCGTGTTCGAGGTACAGCACGTCGCGGAAGGCCTGCACTTTGCTCGGGTGGTAATAGAACATGAGCAGGACGCCGGTCAAAGTCAGCACGAAGAACAAATAGAAGGTGATGCCGCCCATACCCCAGGTGTAGCTGTAGCGAACCGCGTCGCGATTGATTTTTGCGGGATGCAAATGCAGAAAGACGTTGGAGAGAACGCCGAGGGCGCGGTTGCGCGGCGTGTCGTCGTGCTTGTGGCGGAAGATGGAAGTGTAGAGCTGCGTCTTGGTGGGTTTGCTAAGAAGCTCGACTTGCTCTTTGGCTTTGGCCGGCAAGTCGGTCTTCAGGGCTTCAAGGTCTTCCTTGAATTGGCCCAGAAGGCCGGGTTTGCCGTTATTCTCTTTCCCTTTGTTGACCTCTTCAGGCATCTTGGCACTCCCCCATTTCTCGCGGCCCCGATGACTCTCTTTCTTGCGTCTTTACTTCGTTACTTCTTCCCTTCGTTCCGTCACACCGGCAAAAACGACCCCGGATCGTTGAAATGGCTTTGTTGCCCCTTTGGCCACTGATAGAGGCGCGAAGTGTCCACAACGATCTGGCCGTCGGGAGCCAGTGTTACGTTCGCGCGATCCATCGGGCGCGGCGCGGGGCCTTCGAAGTTCACGCCTTCGCTGTCATAGCCGCTGCCGTGGCAAGGACACTTGAATTTGTTTTCGCTGGCCTTCCAATCCGGAGTACACCCCAGGTGCGTGCAGCGCGCGTATATAACAAAGAGGCGGTCAGGAGTGCGGTCCACCCAGATGCGATACTTTTGCTGCCATTTAGTGTCTACGCCGAGAGCGTAGTCGGACGGATAGCCAATTTTGAAAACGGTGGGCGGCTCGAAAAGCGTGCGCGGAAGAAAAAAGCGGAGGAAGGCAATGAACCACGCGCCGAGAAACGCGGTGACCGCGCACCAAACCAGGCGCCGGCGTCCCTCGTTGGCAACGCTGGGATCTGGCCCTACGCTGGCCACCCCTCCGGCGGGAGCTGCTTTCGACGTCCCCACGGCGGGAGTCCCGACGTATTTGGTCGCGTCGGGCTTGCTCCCCCCTTCACCGGCAGGAGATTTCGCCGCCTCCGGTTTAGGCCCATCCCCCTTAGGTTTGACCGTTTCCGATTCCGGGGCCGCCATTGAACCTCCTCGACTTTAATTGCTACTCGAAAATCTTCCGCGTTCTTGCAAAAGCGAATGCTTTTCCGCCGTCTTTCCCTGAGAAATTAGCGTTCACAACTAGCCCCCGGGGTTTTGACCCGCGACACAAAAAGTGTGGCGTTCGTCGCCCGTACGGACAAGGAAGTTCCGCCCGCGATGAAACTGGGAAAAACCTTTCACTTGGATAGCCAATTGGATAGAGGAATCACACGAGATGGGCAAATCAGCTCCCAGCGCCGGGTGCCCTTCGAATTGGAAAAGCCCGTTTCGAAGACATCGTGAGGCCCCAAACATTTCACCGGCCCCCCAGATTCGAAACGGATATTACTCAAATCAAAAAAATTCGTCAAATGTAAGTTGGATACGATACAGATTTTTTGTGCGCCGCCACGGGAACCAAGTTCCAACAGGGTGCGATCCTTGTTCTGCTCACCTTTTCGGGTAATTCCCTGAAGAACGAGCATTCGCCTGTTGAGTCATGTCTGGACTATACCGCTCACGGACTCACCAGTCATGAGTCACCAATCAGCAGTCCCTTTCGCATATGCAAGAACTTGCTTGCTTCGAGAAAAACCTGTGATATATTCGCCCCGTTTTGGATTCCTCGCAACGCGAGTGGTGAGAACTTCGCGGTATGGCGTGGGGAAGGCGCAAAATAAACTGGGGGAGGTTCACGCTCAATGGGCCTCGTTCTGCTGGTCGTCATCTGGCTGATCACGCTGATCGGCTCGTACTTCATCATCGCAAAAACCTGGTGGCTACCGGTCGGCGCTTCTGCGGCCGCCGCAGGAATCGACCACCATTTCACCGTTTCCTACATTCTCATGGGAGGCGTATTCATCCTGGCGCAGCTTGCGCTGGGATGGTTTGCGTGGAAGTACCGCGACCGCGGCGCCGCTTCGCAGGTGGCAGCACACTATTCGCACGGCAACACGAAGCTCGAAGTGGTCTGGACCATCCTCACCGTTATTCTGTTCGTTGGCTTGAACCTCGCCAGCGAACCCATCTGGTCGTCCGAGCGCCTTCATGGAGCCAGTCCGGGCGCGGTCCAAGTCGAAGTCACAGCGATGCAGTTTGCGTGGTATTTCCGTTACGCCGGGCCGGACGGAAAATTTGGCGCTACGAAGCCGGAGTTGGAAGATGCTTCGCTCGGCGGCGCGGGAGCCCTGGGGCTGGACTCGAACGATCCTGCTTCCAAAGATGATGTGATCAGCGGAATCATGGTCGTGCCCGTGAATCGCGAAATCGAAGTGATTCTGCGGTCGCACGACGTGATTCACAGTTTCTTTGTGCCGGCGATGCGCTTCAAACAGGACGCCGTGCCGGGCCTCGCGATACACATGCACTTCACGCCGATTCAAACCGGAGATTATGAGATCGCCTGCGCGGAGCTTTGCGGGCTGGGGCATTACAAGATGCACGGAATTGTAAAGGTCGTCAGCGATCAGGAGTTCAGCCAATGGCTGGCGGCACGGGAGGCCGAGAAGCAATAACTATGGTTAGCCATGACGCTCACGCGCACGCAGCCCCACAAGGATTCATTCGAAAATATATTTTTAGTCTGGACCACAAAGTCATCGGTCTCCAATATTTCTTCCTCGCCCTGGTGGCCGTGTTCACCGGAATGTTTCTGTCGCTGTTGATGCGCATCCACCTCGTGTGGCCCAACGCGTCGATACCGTTGCTAGGGGAAATCAAGCCGGAAACCTACCTCAGCTTGCTGACCATGCACGGCACCATCATGGTGTTTTTCGTGCTGACCACGGCGCCGCAGGGCGGATTCGGGAATTACTTCCTGCCAATTCAAATCGGCGCGCCGGACATGGCATTTCCCGTGCTGAACATGCTGTCGTTCTGGACGACGTTCCTCGGATTCGTCGTGTTGGTCGCCGCGTTTTTTGTGACCGGGGGCGCGCCGCTGCATGGTTGGACGGGGTACGCACCGCTGAGCGCGTTGCCATCGGCAGGTCCCGGCGAAGGTTTAGGCGCGGACCTATGGATTATTAGCATCGCGATTTTTTGCATTGGCGCGCTAATGGGCGCGCTGAACTTCATCACCACCACGCTGGACATGCGCGCCAAGGGCATGACGCTGATGCGCATGCCGCTGACGTGCTGGGCGTGGTTCATCACCGCGATTCTGGGATTGCTAGCGTTCGGCGTCCTGCTTTCCGCCGGCATTCTCCTCTTAATGGACCGCAACCTCGGCACCAGCTTTTTTGTGCCGCTGGGCACGGTGAACGGAGTGCTCACCGGGCATAAGGGCGGCTCGCCGCTGCTTTGGCAGCATTTGTTCTGGTTCTTCGGCCATCCCGAAGTGTACATCGCGATTTTGCCGGCGATGGGGCTGTGCTCGCAGTTGCTGTCCGTGTTTTCGCGCAAACCTATTTTCGGGTATAAAGCGATGGTGTACGCCATCATGGCCATCGGGTTCCTTGGCTTCATGGTTTGGGGCCACCACATGTTCATGAGTAGCATGAGCCCCTACAGCGCGTTTGCGTTTTCGATCATGACCATGGGCATCGGCGTGCCATCGGCCATTAAGACGTTTAACTGGCTGGGAACGCTCTGGCGAGGAAGAATCCGTTTTTCATCGCCGATGCTGTTCGCCATTGGATTTGTTTCCTTGTTCGTGGTCGGCGGAATCAGCGGCCCCTTCCTGGCGCAGCCCGTGCTGGACATCTATTTGCACGAGACGTATTTCGTCATCGCGCACTTCCACTTGATTATGGGCGTGGCCTCGATCTTCGGAATTTTTGCCGCGACCTATTATTGGTTCCCGAAGATGTTCGGCCGGATGATGAATGAAACCCTGGCAAAAACGCATTTCTGGCTCACGTTCGTCGGTGCCTACGCCATCTTCATGCCCATGCACTATTACGGCATGGCAGCGGGTTTGCGGCGCTACTCCCAAGGCACGGAAGTAGCATGGATCAATGCGCTAGCTCCGATACAGAAATTCATCTCCATCGCCGCGTTCATCACCATTGCCGGCCAATTTATTTTCCTCATCAACCTTTTCTGGAGCATGAAGAAGGGCGAGAAGGCTGCCGACAATCCGTGGGAAGCCACCACTCTCGAGTGGACCACTGCAACCCCGCCGCCCCACGACAATTTCGGCGGAGTGACGCCGGTGGTGTACACCGGTCCTTATGAATATAGCGTGCCAGGCGCACCGAAAGATTACGTGATGCAGACCGATGCTCCGGTCACTGCGAAACATTAGTCCTGCCATGGCCAGCTTCAGCACAACGGCAACTTTAGACCAACCGCAGGTTTCTCGAGGCAACGAGGGCGGAGCGCCGCCGATTTTTGGAGGCGGCGATGACGGGCGTTCCGGCCCGGGATTGCCCGATTACTCGACGCGGTTGCGGCGCGCACGGCTCGGGTTGCTGGTCGCATTGACGCCAGTGCTGATGCTGTTCGTCTCGTTTACCAGCGCTTACGTTGTGCGGCAAGGGCTGCCAACCTGGGATCCGCGAACGAATCAACTGGTGCGCGACTGGATTCCGGTGAAACTCCCCGCGCTGCTGCTGGTGAACACCGCAGTTTTGTTGATAAGCAGCGTGGGGATGGAGTTGGCGCGGCGGCAAACGAAATCAGCAGCTCTGGCAGCTATCGCGAAACCGGCGAGCAACACCTCGGTGACCGTGGAGGGGGAGACTCCCTGGCTGGCGATGACCGTTGTGCTCGGATTGCTGTTCTTGTACGGGCAGTGGATGGCATGGAAGCAACTGGCCGCGAGCGGTTTTTACGTTTCGACGACGCCAAGCAGTTCGTTCGTGTACCTGCTGACGGGAGCGCACGCGGTTCATTTAATGGGTGGCATCGTGGCGCTTCTGTCCGCGGGAATGTTTACGTTGTTGCATCGATCGCTAATGACGCGCAGCATCGTCGTGGATGTCGCGGGTTGGTACTGGCATTTCATGGCCGCGCTGTGGGTTTACATTTTGCTTCTGCTCGAGTTTGCACGATAGCTGGTTGACGAGGAGGCCTGGGGCATGGCTGATCGCGTGGTTGCGCACGACATCCCGTCGGTCTACGAGCCGTCGCTGTTCGGCACGTACTCGAAGAAGATCGGGATGTGGCTGTTCCTGATGTCGGACTCGCTGACGTTCGGGGCGCTGCTGTACGCCTACAGTTACGGGCGTATCTCGACGGCGGGGTGGCCGACGCCATTCCACTCGGAGAGCATCGTGAACGCCACAATCATGACGGCGTTTCTGCTGACGAGTTCGCTGACGATGGTGCTGGCGGTGCGCGCTTCGGTGCAGAAAGACGCGAAGATGCAAACGCTGTGGCTGCTGGCCACGATCGCCTGCGGCGCGGGGTTCGTCATTCTGCACGGAATGGAATGGAGCAAGCTGATTGCCGAAGGGCTGACCCTGCCGATGTTTCCTGCAGTTCCCGGGCACGAAGTGAGCGCGGAGTTCGCCAACGTGGCCAAGACCGTGCCGCAGTTTCCGTCCACGTTTTTCACACTGACCGGCATGCACATGCTGCACGTCACGCTCGGAATCGTGTATCTCGGGGTGGTGGCGTTGCGGAAGAAGTTCATTCCGATTCTTGTGGCGCTTTGGCTCATCGCGTGGCTGGCGACGCCGAGCTACAGCCCGTTCCACTATGGGGCGCACGTGCTGCTGGTTGCGGCGATTGTGTGCACCATCATTTTGTGGCTGAAGCCGAAAGTGTACGATTCCTCCGATGTGGAAGTGGCCGGGTTGTACTGGCACTTCGTGGATTTGGTTTGGATGTTCATTTTCCCGCTAGTGTATTTGATGTCCGCAAGGATTTAGGAGGCGCAAAGGAATGGACGCGACACAAACTGCAATTGCGGAACGCGTAGCCGAAGAGCAGCGGCATCACAAGAAGGGGCAATTCTTCTGGGTGTGGGGAGCGCTGCTGCTGATGACCGCGATCGAGGTATATCTGACCTATCAGAACATGGCGCCGGCGAAGATGCTGACGATTCTGATGGGCTTGTCGCTGATCAAGGCGGCGCTGATTATCGGGTTCTTCATGCACTTGCGGTACGAAATTTCGCGCATGAAATGGATCACCATGTGCTCGGTGGTGGCGTGCCTGCTCCTGATGACCATCTTCTTTTTCCCGGACGCGCAGCGTATTATTACGCTGGGAGTGAAGTGACCGGGAGATCGCGATTTGCGTCTGGTGACTCGTGACTCGTGGACGAAGAACATTGGTAGCGGGATGAAAGTTCGCTCGACATTTTTGACTGTCGTCCTTTCTTTTTGCGCTGCGTGTGTGGTACCGCCTGCTTTCAGCCAGGGGTGCGCGATGTGTTCGAGCTACGTTGAGGCCAGCTCCAAAGGCGGCCAGCGCGCGGTCAACAAAGGCGTCCTCCTGTTGCTGATTCCGGCCGCTGGATTCATGAGCGGGGGCTTTGCGGTGGCCTATCGCTACAGCCGGAAGCGCGACCTGGAACAAGGCTGAGTTTGGAAATTTGAAAATTGAAAAAGGAAAATTGGAAGGACATACACCCCTCCCTTTTCTTGTAAGTGCGCATTGTAAAGAATTGGAGACAGCTTCCAGCCAACGGCTGGCAGCAGCGGAGAAGAATCCCCGCACGCGGCTACGCCGGATGCGGTGTGCCAAGGGAGTTCTTCCGATACTCCGTGTCCACGCTTATACCGTTGTCCCATGCGCCCTCCGCCCTGAGCGCGGCCGTTGCCTGCTCTGGAGTTCCAGAAGACTGGAACCTGCCAGGAGCAAAGCAGGTCTTGCCACCTTTTCCGTTCGGCTATCAGGTCTCCGCGATTTTCCACTGGAGCACTGGCCTGCCGATTGACGATGCTCGCGGGGCCACCAACTGGAATGTACAGAGCAAAACCGTTCTGACTCGGCCACTAAGTTCATGCGTGACCAAGGGCAATGCTACTACTGCTCCGAAGCTATTTGGATGTGACTCGACAGCTGCCAACCAGAGCTTCCGAAACGCCTATCCCGGAGAAGGTGGCGAGCGAAATATCTTCCGGTTGCCCGGAGTCCTTCGCTTGGACGCTGGTATCAGTAAGTCTTTCAACATGCCGTGGAGCGAGAAGCAAAGCTTGCAGCTTCGCGCTGAAGCGTTCAACGTGACCAATACTCAGCACTTCGGACCGATGGATCTGAGCCGTAGCGGTTATGGGATTCGCCTGGATCCTGCGGTTCGCAATCTGACGCCACCAACCAACTGGTCAAACTTGACCGATATTCAGGGCGGCCGCCTCAACGGCCGACGCGAATTGCAGGTTGGAGCGCGCTTTTCGTTTTAATTGCTAAAAGTGACGCGAAGACACCAATAGTCTTTGCGGCGATCGACGCGGTTAAGCGGCGTTCAGCGGATGCGGGAGCAGGGGAAGCGCTCGCCGATACGCGTGTGGTAGTACTCTTCCTTTGCCGGGGACTTCATCAGCTCGTCGTAGACGCCAGAGGGGACGTTGTAATACTGGCAAACTTCACCGCGGGAGAACTGGATTTCCAGAGTTTCCGAATCTTCCTGGTAACCAATTTGGGTGATATCGACCGAGGAAACGGGGATCCGATGCATGAGAAGGGGCCCCTTTCTCCAGGGCGCCGGTTGCCGGGGAAGACTGCCCACTTCGAGTAGGAGTGACGGCAGGCTTTACGATGTCAGGCGGATGGTCAAGCTCCTTTGTACTTGGCCAGGCGTCGCCACGCTCTCCGGTCGTCGCCCGTGGTAAACGGCTGATGAACGGATTCTAGCACGAAAATGAATGTAATGAATCAAGCAAATTGATTGAATAGGACGATGGAAGAGAAGGCAGAAGGAGAAAAGAGGTCGAAGAGTTGAGGGTTCCAGAGGTTGAAAGCGAAAAGAAAACCTTGGAAAAGGGTTTAACGCAGAGGACGGCAGAGACACACAGACCGCAGAGAAGAGCGGCGAGAAGAAAAAAGAGGTCGAAGAGAGGTCCCCTTGGCTTTCGCCAAAAGAAGAGTAGGGAAGTAGAGCCTGTCAAGGTCTTTCACTCCCTGAAACGGTTTGGGGGCTGCGTTACGTCTAATACGTACGCGTCATGCGCATTGGTGTGCGTGAAGCTAGGGCGAGAACCCCATACCGTCGTCCGAGTCATCCGGGAAAAATTCAGGAGGTGTGGAGTTTCCGATGGAGATTTGTAATTTGAAAAGTGGAAGTGCGCTTTTGCTAGCGATCGCATGTATAGGTTTGTGCGCAGTGCTGGTGGCGGCACCGCCACCGGCTGCGTTTGGTGCGCAGGCGGCGGGTACTGCGGCTTCCAATGCGGCGCGGCCGGTGGGAACCATCAAGTCGATTTCGGGGAACAACGTTGTATTGACGACAGACAACAGCGGTGACGTGACCGTAGTGGTGCAAGATGCGGCGAAACTGGTTCGGGTGGAACCTGGGCAAAAGGATTTGAAGGAAGCTGTGCCGATAGCGTTGAAGGAACTGCTGCCGGGAGACCGCATTCTGGTGCGTGGGCAGCTTGGCGAGGACGGAAAGACTGTTCTTGCGACAGCTGTGATCGCCATGAAGAAGGCAAGCATTGCCGAGAAGCAGGCTCACGAACGCGAAGAGTGGCGGCAAGGCACGGCGGGGTTGGTGAGCAGCGTGGATGCGGCGGCAAACTCCATCCTTATCGCACAGCCGGGACTAGGCGAGAAAAAGATGGTGACCATTCGGCTCTCGAAAGATACCGTGGTGCGACGGTACGCTGCGGACTCGGTCAAATTTGATGATGCGAAACCTGGCAAGCTCGACCAGATCAAAACGGGAGACCAGCTTCGCGCGCGTGGCTCGCGCAACGCCGACGGGAGCGAATTGACGGCTGCGGAAATTGTTTGCGGCACGTTCCGAAACATCGCCGGAACCATCTCTTCGATCGATCCTTCCGAGAACACCATCACGGTGCAGGATTTGGCTGCCAAGAAACCCGTCGTCGTGCGAGTCACTTCGGATTCGCAGCTTCGCAAACTGCCACTTCCTATGGCTCAGGGAATCGCTGCCCGTTTCAAGAGAGCGGCGTCCGAACCCCAGGCCACTGGCACAGCAGGAAGCACGAACGGAACGGCCCCACAAGCGCCGAAAGCGTCTGGAGTGGAAGCCAGCGGGCCCGGCGCCGGGGCCAACGGAGGCCCCGGAAGAGCGGCCGGAGGAGCAGATTTCCAGCAAGCCCTCAACCGTGTGCCGCGGGCCGCGCTTGCAGATTTGCAGAAAGGTGACGCCGTGATGATCGTTGCTACCGAGGGAGGCTCGAACGGCGTGCCGTCCGTAGTTACCTTGCTCGGCGGCGTCGAACCCATCCTGCAGGCATCGCCGAATAGCGGTGCTTCCTCGATCCTCTCGCCGTGGAGCCTTGGCGACGCGTCCGGCGGAGAAGCGGGAAACCCGTAATGGAGCATCATTTCAACGCAATCCAATTCGATTGAGGAGATTGAATGAGCTTTCGGTTGTATCGAATGTTATGCGTACTTGCTTTATGCTTTTTTCTTCTTCCGCCCTTCGCGGCGCGCTGGCACGCGCAGGCGTCGGCGAACGGGCGAGGCCAGACGGGGGCTGCCACAGGCGGCTTGACCGGATTTGTGACCGATCCTTCCGGAGCCGGCGTTCCGAAAGCCTCTATTCGTTTAACGGATTCGAGCGGCGCTTCCTACGATGCGACCGCGAATAAGGAGGGGATTTATGAATTCAAGGCGCTTCCGCCGGGCGTGTACACGCTAAAAGCGGCTGCCAAGGGATTCGCGCTCTTCACAAAAGAGAACGTTCAAATCGTCGCGGGGGAACAACAGCAAGTGAACATCAATCTGATTATCCAGATTGAGGAGCAAAAGGTGGAGGTGACCGACCAAACCACCAAAGTGGATGTCGATTCCTCGAACAATGCCGGCCAGGTGGTCATGAAAGGGAAGGATCTTGAGGCGCTCTCCGACGATCCAGATGAATTGCAGTCGGAATTGCAGGCCCTCGCGGGGCCGTCTGCTGGTCCGAACGGCGGACAGATATATATAGATGGATTCACCGCGGGACAGCTTCCGCCGAAAGCCTCCATTCGCGAGATTCGCATCAATCAGAACCCGTTTGCTTCCGAGTACGACAAACTCGGGTACGGCCGCGTGGAGATTTTGACCAAACCGGGTACGGATCAACTGCACGGGCAGTTCTGGGTGATGGGCAACACGACAGCCTTGAACTCAAAAAACCCGTTTATGGGCGCGGGCCCTCCGCCAGACTATTATTCGACGCAGTACGAAGGGCACCTTGGCGGCGCGCTGGGAAAAAGAGTGTCTTTTTTTTCCAGCGTCCAGCGGCGGAATCTCAATGATCTTTCGGTAGTGAACACGCCGTATGTCGATCCCACGACTTTGCAGATCACCAGGTTCAGTGGAGCGTTTCCGAACCCGCGCACGCGCACGGAAGCAAGCCAGCGGTTCGATTTTCAAGTCACGCCGAACAACACGCTGACGACGCGCTACCAGTATTGGCGAAACAACGAGCAAGGAGACGGCATCGGTGGATTCGGACTGCCTGCCTTGGGGTATAACGCGCTGAATACCGAGCATACCTTTCAGATGGCCGATACGCAGGTGCTGAGCCCTCGAACGATTAATGAAACGCGCTTTCAAACTATTCACCAGGAACGGGATGAGAATCCTCTGAACGCCGCACCCACGATTTCGATTCAAGGAGCCTTTGTGACCGGGGGTAACAGCAGCGGTATATCCCTGGATACGCAGAACCGGTACGAACTGCAGAACATCACCTATTTCAATGTGGGGAAACACGCCATCAAGTATGGCGGCCGGTTGCGCGCTACGGCGGAAGACTATATGTCGAATGGCGGATTCAATGGCACATACGTTTTTGGTTCCCGCATCGATCCCAGGCCCATTGGCTGCAACGTGTCCAATCCGCCGAGCACCTGTCCCCAGCTAACAGGGCTTGAGGCCTATCAGATCATGTTGCAGGCTATCGCGACGGGTGATGCGCCGGCGAATGTAGCCACGGGGATTGCGAACGGCGGCGGCCCAAGTTACTTTTCGCTGAATTCGAATGCGCTAGGAGCAGCAGCTACAAGTGTGACTTGGTTTGATGGTGCGCTCTTTCTCCAAGATGATTGGCGTATCCGGCCGAACATCACGATGAGCACGGGCCTGCGTTACGAAACGCAGAACGAGCTTGGAGACCACGCCGATTTTGCTCCACGAATAGGCATTGCTTGGGGCCTGGGTGGAAACGGAAAGAACAAGTCGCCCAAAACCGTGCTGCGCGCTGGGTACGGCATTTTCTACGACCGCTTTACATCCGACCTCGTTTTGCAGCTGCAACTGCAAAACGGCATCATTCAGCAACAATTCCTAGTTCAAAACCCGCAATTCTTTAATCCCAATGGACCGCCTCCGGTGCAGCCGACCGGCTCGCAGTCCCAAATCGTCTATCAAGTGAATCCCGCTCTGCGAACTCCTTACATCATGCAAGCGGGTGCGACAATCGAGCGGCAACTTGGCAAGTTTGCCAATCTGTCGGTTACATACCTCAACTCCCGCGGAGTTCACCAGTTTTATACGAACTATGTTCCGAATCCTGCGGTCCCGGTTAATCCGACGCAGATCACATACGAATATGCGTCCGAAGGAACCTTCAAACAGAATCAGCTGATCTTGAACAGCCGCGTGCAAATGGGAGCGAGGCTTTCTTTGTGGGGCTATTACACCCTGAATTATGCGAACAGCGACACTTCGGGCGCGGGCTATATCCCGTCCATCCCCTGTGGAGCTCCCGGTCTTTCGTCAGGAACACCTTGTGGCATAGACGAAGATTATGGCCGGGCATCGTTTGATGTGCGGCATCATGCATTCGTTGGAGGCTTCATCACCCTTCCTTGGGGACTTCGTGCCAGCCCGTTCCTGGTCGCGCAGTCCGGATCGCCCTTCAACCTCACCACCGGTCAAGACTTGTATGGGATTAATACGTATAACGCGCGCCCGACCATAGGCACTTGCGGCGGTACGGGAGTGATATCCACGCCTTACGGGTGTTTGAACCAACAGATACAAGCAGGGCAAATCGGCATTCCCATTAACGAGGGGACGGGTCCGGCGCGGGTAACACTGAACATGCGGTTCAGCAAGACTTTCGGTTTTGGAGAGAAGAAAGAGGCGGCCGCGGGAGGCGGCGGCCCGCGCGGAGGCACATTCGGAAGGGGGCCGGGCGGACCGCACGGCGAACACGGTGGCGGAGGGATGTTCGGGGGCAATCCCTCGGATAACCGCTACAACCTTACGTTTAGCGTCAACGCGCGAAATGTCTTTAATCACGTGAACCTGAACAATCCGATCGGCAATTTGAGTTCGCCATTCTTCGGGCAGTCTAACAACCTGGTAGGCGGACCATTTTCCTCTTCTACGGCGAACCGCCTCATTTATTTGCAGTGCCAATTCAACTTTTAGCTGGTGACCCTGAATGCGAGAATAAGAAACACAGCACTCTGTCAGTGCGGCCTCGCGGCACCAAGGGCTTCCTTCCGCCGCGCAGGCGAGATAACCTTGCGTCCAAAATGAAGCGGCGGGAAAAAAAGGTGATTGACGTAGGCAAAGAGGCACGCCGAGTGGCGAGAAAGTCGGGCATCGCGCCCGCCGTCACGCGCGTGATTCCCGACAAGCGCAAACGCCCTGAAAAGCACAAGAAACAATGGCTGAAAGCAGAGATGGAATGATCGATCGGGGACAGGGATTAGGTGCTGGGGATGGGAGATAGGTCCGAACTGGACCTAATTCTTCGAGCTTCACCCAGGTTTGTTTGCGGGAACGACTTCGTCGGGGCGAAACAGAGGTGTAAGCGCGATCTTTCGCCGCTCGGCCAGTTGGCTAGCAATCGTCTCCAAATCCTTTTTGTCAAAACCATCGGAGCTGACCTTCACTTTGCCATCGGTTTCTATTAGGAAAATCGTCGGAACGTTGGTGAGGCCATAGACGTTCGAGACTGGATAACCGTCCTCATCGAGAAGCATCGGAAAAGTCACGCCATACTCGGAAGCAAAGCTTTTCGTCGCGCGCGCGTCGTCCTGGGAAATCCCGATAAAGGTTGCACTAGTCGAGCCGTACCGCTCGTGCAAGCGCTCCAGAAAAGGAAAAGTGAATTGGCAGACCGGACAGGAGATCTTGAAGAAGGCAGCTACGACGGGACCGCGTTCGAGCAAGAAGCGAAGGGAATACTGCTTCTGGTCCAGGGATTTCAGTGAAAATTCGGGAGCCGCGTTTCCTGCAACGATGTGAGTCATATCGTCCTTAGAACCCATCCGGCGTGAGAGCCGCCGCAAAATACTTCATCAACAAATTGTAGCGCAAAACAGCTGACGCGGCATTCGTTGGGTGCGCGGATCAATCAAGTTGACACATCGGAGTGTCCTGCGTGTAGGACCAATCCTGCGCGGCCGCGCAGCAGGCGTGTGTTTTCGAAGAGAGGGCCAGGTGCGATGCATCTGTACGAAGTGACTTGTTCTTGAGTATAATGACGGAAATATGGCATCGAGCGGGCGTCGTACAATGGCAGTATAGAAGCTTCCCAAGCTTCGGACGTGGGTTCGATTCCCATCGCCCGCTCCAGAAAACAAAAGGGTTTAGGCCGCTGCCTCATTTTCCATTTCTTCCAAATCCACGCAAAATCTGTGCCTTTTTTTCGAGAAACGTCGGTCGCGCTTCTCCGGTCGAATTTCGTAGGCATTGCAAACACGCGAGTTAAG